>Ga0209023_10000324_pt1 | contig 78260 bp, 73 predicted proteins | sample LakOneMetagenome_FD_187468 | JGI IMG/M metagenome (GOLD analysis project Ga0209023, IMG submission 187468) | Freshwater and sediment microbial communities from Lake Erie, Canada (SPAdes) (version 2) | ecosystem: Environmental > Aquatic > Freshwater > Lentic | place: Lake Erie, Canada... | reverse complement strand
GCAATTTTTTTTGAATTGAAAATTTTGCCACAGATTTTTCAGAGCTATATTTATCTTATGAGAGAGGATAAGAATAGTTAAGCTGGGTTTTCCACAACAGCGGTTACACACAATTGCTAAGTTTCCGGTAAATTGTTCGTTTCTTTTTCATGACATCAATTGGGTCGTTATTGAAAAAAAGCGTTCCAGAAGCCACCAGAATCGCATAGCGGTGTAACGTTAGTCGCTAGAGCCTTCGTCCGATGGCAACTACAACCGCATCAAATTCTAATTCAAAACCGTCGAATTCTAACTGTAAACACTTGATTTGAAATTTTTTGGTTACTTTTATGAAGCACAATTAAATCTTCAACCATGAAAAAAGTTCTACTCCTCAGCGTTTTATTGTTAGCTTTAACCTCCCATGCTCAAGACTTCTGGACAGAATATGCAACGGGGCAGCCTGCTGCCAGCACGGGGGTGCGCAGTATTTCTATTGTGAATGAGAATGTCACGTGGTTAAGCAATAGCTGTGGAAGTGCTAATTGTGCTACCATTCGTCGTTATTCTTTAACTTTAGATGGTGGTTTAACATGGACAACCAATTCGGTTGATTTGGGAGCAGCAACTCCTAACCTTGAAATCGCGAATATTTGTGGTGTTTCCGCTACGACCGCTTATGCTGCTGTTTTTCCAAAAGCTACTGGTGCTGTGGGTGGTATCTGGAAAACAACAAATGCTGGTGCAACATGGACCAGACAAAATTCCGCTACTTTTAATGGACCAGACGGTGCATCGTTTGCTGACGCAGTGCATTTTTGGGATGAAAATGTAGGGGTTGCTGTAGGTGATCCTTCAGACGGTGGTTGGGAAATATATACTACTACCAACGGGGGGACCAATTGGACAAGAATTCCTGTTGGAAGCCTTCCTGCAGCGATTGATCCTACAGAGTATGGTATGACAAATCAGTTTGCGGTTAGCGGGAATAGTATTTGGGTGGGTACTACCTTCGGAAGAATTTTAATGTCTACAGACAAAGGTGCCACCTGGTCGGTTTCACAAGCTCCTATTCCTGATTTTGGAGGAGGAGTCAATGGAAGCCAAAGTGCTGATTTTGCATTTAGCGATGCTACTCATGGACTGCTTCAAACCAGTGATTATTTATTGTATAACACCGATGATGGCGGAGTGACCTGGAATACGATCCCTTGGGCAGGTACGTTACGAAACTTTGGTATTTCCGCCATTCCCGGTCTGCCCAATGCTTATGTTTCTGTGGGCGAGGATAGCAATACGGCTGGGCGAGGTTCGTCTTATTCAATTGATGGAGGATTGAATTGGATCGATATTAACGATCATCCTGATACGAACTATGTGGATGGGGGAGTTATCGCTATGTTCAATGAAAACGTCGGATTTGCTTCTGGATTTAGCATTACTTCCACTATAGGAGGAATTTTCCGATGGAATGGTGTCCCTATAGTGTCAGGGACTAACGGAAGTATAGTGTTAAATGCTTTCGTAGATTTAAACAACAATAACATTAAGGATGGAGGGGAAACGTATTATTCTGGTGGAACCTTCAGTTATCAAATCAATTCCGACCCTCCTCATTACATCAATGCTTCTGGTGGGACACATTATTTAACCAATGTAAATCCACTCGATAGCTATACTCTGGGTTTTTCAATGCTCCCCAGCAGTACGAATTGCAGCAGTACGTATACACTGCCATTAGCGTCATACAGTAATGTTACGGTAGCAGCAGGTGCCGGAACGGTCGGGTATTCATTTCCGCTAGTCCGTACCAATACGGATTGCTCAGATTTGTCCATAAATCTTACTCCTTTTACTGGTTCGCCAAGAACCTCGAGCAGCAACTATGTAATAAAGTTAACTTATAAAAATATCGGTGATCAGACCATCGCGTCAGGAATGATTACTTTTAACAATGACCCCAATCTCACCATTACTGCGGTTTATCAAACAGGTACCGTTGCAACAGCCACTGGTTTTACTTATACGTTTGCAAACCTGCTGCCCAACGAGCAAAGGTCATTTACTATAGTGATGTCTGTGCCTGGGATTCCTATAGTGTCTTTGGGTCAACTTGTTACTCATACCGCATCGATAACACCAACGGATACGTATCCTGATAATAATACGACTTCTTTATCTCAGACCATTGTAGGGTCCTACGACCCCAACGACATGACCGAAAATCACGGCGGAAAAATTCTGTACTCCAGCTTTACCAATAATGATTACCTAACCTATACCATCCGCTTCGAGAACACGGGAACTGCAGAAGCGTTTGACATCAATGTAGTGGACCTACTTGATGCACAACTCGACGAGACTTCAATCCGGATGATCGATGCCAGCCACGAGTATACCCTGGAGAGAGTAGGTTCCAACTTAACCTGGAACTTTGCCAATATTAATCTGCCGCCCTCTGTTCCCAATACCATGACCGGAAAAGGCTATCTAGTTTTTCAGATAAAACCAAAACCCGGCTACGCTGTTGGCGATATTATCCCAAATACCGCCAGCATTTATTTCGATACCAATCCGGCAATTGTTACCAATACCTTTACTACAGAATTTGTTGCGGCCCTAGCGGTCCATCCATTTAATGACACCGATTTTAGGGTATACCCCAATCCAGCGACCGGCCTGATCACTATTTCCTCTAAAAAACCCACAGTAGTAATCGAATCAATTACGCTACTGGATGTCCTTGGAAAAGAGATAATCAACCAAAATATAAACGTATCAAATACCTCCACCGATCTATCACAACTGTCAAAGGGCCTTTATTTCCTCAAAATAAAAAGCAATGGAAGGGAAAAAACAATCAAAATTATTAAAGAATAAAATTCTTACGCTCCCAATACTCGCTAGCGCGAGCGTCCCGCTCGTGCTATTGCAAATTCAAATCAATCTCTAAAACAGTCTGGTCGTTATCGCTATAATTTCTAGCACTGCTGTATTTCCAATCTACTGGATTTTATATATTATGTTAGCACGAGCAGAATGCTCGCGTTAGCAATAGCACCGCCAGCGAACATCATGCTCGTGCCTTCTACAAATTCAAATTTAGATCCTTGAGGCAGCAGCGTTTTGTAAATGGAACGTTTATTTTCTTAACTTAGTTTAGCGGTAACCAATAAGAAACAGGATCCGAAAACAATTGCCGCCCAGACATAGTGCCGTTGGCCATAATAAAACAGGATTATGAATAAAAAATTAGTACTAGGATTATGGTTACTTCTTATGTCGGTCAATTTGCTGGCTCAAAATTTTACAAATGGGGATCTTGAAGGTGTTATTAATGGGTTCAGTACTTTGCCTCCCTCTTGGGAAGTAGTCAACTATGCGGATATCAATTGTCAAGCTTCTGCAGATGGGACAACACCAGATTTAGTGAATACCACACAACCGGCCACTCTTTATGGGATGATGGGAACACCATATTCTGGAAATACCTTTGTGGCAGGATCCTATGGAATATCGGCAGATTCAGGTACTTTTTTTCAAGAGGGAATTCAACAACTAGTTACTGGATTTTCTGTAGGTCAGATGTATAAGGTCTCTTTCTTTCAAGCTGTGGTAAAAACAAGCCAATCGCTTGATATTTCAGGTTCTTGGAGAGTAATTATGGACAATACTATAATTGGAACCACCGAACCAACGGTAAGTTTAAATGCCTTTAATAGTCTTACATTCCCATGGGAGCTTAGGAGCATCACCTTTACGGCAACGGCAAGTGCTCATGTTTTCAAGTTTTTACCACGCGATGACGACGAGGATTTATTGAGTAGTCCTACAAATACACAGGGGGCATTGTATATGGGAATTGATTTTATAAATCTTGAACCTACTTTAGGAATTGAAAAGAAGGACCTTTTAGAAGCCATAACACTTTTCCCAAACCCGACGGCAGCCTACTTAGTCATCAACATTAAGGAAGGGATATCGGACCGTAAAGTCGCAATATATTCTAGTACAGGAACGAAATTGGAGGAAAGAAATTTAGATTTTCCTACTAGTCAAATGGATTTATCAACCTATGCAAATGGTGTTTATTTTTTACATTTCAAAGCTGACGCTGGCGAGGTAACCAAAGTCGTAGTAGTGCAGCACTAAATTTGTAATCCCGATAGTGTGAGGATGCAGTTGGCATGTTGGGGTAGGATGCCTGCACTAGCAGCGAAATAGAGAGGGGTGTAGTGGTGGAACGTTTATTTTCGTCCAAGTAGGCCATTTATGCAGAAATTAATCAACTTTAACGAAAGCAAAACTTGAAAATAGAAACTAAAAAAAACTATAGACAATGTCTAATCAACACTATAGAAGGTATAGTGGAACAAAGAGAAGTAACTATTGGTACCCTTAAGACGAGCTATTTGTTATGTGGCACTGGTGAACCTGTAATTTTCCTGCACGGAGCTGGTGCAGGTGCTGTTACCTGGTATCCCTCAATTCATACGATCTCCAAAAATTTTCAGGTATTGGCTCTGGATATAGTAGGATATGGAGAATCGGATAAACCCGATGCGCCGTATAACAGAGCCTATTTTTCAAAGTGGCTCAACGATTTCCTAAAGGAATTGAAAATAGCAAAGGCTCAAATTGTCGGTTTGTCTCAAGGTGGCGCCATTGCGCTGCAGTTTGCCATAGATCATCCCGAAAAGGTTGATAAGCTTGTTTTAGTGGATGCTGCAGGTTTAGGTGCAAAAGTTTCTTTTTGGCCCTTACTGGGAATGCTATGGATGAATTATTTTCCATCTTCAATGGCAAATCGTTTTAATTCACCTTATCTACTCCACAATCCCACTACTAGAGACCCAAACCATATCGGCTACTCCATAGAAGTTCTCCAATCTAAAGGAGGAAAAAATGCGTTTAAGCAAGGACGTGGAACAGCAGTATCTAAAATACCAGAAGCATTATTAAAGCAAATAGAAAACGAAACGCTGCTCATTTGGGGGAAAGATGATAAATTATTTCCTGTGGAATATGGTGAAGCTGCAGCGAAAATTATCCCAAATGCAAAGCTTCGCGTAATTCAAGATGCTGGGCATTTACCGTTAATGGATCAACCAGAAATTTTCAATAAGATTCTTAGTGACTTTTTAAAAAGCAAGTAAAAGTGGCATACAACCCCAAGCTAGAGCCAGCAAACTGCTGATAGTATGGGGTACAGCGTTAGTTAAAAATTAGGCGCAGACTCAAGAAGCTAGCGCAATTTTATAGTAGTGTTGGTCAGAGGATCTATTCTGTGTAAGTGATGGTTGCCCATGGATGCTGATCGGTACCGCTAACGCCAGTGAAACTGGTAACATACCCTTCACTATCATACGTATTGGTGAAAAAAGTACTATCCCTTGGAGATGCCGTAATACTTAAAAGTGCTTTTTTACTTCCAAAGTCGATCAAACAAGTATCGAGGTACACACTAAACAATTGATAATTGCCAACAACGTTTTTAAACGCCCCGTTTTTCGTCGCATCATAAGTAAGGGTAGTATTATCCATCGTGAAAATATCATTCATGGCGTCAAAGGAATGGAAAGATTGAATATTGGCTACCGCCACGGTATACATGCCATTTTGATAGGTAACCGATTTTGGCTCCATAGCATCATACTTCCAAGAGGAAACGCGTCCAACATCATTATAGGTAAAGGCAACGGTATGATGTTCTTGTCCAAGCCTGTCTATCAAAACCAAACGATCGCTGCTGTCATAGGTTAACGTAAAAACATTCTCCGGATTGGAAGAGTCCCTACGTTCTACAATTTGTTCTAGTCGATGATCGAGGTCATAACTCAGCGTAAAGGTGCTGGTCCAGTTGCCATTATTATAAGTAATCGTCGAGGGATATTTTGCCGCATTGGAGTCTGCTGGCGGTACGCTTGGAGTCAAATTGTTGTCGGAACAAGAAAAAAACAAGATTGTCAGGCAGATTAGCATTATTTTTTTCATAACATTTTTTTTTTACGGTTTGAAGGACCATAGCTAAATTATAACATTATGGAAACAAACGGGTTATTTATCGTTGAAAACCTACTTAATTCGTTTAGTGGCATGAAATAAGACCCTCTGCTAGCGCTAGCAGCTTTTTAGTAAAGGGAACGATAATTTTCTTATATTCGATTTTTCCTAACGGAAAGAATTCCTTTCTGAAGCTGACACAAATGGGCAGTGGCGGAACTTTGGGGGTCATTGCAATGAAAATTCGCAAATTCAATAATGTATACAACAAACAATTAAAGTAAAGCCATGAAAAAAACACTACTAGTATTGCTAAGCATTGCCTGCCATCTGAGCAGCTTTGCACAAGCACCAACGCTTTCCATTTCGCAACCTACTTGTGGCTCACCTTTAGGAACGGTTTTAGTAACCAGTCCACTAAGCAATTCAGGACCTATCGCCCAAAATTTATATATTTCAGAAATTACAGATGCCAATTTGGGCGCACTGTCTTACATCGAAATTTATAACGGTACTGGCGCTACCGTTACGCTATCAGATTATAAACTTAGAATCTTTTATAACGGATCGTCTACTGTTAATTGCGATTTAAGCTTGTCCGGTTCCTTAGATACGGGTAACGTGTTTGTGGTTGCGATCGGAAGCAGCATCAATCTTGGTGGGGTAACGCCAAACCAAACTTTTGTAGCCTGCGGCGGATTTAATACAAACGATGCCGTGATACTAACAACGACCAACAATACGCCTATTGATTTGTGGGGATCGACCACTGGAACGGTATTCACGCCACAGGGCCTGCCCGGATACACGTATCGACGCCACACCGACGCTGTTGTTCCAAGTTTGATCTGGAATCCTACGGAGTGGGACGCGATCGATCCTGAGGATTATTCTAATGTGGGCAGTTATTCTACCGCAGTAACTTACCAGTACAATCTCGATGGCGGTGCATTTCAAACAAGCCCTATTTTTAACCAACTACCTGTAGGAACGCATGTCATCATCGCTCAAAATATGGGCACTGGGGCTAGTGCTCCAACCCAATTTGATATTGTAGCAGCGGCGCCAACGTTAGCCATAACCGATTTCTTTTATCCGTCACCGGTGTGCAGTAGTACCAATTTACTCGTTCCAATCAGAGCGTTCAACTTTACAAACGGGGGTGTTTTCTCGGCCATGCAACCTCTACTAATTGACCCTTCTTCTGGGATTATTAATTTAGCACCAACACCGCCTGGTAGTTATTTGGTCACGTATACGGTAGCTCCTAATAGTGCACTTTGTTTAGAGGGAGGAGTTTCTAGTTTTAACCTCATTGTTTTTCCAACAAGTGCACCACCGCAGGGAAATTCGGATCAAACACTAACTGTTCCCAATCCGACACTAATGAATTTAGTGGTAGTTCCAACTAATGTAAGTTGGTATGCCAGCTATGCTTCCGCGTTAAATTTGGCAAATCTTTTGCCTACTTTTACGCCATTAGTGGATGGAACGACTTATTTTGCGGTGAATAATATGAATGGTTGCCCTAGTCTTCCGTTTCCGGTTACAGTGCACATCAATTTATCGACCCCGACATTTACTGATTTTGCTTTTAAAATAGTTCCCAATCCAACCCATGCAAAACTAATGATTCAAACCACTAACAATTTGTCCATTGATAAAATCATCATTAGCGACTGTAGCGGTAAAACAGTGCTGACACAAACGGCAAGTATCAATAATGAAGTGAATGTAGAACAACTTGCAGCGGGAATGTATCTCATGGAAGGTTCGTCGGGAAATCAAAAATTTCAAGCTAAGTTTATCAAATTATAGAAGGGACGGGAACCAGAAATAGGTGGTAAGGCAAGTAGTAGATGAAAGAGGATGTCTATCGATAGGCTAGGGCGAGCGTCCTGCTTTTGCCAGCTACAAATTCTCCCGCTAGCGCGAGCATCCTGCTCGTGCTGGTGCTCTCCAATTTACGATATATTTACAAAATTTACATTTATATTTACAATCCAAAGCACTCCGACCAAAAAATAGCATACTAGATTTGCAGTATCAATTTAAAAAAAGAGGAAACCTATGAAAAAAATCATCTTGGTGCTGATCTTATCGCTAGTGGTGGTAAGCGGACTAGTATTTGCGAATCGTGACATTAAAAAAGAAACAAAACCATCCCCAAAACCAGTGTCCCTTGCGGAGAAGAAAGCCCACACGGATGAAAGGAAAAAATGGGAGGCTTCTCCCGACGGTATAAAGTACAAAGCATGGGAGGTTTCTCCTGAAGGGAAAAAAGTGCATGCCAGTTATGATAAAATACAGCAGAACCTAAAGGGGTTCAGCAGTATGGAGGCGGTGGTAACGGCTGTTACTTTTCAGCGTGAAAACGCGAACTCATCAGGACCAAAATGGTTGATCGTCCGAATTAATGACGAGGACTACATGATGCAATTTATTCCTAAAGAGTTTGAGAAGTTAAGTAGCTTGAAAGTGAATGACAAAATCATTGTAAAAAGCCGCAGCGCAGGGTATTCGCCCAATCATCCGTATTTGCTTTTATCAGGCGACTATATTGCAATCAATAATGAGGTACTTTTTAAACGTGACTTTAGCAAGAACAAACGTTGTTAGTGTGAGCTTCTTGCTTGTGCTACTGTACCCTGCTTCCTTCCGTTAAAATATTTAGCTGCAGAAAGTGCTAGGGTCTAGTAAAAATTTAATATTTTTGAGTACATACCGCTTTTGCAGTGCTATGCTTTGCTTTTTTACTGTTAAGCCAATAGAAGCTGGTTGGGATGAATTTTAAGGATTTAGTCATACGTTATGCACAATTTAAACCATCCATCATGTCTGTAAAGTACTTCAATTTTACCATCGTTTCAATTTTCTGTATTGCTTCAGCCGGTTTTGGGCAAAATATTATGCGACTTGACAAGACAGAAATTACGGCAAGCAACTTAGATCAGAAAATTGAAGCGTTAATGAAAAGTGCCAAGGTACAAGGATTGGCGGTCACCGTTTTCAACAATAATAAACCGGTCTACGAAAAGTCTTTTGGTTATAAAAATCTACTCACCAAAGAGCCTATTAACAATAAAACCAACTTTTATGGTGCGTCATTAAGCAAACCAGTCTTTGCAGTGATGGTAATGCAACTGGTTGAAAAAGGGCTGCTTGATTTAGACAAACCTTTACAAGAGTATTTGCCAAAGCCAATTTATAGCTACAAACCAACTAAAAAATGGCACGATAACTATCAAGATTTAAAAGAGGATTCAAGCTATGTCAAAATTACGGCAAGAATGTGCCTAGATCATACTTCAGGTTTTCCAAATTGGCGATGGGACGAACCGGATCAAAAATTAAGAGTCAAGACCATACCAGGTTCTCGCTACAGTTATTCTGGCGAAGGGCTGGTATATTTACAAGTGGTATTGGAGCATCTATTTGATAAATCATTGGAACAAATGATGCAAGAAAATATTTTTAGACCCTTAAAAATGACTCATTCTTCTTACACATGGCAACCCGAATTTGAAAAAGATTATAGCCTCGGACATAACACAACGGGAGCCCCATATGAAAAGGATAAAGATAACGATGCGAGAGCGGCAAGTACTTTAGAAACAACTTTAGACGATTATACGCTTTTTACTGAAGCGGTATTGAAAAATAAATTATTGAAAAAAGCTACAACCAAAACAATGTTTACCCAACAAATTAAGATCAAATCGATAGCACAATTTGGTCCGTTGCGATTGATGGATTCTAATGCAAATGACAGCATTGATTTAGGTTATGGACTTGGTTGGGTGGTACTTAAATCTCCTTATGGCACCGGTGCTTTCAAAGAAGGTCATGGCGATGGTTTTCAACACTATTCCATTATTTTCCCACAAACGGGAACAGGAATTATAATGCTGAGCAATAGTGATAATGGGGAAGGTATTTTTAAAGAATTACTAGAAACCGCTATTGGTGATATTTATACACCATGGAAATGGGAAAATTATATTCCGTACAACCAAAAAGAATAAACAGTAACAAGTGCCTTTGCAAGCGCGAGCATCTTGCCCGTGCCTTCTAGTAACTTCAATCTGGACGCTCACGCTAGCATCGATTCGGTAAATGAAACGTTTATTTTCCTAACTTCGTTTCTCAGTAGCTGAAAAAAACATTCCGGGCGCCGCAACAGCCCAAGAGCTGGAAAATGTTTGCAAATTATGTTGTGTAAATAAAAACCAATTAGCAAGTCCATGGGGTATAAGAATAAGACCAATGAAACGGAAATAAGCGTCACCGATTTTATCAACTCCTATGTGGAAAGTGAGCAAAAGAGAAGCGACAGTTTTCAATTAGTGGAAAAGATGACCCTATGGTCGGGATTCCAACCTAAAATGTGGGGGCCTACCATCGTTGGGTTTGGCAGTTACCATTATCACTATGAAAGCGGTCATGAAGGCGATATGCCTCTACTGGGTTTCTCGCCTAGAAAAGCAGCATTGTCACTTTATGTGTTTTCCCCAACGGAGGGCAATAAGCAGCTTTTAGATGATTTAGGTAAGTATAAAATGGGCAAAGCCTGTATTTACATCAAAAGACTATCGGATATCAATAGTGCAGTACTGGAAAAAATGTGCAATGCCACCATGGCCTATTTGAACGAACATCACGAATGCGCTTGCCGGGAACAGTAAGTACGAACTACAATGGCAACTAAAGAACCAACCACTATGAAGAGACTTTGTATAATGCTAGTGACTTTTGCACTGTTAACTATTCCTTGTGCTGGACAAAAAGTCGCCAAACCAAAAATGGAGAAGGTCTTTCTGGACGAAACCGATAAAACAAAAAATACCTACACGATTATTTATCCACCAAAATTGCCTTGGAAAGGCTATCTTTTTCTAGTTCCAGGATTTGGGGAAACTGCGGAAAATGTGTTAGAACAAACAAACTTACCTAACCAATTGGCATTAAACGGGATTTTGACAATTATTCCGACGTTTCAAGACGGAGTTTTGTCATTTGGAATAGACCGTCCAAGCCAACAAACATTTGAAAATATGCTAAAGGACGTGACTTCGAAACACCAACTGGCAGATCAAAGATTTTATGTGGGTGGCTTTTCAATTGGCGGTAGTTGTGTGCTTAAATATGCTGAAAATGCGACCGTGAAACCAACAGCAGTTTTTGCGATTGACCCACCTGTCGACTTTGAACGATTTTATAAGTCCGCCAAAAGAGATCTTCGATTGTCAAAAGTCAACGAAGCCAATCCAGAAAACGGGTATATGATCGACCGTCTTGAAAAAGAAATGGGCGGCAGTCCCGCTACCCATTTAGCGGAATATTATAAAATGTCTCCGTATTCCTTTACGGATACGACTCAAACCGAAATTAAAAAACTAGTCACTATTCCTATAAGAGTTTACACCGAACCCGATATTAATTGGTGGTTAAAAGAACGTGGCGCCGACTTTACTAGTATGAATGCGACCGAATGTTCCGCCATGATTAATGAATTGAATCGACTTGGTAATCAACAAGCAACATTACAAACTACGCAAAATAAAGGGTATAGAAAACCGGACCATAGAAGGCATCCGCATTCTTGGAGCATAGTGGATAATGACGAATTAATCAAATGGATATTAAAACAGAAATAACACTAGCGCGAGCATCCTGCTCGTGCTCCTAATTTGCAAAGGCAGAGATTTACCTATACCAGCTACTACGGTTTAGCATAATTTTGATATTTTTGATTGCAGCTATTGTTGCAACCTAAAGCATCGCACTGCAATGGAGTACTATTTTGAAGAGAACTTGGAGGCTTTTTTAGAGTTTTGGTGGCAGTGGTATAAGCAACATCATCAATAAAATAACAGCATTATGGCAGAAAATAAAAATAATAGGGCCGGAAATGGTATTGGAATTGGAGCCGCTCTTGGCGTTGCTTTCGGTGCCGCTTATGGAATTGCTAAAGGAAATACTCCCTTAAGTATAGCAATGGGATTGGCCATAGGGGTAGCTGTGGGTGCCATATTTGACATTGTAAAAAACAAGAAATAATTTCCCGATCCAAGCGCTTGTAAGAAAACCAAAGCAGTAAAAAGAGAAACAAATCGTATGAAATTACCTCCCTATGAGATCTTCCCCAGCTTAGTGGGCGAGAAAATCGTATTGCGACAAATTCAGGATTCAGATCTTCAAGACCTGATTGAAATTTCATACTACGATGCGATTAAAGCCAAAACAAAGCAAGAGGCTGCCGAAATGCAAGCGAAAATCGACAATGATTATCTAGAGGGCAATTCCATTCATTGGGGTATTGCCGACAAACTAACGAATAAGATTGTTGGGACTTGTGGCTATTACCGCGGTCTTGACAAAGGAGCAGGGGAACTGGGTTGTGTTTTACTAGCGCAATATCGGGGACAAGGGTTGATGACACCTGCCATGCAATTAGCGATAGCGTTCGGAATTCATACCATAGGACTAGAACGGGTTTGGGCGGTAACGACGAAACAAAACGATAAAGCTATCCAACTACTCACCAGACTTCATTTTGTAAAAGTGGCCGATTTAGAAGAGGACGAAATAGAATTGGAATATCGTGCTTCGGTGAAAGAAACGGATTGAATAAGAGGAACAACCGTGAATTGCAATAGCCGCCAGTTTTTTTGTTACGAATCGCTTAATTTCGTAACTTCGTTGGAGTAGTTAGTGGTTGCAAAGCCAACGCTAGCGCTAACCAAGAAGCATGATGCGATAGCAAAAAAAGCATAAATTCAGGAACCTCTTAACAACAATAAAAGATGAATTCTTCTACGTTCATTGAAGTTAAACCTAGTTTGGAGCGGTAAAAAAAGTCTAAAATTAATTTTATAAATCCAGCCATTATGAAAACAAGTATTTTAATCATGGTCATGTTACTGGGATATGCTAAAAGCGTATCACAAACGGTCAATCTTTTCAATCAAAACGATGTAAATAATTTCGCTGCCACTTATCCTGGTGATAATTCCTTTGAGTCGATTAGTATCAGTGGCACCGATATTACCAATCTGAATGGTTTGAGTCAGGTAACGGAAATAACAGGAGATTTGTATATCTATTCTCCTACCAACGATCATCCCTTAACCGATATTTCTGGACTAAACAATGTCAATACCATTGATGGACGCTTATCGCTTGTGGACCTTCCAAATATTAATGCCATCAATTTATTTCCAAACTTGCTAAGGATTGGTTTAGGAGGTTCTGGAAATGGCTTATTTATTTCAGGACTTACACCCGCTACCATGAATGGTTTTAATACCTTAGCTAATGTTTCGGGAGATCTAGTAGTCCAAAATACGGCTACTTTAATAAGCTTAAATGGTTTTAGTAGTCTAACCAAGGTAAAATCAATTGTATCCAACAATCAAGCCTCATTTTATTTTTTGGATAACAGTGCACTAGCATCCATCAATGGCTTTTATAATTTAAATGAAATTGGATGGGAATACTATTTTGTCAACAACCCTAATTTAATTGCATTGCCCGATACGCCCAACCTAACGGTTATTGGTAAATCCATTACGTTATGGAACGATGATACGATTGCGAATTTTAATGGACTAAACGGTTTAACCACCATGGGCGGAGGCATAAATGTGAATAACAACACGAATTTGACTAGTTTCTTCGGATTAAATAATTTGACGATTACCAACGGAATCAACATCATAAACAATCCAATGTTATCCAGTTTAACCGCTTTGGCCAACCTAAGTACTTTTCCTTCACTTGGCGGGCCAATCCGACCGTTCATCAATATTTCAAACAATAACATGCTTGCCAGTTTGACGGGTTTAGATGGTATTAATGGAGCAACAATTGGGCAAGTGGTGCTGGAAAACAATCCCAATCTATCGGTTTGTGCTATTGAAAGTTTTTGTGAAAAAATAGCGTTTGATACCAATCTTTTAGGTTTTATCGAAGTAGGGAATAATGCCACGAATTGCAATAGTGCTGAGGATATTAATTCGGTTTGTCAACTTTTAAGTACTACTGAAATGGCGGCAACTAATGCGATTTCCTTATATCCCAATCCCGTAAAATCAGTTCTAAATGTAAAAACATCCGCCCCAACTAAAATCATGATCAGTGATGTATTGGGTAGAATTCGAATCAGTACCAAGGTAGAAAACGGCACTATAGACGTTTCCAGTTTAGAAAAAGGAATTTATTTTATTCAAGCTGACGTGAACAATCAGCTGACGAATAGTAAATTGATAAAAGAATAAGATCAGTTAGCCTTAGCTTTCCGAACAGTAGCTGCTGCAGGGCATGGTTGGATTTTTTGCTGGTTGTTTACTTCTTTTAGCCAATTAGATTTTTAATAGAGAAATAAACGCGATTTCCAAGCTGTTAGGCGCTCCCCTGTTGCAACTATTTGTAGAATACGTTACGCTTGAGAAGCCGCTTCTCAAGCGTTAATCTTAAGCTGATAGCCTTTGCCACGAATCACCACAATAGTGATATTGGGATCCACTTCCAGCTTTTTTCTAAGTTTGGATATAAACATATCCAAACTTCGTCCCACTATGACGCCTTCGTCTTCCCAAATCTCTTTCTGCAACCGGCTTCGTTCGATGGTCTCATTCGGTGACAAGGCGAAAACGAGCAAGACACGAGTTTCCGTTCCGGTCAGGTCGATGGTTTTTTCAGGGGTAAGGAGCTTCCGATTTTTAGCATCGAATACCACCGAACCCAAAGTGTAAGTGCTACCATTTTGATCGCCCGGTAAAGTTTTTCTGGAGGGAACCGATCGCAACAAGATAAAACCGGCGACGGCTAAAAAGGACAGACTGCTTAGAAGATAGCCATTCTTAGCGGTCACAATTCCTGTTGGTTTGAATTTAATGCGGATCCTATAGCAGGCTTTGGGTTGTCGCCGTCCGATACAGGCAACAATAGCATCCTTTTTATTTTTGGAAACGGCATATCCATAAGCGACACTAGAGTCGGCGCAATTCAGAACACTAATAATATAATCACTTGCTAACGGGTCGTTGGCCAACAAACGCTTGGTCGTCTGCACTAGGGAGTCCGGTCGAAAAGTAAAAGTATTTTCAAACCGAATTTCATATTCATTTGATGCTATCTTGAGTACCGGAAGCACTCTAGAGGTGCTATCGCCCGACTGTTGCAGTAGTTCATGTCCGATCCTTCGGAGTACAATTTCCCTCCGGGCAAAGTCAAAGTCGTTACCGTCCTCTGTACTGAAAGCCGCACAAAGCACCGCTAGCAACGAGAGAACGAGCAATCCAAACAGGTATGGGCGCTTTACAGACCGGAGATTTCGGATAAAAGGCATAGCGTCAAGTTATTATTCACAAAGTTTACATTTTTATTTACAATCCGAAACCATTAAGACAAAAGATTTCAAAATAATTTCCCCACGCTAGGTGAGCATCGTGCCCGTGCCAATCTCTAAGCCAACTCAGGCTATACTATCGTTTACCGTTGGTTCGGCAGTAGGGGCGGCTGCCACAATTTTTTCGTATATTCGTCGGGCTATGAAAAGAATCCCAGCCCAAAGCCCTTAGTTAGTTAGCAATACACGGAATGCAATTGGGAGCTGTACTAATAAAATAAAATGGTATCGAAATGAAAAAATTAGCTTACCTCATTTTTTTAATTTGCGCTGGCACAAACGTAAGCCTTGCTCAAAATAATGAGCCCTCTGAAAATCGATGGCAAAAAATAGTAGTAAAAGATATTTCACTTCAATTGCCTAAAACCTTTACCATACCAAAGGGAAAATATAAAGAATTTCAAGATAAAAGTAAAAATGAAAAACGATACGATACGTTAGAAATCATAGCAGAATCTACTGGTAAAGCAAAGAAAGCTACTATTGAAGTTAGGACAGAAATCTGGCAAAAAGGCGACTTTAAGAAACTTTCAAATTTGAATCCACTTTCCGATCGAGACCTTGACGATCTGGATAAATTCAACAAGAAAGAAATAGCCATACAAAAGGAGGCACATATTGTTAAATACAGTCCCTTAAAAAACAATACAGTAAATGGAATTCCTTTTGTGCATTACAGTTATATCAGACAATTGCCAGGTACCCCTGAAGAAAACATAAATGTGTATTTTGCCTATAATGATGATAAAATGCATCAAATTAAATTTACTAGTTATTCTTCTGATGCTATCTTTTGGAAATCTGATTTCAACGACATCATAAATAGTATCAAAATAACAAATAGTCAATAGCATAAGCTAGCCCGTTGCGATGGTCAAACACAATTCCCATGAGGTTGCAAACGGTACGTTTTTTTCATACATTCGTTATCGGTATTACACAGAATTCTTTTCAAAAGCTACAACGTTCAGCTAACAACGGAACACTATAAGCCATTTAACCAATACTATTATGAAAAAACTTTTTATGGTTCCGCTAGTTCTAATTGCCCTAAATCAGATGAATGCCCAAGCGCATATTGACATCGAAGCCGATGGCAATCTCGATTCACCACATCCATTAGCCTGTGTAGCGTTGTCGGAAGTTACCAATGAGGATAATCCTGCAGATATACTACACGGACTCCAAAAATGCTTGGAATCGAAAGAATATAAAAAAGCAGCCCAACTTTTCGCCATTTCGGGAGTATATGGTAAATACGATGCGTTGCGGGTGAAAGACAAAAGTGCGCATCAAGCATTATTGGTTTTGCAACAAAACATATTCTTGAATCTGGCCGAAAGTGAAACCACTACTTTTATGAAGTATTTGCAAGAAGAATTAAAAGCAGGTTCAACTAATCTGAACGAAATTTGTGATGCGATTCAAAAAATTGGAGCACCCAAATATTTCCCAAAATACATGATTCAACATGGGATGCAAGCCTTTTTAGATAAGAAGGATGACGGACTGGTTAAAGAATTTGACAGTCAAGTTTCTTGGAATTTAGTAAGGAATAGTTATTTGCATTGCGGAGCCCAGTAAGCGAAGCATCAAAGCCATTACATACCTAAGAGGCAGGCGAGTTGGGGTCGACAATAGGCAGTATTTTTCACAAGTACTTAAGGTAATCAAACCCTTTTTTTCTTAAATTCGTTACTAATAAGAATAGGGTTACTTCCTGTACGCATAACTTTTGGAATGGAAAAAGGATTTCTATACCAGCCAGGAATTGAAACCGATAAGTACAAAAGATCATATTTTTAACTCTTAATTCACAAGTACTATGGCACTATTACCGATATTGGCCGTCATCATCGCGCTACTTCTTTCAGGACTTCGAATTGCACAGGAATACCAGCGTGCAGTTGTGTTTCGATTGGGACGCTTTCAAGCAATCAAAGGACCGGGACTTTATTGGATAATTCCTCTTATTGAAAGACAACAACTAGTCGACATCAGAACCAAGACGGTTGACTTGGAACAACAAGAAACCATTACCAAAGATAGCGTCACAATCAAAGTAAATGCTGTTTTGTGGTTCAAGATCACAAGTCCAGAAGAAGCGATTATCAAAGTCGCTGATTACAACAAAGCCGTTTATCAATTTTCAGTAACCGCTTTACGGAACATCATCGGGCAACATTCTCTCGATGAAGTGCTACGCGAACGGGAACAGATCAATGGAACCCTTCAAAAAATAGTGGATTCCACCACAGAGCCGTGGGGTATTAAAATTGAAATGGTAGAAATGAAAGATGTTGAAATTCCAGAAGCCATGCAGCGCGCCATGGCAAGAGAGGCGGAGGCCATTCGAGAGAAAAGAGCCCGAATTGTAAAAGCGGAAGCAGAACTGGAAGCATCCATCAAACTAACCCAAGGAGCAAAAGAAATGGAAGGAAGCCCGATTGCACTGGAACTTCGACGCATGCAAATGCTTTCTGAAATTGGAATCGACAACAACACCACTACAATTGTTTTGGTACCTTCCGATTTTACGAACGCGGCCAAAAGTTTTACGGAGTTGGTCAATGGCAAGAAAACAAAACAGTAATTGATGCTCAAGCCAACTAAAGGAAAGGTACTATGGATAAAGAAACCATTAAAAAGGAACTAGTAGAACGACACGATTCCTTTGTGAACTTTTTGTTGAAGTTATCGGAGCCTGAATTTTCACAAAGCAAAAACGATAAATGGACCGCAGGCCAACAGTTGGAACACATCTACCTTAGTGTTAAGCCGCTGAGACAAGTTTTAAGTCTGCCCAAAGGAATGCTTCAAATTGTTTTTGGAAGCTCGAATAGGGAAAGTAAAGACTATGAGGCCTTGGTAAAAAAATACACTGCAATACTAGAAAATGGTGGAAGGGCGAGTACTCGATTTACACCTAAAAAGGGGCATTTTGAAAAACGTCAAAAACTAAAGAATGCTTTAGCAAAAGAAGTCGGAAGTTTGTGCAGTAAGATCGATAAGTTTTCCGAAAAAGACCTAGATACCTATGTCTTACCACATCCGCTCTTGGGAAAACTGACCATTAGAGAAATGCTATATTTTACCATGTATCATGTGGATCACCACTATGCCATCACTAATAGAAACCTAAATGTCTAGAAATTTCGAACTAGCTGCGGTAAAAGTAAAGCTTAAATTTTTTAAAAGGAATTGTTGCATTTTCAAAACTTCGATTCCCGCAACAGAAAACCTTAGGCGGTCAACACCGTTCGGAAATTAAGTAACGATACACTAAAGCTACCCTTTCACACTATGACCATAAAAAGAAGAGATTTCATAAACCTTACAGGACTAGCGATAACCGCAGGCGCTCTTAGCGGATTTACCTCAAGTACAAAATACGAAAATCCAAAAGCAGCAGTTACCCTAAAACCTAAAATCGGCGACGAGGTTCCAATCACACTAGCTGAAAGAGCGGCAAGAATCGCTAAGGCACAACGGCTGCTCACCGAAAATAAGCTGGAAGCCTTAGTGCTCGATGCCGGTACCGCACTGAATTACTTTACTGGGATTCGGTGGTGGCCAAGCGAAAGAACCTTAGTCGCCATTATCCCGGCCAAAGGAACGGTGCACTATATCTGTCCCGCTTTTGAGGAAGCGCGCTTGCGAGAACAAATAACCATAGGCAAAGAGGTGTTGGTTTGGCAAGAAGATGAAAGTCCGTTTGCCCTGATTGCCGCTGCCTTCAAAGCCACAGGCATTTCCGCCGGATCGATGGCACTAGAAGAGCAAACCCGCTTCTTTATTGCCGACGGCATTAAAAAAGCAGCACCGCACTTGCAGTATGTCAGTGGCGATTCCGTTACCAATCCGTGTCGCTCCATCAAATCGCCAGCAGAAATCAAACTGATGCAACAGGCCAACGACATTACCTTGGCGGCCATGCAACACAGTGTGGCGCTTTTGAAAGAGGGGATGTCGCAACAAGAACTTTCAGCGATGATCATGGAAGCGCAGAACCAATTGGGAGGAAATGCCGAGTTTGCACTCTGCTTGTTTGGAACAGCATCGGCCTTTCCACACGGCACCCAACATCCACAAGTACTCAAAAAAGGCGATATCGTTTTGATGGATTGCGGATGTACAGTAGAAGGCTACAATTCGGATATTACCCGTACCATTGTTTTTGGTGCACCACCTACCGCCCGTCAGCAAAAAATATGGGCATTAGAAAAACAAGCACAAGAAGCGGGTTTTGCGGCCGCAAAAATTGGAGTTCCTTGTGAAGCCGTCGATGCCGCAGCGCGCAAAGTGCTCACCGATGCGGATTCGGACCCCATTACAAATTGCCGGGATTGCCGCACCGCACGGGCCATGGGATTGGTTTAGACGGACACGAATGGGGCAATATGGTCAAAGGGAATCAGCAACTGTTGCAACCCGGGATGTGTTTCAGCATCGAACCTACGATTGCTATTCCTGGGGAATTTGGCGTGCGCTTAGAAGATTGCGTTTACATGACAGAAGCTGGCCCAGTGTGGTTTTCTAAACCAAGTAAATCGTTGGAAGAACCGTTTGGATAATTAAGGCGAGTAGTAGTTTGTAATTTGTTTTGTATTTTGGGGAATGGGACTTTTATTTAAGTAACTTAGTTTGTGATTAAGGAAAAAATGAGTTCAAAAGTCGCCTCAGAAGATCGCCACAGAACGTAAGTCAAAATATAAAAAGGAAATGCATTATGAAAAAATGGATAGCAATAGTAGGATTTTTAATTTTCTTTTCCAATGCCTATACACAAGCTACGCTGAGTTGGTCAAGAGATTTCGAGGTTGGAATAGACGCCTATTATGCAGAAGCTCCCACAATTGAAACAGACAACCAAACCATCAAAGTAATCGGAAGAAAAAATACGCTAAACGGGCAAAGATTGGAAATTGTCTCATACAGTTTAATAGGTGAAATCATTAGTGCTACTTCTTTCGGGGATGCAATTTCCAATAGCAAGGTGATTGATTATAAATTGGACACTAACAATCAACTCTATCTTCTCCTAGCAGAAACACTGAGTTATCACAAAACAAAAATAGTCTTTCAAAAGTATTCTCTTGACGGAACTCTAATTTGGAGTGCACAAATTCAAGATGCGGCAGCTATTTCTTATCGACCCTTTTCCATTGGCTTAACAAGCGGAAACTGTATTTTTATTAATGCTTTTAAAGAAATCGATTATCCCCAATCACCAACAGATGCCGATGGAACAATTTCAATTCCGTACCTATATGCATACGATTTTAATGGAAGTTTGCTGTGGCAAAGGGAATTAAATACTGGGTCAGATAACTTATACTTCCAGGCGAAATTGCTGATATATAACAATATGGCTTTTATATTTACAAACGATTATAAACTATTAAAAGTCGATTCCAACAATACTTTAACCCAAATCGACATGGTTGGGGTGTATGATGGAATAAATAATGTTCAAGTAACCAATGATAACAATTTATTGTTTACAGCTTTTACTAAATTTAAGTTTACCCGAACCAATAGTAATGGAGCCTCTTTTTTCCTTCGTGAATATCCGACTTTTCTAACCAACAATGTTGTCGGTGATCAAATTGAATCGGTTACCGAAGATAGTGATGGTAATATTTATTTGACAGGCCGACATTACGGACACAATTACGGTACTCCTAGTTATACCAACGGTGATATTTTGACTTTAAAATACAGTCCAAACGGAACGCTACTTTGGGAGAACAGGTACCAATATGGAATCAATAATGGAGATTTTGGCAATTGCATTACATTAAAAAATGGATATCTTTATGTTGGTGGAGAAAGCCAAAGACAAGGGCAGTTTACGGATAATGATTATATTACGTTAAAGATTAATGCAGCAACAGGACAAACGAACCAAGTGTATCGCTATAATGGGCTTGAAAGTGGTAATGATTCGGTGTCTTCCATTTGTGTATTGGATAATGGGAATTACGCGATTACGGGTTTGAGTTTCAGTAACTCGAAATACAATTGGACCACTCAATTTTTTGCCGACAATAATCTATCAATTGAAAGCAATACCAATCGCAATGCTATAACAATCGCTCCAAACCCGATTTCAATTGGGAATTTCTTGACCATTACGGGCCTTCGATATAGTAGGTACAAAATGCTGTCGTCAATGGGACAAATAGTTCAATCTGGAACTCTAAATCTCGAAAGCAATCAAAAGATTTTAATGGAGAAAGTCAAACCTGGAGTTTATATGCTGCAACTTGAAAACGAAACTGAGAAAACGGTGAAAAAAGTCATCATAAATTAGAATATACTTTGTCTAATAAACATAAAATTTTGCAATAGGTTTTTTCAATAAATTAGTCGTTCCTTTTTCATAACTTCATTCCCAGCAACAGCTAGAAAAAGAACAATGCAGACGGACTACCAGCCACTTCTACTGTCTCCGTAAAAATTAATTTCGTTGACGTCATAGCCTAAATTCAACAGGCGGCCATAAACTTTGTCTTTGTCACCAATAATCAAAATAACCATGTTATTATACGGCAGGCTCTTCTTCGCATAGGCATTCACTTCATCTAGCGTAAGGTTCTTAAGTAACGTATTTTGTTGTGAAGTAAAGTCTTTAGGCAGGTTGTGCTCTAGAATAACTTTTAGAAAATTGACTTTTTGAGCTGGTGTTTCATATTTCAACAATTCTTTCAGCGTCATCGAATTTTGAGTAAAGGTTAATTCTTCCTGCGTAATGCCATTATCCGCATATTTTTTGACCTCTTTTATGATTTCAAGAAGCGCACTATCGGTTGTATTGGGTTTTACATTGGCCTCTATAATATAGGGACCAGGGTATTTGTCGCCATAAAAAGAGGCGCTGGCACCATAACAATACCCGTGTTCTTCTCGCAAGTTTAAATTTAGTTTGCAGTTGAAAGGACCTCCTAATTCGTACAGTGCCACCGTCGATCTAAAGTAATCTCCTACCGCATCAAAGGGCAATCCATTACAAGCCACTCTGATTTGAGATTGCGCTGCATTGGGTCGGTTTAAAAAATAGATTGCCGTTTTTCCAACCGGAGTAGCACTACTTTCGCCGCTATCCAGTGTTTTAGTGCTGGTCCATTGTTGTAGAAACGACAACTTGGTCATCACATCCGTTTGCGCCACGTTCCCCACAAAAACAACCGAGCTTAGGGTTGGAATGCAGTTCTTTTCATAATAGTCTTTTAGTTCTTTAACGTTGATAGAACCCACCGACTCCAGTGTTCCTCGTCGCGATGTTCCTAGAATATGGTTTTTGCCGTACAGCAGTTTTTTAACTAAGTCATAGGGAAGGTCATTCGGATTGTACGCTCCCGATTTGATGAGCTCTAATTGTTTATCTTTTATCTTATCAAATTCCTTTGCATCAAATTTGGGGTGCAATAACATCTCTTGAACGAGAGCTAGAGTAGCATCCAAATTTTTGGCTAACGACGATACATTGACGTTCAGTTCATCGGTAGAAGTACCGATAGTAATAACGCTACCCAGTTGACTAAGCCTTGTTTCCATAGCTTCACTGGAGGTGGTTGTGGTGGATTCTTTTAACATCAGGGCTACCAATTCGGCAATACCTGCATTGTTTTTCGTCTCAAAACGGTGCGCAATAGGTAGGCTAATTTTCAGTGAAACAACAGGCAAATCCTCACTTTTTGTTCCTATCACTTTTAGCCCATTGCTCAAGGAATCGATCCAAAAATCGGGAACTTTAACAAGGGGAGTCACCGCAGGGGTGGGCTGTTTGCTTCGATCAAAAGTATCTTTGGCTTTTACATAAATCAAGTTTTTGTATTCGGCGCTTTCAACGGCATGAAGATTTCGGGAAGGAGGGGAGTAGTTATCTTTTTGAACCAAAGTACTGTGGTCATTGGGATAAACACTGAGAATAACGGCATGCCGGTCTTTGATATAAGTGCGGTAGACCCGCAGCACATCTTCCTTAGTTACTTGGCTGTAGCGCTCGATATCTTTTGAAATATAATTCGGGTTTCCCGTTGTAGTTTGATAAAAAGAAAGCAAGTTGCCCTTTCCTTCAATGCTTAACAACTGATTGTTTTTTTGAGACTCAAATTTTATTTTGTGAGTTTCCAAATCCTCATCCGAGACGCCCTTTTTTTCAAACTCAGCAAAGGCCTCTTGCATCATTTTATCAAAATGTTTTAATCGTTTGGCATAGATTCGGATTTTAAATTCACCAGCTAATTCATAACTAGGGTTGGAAATGCTAACGTCTTCAGCATCTTCCGACTTAATAAAATACTGATAAAATACGGAGGATTTTCCTTCGCCTAGAATATCGGCTAAAACATCCAAAGCGGGTTCATCCGGATGGCGGGCTTTCACGGTAGGAAAAGTATAAATAACTTGGGGCAATCGACCTCGATCTTCGTAGGAGATGTATCGGTCATTGTCAAGCACAACTGGAGCAATTTCGGGCTGATTTACGGCCGGTCCAGCCGGAATGGTCCCAAAATATTTTTCAACCATCGCCACTGCAACGGCCGCGTTGACATCGCCGGCAATGGTGAGCGTGGCATTGTTGGGTCCGTACCAACGCATGAAAAAATCTTTCAAATCCTGAACGTTAGCATTTTTAAGATCACCAATATAGCCTATGGTCTGCCACGCATAGGGATGCGAAGACGGGTACAAGGCTTCCCCTGTTTTTTCATTGATTAGACCAAAAGGACGGTTGTCGTAATTTTGATTCCTTTCGTTCTTTACCGTTTCCCTCTGGATTTCAAATTTTTGTTGGGTAACCGCATCCAAAAAAAAGCCCATACGGTCGCTTTCCAGCCACAAGGCCGTTTCTAATTGATTGGCAGGTAGTAATTCCCAATAATTGGTTAGGTCTCTGGTGGTGTTTCCATTGCATTTTCCACCGGCTTCGGTAATAATTTTAGAATGTTGTCCTGCCGGAACGTGCTCTGAACCTTCAAACATCATGTGTTCAAAAAAATGGGCAAACCCGGAACGGCCTTCCTGCTCTCGTGCCGAACCTACATGATAGGTAACATTGACATAAACGATAGGATCCGAATGATCTTCGTGAAGTAGTAGTGTAAGCCCATTGGAGAGGTGGTATTTTTCATAGGGGATGACCATTTCCGTTTTTTGCGGGAGCACTTTTTCCAAAAGTTGGGTTTGTGCTACGCCTTGCGCATACCAGGCTGTAATAATAAGGGATAGGTAGAGTTCGATTCTGATTTTCATTTCTTAGAAAAGGCGTTTAAGATAATTTTCACTATTGAGTAAAACAAATATAATTGATTTTGAGATACGTTAACGGTGCACATGCAAAAGGGTAATTTTTCGGTAGCGGCACCATTTATTTTCTTAACTTCGTTTTGAACAAGGAAAAAAACGCTATCTGCAGCAACGGACGATACTAGTGAAACAGTTTAGTAGCAGACCTAATAACCAAAACGCTCAGGAATGAAAGCAACGCTATATTTAATAATGATACTCTTTTTCAGCAACGGCACCATAGCCCAAACACTTGAAAACTCCATTCAAACCAGTATTCCTGTTGAAATGCTTTTCTCCGGAGGAAAAACCAAGGCTTTGATTTTGAGCTACGATGACGGAAGAACGCAAGACCGTCAACTGGTGCAGCTGATGAACAAATACAAAGTCGTTGGAACATTTCATCTCAACGCCAATAAGTTGGGAACAAAAGACTATTTGAGTAAAGAAGAGATCAAAACGCTTTTTGCAGGACATGAAGTTTCCGTGCATTCGTTCAATCATCCAAGCTTAACCACTTTGTCTAAAATTGATATTGTCTATGAGGTGATCGAAGACCGAAAAGAATTGGAACGCTTAATAAAATATCCCGTACGAGGAATGGCCTATCCATTTGGGAGCACTAATGACGCGGTTGTAGACGCCATTAGCGGCTTAGGAATAGAATATGCCCGAACCGTTGATGATAGTTATAATTTCAAAATACCGGAAGTCTTCCTAAGATGGCACCCTACCGTTCATCAATTTGCGAAGGCCTATTGGGAGCCAAATAATCCAGAAAACGATGCCAAAGAATTAGCGCATTTTTACCAAATACTTCAGAATTTCTTGAATACAAAAGAGGTAGCACTATTAGACATTTGGGGTCATTCTTGGGAAATGGGAGCGGACGCAATGAAATGGGAGGCAACCGAAAAATTCATCAAAATGCTAGCTAACAATCCAACAATATTGTACACCTCGCAAATCGATTTAGTGGAGTATATTCAGGCGTTTAGAAATCTAAAGTTTTCCGTCGATAAGAAAATAGTCTATAATCCAAGTGCGATTCCTATGTATTTTAGTTTTCAGGGAAAGACGTACAACATTGCTGGTGGAAAAACAATATACTTAACCAATAACTAAAAGAGAAACAGTACCCGACGACTGCAAAGAATTTAAAAATAGGAGCTTGGAAGAACAAATCAAAACGTATATCGCCAGTCAACCAGAACCAAAACGCAGCGAGATGCAAACACTACACCACTGCATTCGAGCAATAAAGCCGGACGGCAAACTATGGTTTCTGGATGGTAAAAACAGTGAAAATAAAGTAGTGGCCAATCCGAATATTGGTTACGGATTTTTTACCATCAACTACGCAGATGGAAAAACAAAGGCGTTTTATCAAATTGGACTCAGTGCCAATACTTCGGGAATCTCAGTCTATATCATGGGTCTGAGCGATAAGACTTACTTAGCCCATACTTACGGAAACAAAATAGGCAAAGCTACCGTGACAGGCTATTGCATTAAGTTTAAAACGCTACAAGAAATCAATATGGAAGTGCTGGAAGCGGCCATTAGAGACGGATTTGCCACACAATAGGCTGCTAAACTGGTGAACGCTTTAGGTGTAATTTTGACGATGTAGTGGCTAAGAAACAACTAAAGTAGTAGCTCGTGGCTTCATAGTAGGTTTTTAGTAAGCGACATACTCAATAATCTCCAAACCGTACCCAATCATTCCGACACGTTTCGCTTGTTCCGAATTCGAAATCAAACGAATTTTAGAAATATCCAAGTCATGTAAGATTTGAGCGCCAATACCAAAATCCTTTAAATCCATTTTAATTTGGGGTGCTTTAAAAACACCTTGAGCTTGCAATGCTTTTAACTCTGTAATGCGGTTCAATAAGTTGGTGGTTTGCATTTCTTGATTGATAAACAAAATGGCGCCTTTGCCTGCTTCATTCACCAATTGGAACATATCGTCTAATTTCTTGTCGGCGTTGTTCGTCAACGTTCCCAAAATGTCATTGTTCACTAAGGTCGAGTTGATGCGAGTTAACACGGGTTCATCACTAGTCCAAGTGCCTTTTGTCAAGGCTACATGCACTTGATGGTTAGTCGTTTGTTGGTAGGCTCGCAAGCGAAAGGTTCCAAAACGAGTGACGATATCAAAATCTTCTTTTTTCTGAATCAAGCTGTCGTGCTGCATCCGATAAGCCACAAGATCTTCAATCGAAACTAATTTCAAATCGAATTTTTTAGCTACTTCGACCAATTGCGGTAAACGTGCCATTGTGCCATCTTCATTCATAATTTCGACGATCACACCGGCTGATTTAAAACCCGCCAAGCGAGCAAAATCAATGGCGGCTTCCGTATGTCCTGTTCGACGCAATACACCACCTTGTTTGGCAATTAAAGGAAAGATATGTCCTGGTCGCGCCAATTCGTAGGGTTTGGTTTCCGGATGGGTTAAGGCCAAAACGGTTTTCGCGCGGTCGGATGCCGAAATACCGGTAGTAACACCATTCCCGCGTAAGTCAACCGATACGGTGAATGCCGTTTCCATAGGATCGGTGTTGTTGGTCACCATAGCGTGCAATCCTAAATCTTTGCAACGATGCTCTGTCAAGGGAACACAAATTAATCCGCGTCCATGAGTGGCCATAAAATTGATCATTTCGGGCGTTACCATTTCTGCTGCCGCTAGAAAATCGCCTTCGTTCTCGCGATCTTCATCATCAACAACAATGATAACTTTGCCTTTACGAATGTCTTCGATGGCTTCCTCTATAGTATTTAATTTTATTTTTTCAGACGACATGACGACTAGGGGTTTTGAGTAGGATCTGATTTTTTAAAGAGCTTTTGGAAAGTAGCTACGATGGAATCGACATTGAACAATCCAATATCATTGGTAGCTCTATAGGTCAATAAAATGGCAAAAGGAGTCAGAATAAACGAGGCCAACCAACAACCTAAGAAGGGTGGAATGCCATTTTCACCCGCGACTTTCTTGCCAAAGGTATTGATAAAGTGAAAGATAATAAAAATGGTTACCGCAAAAACAATCGGCAGTCCCAAACCACCTTTGCGAATAATCGCCCCTAATGGCGCACCAATAAAGAACATCAGCAAGCAAGCGAAGGCAATTACGAATTTGTCGTACAAGGCAATCCAATAGCTGTTGATGTATTTTTGCACAAAGCCCATATCGTTGTTCACCGTATCGATATAATAGGTGCGGCTCGTCAAATTGCTGGAAGCCAAATTCAAGATTTGAGCCTGATCGGCAATCGGATAGTTCGATAGCAAGTCACTTTTCAATATGGTTTTGGGATTGTTGCGAATGGTATTTGGCGTAATAATATCGGATTTCTGATAAATATTATCGGCGAAAGAAAGAATCGTTTTATCCACCGTCGTATTCAAGGAATCAATGGTGTATTTCAATTCATTAATGTTCAACATCATACTGGTATTTGCGATTTGATACTCGGTTTCCGTACTCGAATTCAATTTCGACAAATCTATATTGATGATGTATTTTTCAAAAGAACTTTTCGCAAAAGGCAATTTGGATCGCTCTTCGTATTTGTCGGGAACAATGTCTTCATAATAGTAGCCATCTTTTAAAACCAACTTCAAGATGCTCGAGCTTTTACTGCTGATCAACAGCCCGCTTTTAGCTTTGATCACATTCTTACTGCCATCAAAAACATTTGTTTTCTTATGAATCGTGATGCCTTGCAAGAAATTGCCATTTTCGCCCGACTTCTTATCGACTTTGATATTATACGTCCCAATATCACTAAACTGCCCTTCGGCAATCGCCATAGCGGGTTTAATTTGGGCAATGTCTTTTCTAAAGTTGGTGAATTTGTATTCGGCATACGGAATCACATTGTTCGCAAAAAAGAACGAGGCAATACTCAATAAGAAGATAAACAGGGTTAACATGCGCATGGCGCGTTGCAAGGATATTCCTGCCGATTTCATTGCAGCGAATTCATAATTTTCCGATAAATCACCAAACGTCATGATGGAAGCCAGCAATACCGATAAAGGCAGCACCAATGGTACTAAGCTCGGCATCTTATACAAAAGGAATTTGATAATCAGGATAAAATCCAAATCCTTACCCGCCAATTCAGAAATGAACAGCCAAACGGTTTGCAGGATAAAAATCAACAACAGAATTACAAATACGGTCGCAAATGTACTTATGAAAGACTTTAAAAGGTATTTGTCGAGGATCTTCACGTAAATTAATCTAACTTATTGATGTAGTATTTAGGGTATTTACTCGCCTCAAAGGTAAATTGATTTTTTGATAACGGTTGGTTGATTTTAAAAGAATTAACAGTCAACGTAGTTTTTGTTCCGTTTTTGCCCAATTCAATCAAGTTGTAAATATTTTTGGTTTGGGTGTCAATGCCCAAAAGGATTTCTTTGCGTTGGTCCTTAGCATTGGTCGGAGTCAATTTGATGTATTGAATTTGACGCCCTTTCACATTTTGAGTAATGTCCCAAGTATATTTATAACCGGAGTTGTAAAACGTCAACATCTTAGAAGGCGTTACGGCACTATCGTCTTTGTCGTTCAATTTGGAAATAGAAACTTCCTCATCTTCTGGATTGATAGTGTAGATTTTTTTTCCATCGAAAATTTTGGTCACGCCCATCAAATTTAAAACATACATATTGCCTTTTAAAGTGACGTTGCCTTTGCTTTCTTGATTGATATTCTCTTTGGAATTGTTCAAAGCGTATTTAAAATCGATAAAGATATTATCATAGCTTTTTACTTTGGCAGTCACTTGGTCGAGCAGATCTTTTGCTTTTTTATCTTGAGCTTGCAGGGAAAGGCTACTAAGAAAAAGGACAGCAATCGTTAGGAACTTGTTCATTCTAATGGGTGTTTTGTTCGTTGTTAAAAAATTGATCCAGAGCACTCAAATCAGAGAGGTTTACATTTCTTGCTTTACTTCCTTCAAAAGGCCCAACAATTCCAGCAGCTTCCAATTGATCAATCAAACGACCTGCTCTGTTGTAACCCAATTTTAATTTTCGTTGAAGTAAAGAAGCCGAACCTTGTTGCGCGGTAACGATAATTTCAGCCGCTTCTCTAAAGAGTGAATCTCTTTCGGAAATGTCCATATCAAGATTGATGCCACTTTCTTCCCCAACAAACTCAGGAAGCAAGTACGCATCAGGATACGCTTTTTGAGATCCAATAAATTCTGTAATTTTTTCAACCTCCGGCGTGTCTACAAAGGCACACTGCACGCGAACGACATCGTTACCGTTGGTATACAACATATCACCCCGTCCAATCAATTGGTCGGCGCCTTGGGTATCTAAAATGGTTCTCGAGTCGATCTTAGAAGTTACGCGAAACGCAATACGAGCAGGGAAATTCGCTTTGATAATCCCCGTAATAACATTCACCGAAGGGCGTTGCGTAGCGATAATCAAGTGAATGCCAATAGCACGAGCCAATTGAGCCAAACGAGCAATAGGCGTTTCCACTTCTTTACCGGCGGTCATGATCAAATCGGCAAACTCATCGACTACTAATACTATATAAGGCAAGAATCGGTGGCCGTTTTCCGGATTCAATTTTCGCCCTTTGAATTTTTCGTTGTATTCTTTAATATTCCGCACCATCGCATCTTTCAAAAGCGAGTAGCGGTTGTCCATTTCCACACAAAGGGAGTTCAAGGTGTTGATTACTTTCGTATTGTCGGTAATAATAGCATCGCCAGAATCGGGCAACTTTGCTAAATAGTGGCGTTCAATTTTGTTGAACAACGTCAATTCCACTTTCTTCGGATCCACCAAAACAAACTTCACTTCGGCAGGGTGTTTTTTATACAATAACGAAGTCAAGACAGCATTCAATCCCACCGATTTTCCTTGTCCGGTAGCTCCAGCCATCAGCAAGTGAGGCATCTTCGCCAAATCGACCACAAAGGTTTCGTTCGAAATGGTTTTTCCTAAAGCGATTGGCAGTTCCATCTCCGCTTCTTGAAACTTAGCAGAACCAATAACACTTTTCATCGAAACCATAGTGGGGTTCTTGTTCGGTACTTCAATACCAATCGTACCTTTTCCTGGAATCGGAGCAATGATTCGAATCCCTAATGCCGAGAGCGACAATGCAATATCGTCCTCCAAACTTTTGATTTTTGAAATCCGAATGCCAGCTTCAGGGACAATCTCGTACAAAGTTACCGAAGGTCCGACCGTTGCTTTAATTTGCGCAATTTCTATTTTGTAATTGCGGAGCGTCTCCACAATATTATTTTTGTTTTCTTCTAATTCCGCCTGATTGATCGTTATGCCACCACTAGAATATTCCTTTAATAAGTCAAGCGTAGGGAATTTGTAATTCGACAATTCTAAAGTTGGATCAAACAATCCGAAATCGGCCACCAAACGGGAAGCTAAATTTTCTTCAATCGTGGCTTCTTCTGGCGCTTTTTCAATAACAAAAGAGTCATCGTTCGTAGGGATAATTTCGCGTACGGGTTCGATTCGCTCTGCGGGTGGAGTAGGAGTAACCGTTAACGGGGTAGTTTTAGCTAAAGGCTGCAAATGAATTTCCGACGGATGGGATATCGTAGGTTTCAACGCTTCTTTATTGATTTCAAATTGGGAAGGGGCTTTCAATTCAGGTTCTTCCAAATCGTCATCTTCCTCGTCTTTAACGGCAAATTCTTCTAGGTTATAAGCACTTTCTCCTAACGGAACCGGTACCGAAGCCAAGTCGTCATCCAACTCTTTCTTATTGCGTTCAAAAAACGCTTTGATGGTATCGGGAGAAATCTTGATTTTGAAGATCAGGTAAATGATAATGCCGAAAGCCAGGATCAAAAGCGTTCCTGCCTTGCCTACATAATCTTGAAAGAATAAATTCATTTCATAGCCAACGGTACCGCCAAGCTCTGGAAGAGAAGTAGCAAAAAATCCGAATAAAATCGAAATTAAGACCACAGCAAACAAATCCCAAAACCAAATATTCTTCACTTTCTTCAACGAAATATCTAACGCCAAAAAGGCACCCGTAAGGAAAAACAATTTCACAAAAAGAAAGGAGGCCACACCAAAACCTCTATAAATGAAGAAGTCGGCCGTAATAGCACCAAATTTCCCGAGCCAATTATTGACTTTCTCCCCGCGGTCGGCTAAAGTCGTTAAGGCACTTTGGTCTTGATGGTTGTAGACAAAAAAAGAAATAAAAGCTACCAACAGCGCGATGGAAAGCAGCACTAGCAAACTTCCTAATAGGAGTTTGTGTTGGCGGGTAATCCTCCAAGATTTTTTAGTTTCTGTTGTGCCATCCTTTTTTTCGGGAGCTTCTTTTTTTATCGTTTTTGCCATCCTTGATTGAAGTGCTTATTTTTAATAGTCGGAATTATAAAAATTTAGGAACATAGATTATCAATCCAATTGCAATCGCCGTCATGGCAGCAAAGAAAACAGCTCCTGCAGCAATATCTTTGATAAATCCAATTTTTTCATGGTAATTGGGATGAATGAAATCGGCAATTTTTTCTACGGCGGTATTCAAACCTTCTACGCTCAAAACCAAACCAATCGCAAGGATCTGAAAGAGCCATTCGGTAGTAGTAATATGAAAATAAAACCCAGCCACAATCAGCAAAACGCCAATCGACGATTGCACCATTACACTATGTTCTGTGGTAATCAGTTTAATCGCCCCTTTCAACGCAAATCCCATGCTTTTGAGGCGTCCGGTTACAAACGTGTTGTCCTTTTGAAATTCCATAAAAACGGTTTAAAGCGCCGCTAAAGCAGCTTCATAATTGGGTTCGCTAGCAATTTCCGGAACTTGTTCCGAATAAAGTACAGTACCATTTTCATCTAAAACCACTACAACTCTAGAATGCAATCCGGTAAAGACACTGTCTGTGATTTCTAAACCATATGCTTTTCCAAAGGCACCATCTCTAAAATCCGACAGGTTTACCACGTTCTCCAATCCTTCCGCACCACAAAATCGTTTTTGAGCAAAAGGCAAATCTCTTGATATACACAACACCTTCGTATTGGTCAAGCCAGAAGCTTGTTCGTTGAATTTGCGAACCGAAGTGGCACAAATGCCAGTATCAACACTTGGAAAAATATTCAAAACCAGTTTACTACCTGAAAAATCATTCAAAGTAACCACCGATAGGTCGTCTTTTACTAACGTAAATTGCGGGGCTTTAGTACCCACTTTTGGCAATTCGCCATTGGTATGTATAGGATTTCCGCCTAAAGTTATAACTGCCATAGAGTTCAATTTTTTAAGTGTCAAAAGTATGAAATTTATTTGAGAATTAGTTTTACAAATTTTAACAACTTTAAGTAGTTAGCCTCATTATTATATCGTAATATTGCGATATAATAATCATACTGCTATGGGCGCTTCCAAATCCGATTTCTTTTCCGACAGCCAAAACGAATTGGCACTAGTTTTCAAAGCCTTGTCACATCCCGCGAGGATTGCCATTATTGAATATTTACTTAAGGTCGATACTTGTATTTGCGGTGATATTGTCAACGAATTGCCCTTGGCGCAACCCACCGTTTCGCAGCATCTGAAAGAACTGAAGAATGCTGGAATCATCAAAGGAACCATAGAAGGCACCGCCATTTGCTACTGCCTAAATACCGAAACACTCCAAAAGTTTGAAGCCTATTTTTCACACTTAACCGTATCCCTAAAAAACAAATGTTGTTAATTATAAATCCTAAATATCATGACACTTTCTCAATTTAAAAACGAATTACAATCGTTAGAGCAGTTTCAAATACAATTGCCTAATGGAACTTTTGTTCCGGCACATTTCCACATTACCGAAATGGGCCTACTCACCAAAAACTTCATCGATTGCGGCAACACCATCCGAGAAGAAAAACGGGCCACCTTTCAAGTTTGGTTTGCTGGTGATCTCGAACACCGGTTGGCTCCTGCCAAAGTTTTGAAAATCATCGAAGCATCAAAACCATTGTTAGGCGATGCCGATTTTGAATTAGAAGTAGAATACCAAACCGACACTACTATCGGTAAATTCGGTTTAGACTTTTCTAATGGGAATTTCAAATTGATTCCAACCGAAACCACGTGCCTAGCACAAGACCACTGTGGCATTCCCGCTGATAAAATGAAAGTCAAAATTGGCGAGTGGAAAGCCAAAGAATCCGCTTGCTGTAGTACCGAATCGAATTGCTGCTAAACATGGGAAATAAACCACACTGGGAAAACGTTTTTGCATCCAAAACGGAAAAGGAAGTGAGCTGGTACCAATCCCATCCACAAACATCCATCGATTTTTTCAGCGAATGGAAATTGCCCCTCGATGCTAAAATAATCGATATCGGCGGTGGCGACAGTTATTTTATAGACGCTTTGTTGGCAATGGGTTACACCAATATTCACTTATTAGACATCTCCGAAAATGCTATCGAACGGGCAAGGAAAAGATTAGGGGAAAAGGCCGCGGCAGTCACCTTCATCGTATCGGATGTTTTAAATTTTCAACCCGAAATCACATACGATTTATGGTACGATCGGGCTTGTTTTCATTTTTTAGTCGACCGAAGTCAAATCGACATCTATAAAGCAATCGTAGCCAAAGCATTAGGCCCACAAGGAAAATTGATTCTCGGTACCTTTTCCGAAAAGGGCCCATTGAAGTGCAGCGGTTTGGAAATTACCCAATATTCCATCGAAGATTTGAAAGGCACTTTCGCCGACGATTTTGAAGCTGTGAGCTGCCAAAACATAGACCATCAAACGCCTTTTGACACGATTCAAAATTTTACCTTTTGTAATTTTAAGAAGAAGTAACCATGAAAAACATTTTAGTGCTCTGCACCGGAAACAGTTGCCGCAGTCAAATCGCACACGGTTATCTCGACCATTTTGTGAATCCCGAAAAAGGAATAGTATATTCGGCCGGAGTTGAAACCCATGGTGTGAATCCGAAAGCAATTACCATCATGAAAGAAGAGGACATCGACATTAGCAATCATACCTCAAACAACATCAACGAATACGCTTCCATTCCATTTGATTTTGTGATTACAGTTTGTGACAATGCCAAAGAGCGTTGCCCGTTTTTTCCAAGCCAAGCCGTTCGGTTCCACTACAATTTTCCGGATCCAGCGAAAGCGGTGGGCACGGATGCCGAAATACTAGAACAATTCCGAATCGTGCGCGAGAGCATCAAAGCCTATTGCCAGAATTTTGTTCTTGAAAACCACCTGAACTAAAAACATGAAAAAACGCCTGACTTTTTTAGACCAGTATTTAACTTTGTGGATTTTCCTAGCGATGCTACTTGGTGTTGGAATAGGATATTTTATTCCAAAGTCGTCGGGGTTTATCAATTCCTTCTCCTCAGGCACCACCAATATTCCACTGGCAATCGGGCTAATTTTGATGATGTACCCACCCTTGCTCAAAGTCGATTTTACCAAGATGCCACTAATGTTTCAACAACCCAAATTACTAGGGGCTTCCTTGTTTATTACTTGGATCGTCGGACCGTTTTTGATGTTTTTGCTTTCGATCTTATTCTTAAGAGACTATCCCGAATACATGACCGGTTTGATTATTATAGGATTAGCACCCTGCATCGCCATGGTAGTCGTATGGAACGAATTGGCCGAAGGCAACCGAGAATTAACCGCTGGTTTAGTAGGCATCAACAGTTTGTTGCAGGTGTTTTTTTTCAGCGCCTACGCGTACTTTTATCTAGAAATCATGCTACCGTGGTTCGGAATCAAAGGCTTGCCCATCGCCATCACCATTGCTGAAATTGCAACAACAGTAGGAATTTATTTGGGAATTCCTTTCGCAGCGGCCGTCATAAGCAGGTATGCCATTAAAAAATCGTTGGGAGAGCAGTGGTTTCAACAAAAAATGATACCGTTTGTATCTCCAATAACACTAATCGCTCTACTGTTTACGATTGTATTGATGTTTAGTTTAAAAGGAGCGATGATAGTAGCAATCCCGTTCGATGTGTTTCGAATCGCGATTCCGTTGGTTTTCTTTTTTGCCATCATGTTCACCCTAATGTTTTTTGTAGGCAAGAAATTAGGCGCCAGCTATCGCGACAACGTAGCACTGTCGTTCACCGCTTCGGGAAACAACTTCGAATTGGCCATAGCCGTTTCCATAGGAGTATTCGGAATCAACAGCGGCCAAGCTTTTGCGGGTGTGATCGGTCCATTGGTAGAAGTACCAGCGCTAATTTCACTAGTTAACGTGGCCTTTTGGTGGAAAAAAAAATACTACCTTAAAAAATAAGATAGTACCAAGTTTATAATGTAAAATAGTCAACTATTTGTCAATTGATCCCAAAACACGCCCCATAAAAGCATTCAAAGCGGCTTTCTTATCCATACCGTCTTTGGTCATTTTATGCACTTCTAAGGCGCCATAGAGGTTGGAAATCAATTCCCCAAGCACATCCAATTCTTCGTCTTTTAAGGAAGATACTTCCGTCAATGCCTCCAATACTTCAATCGTTTCAATCAAATAATCTTGATCATTATCGTCAATGAATTGAGTCAAATGCTTGATAATAGGTAGTTTCATTTTAATTTATTTTAGTCACCGGCAACCGATAACTGTTTAGACCAATCCTGCAACTAATTCCGTTAAGACTTCTGCTTTGTTCGTTTGTGTTTCGCCCACCAACTTTCCATTCAAAAAAGTGGCAAACGTCGGTAAGTTAGAAACATTAGCGAGTTTTCGCGACTCTGGCGAGTTTTCAGCATCGACCAATACAAAAGTCACCCCTTCGTTTTCAGCCGCTAGCTTTTTGAATTTTGGTTTCATAATGCGGCAATTACCGCACCAAGAAGCCGAAAATTGTACGATTACTTTTTCGTTCTGAGCTACTACAGCTTGCAACGTATCTTCGTTTAATTCGATTAACATAATTTGGGTATTTTTAATGGAAATAGCAGGAACACACTTCAAAATTTTCAAAGGGTATTCCTGCTATTTTAGGGGATGATTACTTCAAGCTAAGGTATTCGGCAGTACTGTTTCTGTTGGCGCTCATCGCTTCTTTTCCTTCTTCCCAATTCGCAGGACAAACTTCTCCTTTGGTTTGAACGTGAGTGTAAGCATCAACCAAACGAAGATATTCCTGAACGTTTCTTCCTAATGGCATATCGTTAACACTTTCGTGGAAGATTTTCCCATCTTCGTCAATCAAATAAGTAGCACGATAAGTAACGTTAGATCCTTCAACAATAACCGAATCCGTTTCTTCACTATAACTGGTAGATTCAATATCTAAAATACCTAAGATGTTAGCTAAATTTCGGTTGGTATCCGCTAAAATAGGATAAGTAACACCTTCAATTCCACCATTGTTTTTTGGAGTATTCAACCAAGCAAAATGCACTTCATTGGTATCACAAGAAGCGCCGATTACGATCGTATTTCTTTTTTCAAATTCAGGTAATGCGGCTTGAAAAGCGTGCAATTCCGTTGGACAAACAAAAGTAAAATCTTTAGGGTACCAAAACAAAAGCACTTTCTTTTTGTTGTTTACAGCTTCTTCAAAAATGTTGATTTTTAAGTTGTCGCCCATCTCAGAGATAGCGTCAACGGCAATACTTGGGAATTTTTTTCCAACTAATGACATAATATGTGTGGTTTTAATGTTATTTTTTTGATGGGGCAAAATTAGCGCATCTTTTTCAAAAACAACAATAGGGTTTCATTATATCTCGCTATTTGTTTATTGTCAAAACTTATATTGCCAAATTCTTCTCATTATTTCATTTCCTTTTATATATTTGTTTGGCACTTTTGGAGTCCAACTCATGGAAAAATTCTCCTTTCTGATGCGCATTTTGATTCAAAACAAGTTAGTAAACCTATGGCATTTATCGATCTATTCCGAAAAAAAACAGTTCAAGATATTTTAAAACAAGTCGCTAAGAATGAAGCCGACGGACATACAGCACTAGGAAAGCACTTAACCACCAGGGATTTAACGGCCTTCGGAATTGCAGCTATTGTAGGCGCCGGAATTTTCAGCACCATCGGAAAAGCCAGTGCCGATGGAGGCCCCGCCGTAATTTTCTTATTCTTATTTACCGCCTTAGCGTGCGGATTTGCAGCCTTCGCGTATGCCGAATTCGCCTCCATGGTTCCCGTTTCAGGTAGCGCCTATACCTATTCCTACGTAGCCTTTGGCGAAATCATCGCTTGGATTATCGGTTGGGCATTAATCATGGAATACGCCATCGGGAACATTACCGTTGCCATTTCCTGGAGCGATTACTTTACCGGACTGCTGGATAGCATGGGCCTGCACCTGCCACAATACGTGCAAATGGATTACCTCACCGCTTCCAATGGCTATAAAGATGCGACCGCCTTAATGCAAGGGGGAAAGACCTTTGAAAATTTAAGCGATGGACTACAAGCGGCGTATACCGCTTGGACCACAGCACCAACCCTAGGTGGCTTTCACTTTGTAGCCGATTTGCCTGCTTTATTCATTATCGTACTCATCACGGCCCTAGTATACCGAGGCATGAAAGAATCCCGCAACGCCAGCAATTTGATGGTAGTGGTGAAATTGTGCATCATCCTCCTAGTAATCGCCGTAGGGGTATTTTATGTAGACACCGCCAACTGGCATCCGTTTGCACCTAATGGAGTAGGTGGCGTGTTGAAAGGAGTTTCCGCCGTTTTCTTTGCCTATATTGGTTTCGACGCTATTTCCACCACCGCAGAGGAATGTAAAAATCCACAACGCGATTTGCCGCGAGGCATGATGTGGGCCATTATTATTTGTACAATCCTATACGTAGTTATTGCTTTGGTATTAACCGGAATGGTGAATTACGCCGATTTAAATGTAGGCGACCCACTGGCCTTTGTATTTGATAAACTGAATTTGAAATGGATGTCAGGGATCATTGCGGTAAGTGCCGTCATCGCCATGGCAAGCGTATTGCTGGTCTTCCAAATGGGACAACCCCGAATTTGGATGAGCATGAGCCGCGACGGATTGCTACCAAAACGATTTTCTAAAGTACACCCCAAATACAAAACACCTTCCTACGCTACTATTGTGACGGGATTCGTAGTGGCCATCCCAGCTTTGTTTCTAAACCTGACCATGGTAACCGATTTGTGCAGCATCGGGACGCTTTTCGCATTCGTATTGGTCTGCGCCGGAGTCTTAGTATTGCAAAACAAACCCAACATTCCCAGAGGAAAATTCAAAACACCCTACATCAACTCCAAATACATAGTACCCGTATTGCTTATAGCGGGATTGGCGTTTGCCTTCACTTACAATAAAGAAAACACGATCGCTTTCTTAACCAATGAGAAGCAAGTCAATACGCCAGAAGATATTGTAACCTCATTAGACCAAAGTCAAACGAAAATCGTCTACGAATTCTTGATCTTTAAAAATGAAAACGATGCCAGCATTACCGATCTAGAAGCGCTGCTAAGCAAATACCAAGAAAACGAAACCCAATACAAAAGCACCATCGATTCCTTACCGATTGCGGAAAATGTGAAATACCAAAGCGGATTCAACCTCTTCAAACACAAAATTCCGATGTGGATTTTCCTTATCGTATTGCTAGGCTTAGCGGTGTGGTCGTTCAAGGAAAACTTGTCGCTTATTCCCCTTTTAGGTCTGGTTTCCTGCCTGTACATGATGGCCGAACTCAGCGTGTGGAATTGGATTTATTTCACCTGCTGGCTACTAATCGGATTGGTAATTTACTTCGGCTTTAGCAGAAAGAATAGCAAATTGAATTTGAAAGAGTCATAAGGAATAGCGGTCTGTATACCATTTTTGCTTGATCACTCTTATTTTTCCAAAGTCTTGAAAGCAAGATAAGGCGCAAGGGCAACCCAAATCGGAATCAGAATCCAAATTTGACCGGTAGTGAAATCATAGGCAGCTAGCAATTGCGCCCAAGATGCTCCTCGTAGCAGTCCAAAACCAAATTCAAAAAGCAAGGTAAAAAGGGACCAGTAAAGACCTACGAATAAAGCCATCTTTTCTGATTTTGGAGGCCATCTTTTCATTACAAAATAGCTGTAAATACCAATCAGGAGCATCAGAGAGATGGTCGAAATTTGATGGGCAGCCAAAGCACTCACATACTTTTGATACCCTAAATCCCTAGCCGTTCCATTTAAGACGGCAAGCAAAACCATAGGAAACCACCACAATACGTATTTTTTCATGGCCAATGCAGTTAAGAGTACTCCCCAATTGTGGCTAACAGTACTAGTGTTCTTCTAATTCCAATCTGTTGTTCTTCAAGAGCAAAACTATCTCGAATCCAAACACTAAGATAGCGAAATAAAAGGCCATTTCACTAAAAAAGGCTGCAATAGAGTTGGTGCTTTTAGCATAAGTTTTTTTACTAAAAAGGATAAGAACGCATACTAGGGCATGATGTTTCAAAAAGGGTATTCGCAAACTAGTATTAAATTCAATACAATTAAGATTTACTAATCCTTTGTTTCCCTATTTTTGCTATTCTAATGCAACGCTAATGATACTTTCGCTCAAATTGAAACCAAGAAATAAAAGAAGTACTTTACTAGCATTAATTTTAGTTTCCACCCTAATAGGTAGTGTCGCTTCCTTTTTGGCGCTGCTACTAAAAAACAGCACCGAATTTTTTGAAGAAATACTGCTGCTAAAAGCCACGAAATTCAATGCTTATTATTTTCTTTTTCCAATAGTAGGTTTGACCATCATTTCAGTTTTGAGAACTTTTATGTTCAAGAATAAAGAAAATAAAGGAATTAAAGAGGTATTAGAAAGTACGCAAACAGCCTCTAAAAATTTACCACTATACAAAATTCCATCTCATTTCATAAATGGATTCCTAACCGTTATTTTTGGAGGGTCAACCGGAATTGAAGTAGCTACCGTAGTCGCTTCGGCAACTATAGGTTCACAACTACAACAAAAATCTGTGTTCTTTAGAAAATACAAAATCGAATTAATTTGCGCCGGAATTGCGGCTGGTGTTACGGTTTTGTTTTGTAGTCCAATGGCAGGAATACTATTTTCAACCGAGGTGATTTCTAGAAAAGTGAATAAGGTCCTACTACTGACCAACGGCATCGCGGTTGCCGTAGCGTCAATGATTCTTTATCTAGTAAAAGAACCTCCCATGTTTGCCATAGAAATCAAAGGATGGCATTGGTATGCCATTCCCTACTTCATTATTTTGGGGATACTGGCCGGAATCAATTCGGTCTTTCTAACCAAAAATGTACTGTTTTTCAAAGCGCTATTTCTTACAATGGAAAAAAAGCACACTAAAATTCTTCTAGCAGCGCTGATCTTAGGAAGTGCCTTTTTCTTATTCCCCAATTTATATGGCGACGGCTATCACGGAATAAAGGAAGTAATAACCAACCCTAAAGATAACTTCACCGTTGCATTTTTTATTGCAATTTTGGGAGTCCTACTTCTTAAACCAATAGTAACGGCCGTAACCCTTGGGGCTGGGGGCGATGGAGGCGTTTTTGCGCCCAGTTTGGTCATAGGAGCTTTTTTAGGTTTTTTCGTAGCAACATTTTTGAATACCGTTTTTGATGCAAAGGTGATCCCCATAAATTTCATAATTATTGGGATGGCAGCACTACTAAGCGCTAGCATTCATGCGCCTTTTACCGCTTTGTTCTTGGTGTGCAGTCTAATCAATGATTATTCACTATTTTTTCCTTTGGTATTGGTCTGCCTAATTTCAAAATACACTGCAAAACAAATCTATCCCGATACCGTTTATTCTTATACTCTTAAACTTGACAAATAAGAACCAATGCCAATACATAAAATTAAAAGGGGCTACCGCAAAACCAAATACATTTTCTATAAGGAAACGTTGATAGACAGTAGAGAACATTTTTGGTCTTTTATAGGTTCTTTTGTCGGAATTGGCATAATAGCCTATTTGCAAGCACAAACCTTACCTAACGCTGATGTAGTTTTTCTTATTGGCTCCTTCGGCGCTTCAAGCGTTCTAGTCTACGGAGTAATCGAAAGCCCACTGGCGCAACCTCGAAACTTGATAGGGGGACATTTGGTCTCGGCCATTATCGGAGTAACCATCCAGAAAGCAATTCCTGATATTCTTTGGCTCGCAGCACCATTAGCCGTATCGCTAGCCATTGTTGGCATGCAAATCACGAAAACGTTGCATCCTCCCGGCGGAGCCACGGCGCTAATAGCCGTAACGGGTTCAACAGCATTAAAAAAAATGGGCTATTTTTATGTAGTAACTCCCGTCTTAACAGGGGCTTTAATCTTGCTAATCGTAGCCTTATTTTTTAACAACATCACCGCAAATAGAAAATATCCCACACACAAAAAATTCGGAGTAATTCGAAAACGAATTCCGTTCTTTCCTAAATACCTAAAAGAAGACTAACAGTTCGTTTTTGTGTTTTTAATAACACTTAGTGCTATTTACCAATACTAACAAGATAAAGCGCTTCCGACATTTCGTAAAGATTAGTAGCATCAGTATTGCTCATGATCAGGATGGTCTTATGGGTGTCCAACGTAGTAATCCAATTCGAGGTCGCACCCAAGATGCCGCCAGTCCGGTAGTAGAACGGCTCCTTAAACGTACCCCAGCCACTAGAACCCCATAACCCATAAGCAGTATATCCGAGGTCTTCGTGAATTTCAAGCATTTTCTTCATCGTACTTTCCGAAAGGATTTGATGTCCAAATAGCGCCGTACTAAAAAGAAGCATATCTTCCACAGTAGCATACATACATCCGGCACCAAAGTAGTTTTCGCTGTAATAAGGCGCATCATCAGCAAACGTTTTCTGCACTTCGTCATAGGTATAACTTGGAGTCAATGTTGGAATTTTAACTTCCGAATGCAAGACACCCGTATGCGTCATTTTTAAAGGATCCAAAATAATCTCGTGCAGGTACTGCTCATACTTTTTACCCGAAACGGTTTCTATAATCTGTTGCAGCAAGATGTACTCGGTGTTGCTATAGGTACTTTTTTCACCAGGGGTATAAACCAGCTTCCCAGAGCAATAAGTGCGAATGTAGTCGTCCAATGTTTTCTGGGTTTGATAGGAGGCCATTCCCAACGGTTCTGCTTGATTCTCAATGCCTGAAGAATAAGTCAGCAGCTGATGAATCGTAACCTGGTCTTTCCCGGCTCCTGAGTACTTTGGGAGGTAGTGCCCGATGGTAGCCTCCAATTGAATTCTACCTTCCTCATAAAGTTTCATAATCATAAGCGCCGTGAAGGCTTTGGTCATGGAAGCAATTTTGAACGTAGTTTGAGGCGTTAGTGCCTCACCAGTAGACCGATTAGCAACGCCCATACTAGACAAAAAATCAATCTTACCATCTGTAGCCACGAGTACCACTCCATTGAAATGCTGCGCCTGATAGTATTGTGTAACCACCGCCTGAAAAGGTTGTTGCTGCGCGTGAATCAGTGGAAAAGGAAGTAGCAGTAGGGCAGAAAGTACTAGTGTTTTCATAGGCAGTAATGAAGAAGAGTTCTTGAAAAAGATAAGGTTAATAATATGCTAGTATAAAAAGGGCGGTCAGATTGCAAACCTACTGAAGCCGAAAACGGATCATATTCTGTTCCAATTAGCTACTAAATAAAGCTTTGGCTTCCTTCCAACCCAGTAAGGCATCACCCGCAACACGACGGGATTGGATAGCAGAAGAAAATGCTTTCGAGGCTTTCATCGCCATCAAATGAGTACCCTGTCGATAAAAATCGGTGAGTTCCTTTTCATTTTCCCACAAAGTCATAGTGTACCAAACTTTCAAATTCCAACTGCCGGTCACTTGGTGTTTTTGGCAAGGGGTCGACTCCAACTCTTTAATAATTTGCGCATTGAATCTAAAAAAGGCAATCAATTTCGAATAGGAGCGGAGCTCTATTTTAGTAACAGAAACAATCATAACAGCATACTTTTCCTTAGTGACGTTACGAAGTTAAGGAAAAAACTTCAGGAAGAAGCAAAGTCACAATAGCACTAAAACTATTTATTGGAAGTTCTTAAGTCTTTATATTATAGCACCAACGCTATGAATTTACATCTTAATAAACTTTTTGGTGCTTTTCCCTTGATTACTAAACAAAGTAATAAAATAAGTTCCTGCCTTCAAATCAGAAACTTCAAAAGAACTTTTGGAACTAGGATTTAAAACAGGAATACTGCGAACCAATTGTCCTAAGGTCGTAAAAATCTGAACCGATTGTACGGCAACACCAGTCGCAACTTCCAACTGCACTATAGTATTCACTGGGTTTGGATAGATTTTAAAAGCAGTAGCGCCTTCAAAACCGGCCACGGCATTCGGAGTAATAAAAAGGGGAATATCGCAATTCGGTCCCGTAAACAAAGAAACGTTTCCACTGGAATTGAAATTGGTGACTGGTAATAAATTTTGCTCGCCATCATCCATACAAATGGTCACTAAATTGGGCAAATTTTCCATGCGAAATGGGAAATCCAACAAATCGGGATCTGAAAAAGGAACTCTACTATTTCTAACATTAATATAGGTTAGATTAGGATTGTAGGAACAGTAAAGGTGGTACCATAGTCCCGTCTGACTGCAATCAATTTCGGAAACTAAGGTACTTTCGATTTCTAGCGTAGCGAGCGAATTCAAACCGTTCAAATTAATCGAGCTGATGGAAGTAAAACTACAATTCAAATCTTCAATATTAGGAAATAGCTGAGGGTCGATGGTGGTTAAGGGGTTATTATTGCATCGAAGTGTTTTTAATGATTGTTGGCTACCAAGTACTAGTGTGTTGAGTTGATTGGTGTCACACTGAAAATTAACAAGCAAAGGCGAATCAGATACATCCAGGCTAGTTAAGGAATTATAAACGCAGTTAAAGGACGTTAGATGGGATAGTCCCGACAGATTTAGACTAGTTAGAGAATTGAAGTTGCAATTTAAGATTTCCAAGTGGGTCAAACTACTCACCTCTAGCGAGGTCAAATGGCTATGGTCACAATTTAGTTCAACCAAAAAACCAAGCATAGTAGCATTCAAACTACTAAAAGTATTCCCACTGCAATTCAATTTTGTTAAATTCGTGAAAGCTGCAATTCCTTCCATCGATAAAATATCTCCGTTTGAATTGAATTGGTTTGTGGAAACGTCCAATTCCAAAACATTTTGAGCCTCAATAAGTTGAATTTCGCCATCATTGTTTGTATCTACATCGGTTAACCAGAAGGGACTCGTCAAATGCGCACAGTTTGTAGTAACGAGCTTGTTTTTAAAATTAACATCCGGAATGTTCACAATCTGCCCGTAAAATGGAACTGATACAATAGCAAAAGCGATAATAAAGTAGTAATTTTTCATGGCGTGGTGTTTAAAGTTTTATCAGTTTTTGTGTGCTTTTTCCAGAGGTACTCATCAAGCCAACCAAGTAAGTTCCGTTTGGCAAAGCCGAGACATCAAGATTCATTTTCTTATCGAAACTAGCGTTAGTAAAAGCATGCAATTGCTGCCCCAATACGTTATAAATAGTAATCGATTGTATTCCAAAATTGCTTTCAACGGTCAAGAAATCAACAACAGGATTGGGAGCCAGCTGAAAAGCAGCACCAACATTTCGATCCGCAACAGCCAAAGACGTACAATCCAAAACACAATCCGTAATCAAGGCAACGTTCGGCGCAAAGCCAAGCGTGTAATGAACCGCATTGTACTCGCCTTCATCATAACAAACGGTGGCTAATTGCGGGCAATTGTTAAAGTTAAGCATACCAATCGGCGGCTCCGCACTCGGGGTCCTGCCACCAAGTACCCCAGAGATCACATTGTTCTTTACAGAAATAGAAGTCAAGTTCGGATTCCCACTGCAATCAAACCAGCCCACTGCCGTACCACATAAAGAAAGGGTGGTAAACAAATTGCCCGGGCAAGTGAAGTAATTTAGCCCCGTGAGGGAACTAACGTCAATAGTGGTCAATTGATTATTATCGCAGTAGAAACCATATAAATTTCGGAAATACGAAAGCCCCTCTACACTCGAGATCGATTGGTTCGAGATATTCAACGAACCAATAGCCTCCGCCTCACTAACATCTATCTCACCGTCATTATTCGAATCGACATCCATCAAAAGACCAGAACCAACGGCTGGCGTAGCACACATAGTAGCCACCAAAGCATTCTTAAAAGCCGCATCCGGAAACGCAATAATCTGCCCAAAAAAAGAACTACTAACTAAGGTAAGCACGAGTAAGAAGTATATTTTTTTCATCCGGTCATTTTAAAGTTTAATAATTTTCTGAGTCGATTTTCCCATGTCGGATAGGAGTTCCACAAAATAGGTTCCAGAAGGCAAGTGGGAGACGTCTACAGTAACCAGTTTTGATAAGGCCTCATTCCGTTGGGTATGCACCACTTGTCCCACTACGTTATAAATTTGTAACGAGGTAAGCACAGAACGGTCGCTACTTTCAAGGGTCACCATCTGGTCTACCGGATTGGGATACATACGAAATGCAGCTTTAGTATAGCCCGATGTTCCCAGTAGCGCTACCGTGGTGCTGGTAGTATTGGTTAGTACCGGGGCATTAAAATCAAAATAAATCTTGGCTGAATTTTCAATAACAGAACCCAACCCCACCGAGGCAGCGGGTTTTATTTTAAAAGCAACAAAACCATGACTCCCCACTTCGTCAGTAGCAGAAGGGGGAAGTTGGATGCCTTCAAAAAAGAACTCCAATTGATGGCCTTGCGTTAATGTACTTCGGTAAGGATGACTGGCCCCTATGATTTGTATAGTAGAAGCATCTAAGGTGGAAGGAAGCAGATCCTTAACGATGACGGTTTCGGCGGCAGCCGTTCCCGTGTTTTGGAAACGAACCATATAATGTAAATAGTCGCCCACTTTAGTGATGTCAATCGTACTGCCTTCCGTCACAATTTTGTCATTGGGATCATAGGATCCAACAACGACCTGATTTAAAATAGCACTATTGTCTTCAGGAGTTTCCTCATTGTTATCGGCCGTTATAGAAGCAGTAGAATGTAATACATCTCCATTATGCAAACCCGGACTTTGTTGCGGTGTTTGAAGCTGCAAGGTAATGATAACATTTCTGCTTTCATAAGGTTGTAATTCATCAAAACTGTACAGTAGTGTCCCGCCATTTTGTAACGTAGCGGTGGGACTTGAAGTAACCAAGTCAGCTACAGTATCGTCAAAATTAAATTGAACGGTACCCGCCTGCACTTGATTTCCTTTGTTCTTGAACACCAATAGATATTCTGCTCTAAAACCAGGAGAAGCATGGTTTAACGGTAGTATTGTAATTTCAGTATCGGGATGTACACCATTGGGAGTGATACAAAAAGAGACCGATGCCGTAGTGTCCAATGAGGTAAAGGTATGCGTATAATTCGGAGGGGTACAAATAAAGTAATTTGGGTTCTCGAGCTGCGGTGTTAAGATGATTTGATTTTGTCCTGTATGAACTATGAAATTTCCTTCTGCATTGGCGTAGGTGGAACCATTATTTGGACCATCGTAAATAGCTACTTGAACAGCTTCAAAGAAATTAGTGATACCAGAACAACTCGCATTAAAATTCCCAGTAATGGTATTGTAATGACCACCTGGCAGTAAGGTACAATAGGTCGTAGTCAAATTGGGTGGAAACAGATATTCTTCAGCAGCATCAACACAAATGGATTGCAACGGGCAACCCCATAATTGCACACAAGGCGGGCTAAAAGCAAGAAGCAAACACGTCGATAACGCTCCATTTTTTAAGTTGATATAAACCAAGTTGGGATTGTTGGAACAATCGAGTCCATCCACAGCAGTGCCGCTTAAATCTAGTGTCGTCAGGAGATTATTCGCGCACCCAACACCATGCAGTTGATTCAAATTCTGTAAAATCAAATCGGTTAATTGACAGTTCGAGCACTCCAAATAATAAAGGGAAGACACACCACTTAAGTCCAAAGAGCCTAACGGATTGCCACTACAAGTCAGCTGTTGCAAATTGTTGAAAAACTCAATCCCCACCAACGAAGTGATATTCTGGTTTTGAACATACAAGCGGACAATCAACGAAGCTTCGCTCTGGTCAATCTCGCCATCGTTATTAACATCAGCATCCGTATCACCAATATAATCCGAATTGCTATCAATACAAGGACTTGCCACCAAAGCATTCTTAAAAGCAGCATCCGGAAAAACAAGGACCTGCCCATAAAACGGAAAAGAAATCAAGAAAAGGAGTAAACTAAAGTAGAATGATTTCATAATAAGGCGTTTAGAAAGTAAAGTTACACTTTAATTCCCAACCAAACGCCCAAAAATGCCAAATCTTTAATCAAAAATCCGCTACCGTATATCGTAAATCGCAAATTGTAAATCCTATCTCAAAACCCCCAAGGTCACCATACACTCCCGCATCATAGCATAAGTCCGCACAATATCATTATCCAATCCAATAGAAAACCGAATCAATCCATCTGTCAATCCCATCTCATGTTGTTCTTCTAACGGGATCTCGCTAGAGGTTGACGTACCCGGTGCACTAAACAAGGTTTTATAAAAGCCCAAACTCACCGCCAAATACCCCAAATTGCGTTGTTGCATCAGCTCCATCAATTCGTTCGCTTTTTCCAAAGAACCCACATCCACCGTCATCATACCGCCGTAGCCGTATTCCGGATTCATCATACGCTTGTACACTTCATGACTCGGGTGACTTTGCAATCCGGGATAAACCGTTTTCAATCCGTCCTCCTCAAACCGCTCCGCCAAATATAGCGCATTGGCACTGTGCTGTTTCATCCGAATGTGCAACGTACGCAAGTTTTTCATCACACTCGCGGAGCGCAAGGAGTCCATGGTCGGACCCAGTAGCATGCTAGCGCCGTTATTCACATCTTTCAAACTGTGAATGAATTCTCGTGAAGCACAAGTCACACCCGCGACCGTATCGCTACTGCCGTTGATGTATTTCGTCAAACTGTGAATCACAATATCGGCACCCAATTTTGCCGGCGCAATGGCCAAAGGCGAGAACGTATTATCCACCACCAATTTAATATGATGTTTTTTAGCAATTTTTGCCAAGCCAGCAATATCAGCAACTTCCAACAACGGATTGCTCACCGTTTCACAATACAACACTTTGGTATTTTTGGTTATAGCGGCTTCAACCAGCTCCAGTTTGGTAATGTCTACAAACGTGGTAGCAATGCCAAAACGGGGGGTAAAGTTTTTCAGGAAGGCATAAGTCCCACCATAGATAGTGCGACTAGAAACAACATGATCGCCCTGCCCGCACAATTGCAATAACGTCGGTGTAATGGCACCCATTCCTGAAGCAGATACGTTTGCCGATTCCGTCCCTTCCATAGCCGCTAAAGCCTGATCCAAATAAAGATTGCTAGGAGAAGAATGCCGGGAATACAAATAACAACCTTCCGCGTTGCCCTCAAAAGTATCAAACATCGTCTTAGCCGAGAGAAAAGTATAGGTAGAACTGTCAGAAATGGAAGGGTTCACCCCACCAAATTCACCAAAATATTGCAAGTCTTGAATGCGATCCGCCGGATTAAAATTTTTCATGTGTGGTGAGGTGTAAGTTAAAAGTTGTCAGTTATCAGTTTAATTAGGATCAAAATTGAATATTTTAGGATAATTAATCAATAGATGAATAAATATTTAGTTTTTAAATCTAAACAAATAACTTTTTAAAGATATATTTTCTAATTTTACCCAATAATAACCTAATAACCAGATTATTTAACTCACAACTCACAACTCACAACTCACAACTCACAACTCACAACTCACAACTCACAACTCACAACTCACAACTCACAATTCACAACGCACAAATGGACACCACCGACAACAAACTCCTCCAACTCCTCCAAACCGATTGTAAAAAAACCACCAAAGTACTAGCCACCAAACTAAATCTTTCCGTAACCGCCGTATACGAGCGCATCAAGAAATTAGAACGCGAAGGCATCATTGCCAAATACGTAGCCTTAGTAGATAGAAACAAAATTCAAAAAGGATTCGTGGTCTTTTGCCACATCAAACTGCTACAGCACTCCCGAGAGTTCCTCACCACCTTCGAAAGCCAAGTAGTGAAACTCGATGAGGTACTCGAGTGTTTCCACGTGAGTGGCGACTATGACTATATTCTAAAGATTTGTGTCAACAATATGGAAGAATACCGCGAGTTTATGGTCACCAAACTTACCACGCTCCAACATATTGGCAGCACGCACAGCACCTTTATGATCGGGGAAGTAAAAAACACCACCGCCTTTATACTTTAATGGCAGTGACAAAGCATTCGCGAACGCAGGAAATCTGCAAACCTTATCGTAAGCTAAGTTTCATCATAAGGTCCGTTTGCTCATCAGTCCCCAACTTAAACAGGTGGCGGTCAAACACCACAAACCCATTCTTGGTGTAAAACTGTATCGCCCGGTGGTTTTCTACCCAAACGCCCAACCAAATATAGTCGGCGCCCTGCTGCTTCGCGATGTGAACCGCCTGGTCATAAAGAAATTGTCCCACACGTAGCCCATGAAAGGCTTTCAGCACATAGATGCGTTCAATTTCAAGAGCGCGCTGGTCTTTTAATTCCGTTTGCGCAGCCCCAAAATTCACTTTCAAATAACCCACAACACGAGAGTCTTCCGTAGCAAAATAAAATTCGGAGTTGTGGTCTTGGAGTTCCGATAGCAGTTGCTCCTCAGAAAATCCTTCTTTTAAGTATTGCGCCATATTCTCTTCCGAATTCGACGCGGCGAAGGTTTCTTCAAAGGTGTGCCGACCTATAAGCTGCAGTTCGTTTAGGTCGCTAAGCGTGACTTTTCTAATGTCAAGGGCTGCCATTGTTGTATTGAATTTATTGCTATTGAAGGATACGAATGTAAGAAATTAAAAATACAAACAAAAGGAAACGAAGTAACAAAGAAGAGAAGAGCAACAGGAGAAGTAAATACTATAATCTTAAGACGGAATGGTATAACGAGCAACCAACTAAAAGACCGAATTTTAAACAAAGATTGTAAATCAAAAAAAAGTAAAAAATGGATACGAAAGCGCTAGAGAAATTGCCAAAGAGCGAAGGAGAAATCGAGAAAGGAACAACCCATATTGTTATGGAATTGATAGAGTATGAGCACAACGAAATTGTGAGCAAATCCATCATGAAAAAGGCGACAGGTTCCATCGACGCACTTGCGTTCGAAAGTGGGGAAGGACTCAATGAAAAAACGTCTCCCTTCGATACCTACGTACAAATCATCGACGGTAGTGCCATTATTGAAATCAACGGCAAGGCGTCCAAACTAAAAACGGGCGACGGTATCCTGATTCCCGCCCACCAATCCAGCCAAATCAAACCGAATGGTCGGTTCAAATTGATTCTAACCGTGATAAAATCGGGATACGAATGAAAATACACTAAGAGGGATCTTAATGTAAGGATTTCATGAACGAGGCTAAAGAAAGAGAATAATATACCAATGCTCAATGCCAACTAGTTCTTGGCATGCTACTTAGGTTTGCCGCTCTTGAAAATCTGCTGTTCCAATGCATCATAAGAAAAAGTTTTCCAATCACAGGAGGGCTTTAGAGTGGTCGTTTTTCCGTCCAGGTTGATTTCATAGGTGCTAACAGAGGACGTTGGCCGAATTTCAGCACAATCATTTTCATACGATTGGGCTAAGGCAATAAAAGAAGTTAACGTTTGGAGCGAAGAGGCACTTAATTTGATTTTCCGAGCAATAAGCAGGTCAGTGTTCGGAATAGAGATGCGTCCAAAAACCTGATGGTCCTCCATATAAAACACCATTTCCTTAATTTTCTGGCTGGGTGGACCTATGCTGTATTTAATCCTTAAGACCTGAGTAAATAAGGGATGATCCTGCGCAAAACCAAAGGAAATAGTCAAAAGCAATAAAAAGAGCAGATTCTTCATAACTAGTATTTTGCTAAGAAAAAAGAGTAAGGATTGGCATCCAGTTCTCGACAACAAGAGAGTCACACGCTTCTTATGTAAAGCGATAGCCAAGAAAAAGGAGGAAAACTAAAGAAGCAGGGCAATGCGCTATTCCTCTTGATTAAAATAAGCAACTCCCATCCAAAGCAATCCTAGTCCAACACCAATAGTAGCCGCAAGCTGCAAGATATCAAATACAAATCCAATAACCAATCCGATAATCACACAGATAAAAAATACCATTAGCGCTCGCAAAAAACCTTCCTTAATTTTCATTTTTTTACAGTTTAAATGTTAATCTATTATTTCAAGCCTGAGCTCTTGCCAGCAATGCATCACGATCGCGACAAAATAGCCAGCCAAAACTACCGGTGCAGAAAAAATTAGTTTCCTACTACCAAGACGAATTTAAATAAAAAAAGGATAAGTTCTACAAAGACAAGGATTTGCATAAAATTTCTTAGGCATTTATTTGCAAAATAGCAATTGAATCAAGGAGCGTACCTGCGGGAAGTCCAGCAGTAACGGCGATTATTAGCGATGAAGAGGAAAAGTAGTTTCTTTTTTGGGATGCGTTTTTTAATTAGCTGATTCCCTTACTATTGGTTTCTGATTTCGGCTCCATTCACTCCAAGAACCAACATAAAGTTTTGGAAGCGGCAAGTGGGCAGCAGCAATCGCTAAAAGGGTATGACATGCCGTAACCCCAGAGCCACAATGAACAATAACCCGCTCCGCAGGAACACTTCCAAATAGAGTCTCATACTGCTGCTGCAACACTTCGGCGGGCAAAAACAAACCGTTCTCGTCCAAATTTTGGGTAAAAGGAACGTTTATAGCACCAGGAATATGCCCTGCAACCAAATCAATCGGTTCGACAATCCCCTTATAACGAGCAGGTTCCCGAACATCAATCACCAAGTGCTGACCATCTTGAGCAACAGCTTCCACCTCGGCCAGAGCAACAGTGGGTAGTTGCCAAGCAGTAACAGGATAGGCACTAGCGCGATGGGGAGTGGCTTCTCCGGAACCCATAGGAAAATGAACTACTAACGCTGCCGAAAGCCCACCGTTAAGTACCTGAACTTTTTCATGACCAACAGCCCGAAGCATCCACCAAAAACGAGCAGCTGCATTCGCCCCATTCTTGTCATCATATACCACAACATGACTTTCGGAGGAAATCCCAAGTTCGGATAAAGTAGCAGCAAAGGCAGAAATCTGAGGTAAGGGGTGCCGACCCCCAAGCGAAAAAGCATCGGGAATGTCCGCAAGTTGCGTGTTCAAATCAACATACAACGCACCGTCCAAATGCGCCGCTTCATAGTCAGATTTCGCGTTTTTGCCAGTACGAGCATCTACAAGTACAATAGGCTGCAACGCGTACAATTGCTTTAATTCAGCAGCGGTAATAAGGGGAGAATGAGTGCATTTCATTGGACTTATTTTTCGAATAGGGTAACTTTCCTAAAGTAAGAGCGTGTCTACAAGGCCCTCATTTTTAGAGGAACTAAGGTAAGAATAAAATACGGAAAGAGCATACGAAAAGGAACCCGTTGCACCACTTTTAAGGTAAAAAACCAGAACGACCTATTTTCAAGAAGGTACTATAAATCTTTGCGATACACACCGGTACTGACTTCCGAAAACCCAAACTTCTTCAAATACCGAAAGTAATTCTTATTATTGCCTTCCGCTACAATACTCGTAAAACCCGCCGCCAAGAAGCGATCTTTCAACTTAAAATACACATACTTCCCATTCTTGAAATCTTTGTATTCCGGCAAAACGTAATCCAGCAAAACTTTCAAGACCGTTCCGTGTTCCCGCTGCGCAATAAACAATCCCGTTACGGCCATATTCCGCAAAATAAAAAAAATCACGGTATTCGAATCGGGTGTATAAGCAAAACCCGGACAATACGTTTGAATCTTGGCATCATGAAATTTTAAAAACCGACCCAAATAAATACTCTCCGCATTAATTTCCAAAATCTCAAAAGTTTCTTTCTTCGAGTAAATGATGGCCAAATAATAAACATCCACCAACACAATAATCCCATTCAAAACCCCAACGGGAATCGCATGAATCAAAAAACCATACACCGAAAACAACAAAGCCCCAACCAAGTTAACCCAGCGAAACTTTATCAACGACGACAGCATCATCGAAAGCACTATAGTCAAAGAGGCGGCATAGCCAATCCATTCTAAAAAATTAAGCTGCATAAAAAAGGGGAATTACAAAGGGTTGATATTAAAGCCGCGAAGGTAAGAAAATAATTGAGGAGGGAGTAAAGAAACAGGGGTGGTGATGCATTGCATTATCGTACAACTCAAAGAAACCATTTTTAATAAAAAAGCCGCTTCGTTAGAAGCGGCTTTTAATTTTATTCTATTTATCGTTTTATCATACGAAGGGTTTTACTGTTGTCATTTTGTTTGACAATTACGTTGTAGACTCCCGAAGTATAGTGCTCACCAATTTCTTGCGAACCTAAATCAGCATTCTTGATTTGTCGGCTTTCAATTTGTCTTCCGAGCATATCATAAACTGTTACTTCTATAGTTTCCTCACTTGAAGTATTTATGTCGAGTTTGAAGTTATTAGCAAACGGGTTAGGATAGGCTTTGACTTCAAAGATAGAAAGATTGTTATTTGAGAATCGTGGTAACGAGTTTGGCGAAGTTACTGTACAAACAACTGTACCATTTTGCCAACTACCATTCCAAAGCACATCAACGGTAATGGAATAAACGGTATTCGGCGTTAGTGGCATGCCTGCAGCTACAAAACTGTGTAAGTTGCACGTGGATGTTACTGGGGATGTTGCAGGTGCTGTGAAAACGTATGTAACACCTCCTACGGTAGCGTTAAAGCGGTATTGTATAGCACTAATACCAACGGCAGCTATTTGTTGTGCATAAAGTGTTTGCCAATAGGATGCCAATAGGGTATTGCAACTTGATGATGTTAAGTTGGAAGTTGGCGGATTGCTTGGAGTTTTGATTAAGCAAGACGGACCATATACCCAAGAGCCATTTACTTGATAAATAGCTACACTAATAGAATACCATGTATCGAAAGTTACTCCGGGAAAATTAAGATTAAACACATAAGGGTAGGTAGGATTTTGGCCGTCAAAAACCCCTAAAACGGGACCACTATCACTACCAATTTTTACCTGATATTTGTAGGTAGTTATGCCTGCGATATTTGTGGAATAGACCGTGTTATTTATGTCCACTAATTGTGATCCACAAATATTTGGAGGAGAAGTAATGCTTACTAAATTTTCGAAAACTACTTTAAATCTGTTATTAAAAGTACCCGAAGAAGTATAAAAAGTATACGGTAAAGTATGATAAACTCCATCAGTGTTATCTAGAATATAATAAGGTTTTGTAGTAAAAATACCATCGTGAGTTGTTGAAAAAGTATAGTTGCCTGCATCTTTAACTTTATATCCTAATTGAAAAACATCTGTGTTTTGGAAATTGTCTCTTCCTTGAATAGATAAATTAGTAGTGGAGGAAGGAGCAAATGAATAAACATCAATCAATGGAACAAAAGTAGCATGATTTAAAGGTGCTGCATCAAAAAGGCGGTCGGTTCCTGCCGTTGTTGCTCCCGTGGCATAGCCTATCAAAGCTTGCCTGAATTTACCATTAATTGGATCGTAAGTATTGCCTTCTGATAAGTTTATCCAAATTCTGCTACGCGTCGGAGGAGTTATTAACGATGTATTAGTGGAATGCCTGAATATCTGGCCAGTTGGAGTAGTGGTCATAGTATTTTTAAATGTTACTGTACCGGCGCTAGTTGTTCTTAAATAGAACGAGGTGCCAAAATATATTTTACCGTCTGGGATATCTAAATTTTTTCGGTCGCTAATTGGAACAAGAGTCGTACCTATTGGATTAGGAGTGTTTCTTGAATTTAGTGTAATGTTTTCCCCCGCATTAATACCGCCAAGAACATTGTACATTGCGTAATCTAGAGTAGAAAAATTATAAGCATCTGCACCACTTACCAAACTAGAGGCGAGGGTATTACGGGTCCATAAAAAGATACAGGAAGCACTTGAATTTGATGAGTCTAGTAAAAAAGAATCAGCATCTAGGGAACTTGCATATGGATTACCTATTAAATTACGCACTTATCCCTCTAACGGAATAAAATTTTAGATTAGTACTAACAAATATAATACTTAGCAAATGAATTTAATAGAAGTAAATAAGAATTATAATACTCAAGCAAAATGCTTGGTTTTATTGCACAAATTACGTTGGGGAAAAACTGTAATATGTACTTTTTGCGGTTCAAAAAAAACAAAACCGATAAAAAGCGAGAAAGGACGCCATTCTTGCCAAAATTGTAAAAAGTCATTTTCTGTTTTGGTTGGGACTATTTTTGAAGATTCTCGCCTTTCGTTACCGAAATGGTTTCAAATTATTACCCTAATGCTGAACGCAAAAAGCGGTATTTCCGCAAAAGAAATACAACGTAACACAGGAGTTACGTATAAAACGGCTTACTATGCTTGTATGCGTGTTAGAATAGGTATGCTAATCGATGATACTAAGCTAAATGGTATTATTGAAATGGACGAAAGTTATTTTGGTGGAAAAGCAAGAAAGCAAAATCATAAAATAGCCGATAATGAACCTACGCTTGCTTCCGTAACTATAAAAAGAGGCAGGGGAACTAACAAAGTTTCAGTTGTTGGAATGGTACAAAGAAAAGGAATGGTTAAAACAAAGGTTGTTGAAAAACTAACCAAAAGGAATCTACTTTTTATGCTTAAAACATATTCAAAAAGCGATAATTCAATTTTGATTACTGACGGATTTAAATCATACAAAGATTTAGAAAATTATATTGATAGACTTGAAATTAATCACAACAAACAGTTTAGTAAAGGGATTGTTCACGTTAATACTATTGAGGGGTTTTGGAGCTATGTTAAAAACGGAATTAAAGGAAGTTTTAAAGCCATTAGCAAGAAATATTTACCGTTTTATATGGTGGAATATGAATGGAAGTTTAACAACCGAAATTTTAAAGGAAATGAACTCGAAAAGTTTTTAAAAAATGCTTTAAATCAAGAAAAAGAGTTAGAGCATTGGAAAGCAAAAGATACTCAACAAGTAAAAGATATAGCTTATGAAAACTAATTCTTTTTTAGTTCAGATACTTGTTTTTTTAGTTCGAGTAGCTTTATGTTCTGTTCGTTCAGATTGTTTTGAAAGTTCTTTTTTAAATAGGTTATTTCAGTGTTTTGATTATTTAATAGTCTTAATAATTCTGAATTATCTTTATTACCGAATAGGTTTGTTATAAAAAAAGTGAAAAGGCTTCCAAAAATTAAAAAACAGAAATTAATTAAATTTTGTCTTTTTAATGATTTAGTACTCTGAATTGCAAGTTCTGTTACGGCTTTTAAATTTCGAGCCTCTAAAAGATTTTTATTTAAACCTATTGATTCTTGGTATTCTAAAAGAATATTATAGTTTTCATCATTTTGAGTTTCATTATTTTTTTTCATATCGTTAATTTTAGAAAGCTAATGTAAAAAAAAACAATTAACATTCCATTATAGGGATAAGTACGTTAAATTATATCCATTACTTACACTGATTGGATAATTGCTTGTGTTTTCTGTGCCCGTATATATGTGATCATAAGTATCTATTCTGTGACGGCCGTCATATGTTCCATCGCCATTTGTCGTTTCGATATAGCCATTTCCCGGAATCATTACAACGGATTCGAGTATAAATCCAGCAGCATTATATTGTTTGTAAGCATGACTTACATCTGGACTTCCAGAGGCATCAGTAAATGTTTCACCGATAGCTTGCCCCGATACAGGAGAAGACATAAACATACTCGAATATTGATTTACAATGCCGTTATCTCTTACAAATACAGACAAAGGGGAGTTTGGTAATTTGCTTTGTATTCCCGATGCTTCATGCATCACAATTTTATTTTTGGTTGCGGTAGGCAAAAATTGCTTCGACTTTAGCAGAACTCCTTTACCAAGAGTTACCGTTACGCCTTCTTTTATAGTAATATCATAAACGTCTAAAATTTGAGTTGCTGTAAAATTGGCATTAATAACTGCATGCGTAAAGGAATCAGGGTCACCGTGGCTCCAAGTGGTTCCGTCCCAAACGGTTTCGTTGACGATTTCTATGGGTATAATTGCAGTTTGTTGTATTTCACTTGAAATTGGACTGCACTGAATTGCTAGTAAATTTGGAGAGTATAGTTTGTTAGAAGTGCTTCCAATCGATGGAGGTGGATTAAGTGTAGGACTTTGTGCCAATAAGGCATTTCCAATAAATAAAAGATACAAACAGCTAAGTTGTACCAACGAAAAGCGATAATTGTTTTTCATGTTTTGTGTGTTAGATTAAATAATGTGAGAAATCTTTTTCTAGTTTGAGAATCGCTGCGTCCTGCATTGGTTTTCTCTTCATTGGGTTTTATTTCATTTATTTGATGGTTTAATTTTTACTAATTTTTATCGTCTCATATTTTAAATCACTTTTTACTAGTATAAAATACAAGCCTTCAGAATAAGGTGTTAAATCAATTACTACCTCATTTCTATTTGGATTGGTTTGTAGGTTTGCAATTACTTTACCTAAAGCATCGTAAAGGATAATTTCTTTCATTGAAACAGTTTCATTAAAAAACAGCTTCACAATATCATGGGTTGGATTTGGTGCTGACTTTATAAAATCAGCAGTATTGAATGAGGAAGTGCCTAAAAAGCAATCTGTTCCATTTGCAGATGGAGAAGTAATATAATTAGGAAAGATATATCCCCAATTATATAATGAATTGCTTTGTTTTAAGGCGAATACTCTCGCTGAATATGAATTTAAATAAACCCAATCAGTATCAGAACCTATCTGGACTGGCAAATATTTAGGAATGGTTGTACCATCTCCTAGTACACCATTCATGTTTTGCCCCCAACTCCAAATTGTTCCTGTCATTTTTAACGCTCGAAAGTTATATTGATCTGTAGAAACGCTTTTCCAATCTGTATCTCCCCCTATTTGTGTTGGGTTGTTCTCGTAATTATTGGCATCTACTTGTCCATTGCCATAATAAGCAGTATAATTTGAATTCCCATTATTCCCCCAAACCCATAAGGTACCATCAGTTTTAACTGCCATAACACAAAACACATTTGGTGCTACTGTAGCCCAATTATTATCAATTCCTACTTGGCCGGGAATAGAATAGTTGCCATTAGTTCTACCTAGCATAAACCCGCTAGCTGACCCCCAAGACCAAAGAGTGCCATCTGTTTTTATCGCGAATGAGGTATCATCAAAACTAAATACTCTTGCCCAATTATAGTCTATGCCGATTTGTATGGGAATGTTGCTGTTAGTAGTTGTACCATTACCTAATTGTGCAGAACTATTATCTCCCCATGCCCATAAAGTACCATTTGTTTGGATGCCTAACGAATAATGCATTCCTGTTGCCACATCTTGCCAAGTATCATTACCAATCTGTTCGGGGGCTAGAACATAATTTTGTTGCCCCGTAGTGCCATTACCACATTCCCCATAAAAGTTATTTCCCCATGTCCATAATGACCCATTGTTTTTTATCGCTAATACATGTTCTTTAATACTATATTTGGGACTCCAATCATTAACAGTTCCTATTTGGGTGTTTGGAAAAACGGTATTAAAGCTATCTACACCCAACCCTAGTCCTAAACTTGCTGTATGGTTATATCCCCAGCCCCACAAACTTCCGTTGGTATGCAAAGCAATGGTTGTTGAAGCTGTTGTTTTTATAGTTGTGTAACATTGACTAAAAGTTAAATTTGAAAAGAATACCAAGAAAAAAAGGAGTTTGATTGTTTTCATGAGTAGTGTTTTTGAGGTTTATAAATTTTAGTATCTTTGGAGGGTTAAAGTAAACTTTTGTGAGAAATCGTTTTTTAACTTTGAGAGTCGCTGCATCCCGTAGCGGCTTTCTCTTTTTTTGGTGGTTATGTCATGGCATCACTATTATTTTAATTTTGAAACACAAAAAGTTAGTCCGAAGTCTTTTAAATCGAGTGTGCCCTTTCTGCACAAATTGTTTAAAAGAAATCACTCAAATATAACAATATAATGGCAGCAGCACAAAGTGTTTTCCCCAAGACGCACTAGGGGTTTCCCTAATTACCACTAGGGGAAACCCTAGTTTAAAATTCTGGTTCGTAACTAAGTATAGGGAAGCACTAGACAATCATTTTCGAGTGTTCCAGTAGAGGCTCACTACTAAAACAACCGATATCCCCGTGCCATTACTACTGTTCCCATCCGCTATTCATCCGGTACAATTTTAGTATTATAGCGTATATATAGCGTGTATATAGCGTATATATAGCGTATATATAGCGTATATATAGCGTGTATATAGCGTATATATAGCGTGTATATAGCGTGTTTGCTTTTCCATAAATCCACTAAAACACCGTCAAAAAGCCATATCAAATTAGCAAGTATTTCAGAGTTCAGTTCAAAAAAAAGCACTAATTTTGTGACACTATTATAAAAACACACCTTAAAATCACATACTATGAGTTCATTTGACGTAGTCATTATAGGTTCGGGTCCAGGCGGGTACGTAGCAGCCATTCGCTGTGCCCAATTGGGTTTCAAAACCGCCATTATTGAAAAATACAGCACTTTAGGAGGTACTTGCCTTAATGTGGGTTGCATCCCATCCAAAGCCTTACTAGCCTCATCACACCACTACGAAGAGCTACAACATTTCGCCGATCACGGCATCGAAGTAGCTGGTGAAGTGAAAATCAACCTAGAGAAAATGATCGCCCGCAAACAAGCCGTCGTAGATCAAACTTCAGGGGGAGTAAAGTTCTTAATGGACAAAAACAAAATCACCGTTTTCGAAGGTCTGGGCTCTTTTGTAGATGCGACACACGTTGCCATAGCCAAAGCCGACGGCACTTCAGAAACCATAGAAGGTAAAAACATTATTATCGCTACCGGTTCCAAACCATCCAACTTACCGTTCATCACCCTAGATAAAGAACGCATTATCACGTCTACTGAAGCCCTAAAATTAAAAGAGGTGCCCAAACATTTGGTCATCATCGGAGGCGGAGTAATCGGAATCGAATTAGGGCAAGTCTACTTAAGATTAGGGGCGCAAGTCTCCGTAGTAGAATTCATGGACCGCATTATCCCAGGAATGGACAGCTCCCTTTCCAAAGAACTAACGAAAGTCTTGAAAAAACAAGGCATGAAGTTCTACGTCTCACACAAAGTAAAATCTGTGGATAGAAAAGGAAATACCGTAACCGTACAAGCCGAAACACCAAAAGGAGAAACCATCTCCCTAGAAGCCGATTACGCTCTAGTAGCGGTGGGCCGTCGTCCGTACACTGACGGTTTGAATGCCGACAAAGCAGGGGTAAAACTAACCGATAGAGGTATGGTAGAAGTCAACGACCACCTACAAACCAACATCCCGAATATCTACGCCATCGGAGACGTAGTGCGAGGGGCCATGCTAGCCCACAAAGCCGAAGAAGAAGGAGCCATGGTCGCCGAAATCATAGCCGGACAAAAACCGCACATCGATTACAACTTAATTCCTGGAGTGGTCTACACTTGGCCTGAAGTAGCCGCAGTGGGGCAAACAGAAGAACAACTAAAAGCAAAAGGAATCGAATTCAAAGCAGGTAGTTTTCCATTCAAAGCCCTAGGTAGAGCTAGAGCCAGCGGTGACCTAGACGGTTTCGTAAAAATACTAGCCGATGCCAAAACGGATGAAGTGTTAGGAATTCACATGATTGGCGCCAGAACTGCCGATTTAATCGCAGAAGCGGTAACGGCAATGGAATTCAAAGCATCAGCAGAAGATATTTCCAGAATGAGCCACGCTCACCCAACCTTCGCAGAAGCCATCAAAGAAGCAGCATTAGCGGCAACAGACAACCGCGCATTGCATGTTTAAAGATATAGGTTCGTAAAGTCGAGCTAATAAAAAAACCGTTCATCAGAACGGTTTTTTTATTTAAAGGAATTATGGTGTGAATACGGATTTGTAATTTGTCCAATAGCGGTAGATCAAAAATAAGTTCCCTACAAAAACAAAGACTCCTATAGGCAAGGTTTCTGGGCTTAAAAAGAAATTGATCAATAAGATGTTCAGCGTAACCGGGAACACGATGATGTTGGCTAAAGTAACATACCGCCCAACAACATAAGACAAGCCACATATTAATTCAATGGCCTTCGCTAGTGGCATCAAATAAGTGGAGGCTACGAGTCCAACTTGAAAAGCTTTGAAATCACCAGTGGTCACTGGTTCCGGAACTAACTTTAGAAAGAAACTTATCGAGGCAAAGAGCAACAATAGGCCTATCAAAACACGAACAATAACGGTTGTGATTTTCATACAATAAAGGTTTAATGGGTTGGTAATCAAAGATAAGAATAATTTTCTCTTTTGAATTTTTAGAGACACATTTACGTTTTGGAATGCGCTTTCGAAAGTAAAAAACCTACATTTAGAGAGAATAGGAAACCGCTCTTTCCGCATAAATGCTACACCATTTCAGTCCATGACTTCCCAGAGGTTTGTAGCAAAGCAAAGATTCTAATGCTTTTTTGTTGTAATTTTGAACCCCATAAAGCACATTATTTTTGAGAACGAGCATACACAAATCCATTCCGAATCCCAAGCAATTCAAACAGCAACTGCTTACGTGGGCACAATCTTACAGAGAAATCACCTTTTTAGACAGCAACGAAAGCAAACAAACCTACACCACTTTCGATGCGGTTCTTGCAGTGGATGCCTTTACGTCTCTAAAAACCGATTATTTCAACGCTTTCGAAGATCTAAAACAATACCAGCAAACTACCAAGGATTGGCTATTTGGTTACCTGTCTTACGAACTGAAAAATGATGTGGAAGTGTTGTATTCGGCAAACTTCGACGGACTAAAATTCCCCGATTTGTATTTCTTCCAACCCAAGAAACTATTTTTACTCAAAGGGAACACGGTAGAAATACAGTACCTAAACTTTTGCGATGACGAACTAGAAGACGATTTTAAGGCGATTCTAGCAACCGTTCCGTCCGAAACCAACAGTCAACCCCTAAATATTAAACAACGCATCCCAAAGGAGAACTATATAAGCAAAGTGGGTAGCATGTTAGAACGAATCCACCATGGCGATTTATACGAAGCTAATTTCTGTATGGAATTCTACGCAGAGCAAGCCTCCATCAATCCGCTAGCCAAGTTCCTAAAGCTCAACGAAATCTCAAAACCGCCTTTCGCGACCTTCTTCAAGAACCACCAACATTTCCTCCTCTCGGCCTCACCCGAACGCTACCTAAAAAAGGAAGGGGAACAACTCATTTCACAACCCATCAAAGGAACGGCAAAACGAAGTGCCAATCCTATAGAAGATGAAGCCTCAAAAACCAGCTTGGCAAACGATCCAAAAGAGCGTGCCGAAAACATCATGATCACCGACTTAGTGCGCAACGATTTATCCAGAACAGCACAAAAAGGTTCCGTGGAAGTAACCGAATTGTGCGCCATTTACTCCTTCCTTCAAGTGCACCAAATGATTTCAACCATAACTTCGCGTTTAGATTCACAATATACTGGTGTAGAGGCTTTAAGAACTACCTTTCCTATGGGAAGTATGACCGGTGCTCCCAAGATTTCTGCCCTAAAAATCATCGAAGATTTGGAAGAAACCAAACGCGGATTATACAGCGGAGCAGTAGGGTATTTCACCCCATCAGCCGACTTCGATTTCAACGTAGTCATCCGCAGTATTCTCTACAACGAAGAAAAAAAATACGTTTCCTTTTCAGTAGGCAGCGCCATCACGTCGGGCTCCGATCCAGAAAAGGAATACGAAGAATGTTTGTTGAAAGCAAAAGCGATGTTCGAAGTGCTTCAATAAGAAATACTACCGTTTATATAAATAAAAAAATCCTAAAGGAATGCTTTAGGATTTAGTTTTTTTGAGACGATGGCTACTATTTTTTTATAACCTTAAACGTCTTGGTTCCGCCAGCAGTGGATGCTTTAAGAATATACATTCCGTTTTCAAAGGAAGTAAGGTCTATTTTCGACGTAGCACCCGTTCCTCGTTCAGAAAGCAACAAGGCACCATGAACACTATAGATTTCGACCATCTCAATAGCTGAAGATCCAGTAATGGTAACCCAATTACTAGTTGGATTTGGATAGACATTGACATTTACGAATGCTTTTTTTACCGTTGCTAAAGTCTCTGGTAATTCTAATCGAAAGGTAAATAAGTCCCCAAATTCGCTAGCTAAGTAATCAATACCCCAACCCACAACATACTTTCCATTGGCCGACAAATTGTTTGGGATGAAGATTTGTTTTCCATCATGCGGAATCCCTAAATCAGTTGTAATGTAGGTGTTTAAATTCTGCAAGCCACCAGTAGGAGTCCACAGAAAAGGAATCTGTGGTGAGAAGAAATCAACCGTAAACCACCCAACTACAATAGTGCCGTCTTCATTAATCCCGGCAACTCTTCCGCTTCCGATGCCTTCGGTTAAATCTCCTAGAAGAATGACACCAGTGGCTTCGCTCCAAATCCAAGGTTGCCCACCATTAGCATAATCACCTTCACCACCAATCCAAGTACCATTGCCAGAAACAGCACTACATTCTCCCAATTGATTGAATTCATCCGTAGCGCTTCCCGCCGGATTAACCAACAAATACTGGTTAGGGAAATAACCACCCGTAGGGTTTTTCTTCCACACAGCAGATTTCCATGGTCCGTTAAAGTCTTGGTACCCCACGGCTACCGTTCCGTCACTGTTCACGGCGTTGACTCTAGAACTTCGATTGATATTGGCAAACATACTTCCCATATCAACCGTTCCTTCGGTTGTATTCCAAGCAAAGCCATGAGCATAAGGAGTGTATCCATTGCCGTTATCCGGATTTGCCCAAGAATTACCCAATACAGTATTGCCATCGCCCGAGATACAAAAACCAGCACTTGTAGTACCATCAACAGTAAATCCAAGATTGCCTAGATTGGTCCAGGTGCCGCTAGTAAGGTCAAAACGAGACATTTCGGCCACTGCTTGACTAGAAAGTAACGACTTACTGTAAAAGTTGCCTTGCGAACCGCAAACATGAATTTTGCTGTTGGTCACAGCAACTTCATACAAAGCTGGCCCTCCATTAAATAGGGTTTCATTGGCCCATGCCCAAGTAGTTCCACCATCATTCGATTCAAATATCAAATCGGACGTGCCAATAAGAATCAGGTTGGTACTGCTTCTCCAAGCGATATCACGCCACAAGGCACCATCGGTTACACCAGGAATAACGGCAGAAGAAGTCCAAGTATCGCCTCCATCAATGGTTTTATAAATATTGGTTTCTCCCGTTGCAATTCCGATTTGATCATCATAAAAGCGAATACCAAGTAACAAGGCACTGGGATTGGTATAAACGGTGCTCCAAGTCAACCCACCATCAGTAGATTTTTGAATAGTTCCACCGGTAGTAACAAGAAATAAAGTTCCGTTGTCTGTATGCGTTATTTTTGAAGGAATGCCATCCACCCCAGTAGCATTAATCCAACTCAAACCACCATCACTGGTTTTATACAAGGCAAAGCCATCGTTTAACTGAGCCCCAACCACACCGTTAAAGTCGTCAGTAAAATGAATGGCAGTATAGATATATACGTTATCTAGGCCAGCGGGATTCAATGCTGTCCAATCATTTCCTCCATTCTCCGTTTTGGCAAAATACTGATTCCAACCTCCAACATACCCCGTAAATTGAGAAGGAAAACTCATGGCTTCTAGTCCGCGCTGTTCGGTATCCGTCCACATTGGGGACCAATTAACGCCTCCGTTTAAGGTTCTAAGGACAATACCATTTCCATTATAGGTAAGCGATTCCCCAGCAGCATAACCCCATTGCGATTGGTTTTCTGGGAAAGTAATCGCCTTAAAAATGTAATCAAAATTTCCTAAGACATTACGAGTCCAGTTCGTCGAAAGTGGCTGGTCAATGGTATTGGTTCCCGACAGGTAGTTTCCATCATTAGAAAATTTAGCCGCACCACCAACTCCATTTCCTGGAGCCGTTCCGCCAATGTTGTCGAAAGTAGTGGTTTCTGGATTCCAAATAAAGTAATTACCTCCTTGAGTTTCATAACCAGCAACCTTTCCTTGATTGGATACTCCAGTAGTTTCAAAAAATGCTGGCTTTACCACAAATTGTGCGGACAAATTGCTAACGAAAAGCACCACCATAAGAAAAGTAAAAATTGTAATTTTTTTCATGAACTAAAAGTTTAAAGTATTTAGTGCTAATATAGGTTGTTCTATCCGAAGTATCGAAGTCATGTCTGCTGAAATTCACGAAAAACGATAGCGATAAAACGAATATAAAGAGATGTAAGGCAATACTTTATAGGGATAATTGGTGTTTTTTTATCGAAATATCTTAAGTGCTTTTTTCCAATTTTTCTCGTTCCAATTTAAGTTGTTTGTACTTCTTTTGATACTTCATTTTCTCAAAAAATAGAAGAATTAAGAGCAGCAATAGGACTAGGACAATAGGGATTTTGTAGTACAAAGCATGGGTGGCTATTTGTTCGATTTCTTTTCGTCTATCGGTATCAATCTGAATGATAAACTGATTGAGGGTTTTGGATTCATTAACGCTGATTTTGCTGGTTATTTCTTCTAATTTTTTAGAATAGAACCTATTGCTCTCAAAATTCTTTGTGATAAAATAGTTGTCCGCAAGGCCCTTGTAAATGCTTTGGTTCAGAATCATGTCGCCAACCCCTTTCGACATTTCTTGTGCCTCCAGCAACAACGAAATAGCATTGCCATAGTGACCTTCGATGGTATTGACTTCTGCCAATCCTTTATTAGCAAAAGCTTTCAAGCTATTGGCCTTGATTTTTTCCGCAGACAAGTACGCGTTCTCAAAGCATATCTTTGCTGAATCCAATTGATTCATCGCTATAAAACAGTTCCCTTTGTTGTAGGTAATGACACTGATATTGGCATTCATTATAGGCTCTTTCAGCGACTTTTGGTAGTGAAGCAGCGATTTATTGAAATAATTTTGCGCCAATTCACAACTCATTTGTTCTTTATAAACCAAGCCCCGAATCCCATAATTAAAACCCAGAAGTTTATCGCGATTGATTTTTTGATTCGAACTATTCGCAATTTGAATGGCTTTGTCCAGATAGGAATGTGCTTTGTCATAGATTTTGAGCTGTTGGTATTGCACGCCAAGCCGACTGTAAATAATGATTTTGAATTCGTCGTTGTTGATCTTTGGTAACAATTGAGCAGCTTGTACCGCATAGGACATCGATTTGACATAGTTTCGCTTCGAGGAATAACTAGTGGTAATCAACAGCAAGGCATCAATCTTATTCTCGACACTGACATCTGCTGTAGAAAGAATTTTATTGCCAATTTCAATGGCTTTGTCAGGATTCTCATAAAGGATCTGATTGCCTTTTTTCAACAGCGATTTAATATCGTTTTGGGCAATTCCCACCGATACAAAGGCGCTAATGAAAAACAAACAAAATCTTAATTTCATCCTTATTTTATTTATGCGTTGAGCGTTTTATTGATTTCATTTTGATCCTTGTGAAGGAACTGAATAAAGGTATTGGGTGTCAAACCCGTAATGTTCTTAAAGACGGAAGAAAAGATGCTATGAGACGAAAAACCACATTCCTCTGCTAGATAACTTACTTTGTAATTCAAGTACCTAGAATCCGTTTTGAGTTTTTCAACGATATACTTTATCCGCAGCTCATTAATGTATAAATTGATATTTTTTCCTTTGTGTTTGTTGATGACTTCTGAAAGATATTTAGTGTTGGTTTCAAAAAGAGAAGCGATTTGTGCTAATGAGATATCTTTATTTAGATATCTTTTACTGCCTTCAAATTTTTCCAGCTTGGCTAGTAATAAATCCTCCGTTTCTTTCGGAATCGACAGATTTTTACTGGCAATTTTCTGCGAAGGAAAGGGTTGTGATGCGGGTTGGTGAATTAGTTTCAAATAACTAATAATGTCCAATAGGTGCTTACTTCGAGAGTTGTAGTATACTCTCAAAAGGAACCAACTTAGCAATAGGAATAGTCCCACGAGCAGTAAAACAAGCGTGCTTTGGTAGTGGCGTTCTTTTTCAATCTTACAAGCCGTTTCAGCTTCTTTTTGAAGGCATTCAAAAGCAAAATTGGTGGCAGTTAGCTTTCGACTATCGTGCAAGTTTTCTGCTTCAGTAGCTTTAGTTTTATAAACTTGAAATCTACTTTGATTTCCAATTGTTAAATAATATTTGGAAAGGGAATTGTAAATTTGATATTGAAAATAAGGATTGCCAATAGATTCCGACTTTTCCAAGGATTCATTGAGTAGTTTCTCGGCACCGACAAAGTCGTTTTGATGAAACAGAAAGGTGCCATAATGAAATAAAACGATCATTTCCCAGTAAGCACCATTTGACTTATTTCGCATCGATTCTAAACTCTTCTTAAAATAAAGAGCGCTTTGATTTTTATCTAGAATGCTAACGAAGTCGAGCGCTGTAAGAAGCGAAGGTGTTCCTTTTGTAATGAAAGCGTAATCCATTTCGTTTTGTCCAGCAATGGAAGAAACAAATCGGGTTTTTGCAGCAGTATTTATTTTCGGTTCTTTAACAAAAAGCTCATAAGCCACGAGCTTTTTCTCAAGGATTAAATTTCCAGAAGTCAGTTTTTTTGCTTCGCTTAAGAATTTATTCGCAATTTCATATAGATTGAGATTGGAGTAAATTTCGGCAGCCAAAAGGTAAGTTTCAAATGCAGTAGCAGTAGAATTGTTTTCTTTTATTATTTGAAGTGCCGCACGAATAGCTACGAGCGATTGCGTATAGTTTCCAACTAGTTGATTGCCTTTGGCCAATAGTAGATTGGTTTGAAGGATTTCTTCTGCTGAAGTAGCACTGTGCTTTAAGTGTTCTCCAATTCTCAACGCCTGAGCGGGATCGCTATACAAAAGTTCATTTGCCTTTTTTAAGACTACGGTAGTATCATCACTTTCTTGCGAAAATGTCGAACTAGTGACAGCTAAAATTAGAAGTAAAAAATAACTTACGAATCTCATGGCAATGGATCTGAAAAACAAAAATAAGGTATTTAATTAAAAGAAATGAAGAATCAGTCTCGGCTTCGCTTGTTTTGTGCTTGTTTAAAGTAATCCGTTTGATGGTTTTGAGATTGTTGTTTTGCTGGCGGATCGTTAACATAAATTCAAAGGAATTAATTACTTTTGGTCATGCTCGATAAATTTCAAAACCACCTGCAATCTCAATTCCCTTTTCTAAAAGAAAAGAAACTACTAATCGCCACCAGTGGAGGCCTAGACAGCATGGTATTGGTGCACCTTCTTAACCAGTTGCCATACCAAATCGCAATCGCCCATTGCAATTTTCAACTCCGTGGGATCGAAAGCTTTGAAGACCAAAAGTTCGTGCAAGAGTACGCCGATCAGCAAGGAATTCCCTTTTATACCACACTTTTTGATACCAAAGCCTTTGCGAAGGATTACCAATTGTCAACCCAAGTAGCCGCCAGAGAATTGCGCTACAATTGGTTCTACGAACTGCTCGAATCCGACGACTACGATTATATTCTAACTGCTCACCACGCCGACGATAACTTAGAAACCTTTATCATTAACCTTTCCAGAGGCACAGGTTTAGAGGGTTTGTGCGGCATTCCAGCGCAAAACGAAAAGGTAATCCGCCCGTTGCTAACCTGCTCTAGGGCAGACATCGAAGCCTATGCCGGTGCCAACCAAGTGCTGTGGCGAGAAGACAGCAGCAATGCTTCCGATGTTTATTTAAGAAATAAGATCCGACACGAAATAGTGCCCATTCTAAAAGAGAATTTACCCAACATACTGCAGGCTTTTCAAAAAACGCAAAGCCATTTGCAAGAAGCCAAAACCATGGTAGAGGATGCTACCATTATGATTTACCAACAAGTAGCCACCGAAAAAGGAGAGGACATTCACTTCAATATCCAAAAACTAAAACAACTGCCCAATTACGGATCCTACCTCTACCAGTGGGTTAAGGAATTTGGGTTCACCGATTGGCCAACCATAGCCGAATTAGTAGAGAGCCAGTCAGGGAAACAGGTTTTTTCGAAGGAATTCCGATTGCTGAAAGACCGAGAGTTCTTAATTTTAAGTCCAAGAGCTGCAAAAAAAACCGAAGAATATTTCATTGCCAAAGGGCAACAAGACGTTAATTTTCCCTTAAAACTTTCCTTTTGTAAAGTAGCAGACATTTCTCCCGAATCAAATTCAAGTATCTTTGTCGACGAAGAAAAGCTAGTCTTTCCTTTGCAAATTAGACGGTGGAAACAAGGCGATGTTTTCTATCCTTTCGGAATGAAAGGCCAATCTAAAAAAATGAGCAAGTTCTTTAAGGATGAAAAATTCTCTTTAATGGATAAAGAAAATAGCTGGCTCTTATGTTCTGATAACCAAATTGTTTGGGTGATTGGATACAGAGCCGACGAACGTTTTAAAATAGAAGAAACAACCCAACAGCTTTTAAAAATAGCAGTACACTAATGAAGAATTTACTTTTACTACTTTTTGCTTTTTTGAGCGTTACCATCGCAAAAGCACAAATCCTAGAACCCGTAAAATGGACCACCAAAGTGGAGCAAAAATCAGACGGGCACCTCCTCCTAATTTTTGATGCCGCTATCGAAAAAGATTGGCACGTATACTCTCAATTCACGCCCGATGGAGGTCCCTTGCCATTAGAAATAGCATATAAGAATCAACAAGGTAATTTCAATTTGATAGGCAAAGCCAAAGAAGGAAAAACCAAAACGGCCTTTAACGACGTCTTCGGTGTCAATGAGATGTTCTTCGAAACCAAAGCACATATTGTGCAAGAAATTGCATTGACAAACCCCAAAGTGACCAGCATCGAAGTAACGTTGAATTATCAAACCTGTAAAGACGTTTGCATCAATTCAGAAAAAAAATTCACCTTCAACATTCCTGCAGCATCCAAAATAGAAGCGGTTACACCTGTCGACACTTTGAAAACAACTACCATAGCTCAGCAAGAAGAGTTGAAGCCCGTTTCAGTGACCACGCAACCAACCCAAGAAGCCAAAGCTGCACCTAAAAAAGATACTGAAATAGGATTGTGGACCATTTTCTTTTTGGCCTTTCTCGGTGGTTTCGCCGCTTTGCTAACCCCGTGTGTGTTTCCAATGATTCCAATGACGGTAAGCTTTTTTACAAAACACAGTAAAACCCCAGCAGTAGGGAAACGAAACGCCTTGATCTATGGAGTTTCCATCATTGCCATATACGTCGTACTAGGCTTACTAGTCACCGGTATTTTTGGTGCCGATGCCTTAAATGCATTGTCTACCAATGTGTGGTTCAACATTTTCTTCTTTGTGTTGTTAGTGATTTTTGCAGCATCGTTCCTAGGTGCCTTCGAAATCATGCTGCCAAATTCATGGGCCAACAAAGTAGATAAAGAAGCCGATAGAGGCGGAATAGTAGGTATTCTTTTCATGGCCTTAGCACTCGCTATTGTATCGTTTTCCTGCACCGGACCGATCGTGGGTACCTTACTCGTACAATCAGCGTCTAAAGGCGGCATCGCGCCCATTGTAGGTATGCTCGGATTCTCATCCGCCTTAGCCTTACCGTTTATGTTGTTTGCCATGTTCCCAAGTTGGTTGCATTCTTTACCAAAATCGGGAGGCTGGCTCAATACCGTCAAAGTGTTCTTAGGGTTTTTAGAATTGGCGCTGGCGTTTAAATTTTTATCGAACGCCGATTTGGTGCTGCAATTGCATTTCCTAGAAAGAGAAGTGTTCTTAGCGATTTGGATTGCTATTTTCGGAACGCTAGCGTTTTATTTATTTGGCAAAATAACATTGCCCCACGACAGTCCACTACCGCACCTATCCGTGGGCAGAATGTTGTTAGGGTTGCTAATACTATCGTTCACCATTTACATGATTCCCGGGCTTTGGGGCGCGCCACTAAAACTAATCAATGCGTTTCCACCACCACTGGAGTATAGCGAAAGCCCAAATGGAGTAGGCAGTTCAGCACCAACCACGGCTCAAAATACATTGCCCACAGGTGCCAAGATTGGTCCACACGGCATCGTAGTCTTCAACGATTACGAAGCAGGATTGGCCTACGCCAAGTCGGTCAACAAACCTATTATGCTCGATTTTACAGGCTACGCTTGTGTGAATTGTAGAAAAATGGAAAACAATGTTTGGTCAGAAGAACCCATCTTATCGCATTTGAAAAATGACGTAGTAGTAATCTCACTCTACGTAGACGACAAACGGGACTTACCCAAAGAGGAACAATTCATTTCCAAAGAAACCGGGGCTTCCATCGAAACTATTGGCGATAAATGGACAGAGTTCATGATTACCAAATACAAAACGAACACCCAACCCTTATACGTCTTAACTGATTTGGAAGGAAATAGTTTGAATGCCACGCAGCCTACCATCAGTTACGTAAGCCTAAAGGAATATGATACCTGGTTGGGTATTGGCATTGCCCATTTTAAAAAATAAAGGAAAGTCCCAATCGTAAGGTTGGGATTTTTTTTTATAGCAATTGTTTTGATTAATTTTGGTTAAGCAGTTCGCAGCAACACTAAAAGTAATGGTCTGATTTTTTTTATCAAAAAAAGGAGGGTGATGTTATTTTGAGTTGTCTAAACTTAGAACTTAAAAACCAATACCAATGAAAACAATAAAATACTTATTCTTTTTAGTAGCTTTTTCAAGTGTGCTTTTCTATTCTTGTACCGACGCTAATCCAATCAAAAATGAAACGCCACGTACGCAAAAGAGTATTGCCTTGAGGACTATTCTTAACGAAGTAAAGTCGGCCAACAACATTAGCGGTAAAACTACCACCAATCCGTTTTGCTTTGACTTTGTATATCCTATCGTTTTCTCGTACAACAACGGAACCGCGATTACTGCAGCAAATTTCCAAGGGTTGTTAGAAATTCTAAGCAATGAATCCCCAAATCTTTATATAGAAGGAATTGTTTTTCCTTTTCAAGTAGTAGTTTCCAGCACAGGAACAACCATTACGATTGCTTCAGAAAGCGAATTGCTAACCTTGATTCAAAACTGTGGCTTTCCGACGCTTAATCAAGACTTGCAAACTACTTTTTGTTTTGATATCGTTTTCCCCATAGAAGTGACCGCACCCAATAACCAACAAATCACGATTGGTTCTATGGAAGAGCTAACGGCTTATCTCGCCAATCCAAGCAATGGTAACGAGACGCAAATTGTTTTTCCCATTTCAGTGCTTTATCAAGGGCAAGTCGTGGCAATAAACAGTTTGTATGAATTTTACCAAATGATTAACAATTGCGATGCGACCAACTGTGTTTGTACCCAGGAATATGCCCCAGTTTGTGTTCAAACACCAAACGGAATTGTAGAGTACGGCAACCTTTGTTATGCGCTTTGTGCGGGCTATACTCAAAATGATTTGGTGCCTTGTAATCCAGTAGTAGCATGTAATATTCTTAATTTAACAGCAGTACCAGGAGCATGTGATCCAATTACCAATAGCTATTCAGTGACTATCAATTTTGACGTAGCGAATACTACTGCAACACAGTTTGAAGTTTCGAATGGTGGTGTTTTTCCAATCGGTGTTTTTCCAATTACATCGTTACCAGTTACAATCGATAATTATCCTGCATCGGTCTTAGGTGCGCCCAATTTGAATATGGTAACAATCAGAATTGCTGAAAATAATGAGTTTTGTACCGCCACACAACAGTTCACTATGCCGTCTTGTCCAGGTGTGTGTACTTGTCCACCAGAAAATAATCCTGTATGCGTTCAAAACCCAAGTGGTGGTTTGTTGCACTTCGCCAATCCTTGCCTAGCAGCATGCGAAGGGTATACTCCTAATGATTTTGTAAATTGTGGCATAGTACCCAATAATTTCAGTACACAATTGGGGTCCTGCTTTCAAATCGCCTATCCGGTAGGGGTTCAGTATAATGGTGCTATAGTTTCAATTAATAGTGATGGCGAATTGATTCCGTTTATTCCATCCAATGGAGGCATACCCGCTTTCAATTATCCCGTAGTGGCTACTTTTGGTAATACCACCTACACGCTTGCGAATGCCGCCGCTTTTACCAATCAAATTAGTATTTCTTGCCCGTAATACGAATGATATTAGTTACTAATTGGGTTTAATTAATTTTTTTGTTGCCACACATGCTTTCTGGGATGTGTGGTAATGATTTTTAAGAAAGTATGAGTACAACCAATCCGAAATTACAAGCCTTATTGTGTTCCGATACTGTTTTCAAAACAGTTTTCGAGGCGCATTTCAAAGTGTTGCGTAATTTTTTAATATACAAGTTCAAAAATGTAGAAAGGGCAGAGGATGTAGCTCAAAATGCCTTCGTAATTTTATGGGAGAATTGCGGAATATTGCAACCCGAACAAGCCAAAAGTTTTTTGTATACTACCGCTATTCGGCTATCACTTAACGGAATCAAACACGACAAGGTAGTTGCTAATTTTGAAATCCAAACCAAGCCCAGAGAATACCATCAAGAATCCCCCGAATTCTTGTTGGTCACCAGCGAATTGCAAAAGCAATTGGAAAAAGCCATTAACGATTTGCCCGAGAAACAGCGCACCGTTTTTTTATTAAATCGATTTGAAAATCAGTCCTATACAGAAATGGCAACGCTCTTAGACCTATCGGTGAAAACCATTGAAAAGCGAATGCATCTCGCGTTAATGTCTTTGCGAAAAGTAATGCACAACATCTAAAAGTCTCGGAATAAAATGAAGAATAGTAGTGTAGAAAATATGAAAAACGAACCCTTCCTATCAGATTGGATGTCCGGAAGAATGTCCGACGACCAGCTCAAACTACTCGTTTCGGAGGCTGATTTTTTGGCGTATCAACAATTGAAAATGATGTTGAGCAACCTTCAGGTTCCGGAACCCGATATGGACTCAAATTACGCAGCGATTCAACAAAAACTAGAAGGTAAGAGACAAGAGAAGGTTTCCAAAAGCATCCCTTTATACGGATACTTCACGGCAGCCGCCGCTGTGCTTTTGTTTTTTGGACTATACCATTTCTTTGTCTTTTCGAATAGTATTAGCACGGGCTATGGTGGTACAACAAAATTGACTTTAAGTGATCATTCTCAAGTAACATTGAATGCCCGTTCATCACTTTCCTACCCCTCGCTTTTCAGGTGGCATCGTTCCTTAAAATTAGAAGGAGAAGCTTTTTTTGAAGTAGCCAAAGGAAGTGTGTTTTCAGTGGAAACTACCCAAGGATCGGTTCAGGTTTTGGGTACAAAGTTTAAGGTGTTGGCGCGCCCAGATTTCTTTGAAGTAACCTGCTACGAAGGAAAAGTTAAAGTCTGCATGCCATCTAAAACAATGGTGCTACTACCAAAAACTACAGTTCGGTCTTATCAAAATACATTAGAAACTTTAGAGGAATCCGAAGCAGAGCAACCACAATGGATTACTGGGGAATCTACGTTCAAAAAACTACCGTTGTACTTGGTACTGGATGAATTTGAAAATCAATACAATTGTAAGCTAAAGTATCCAAAAGAATTGGCATCTGTTCCATTTTCAGGTAGTTTTCCGCATCACAATATAGAGGTGGCGTTGCAAGCTATTTGCATTCCGTTGCAACTGAAGTATGTTAAAATCAATTCCACAAAAATTATAATTTCAGAATGAGGTACTTTTTGTCGCTTTTGCTCTTAGTGCTTATAGCTCCTGTTTCTTGGTCGCAAAAAACAGAGCAATACGCCATGGAATACTCGACAACCGCTTTAGAAAAAGTACTCGAGGAGGTAGAAAAGAAATTCGATATTAAGTATTCTTATGTTGATAGTATTGTAGTCGACAAGAAACTGTCGCTACCGTTCCAAAATTACTCTTTACAACAACTGCATGCAGCGATTCAAAAGCAAACGTTTTTAAAGATTGTGCAAATTGACCAAAGGTATTATTCGATATATGATGCCGAGTTGCCTCTGAAAGAAGCCGTATTGCAAGAGGTTTTAGTATCCGGGTTTCTAACAAAAGGAATCAATAAAGTGGGGCAAAAGATAACGGTTTCACCTCAGAAAATGGAAGCACTTCCCGGCGTAACTGATGCCGATGTGTTGGCCTCCTTACAACAACTTCCTGGCGTCAAAAGTCCCAATGAAACAGCAAGTGGACTGCATATTCGCGGAGGAACTGCTGATCAAAATCTTATATTATGGGACGGCATTCGGATGTACCATCCAGGGCATTTGTTCGGCATGATTTCTGGGTTTAACCCAAATGTGACGCAAAGTGTAAATTACTACAACAAGGGCACAAGTCCGAAATACGGTGAACGCATAGCAAGTGTTATTGCCATGGAATCTTCCGACAAAATCACGAAAGAAACGAAAGGTACTGTCGGATTAAATGCCTTAAATGCAGATGCTTATTTTCAAATCCCGTTGGTCAAAAATAAACTTGGACTTCAAATAGCGGGAAGAAAATCCTATACAGAGCAATGGCAAACGCCTACTTTTACGGCATTGGCAACAAAGGTATTTCAAAATACCAATTTTAAGAATTTCAATAGGGAAAACCGTTTTGAGTTTGAAGACTATTCCGCCAAGTTGAATTACAAACCTTCCGATAAAACCGATTTGTCTGTAGAAACCATTCGTATTGAAAACGATTTGAATTTTAATTCCAGTACTGGAAATACTTCCACTGTGAATCAAACAATGGCCATAATCAATCAAGGCTATAGTGGGCACTGGAAACAGCGATATAGTGAGAAACTAACCCAAAAAATGAACTTGTACTATTCGAACTATACTTTTGATTATGATAAAAAACAACTGTTTAGCGCTACTACCTTCGAAAGCTATAGAAAATTAAATCGTATCACCGACTCGGGTTTAGAATGGAATTTGAACTACGATTGGAACCAAAACTTATCCTTTGAAGTGGGCTATCAGTATGCAGGAAATGCCATTTCGCACTCCTTTACGAGCGCAACGCAAGGAATCAAAGTCGATTTGGATCAAAGGCAGGGCTTTACAACGACACACAGTGGATTTGGCAATGCTAATTATGCTTTGCCAACTTGGAACTTTCAAATCGGAACTCGGTACAATTATTTTAGTATGAGTAAATTAAATACTTTAGAGCCGCGGATTTTCATTCAAAAAAACCTTTCCGATGGTTTCCTACTGCAATTTACCTATGAAAAAAAGAGCCAAATCGTAAGTCAAGTAAGGGAAAGTGTCAGCAATGATCTGAGTTTAGAGAATTATGTTTGGATCGTAGCGGATAATCATCAGTATCCGATTCAAAAAGCACAACAGTATTCTGCCGGTTTTTTATATAAAGTAAATTCATGGTTGATGGATGTGGATAGTTATTACAAAACCATTACTGGAATTACATCCCTTACTTTTGGATTTTTACACCAATACGATTCCGCACTACACAAAGGCGTTGGCTATACGAAAGGTCTAGATGTTTTGATTCAAAAAAGTGCTCCAACGTGGAAGGCGTGGTTAACATATACTTTTCAAGATTCAAAAAACAAATACGATGGTATTAATGGCAATCGCTATTTTGCGATTAATTCCGATAGTAAACATGCCTTCAATTTGTCATTTTCAAAAAAATGGAAACACTATTCTATTGCTATGGGTTGGTTCTGGCACACTGGAAGGCCTTATAGCTTGTTGAACGCTTCCAATACGATTGCTTCCTTTAATACAGAACGCCTACCGGCCTACCATAGGTTGGATTTTTCAGGAGCCTATCAGTTTCAGTTTCAGAAATCATGGACAGGTAAAGTGGGCATAGCAGTTTACAATGCCTACAACCAACATACAGTTATAAGCAAAGAATATGAAAGACAGTATTCCTCGTTGGCTTCAATCATTCAATCGAAATACGTGATAAAAGAGTATTATTCGCTTGGTTTTACCCCGAATGTTTTCGTTCGGGTGGCTTTTTAACCTCATAAAATTACTTTCAAATTCTTGATTTCGAATTCAAATTTTAGTACTTTTAGGTAGATAAAAGTATACGCCATGTTAGTTAAAGTATTTGGAAGCGCCGTTTTTGGGGTCGAAGCCACGACCATTACCGTAGAGGTTAATATTGATAAAGGAATCGGATACCACTTGGTAGGATTACCCGACAATGCTATTAAAGAGAGCAGTTACCGCATCGCTGCCGCATTAAAAAATAACGGATATGCCTTACCGGGCAAGAAAATCACCATCAACATGGCGCCTGCCGATTTGCGAAAAGAAGGTTCTGCTTACGATTTGACGTT
>Ga0209023_10000323_pt1 | contig 78376 bp, 83 predicted proteins | sample LakOneMetagenome_FD_187468 | JGI IMG/M metagenome (GOLD analysis project Ga0209023, IMG submission 187468) | Freshwater and sediment microbial communities from Lake Erie, Canada (SPAdes) (version 2) | ecosystem: Environmental > Aquatic > Freshwater > Lentic | place: Lake Erie, Canada... | reverse complement strand
TGGGTCGTCGCCACCCATCACCACCCAGACCATATCGGTCTGGCTGGCTGGTTTCAGGCCGGCGGCACCGAACTTCTGACCACCCGCACTGCCTGGCTTTTTGCCCGAATGCTGACGCTCGACGTGCAGGATCGGCCGGCGCCCGAAACGCTGGCCTTCTGGCGCGCCGCCGGGATGGACTCCGCCCTCTATGAAAGGCGCGCGGCCGAGCGGCCCTTCAATTTCGCCGATTGCGTGGCGCCGATGCCACTTGGCTACACGCGCATCGCCGATGGCGACCGGTTGACGATGGGGGGACGCGACTGGCAGGTGCGGACCGGGGAGGGCCATGCGCCCGAACAGGCGACGTTCTGGAGCCTGTCGGATGATCTGATCCTTGGCGCCGATCAGCTTCTGGCCTCGATCTCGCCCAACCTCGGCGTCTATGCGACTGAACCCGCCGCCGATCCGGTCGGCGATTGGATCGCGGCAACCGAACGGTTCCGGCCCCATGCGCGGCCGGGCCATCTGGTTCTGCCCGGGCACAAGCTGCCCTTTACCGGCCTGCCGTTCCGGCTGGCGCAGATGATCGACAACCACCACGAGGCGCTGGCCCGCCTGGTCGATTTTCTCGATCTCCCGCATGTGGCGACCGACTGTTTCCCTGCGCTGTTCCGCCGCATCCCAGGCGAGGCCGAATATGGGTTGGCATTGGTCGAGACGGTGGCGCATCTTAACCACCTCTTGCGACGCGGGCTGCTCGCCCGGCACAGACGCGACGACGGGGCATGGCTATGGCAACGCATTCGATGACCGACGAGATCATGACCTCGGCCGAGGTGCTGGAAGCTTCCGTCCTTCCCCGTGCCAGGATAGCACGGGCCTGCGACGATCTGGCCGACACGGCTGAAACGCAGCCCCTGCCCGACAGTATCTCGGGCGAGTCGGTCGACGACAAAAGTCCGGCGCAATGGGCCTACGAGCGCGTCATCCTCTACATCAAGAATTTCGAGGAACAGCTCGACGACGCGCACGAGGTGGCGATGGGCTTTGCCGGTGGCGACGTCGGCGTCATGCGAATCGAAGGGGTGGGATATTTCGCCCCCGACATCATCACCTTCTACGGGCGCGACGACGAAGGCGCGCGCACCCAGCTTATCCAGCATGTCGCGCAACTGAATGTCCTGTTGCGGGCCATGCCCAAGGCCCCCGAAGTCGACGAGCCGCGGCGCATCGGTTTCCGGCTGGCCGCCGACATGGCGCCGAAATAGCCTGATCGGCCGTAATCACGGCATTTTTTACCTTGGGCGCGTGACAGCGCCGGCCGAATAGGCTAAATCGACCGCAGCGCAGGAAACGGAGCGAACCATGGCTGACTACAAACCCGGCAGCATGAACATCAAGGCCCAGGAAGCGACGTTCGCAGGGTTTCTCACCTTTGTGAAATGGGCTGTGATCCTGACGATTCTGGTGCTGATCTTTCTGGCGCTTGTCGACGCCTGAGGCGGTGCTTCCCCACCCTTTGCCCTTGTGAGTGCTGTCATGCGCCGCTTGTTGCTGTGTCTTTTCCTGCCGCTTATCTTGTCGGCATGTGCCGACCATATCTGGGCGTCGGACGAGGCCGTCGCGCGGGCGCACTACGTTTCGCACGAGCCCCCGTCGCTGACCCTCTTCACCGTCCAGCGCAAGATTGGCAACGAGGGTGCGCATTCGGCCTTGATGATCAACGGCAGCGAGCGGGTTCTTTACGATCCGGCCGGTTCGTGGGAAAATCCAGCGGCACCCGAGCGCAACGATCTGCACTACGGCATTACCCCGCAGATCAAGCAGTTCTTCATCTCCTATCACGCCCGCACCACCTATAATGCCTATGAACAGACGATCCCGGTAAGTGCCGCGGTCGCCGAACTCGCAATGCAGCGCGCGATTGTAGCCGGTGCTTCGGGCCAGGCGCTGTGTGCCAATCATGTGAGCGAGATCCTTTCTGGCCTTCCCGGCTTTGAGTCGATTGGGCGGACGTTCTTTCCCAACCGGCTGATGCGCGAATTCGCCAAGCTTCCCGGCGTCGTTACGGTGCTTCACGAAGAAGCCAACCCCGACGACAACAAGGCAATCCTCGACGCCCAGAAGCACGCTGTTGCGCCGTGATGCGCCGGTCGGATCTGGTCGGAAACAGTTCGGCGGTCCGATGGTCGTTCGCGGGTTGATACTGGCGGGCGGGGCCGGCAAACGGCTCGGCGGGGTCGACAAGGCGGCCCTGACGGTCGGGGGCCAGAGCCTTCTCGATCTTGTCGCCCGGCGGCTCGCGCCGCAGGTGGCCGGTCTTTCCCTTTCGACCAACGCCGATCCGGCGCGATGTGCTGGCTTTGGCGGCCCGGTGCTGGGCGACCCCGATCTCGACCAGCCGCAGGGCACACGGCTTGGGCCGCTTGCGGGCCTGCTGGCGGGGCTTGACTGGCTCGACCGCGTGGGCGGCGACTATCTGGCCACGGTCGCGGTCGACACGCCGTTTTTCCCCGACGATATGGTCGCGCAGCTTCTGCGCGCGGCCGGCGGGGCGGGCGCGCCGGCCGTTGCCGAAAGCCGGGGCCGCTTGCATCCGACCTGTGGGCTTTGGCCAGCGCGTCTGCGCGACCCTTTGCGCGCCACCCTTGTGGCTGGCGAGCGGCGCCTTGGCCGCTGGGCGTTGGCCGTGGGGGCGCTTCGCGTCGCGTTTCCGGTCGTGGCGACCGACCCGTTCTTCAATATCAATACGCCGGAAGACCTTGCCACCGCCGAGGCGATGGTCGCGCGCTAGTCGAAGGTTCCCGTGACCCGGCCGAGCAGCATGAAGGCTCGCGCCGTACGGGTTCCGGCAAGCTCGGACAACTCGGCGTCGCTGGCGTTCTTTTCGAAATCGGCGACGGTCCTGTCGAACTGGCGCAGGAAATGGTGGGCCGCATCGCGGAAGATCGTATCCTGCCGCATCCGCCCGGCGGTTAGCGCCAGGCTCGACCGGTCGCGCACGCCGCCCAGCGCCGCAATCGTCTTGCCGCGTTCGCCGGCCGCAAAACGGCGCCAGATTTCCGCTCGCGCCCGATCGGGCTTCAGATCGTCCATATAGATCCCGTCCTGACCCAGCAGCGTCAGCACGTCCTGCGCAGCGCGCAGGAGCTTGGCAAGAGATCTGTCGTCGAGCGCGCGCCGCAGTGCCCGGATGCCATCCTTGTCTTCGGCACTGTCGGGAAAGTTGAGCGCCCGGATGAAATCCTCGACCGAAACCGGCGCCGCGAGATCCTCGGCCGGGGTGCCGAGCGCCAGGGCCGGCTGATCGTCGCCGGCCCTGGCGCTCGGCGTGACCAATGCCGCCTTGCGGTCTGCCGACGGCTGCGTCGCCTCGCCGTCGCGGCGCGACGTGAAGGTGGCGATCGCACTTTCTGTCTGTTTCGCGGCCGAGGCGATTTCGTCCAGCTTGCGTTCCACCGCCGGCCGCGCACCTGCCGCCTGATTGACATAGGCCTGCAGCATCGCGTCGATTGAGGCTTGCAGGCGCTGCGCTTCGGCTCGCATGGCGCGTGCGCTGCGCACCGTCACTGCCGCCACCCAGATCAGACCGACCGGCAGGAATATAGCCACCATAACCATGACCGTGGCCAAGGTGCCGGTACCATCACCCCGGCCGCTGAGCATGAAAAAGCCGCCCACCAGCACCAGCCAGACCAGACTGAGCGCCCCTGCGACAAGATCGGTCGCCGCCACCCGTGGCTCTGCTTCCTGCCGCTGGAACAGGCCGGGTTCCGGGCCCGTGGCCGGGGTCTTGTCACTGAAGAGATCTGGCATGGTCGGCCCCCCGAAACGGCGTCAGACGTAGCGGATATTCACGATCTCGTAGCTCTTTTCGCCACCCGGTGTGCGGACCTCGGCCGTGTCGCCCTCGTCCTTTCCGATCAGCGCCCGCGCCAGGGGCGATCGGATGTTCAGAAGCCCGCGCTCGATGTCCGCCTCGGGCTCGCCGACGATCTGATAGGTCTTTTCCTCATCCGTATCGTCGTCGACGACCGTCACCGTGGCCCCGAACTTGATCGAGCCCGACAGTTTCGTCGGGTCGATCACCTCGGCCCGCGACAGGATGCCCTCAAGCTCCTTGATTCTGCCTTCGATGAAGCTCTGCTTTTCGCGCGCGGCGTGATATTCGGCGTTTTCCGACAGGTCGCCATGCTCGCGGGCTTCGGCGATCGCCCGAATAACGGCGGGACGCTCCACCGATTTCAGGTTTCTCAATTCGCTGTCGAGCGCGCTGTGGCCGGCGCGCGTCATCGGTATTTTTTCCATCGAAAACCTTGTGTGGCTCGCGTCAATTTTACGATACCTGACCTGTAAATCCGGTATAAGGCTGCAAAGTCAATAGCGCCGGGCGGCGAAGCATTGCGCAAATCCGCCCCGTACAAGGCGCTGAGGGACAGGGCAGATGCGGCTATATTTCCGGGCAGCAGTCATTTATGCCGCAATATCGCTCGTGATCGTCTGGCTTCGATATGGCGACGTTGACGATCTGATCGCAACCAGTGCGGTCGCGACACTTGCCGTCACCGGCTACCAGGCGCTGTTTCTCGTGCTGCCCGTCATCGCGCTGTTGTTCCTGATGCTCGGACGCCGGCTTTTCAGGCAGCGGGTCACCCAGGCGCTTTACGCCATTGCCGGGGCGGTCATCCTACAGGTCGGCTTTTCGTTCCTGAAGTCGAGCATTCCCAATTTCGTGCCCTTCTATGCCGACCCGATGCTTGCCTCGATCGACCGCACCCTGCATGGCGGGCAAGACGGGTGGCGCATTGCACACGAAATCGCGCCCTATGTCGGTGCGCAGCGGCTTTTGCCGGTCTATCTTTATGTCTGGTCGGTTTTTGTCATGGCCTTGCCCACGGTCGTCGCCCTGACCGACGACGACGAAGCCCGCGTGCACCGGTTCGTCATCGTCCGGCTGATGATATGGGTGCTTCTCGGAAATGTCCTGGCCACGGCCTTCGCCTCGGTCGGGCCGGTGTTCTACGACCGGCTCTACGGCGGTGACCGTTTTGCCGATCTTACCGCCGCGCTTCAGTCAAGCGGTGTGGAAGGCGGCCCCATCGGTCGTATCCAAGCCTACCTTTGGACCGGCTACCTGACCCAGAAGATGGAACTCGCGTCGGGTATTTCTGCCTTTCCGAGCGTGCATCTCGGTATTGCCACATCGACCGCGATCTACGCTGCCGAGCGCAGTCGCTGGCTGATCCTGCCCGGGGTCCTGTTCGTCGCAACGATTCTCTATCTATCGGTCTACACAGGATATCACTACGCGATCGACGGCTATTTCTCGATCGCGGCGGTGCTTTTGGCTTGGGTGGGGGTTCGGCGGTGGCAAGGACGGTCGCATGTCGCAGCGAGCGCGGCAAACGCCGGATTGCCGCGCGTCCGAGGGTAAGCTATTTGCCACAAACGGCCCAGCAGGGTAACAATCTTGCCCAACACTGACATCGGCCTGGAAGACGGGAGCGAAACGAGCATGACCGACGTAGCGCGCGAAGCGATGGAATATGACGTGGTGATCGTCGGCGCGGGGCCGGCCGGGCTTTCCGCCGCGATTCGCCTGAAGCAACTCGAACCCGATCTGTCGGTGGTGCTGGTCGAAAAGGGCTCCGAGGTCGGCGCGCATATCCTGTCGGGCGCGGTACTCGATCCGGTGGGTCTCGATGCGCTTCTGCCCGACTGGCAGACGATGGGCGCACCGATCAAGACCGAGGTCGTCCGCGACAATTTCTATGTGCTGGGCGCGGCCGGGCAGGTGCGCATTCCGAACTGGCCGATGCCGCCGTTGATGTCGAACCACGGCAAATACATCGTGTCGATGGCCAATGTCTGCCGCTGGATGGCCACGGTGGCCGAGGGGCTGGGGGTCGAGATTTTCCCCGGTTTTTCCGCGAGTGCGGTGGTTTACGGTGCGAAAGGCGAGGTCAAGGGTGTCGTCGCTGGCGAAATGGGTCTGACAAGCGATGGCACGCCCGGGCCCCAGTATGAGCCGGGGCTGGAACTTCACGGAAAATATGTCTTCTTGTCCGAAGGGGTGCGCGGGTCGCTCGCCAAGGAAGTGATGGCGAAATACGATCTGTCCAGAGGCCACGATCCGCAGAAATTCGGCCTCGGTATGAAGGAAATCTGGGAGATCGACCCCGCCAAGCACCGGCTTGGCACCGTGACGCATACGATGGGCTGGCCGCTCGGGTCGAACGCCGGGGGTGGCAGCTTTATCTATCATCTTGAAAATAATCAGGTCTTTGTCGGCTTCGTGGTCCATCTGAACTACCGGAACCCGCATCTTTACCCCTATATGGAGTTCCAGCGCTTCAAGCATCACCCGATGGTGGCCGAACTGTTGAAGGGCGGCAAGCGCGTGGCCTACGGCGCGCGGGCGATCAGCGAAGGCGGCTGGCAGTCGATCCCCAAGGTCGTGGCACCGGGCGTGGCGCTGTTGGGCTGTTCGGCCGGGTTGGTCAACGTGCCGCGCATCAAGGGCAACCACAATGCGATGCTGTCGGGCAAGGCGGCGGCCGAAGCGGCCCATGCAGCGATCAAGTCCGGCCGGTCTGGCGATGAGTTGACCGCTTACGAAACGGAATTGCGCAGCGGGCCGATCGCGCGCGACCTTAAGAAGGTGCGTAATGTCAAACCGATGTGGTCGCGCTGGGGCATGTGGGCAAGCCTCGCCTTTGGCGGGTTTGACATGTGGACGAACAACCTTTTCGGCCTGTCGCTGTTCGGGACGCTGAAGCATGGCAAGACCGATGCGGCCGCGACCGGGCTGGCGAAGGATTTCCCGAAGATCGACTACCCCAAGCCCGACGGAAAACTGTCCTTCGACCGGCTGACCAACGTGGCCTTCGCCGCCACCAATCACGAGGAAAGCCAGCCCTGCCATCTGCGCCTGAAAGATCCGTCTGTGCCAATTGCGGTCAATCTGCCCGAATATGACGAACCGGCGCAGCGCTATTGCCCTGCCGGTGTCTACGAGGTGCTTCAGGGCGACGGCGGCCCGCGGTTCCAGATCAATTTCCAGAACTGCGTCCATTGCAAGACCTGCGACATCAAGGACCCAAGCCAGAACATCAACTGGACGACTCCGCAGGGCGGCGACGGCCCGAACTACCCGAACATGTGATCGGCCAAGGCAAAAAACCGCTGAGAGACGGCTGTCAGGGGGCAGGGCGCCGCATTGCCTTGGCCCGGCCGCCACACTAGGGTCTGCCGAATCCTTCGCCCAGGAGCCGTCTCGTGAAGCTTTCCCGCCTGTCTTCGGTTCTGATCGCGCTTTGCCTTGCGCCTGGCCTCGCCGGGGCCGCCGACGGGATCGCCGGGCCCTATCTTGCGGGTCGGGTCGCGGGCATTCAGTCCGACTATAGGGATGCGGCAGATTATTTTGCGCAGGTTCTGGCGGCCGATCCGGGCAATACCGCGATCATGGAAAGCGCGCTTCTGGCCGATCTGGCCATCGGAGACTTCGACAAGGCGTTGCCGGTTGCGCAACGCCTGAGCGACGCGGGCGTCAAAAGCAGCCTTGCCGATCTGACCTTGCTCGCGGGTTTGGCCAAGGCGGGCCAATATGACAAGGCCTTAGCGCTTCTCGATCAGGGCCATTCTGCTGGGCCGCTGGTTGACGGGCTCTACCGGGCCTGGGCGCTGGCCGGGCGCGGGCAGATGACCGACGCGACAGCGGCCTTCGACAAGGTGGCCGCCCAGAATGGCCTCGCGTCGTTCGCGCTGTTTCACAAGGCACTGGCGCTGGCGCTGGTCGGTGATTTCGAGGGGGCCGACAAGATTTTTTCCGGTGATGCCGCCGCCCCTATGCGCGCCACCCGCCGCAGCCTGATGGCCCAGGTCGAAGTGCTGAGCCAGCTCGAGCGGAACAAGGATGCCATGTCGCTGATCGACAAGACCTTCGGCCCCGACACCGCCGACCCCGCGATCGTTGCCATGCGCGCCGATCTGCAGGCGGGCAAGACCCTGCCGTTCGACCTGATCAAGGGGCCACAGGACGGGCTCGCCGAGATGTTCTTTTCGGTCGCCTCGGCCCTGGCGGTCGGACCGCAGGGCGACGGCAAGGATGTGGCCGCCGATTCGCTCCTTTACGCGCGCACCGCGGCCTATCTCCGCCCCGACTTTGCCGAAGCGCTGCTTTTGGTCGCCGATGCGCTCGACCGGCAGGGCCAGCACGAGCTGGCGATTGCCGCCTATCAGCTTGTCGCCCCCACCGCGCCGACCCATATCAGCGCCGAAATCGGCCGCGCTGATGCGCTGGTCGCCGCCGGCCGCCCCGATGCAGCGATCGAGGCGCTTCAGCAGCTTGCCAAGGCCAATCCTGGCCGGATCGAGGTTCTGTCGGCGCTTGGTGACGCACTGCGCCGCCAACAGCGCTTTGCAGACGCGATTGCCGCCTATGACAAGGCGGTGGCGCTGATCGACAAGCCGCAGCCGAGCTACTGGGTTCTTTACTACACGCGCGGCATTGCCAACGAACGCGAAAATCACTGGGACAAAGCCGAACCGGATTTTCGCAAGGCGCTGGAACTGAACCCCGATCAACCGCAAGTTCTGAACTATCTCGGCTATTCCTATCTGGAACGGAACATCAAGCTCGACGACGCCATGTCGATGATCGAGCGCGCGGCCAAGGCAGAGCCGACCGAAGGGCCGATTGCCGACAGCCTCGGCTGGGCGCTGTACCGGCTCGGCCGTTATGCCGACGCAGAAGTGCAGATGGAAAAGGCGATCAGCTTGATGCCGGCGGATTCGGTGGTGAACGACCATCTCGGTGATGTCTATTGGGCCGTTGGGCGCAAGCGCGAGGCCGAGTTCCAGTGGAAACGCGCCCTGTCGTTCAAGCCAGACAATGAAGCCGACGCCAAGCGCATCCGCCGCAAGCTCGAGGTCGGGCTTGACGCGGTCCTGAAAGAGGAAGGGGCGCCGCCCCTCGCCGTCACCACCAATGGCGGCTGAGGTCTTTGCGCCGGCCAAGATAAACCTGACCCTGCATGTCACTGGCCAAAGGGTCGATGGCTATCATCTGCTCGACAGTCTGGTGGTCTTTGCCGATGTGGGCGACCGGATCATCGCCAAGGACGCCGACCGCCTGAGCCTGACGATCACCGGGCCGATGGCGGGGGGCCTCGATGCGGGCGAGGGCAATCTCGTCCTTCGCGCGGCGCGGTTCTTGGGGCCGGGCGGCGCCGCCATTACCCTGTGCAAGACCTTGCCGGTCGCGTCGGGAATCGGCGGCGGGTCGACCGATGCTGCGGCGACATTGCGGGCCCTTGCGCAACTTTGGCAGCGTCCGTTACCCGATGTCGCAGAAACCGCCGCCCTGGGCGCCGACGTGCCGGTCTGTCTTATGGCCCGCAGCTGCCGGATGTTGGGCGTGGGCGAGATTCTGGCCGATGTTCCGCCCTTGCCGCCGGTCTGGCTGGTGCTGGCCAATCCCGGCGTGGCGGTGCGGACGCCGCAGGTGTTTGGCGCCCTCTCGGAGAAATCCGCACCCCCGATGCCAAAGATCTTGCCCGCCTGTGCCGATGCGGCCGAACTCGCGCGGTTTCTTGGGGGCCAGCGCAACGATCTCGAAGCACCGGCACGCCGGGTCGAGCCGGCGATAGGGGCTGTGCTGGCCGCCGTGGCCAGAACGCCGAACTGCCTTCTGGCGCGCATGTCGGGATCGGGCGCCACCTGCTTTGGGCTTTTCGGATCGGCGGCCGGCGCAAGCCGCGCGGCGAAGGCGCTGACCGCGGCGGAGCCCGCCTGGTGGGTGCGCGCGGCGAAAGTCCTTTAGCGGACCCGGGCCACCACATAATCGGCAAGATCGGCCAGCATGTCGCGCAGTTCATGCGCGGGAAGGGCGGTCATCGCTTCCTTGGCCCGGGCCGCCCAGCACAATGCGGCCTGCCGCGTTTCCTCGAGCGTGCCATGCCCCTCCAGGATCGCAAGCGCGGCTTCCAGATCGCCGTCGCGCTGATCGCCCTTCTCGATGACCCGGCTCCAGAAGGCCCGCTCCTCGGGCGATGCCCGCGCCACTGCCTTGATGACCGGCAGCGTCAGCTTGCGCTCGCGGAAATCGTCGCCGGTGTTCTTGCCGATTGTCGCGCTCGATCCACCATAGTCCAGCAGATCGTCGACCATCTGGAACGCGATGCCAAGCGCATCGCCATAGGTGAAAAGCGCGCCGATCTGCGCCTCGGGCGCGCCGGCGATCACACCACCCACCTCGGTCGCCGCCGAAAAAAGCGCGGCCGTCTTGCCCCGCACCACCTGAAGATAGATGTCCTCGGTCGTCGCCAGATCTTGCGCGGCGGTCAGTTGCAAGACCTCGCCTTCGGCAATAGTGGCCGATGCATTGGCCAGAATGTCGAGAACCCTGAGCGATCCGGTTTCGACCATCAATTGAAATGACCGCGAAAAGAGATAGTCGCCCACCAAAACCGAAGACTTGTTGTCCCACAGAAGGTTCGCCGTCGGCCGCCCCCGGCGCTGACTGCTTTCGTCGACCACGTCGTCATGCAAAAGCGTGGCAGTATGGATGAATTCGACCGTCGCCGCCAGATGCAGATGGAACGGCCCCGCATAGCCGCAAAGCCGGGCGGCGGCCAGCGTCAGCATCGGCCGGAGCCGCTTGCCCCCGGCTTCGACCAGATGCGCGGTCACCTGCGGAATGCGTGGCGCATGCTGCGAAGCCATCCGCGCGCGGATCAGCGCGTTCACCTGGTCCATGTCGTCGGCCAGGTAGGCGTTCAGCCGGTCATGCGGTTTGTGGGTGGCTTCGTCCAGACTCATCCGACTTCCGTCTTTGCTTCAGGTTCCTGAAATATCACCGTGACTTTTCCGCGCAAGGCCGTAAGTCTCGGCATATGAAAGAGCTTTTGCGCAGCAACGACCCTACCGAGATCGCTTTCGCAACCGCGCTTCTGGATGGCGAGGGTATAGCGGTCTTTCAACTCGACGTCCACATGAGCCTCCTCGAAGGCTCAGTGGGCATTTTGCCGCGTCGGCTGATGGTGGTCGACCGCGATCTGTTCATGGCGCGCGCGATCATGCGCGACAATGGTGTCAGGGTCAGTGGCGATGCCTGAAGATGCGCATTTCACCGAAGACGGGTTTCTGGGTGGGCGGCTGCGGATCGTTCAGCCGCGCGATGGATATCGGGCGGCGACCGATCCGGTTCTGCTCGCGGCGGCGGTTCCGGCTGTCGCCGGCCAATCCGTGCTCGAACTCGGCTGCGGCACCGGCGTTGCCGCGCTGTGCCTTGGTGCGCGGGTCCCTGGCCTTTCGTTGTGCGGGGTCGAGCGCGATCCGGCCTCGGCCGGGCTCGCTCGTCGGAATGCGGTGCTGAACGCGATCGAAGTAAGGGTGATCGAGGCCGATCTTGCGGTGCTTCCCCCTGACATCCGGGCGCTGACTTTCGATCATGTCATCGCCAACCCGCCGTATTTCATTGCTGGCTGCGGGACAGATGCGGTCAATGCCGCCCGCGCCGCGGCGCTGCGGGAGGAAACGCCACTTGCTGTGTGGATCGACGTGGCGCTCAGGCGACTTGCCCCGGGGGGGTGGCTGACCATGATCCAGCGGGCAGAGCGGCTGCCCGAGATCCTGACATGCCTTTCGGGGCGCGCCGGATCGCTCGCCATCCTGCCGATCGCCTCCCGTTCAGGCCGCCCGGCCGCGCGCATCGTTCTGCGCGCCCGCAAGGCCGACCGGGGCCCGGCCCGGCTGCTTGCCCCGTTCATATTGCACGAAGGATCAATGCATCTGGCCGGCGGCGACAATTTCACCCCCGATGCACGCGCCATCTTGCGGGATGGGGCATCGCTGGCGCAGGTTTTTTAACCATCTGGCAAAGTTTCGCCCGTCAGATCGGGGTCCGGCACATTGCCCGCGTGTTCCGGGGGTGACACGACTCAGAGAATATGTTGGGATCGCTGCACAGGTTCACAATTGAGGAGGTCGTAATGTCCATGGATTCCCATTTGCAGGAGCTGCACCGCAAGCATCAGCATCTTTCCGAGGCGGTAGAGGCCGCGCAGCGCAGCCCAAGTACCGATGATCTTGCCATCGCCGATCTCAAGAAACAGAAGCTCCGCATCAAGGAAGAAATCTCGCGCCTGTCGCGCGTCTGACCTCACCCCCGCCTGGGGCGGGCGCTGGCCCAGGCGGCCAGTCCCGCCCCGGCGGTTATCAAAAGGGCCGCAAGGCCGATTCGCGCCGATCCTTTCGCCATACCGGTGCAAACAAGCGCAACTGTCGACAAGAGCGGCGCCGCATACGCGGCGACCCCTAGAAGTTGAATGTCGCCGCGCTTGACGCCGATATCCCAGACATAGAAAGCCACGCCGACAGGGCCGATCCCAAGCCCCACGCAGGCGAGCCATCCTTGGGCGCCAACCGGCCAGAGGGTCGGCTCGACGGCCAGATGCACGAGGCCGGACAGCGCGGCGGTCAGCAGGCAAAAGACAGCGACCGAGGCCGTCGGCACCGCGCCGAGCCGGCGCGACAGAACCGAATAGCCGGCCCAGGTCAGCGCGGCAAGGAACGCGCAGGCAAAACCCGGCAATGCGTTGGTCAGGCCCGGCCCGGCACGGGGCGCAAGCAGAAGGAGCGCGGTTCCGGCAAACGAAAAGAGCGCGCCCGCAAGATGTAGCCCTGTCAAGCGTTCGCCCGGCATCAACCCGGAAAGGAAGACGATCAGCAGTGGCCAGAGATAGCAGATCAGACCCGCCTCGGCGGCAGGTGCGAGCCGCAATGCCGAGAAGTAGAGAAAATGATAGCCGAAAAGTCCGGCCGTTCCAAAGGCATAGACACGCCAACCGACCGATAGCAACTGCCGGATGCCGCCACTGGCCAGAACCCAGACCAGCCCGATGCTGCCACCGATCGAAAAGGTAATTGCATTCAGCAGCAGCGGCGGAACCGGCGCCGAGCCGACCGTCAATACCGCAAGGAGCGACCAGAGGAGGACGGCGATCAACCCGACCGCCGTCGCCTGCGCGCGTGTCATGCGAGGCTAGACGAAGAACTGCCCGCCATTGGCGGAAATCGTCGAGCCGGTGATAAAGCCCGCATCGTCAGACGCGAGGAAGGCGACGATCCGCGCAATCTCTTCCGGCTCGCCAAGACGACCCACCGGGATCTGTGGAATGATCCGCTCGTCCAGAACCTTCTGGTCGATGGCCCGCACCATCTCGGTGCCGATATAGCCAGGGCAGATCGCATTCACCGTGATGCCCGCACGTGCGCCCTCTTGCGCCAGCGCCTTGGTGAAGCCGAGATCGCCCGATTTCGCCGCCGAATAGTTGGCCTGGCCGGCCTGCCCCTTCTGGCCGTTGATCGAACTGATGTTGATGACCCGGCCGAACTTGCGGTCGCGCAGTCCAGACCAGAGCGGATGGGTCATGTTGAAAAGGCCGGTGAGGTTGGTGTCGATGACCTCTTTCCATTGCTGGGGCGTCATCTTGTGGAACATCGCGTCGCGGGTGATGCCGGCATTGTTCACCAGAACCTCGACCGGCCCGAGGTCGGCCTCGACCCGCTTGATCCCGGCCGCGCAGGCATCGTAATCGGCCACCGACCATTTGTAGGTCGGAATTCCGGTTTCCTTGGTGAATGCGGCCGCGGCCTCGTCATTGCCGGCATAATTTGCCGCAACCTGGTAGCCCGCCTTTTTCAACGCTACGGAAATTGCCGCGCCAATGCCGCGCGATCCGCCCGTGACCAATGCAACCCGTGCCATGATTCTATCTCCTCCGGCCTATTATTGAAATGGTGTTACCCAAAATGAAAACGGGGCGCAATAATATTGCGCCCCGCCTGTCAATTTACGCCCATCCGCATCCCAACTCAGGCACGTTCGAGGCACATGGCCACACCCATGCCGCCGCCGATGCAAAGCGTCGCGAGGCCCTTCTTCGCCCCCGAACGCTTCATTTCGAACAGAAGCGTGTTGAGGATGCGCGCGCCCGAAGCGCCGATCGGATGGCCGATGGCGATTGCACCGCCGTTCACGTTCACGCGCGCGGGATCCCAACCCATGTCCTTGTTGACGGCGCATGCCTGCGCGGCAAAGGCCTCGTTCGCCTCGATCAGGTCGAGATCGGAAGCCTTCCATCCGGCCTTTTCCAGCGCCTTGCGGCTCGCGTAGATCGGGCCGGCGCCCATGATCGCCGGGTCCAGACCGGCGGTGGCATAGGACGCGATGCGGGCCAGGGGCTTCAGACCGCGCCGCGCCGCCTCGTCGGCCGACATCACCAGAACCGCCGCCGCGCCATCGTTGAGGCCGCTGGCATTGCCGGCAGTCACGGTTCCGTCCTTGGAAAAGGCAGGTCTGAGCTTGGTCATCGCCTCGAGCGTTGCGCCATGGCGGATATATTCGTCGGCATCGACAGTGATATCGCCCTTGCGCGTCTTGATGACAAACGGGATGACCTCGTCCGCAAACTTGCCGGCCTTCTGCGCGGCCTCGGCCTTGTTCTGGCTCGCAACGGCGAACTGGTCCTGCATGTCGCGGCTGATTTGCCATTTGGTTGCGACATTCTCGGCGGTCGTTCCCATATGATAGCCGTTGAACGCGTCCCACAGCCCGTCCTTGATCATCGAATCGATGAAATTCAGATCGCCCATCTTCTGCCCGGCGCGCAGATGCGCGACATGGGGCGACAGGCTCATGCTTTCCTGTCCGCCGGCGGCGATGATCGTGGCGTCCCCGAGTTGCACATGCTGGGCGGCAAGCGCCACGCTGCGCAGGCCTGAGCCGCAAACCTGGTTGATCGACCAGGCGGCGCTTTCCTGCGGCAGCCCGGCGCGGATGTGCGCCTGGCGTGCCGGGTTCTGGCCCTGACCGGCGGTCAGGACCTGCCCGAGAATGGTTTCCGATACCTCTGCCTTGTCGATGCCGGCACGCGCGACAACCGCCTCGAGCACGGCCGCGCCAAGTTCGTGTGCGGGGGTGGCGGCGAAGGCGCCGTTGAAGCTGCCGACGGCGGTGCGCGCGGCCGAAACGATTACGACGTTGGTCATGGTCAATCCTTTTCGCTTGTAAGGCGTGTCTTTGCGCGCGCGTTTGCGCGTATGGTGCCGCCTTGCAGCATCACCAAAGGCGCGCCGAGGTCAAGCCTTTCGCTCGCGTTGTGCGGATCGGTGCCTGGGGCGATCGCGTCGCCGACGTGCCATCACGCGCGCTTGATTGCCTGCGGAACTTTCCAAGGCGGCGTCACGGTCGGCGCGCCGAAATAATATCCTTGCAGGCAGTCAATCCCCATCTCGGTCAGAACCGTTGCATCGCGGGCATTCTCGACCGATTCCGCGACCGCATACATGTCGAAATGCTTGGCGATCGACAGAAGTGCCGCCGTCATGCACTGATTGTCGGGGTTGATGGCGATATCGCGGATGAACTGGCCGTCGATCTTGAGAAAGTCGAAATAGAACCGCTGAAGATATTTGAACGAGGTCAGCCCGGCGCCAAAATCGTCCAGCGCGAAACTGATGCCCTGCCTTTGCAGGTCCTTCATGAAGACCGTGACGATGTCTGGCATGACCATCGCCGATTCTTCCGAGATTTCCAGTATGAGCCGCTCGGCCGCCGTCGGGCAGGCCTTGAGGCCGCGTCGCAGGATGCGCATCCATTGCGGATAGGCGATCGACCGGGCCGACATGTTGACCGAAAGCCTGAGGCTGCGGTCCTGAGCCAGCGAATCGAGCCCCATTTCCAGCGCGAGGCAATCGAGAATCCGTCCTTCTTCGGTTGTTTCGACCGCACCCATGAAGTCGCGTGCGGGGATGATCCGGCCGGTTTCGTCGAGAACGCGGATGAAGCCTTCGTAGAAGGCGGGCTTGCCGGCCGCGCCAGCCTGAACCACCGGCTGGAAGGCCAGCATCACTTCGCGCCGGCGGAGCGCGCGTTGCACCATCGTCAGGGTTCCCCGGTCGCGTTCGGCGACGGCGGCGTTCAGCGGACTCGCGTCGGCGGGGTCCACCGGATCGCGCATTCGTCTTCCCGGTCTCGGCATGGCATTCTCCACTCTGCCCGCGACAGCATCGGCGCAAGCGGCTAAGAAGCGGTAAACGACGGCCCGGTTTCGCGGGCGGAAAGGGCAGTCATGACCGAGCGCTGCGGCTGGTGCGGAGCCGAACCGATCTATGTCGACTATCACGACACCGAATGGGGGGTGCCCGAGCGCGACCCGCGCGCCCTGTGGGAAAAACTGGTCCTTGACGGGTTTCAGGCGGGGCTGAGTTGGATCACCATCCTGAAAAAGCGCGAAGCCTTTCGCGCCGCGTTTCGGGGCTTCCAGCCCGAACTGATTGCCAACTGGGGCGAGGCCGAAGTTGCGCGCTGTCTGGCCGACCCCGGCATCGTCCGTTCGCGCGCCAAGCTCGAAGCGACCATCGGCAACGCCCGCGCCTATCTCGCCATCGCCGAAGGCGAGGGGTTCGACCAGTTTCTCTGGCGCTACGTCGACGGCGAGCCGGTGCAGAACAATTTCCGGACCCCGGCGGACGTGCCGGCGTCAACGCCCACGTCGGAGCGCATTTCAAAAGATCTGAGAACTGCCGGCTTTCGCTTCGCCGGGCCGACCATCGTCTATGCCTTCATGCAGGCGGTGGGCATGGTGAACGATCATATCGTCACCTGCCACCGCCATGCGCCGCTTTCGCGGTAGGGCCTATTCCTTCAGCGTGCCCGCGGCCCGTGCCGCGCAGGTTGCCAGATAGTCCATCAGCCCCGGCGAGAGGCAATCGTAGGGCGGCAGGCCGATTTCGGTCAGCCGGGCGCGAATGCCCTTCATCTTCTTCGGCGGCGTGCCGGATTCGATGACCGACGATACGAAAGCGGCAAAGGTCGGCGGCGCCCAGCCCTTGTCTTTTGACAATTCCGTATGGATGAAGGTCAGACCCTGGAACGGGTGGCCCTCGCGCTCGACCGGGCCGTGCATGTGAACGCCGCAGTCCTTGCAGGCGTGACGCTGGATCAGCGCCTTCTTGTCGACGACCTTCAGCTTGTTGCCGTTCGCCGTGACCGTGACCTTGTCGGACGGCACGACCGCCACGACCGAGAAGGCAGCCCCCTTGGGCTTCCAGCATTTGGTGCAGCCACAGGCGTGGTTGTGGGCACTCTGGCTGGCGATCTGGACCGTGACCGGGTCTTTCTTGCAATGGCAGGTCAGCGTGCCGCCGGCAAAGGTCTTGCTGCCTTTGGCGATACCTTTATCGACGGATGGGTGAATCTTGACAGCGCACATTCCTCGTCCTCCCAGACAGTGGCACGGGGCCATTGATGATCCGACCGGACATTCTGTCAATCGCTCGCGTGAAGGCGCCGGTGCCGCTACGTCACTTTTCTGTGGTCATCTCTGCCAAAAGCGCTTTGGCGTCCGGCCCGTCCCATTCCGCATCGCCGACAAGCCGGCCGATTTCGCGGCCCTCCGGGTCGATCAGCACCGAAACCGGCAGCGCGAGCACCCCCATCGGGCGGGCCAGTGCCTGCGTCGGGTCGCGCAGGATCGGCAGATGAGCTATGCCTTCGGTCTGGTAGAACTTCTGGATCGCGGGCAACGGGTTTGGCCCGGTGGCGATGGTCAACACAGCGAACCTTTCGCCGCCCATGGCGCCCTCAAGCCGATCGAGCGAGCCAAGCTCCTTGCGGCACGGCGCGCACCAGGTGGCCCAGAAATTGACCACAATATACTTGCCGCGCCAGTCAGACAGATGATGTTCGGCGTCCTTGTCGTCGACCAGCACGCCATCCGGCACCTCGGTCGGTCGCACCGACAGCACCAATTTTTCCATGTCGCCGTGTTTGAGGGCTTCGAGCTTCGCCGGATCGGGCAGGGCGCTCTGGCCCCAAGCCGTGTTTGCACCAAGGGCAAGGGCCGTATAAAGGACGGCGGAACGGATCGTTTGCATATTTTCTCCGAAAGGGCCGGGCATGACCGACCAGAAAAAAACCACATCCGCCAAAACCTCGAACACGATGTGGGGCGGGCGGTTCGCGGCTGGCCCCGACGCGATCATGGAGGCGATCAATGCCTCGATCGGCTTCGACCAGCGGCTCTACGCCCAGGATATTCGCGGCAGCCGGGCCCATGCGGCGATGTTGGCCGCCGCAGGTATCCTTACCCATAAGGATGCGGACGCCATCGGGGAAGGCCTGCTCACGGTCTTGTCAGAGATCGAGGGCGGAAAGTTCGTCTTTTCGACGGCGCTGGAAGACATCCACATGAATGTCGAGGCGCGGCTGAAAGAGGTGATCGGCGAACCGGCGGGTCGTCTGCACACGGGGCGCAGCCGCAACGACCAGGTGGCGACGGATTTCCGGCTCTGGGTGCGCGATCAGGCCGATGCCGCCATCGCCGGGCTGATCGCGCTGCAAAAAGCGCTGCTGGCGCAGGCCGAGGCCGGGGTAGACTGGGTCATGCCGGGCTTCACCCATCTGCAAACCGCGCAGCCGGTGACCTGGGGCCACCACATGCTGGCCTATGTGGAAATGCTGGCGCGCGACCTCGGCCGTTTCCGCGACGCTCGCGCCCGGATGAACGAATGCCCCCTGGGTGCTGCGGCGCTGGCCGGCACATCGTTTCCGATCGATCGGCACATGACCGCCGCGGCGCTTGGCTTCGACCGGCCGATGGCCAATTCGCTCGACGCGGTCAGCGACCGCGATTTCGCATTGGAGTTCCTGTGCGCCGCGTCGATCTGCGCCATGCACCTGTCGCGCTTCGCCGAAGAGCTGGTGATCTGGTCGTCCGCCCAGTTCCGTTTCGTCACCCTGTCTGACCGCTTCTCGACCGGCTCGTCGATCATGCCGCAGAAGAAGAACCCGGATGCCGCCGAATTGATCCGCGCCAAGATCGGGCGGATTCTGGGAGCGACCGTGGCGCTCTTCACGGTGATGAAGGGGCTGCCGCTCGCCTATTCCAAGGACATGCAGGAAGACAAGGAACAGCTTTTCGATGCGGCAGACACGCTGATGCTGGCGCTCGCCGCGATGGAGGGGATGGTGCGCGACATGGCCGCGAACCGCGCCAATCTGGAAAAGGCGGCGGCGAGCGGCTTTTCCACGGCGACCGATCTGGCCGACTGGCTGGTGCGCACCCTTGGCCTGCCCTTCCGCGAGGCCCATCATGTAACGGGCGCGCTGGTGGCGCTCGCCGAAAAGAAAGGGTGCGACTTGCCCGACCTGTCGCTGGGCGAACTCACAGCGGCCCATCCCGGGATCACGCAAGAGGTCTATTCCGTTCTCGGTGTCCACAACTCGGTCGCCAGCCGGCTAAGCTATGGCGGCACCGCCCCCGATCAGGTCCGCGCGCAGGTGGCGCGGTGGCAAGAGGTGCTGGGGTGACCGTGCGCGCCGGCGTTGGCCTGATACTGGCGGCCGTGCTTCTGCTCGGCGCCTGCACAAGCCCGCGCCCCCATGCGCGGGTCAGGGTCACGCCATCCGGGGTCAAGGTCGTGCCCTCGCTTTCCACGTCGATTGCGGGTATAGGGGTTTCGGTGACACAATGATGCGCATTCTTCTGACCCTTTCCACGCTTCTCGCTTTGGCCGCCTGCGGTGCCGATGGCCCGCCGACTCCACCCGTGGCGCAACCAGCCGTATCGATCACCGGCGAAGCCAACGTTGGCGTCAGCGCCCAACTCTGAAGCTCCCTTGCAGAATTGCGCCCGGCGGCCCTTCTGCTATATCCGCGCGGACAGGGTGAAACGGGGCGCGGGCGGCATGGATCATTTTCTCTATCGGCACGGTATCCTTCATGCCGAAGACGTGGCCATCCCCGAGATCGCGGCGGCTGTCGGCACCCCGTTCTATGTCTATTCCACCGCCACGCTGACCCGTCACTACCGGCTTTTCGACGAGGCGCTGGCCGGGCTGCCGCATCTGATCTGTTATGCGATGAAGGCCAATTCCAATCAGGCCGTCATCAAGACCCTGGCGGACCTTGGGGCGGGCATGGATGTGGTTTCGGGTGGTGAATACCTTCGGGCCAGGGCCGCGGGCGTTCCGGGTGACAGGATAGTTTTTTCCGGGGTCGGCAAGACGGCCGATGAAATGCGCCTCGCGTTGTCGGGGGGCGTGCGCCAGGTCAATCTGGAAAGCGAGCCAGAGATGTGCGCCCTGTCGGCGGTGGCGGCCGAAATGGGCGTGACCGTGCCGGTGACGGTGCGCGTCAACCCCGATGTCGATGCGAAAACCCACGAAAAGATCGCCACCGGCAAGAAGGAAAACAAGTTCGGTATTCCGATTTCGCGCGCCTCCGAGGTTTATGCCGAAGCCGCGCGCCTGCCCGGGTTGAAGGTTGTGGGCATAGATGTCCACATCGGCTCGCAACTTACCGATCTTGAACCCTACCGGCAGGCCTATCTGAAGGTCGCCGAGCTGACAGGTCGGCTGAGGGCCGAAGGGCACGAAATTTCCAGGCTCGATCTCGGCGGCGGCCTTGGCATTCCCTACGAGCGCTCGAACACAGCCCCGCCCCTGCCGCTCGATTATGGCGCGGTAGTGCGCGACACGCTCGGCCATCTCGGTTGCGAGATCGAGATCGAGCCGGGGCGGCTGATCGTTGGCAACGCCGGCTTGTTGGTCGCCTCGGTGATCTATGTGAAAAAGGGCGAGGATCGCGATTTCCTGATCCTCGATGCAGCGATGAACGATCTTGTGCGTCCGGCGATGTATGGGGCGCATCACGATATCGTCCCGGTCATCGAGCCGGCGCCGGGCGCCGAGCCCGCGGCCTATGACGTGGTTGGCCCGGTCTGCGAAAGTGGGGACACCTTCGCCAAGGGGCGAATGCTGCCCAGGGCGCAGGCCGGTGATCTTGTAGCGTTCCGGTCGGCGGGGGCTTATGGCGCGGTTATGTCATCGGAATACAATACCCGGCCGCTGATCCCGGAAGTTCTGGTCCATGAGCAGCAATTCGCCATAATTCGCGCCCGCCCCACCTATGATGAGATCATAAACCGCGATACCATTCCCGCATGGCTCTGACCCGCGATCCTGCGGCGGGGCCGCGGACGAAGGTATGAACGACAAGGACATGCTGCCCAAGGCGATCCGGCGTTCGCTGGTCTGGCCCCTGCGCCTGACCCGGGCGGGAATGATCGCCGAACGGATCACGCGGGCTTTTTGGCCGGTCTGGACGATCTGCTTTGCCACGATCGCGGCGCTGGCGCTGGGGTTCCAGGACTGGGCGGCGGTCGAACTGTTCTGGCTGGCGCTCCTTGGCGTGCCAACCCTTCTGGTCTGGGCGGTCTGGCGCGGCTTTCGCACTTTCAGGTGGCCAACCGAGGCCGAGGCGACGGCGCGGCTCGACCAGTCTTTGCCCGGAAGGCCGCTGGCGGCCCTGGCCGACGATCAGGCGCTTGGACGCGGCGACCAAGGGTCGCAGGCCGTGTGGCAGGCGCATCTGGTACGAATGGCGGCGCGGATCGGGGGGGCACGCCGGGTGCGCCCCGACCTTCGGCTTCAGGGGCGCGATCCCTATGCGCTGCGGTATGCGGGGCTGACCGCCCTGATGATGGCGCTGATCTTCGGCTCGCTCTGGCGGGTGGCCGATCTGGCCCATCCTGGCGGGGGTGCGGCACCCGCGACCGAAGCCAAGGCAAGCTGGGAGGCCTGGGCCGACCCGCCCGCCCATACCGGCAAGCCGGGCCTTTACCTCAACAGCCTGACCGCCAGCGGCATTACCCTGCCGCAGGGCAGCCGGATACTGGTTCGCCTGTATGGCCCCGAGGCGGCCCTGACCCTGACTGAGAGCCTGTCGGACCGGACAACCCCCCCCGCCGCGCCGCAGGCCGGGCAAGCCGGCCAGCGGTCGACCAGCTTTGCCGCCACCCACTCCGGCACGCTGGCGATCGCGGGCGAAGGCGGGCGCAGTTGGCAGGTGACGGTCGTGCCCGATGCGCCGCCTACCGTTGCCCTGGCCGGCCCGATGACGCGCAAGGCCAAAGGGACCATGTCGCAGCCCTTCACGGCTCACGACGATTACGCCGTGGTCAAGGGCACCGCGCGGTTCGAGCTTGACCTCGCGGCGCTTGACCGCCGCTTCGGCCTCGCCGCCCCGCCCGATCCGCAGCCGCCCCTGGTCTTCGACCTGCCCCTGCCGATCAGTGGCAACCGGGCCGATTTCACCCAGATCCTTGCCGAGGACGCGTCGCAGCATGTCTGGGCGAACCTGCCGGTTCGGATGGTGTTGACCGTCACCGACGCCAGCGGCCAGACCGGCCAGACCGCCCCGCAATCGCTGATCCTTCCGGGTCGGCGTTTTTTCGATCCGCTGGCCGAGGCAGTCATCGAAATGCGCCGCGATCTTATGTGGTCGGCCGCGAATGACCCGCGCAGCCTCCAAATCCTGCGGGCGATCACCAATCAGCCGGACGGGTTCATCAAGAACCATGCCGCCTATCTCATGCTGCGCGTGGCGATCCGCCAGCTTGACACGCGGTTGGCGCAAGGCCCGCTTGACCAGGCGATGCGCGACGATCTGGCCAAGGCCCTGTGGGAGGCGGCCCTGCTGATCGAGGATGGCGGCCTGTCGGACGCGCTCGACAAGATGAAGCGCGCGCAGGAACGGCTGTCGGAAGCGATGCGCAACGGCGCCTCGCCCGACGAAATCCAGAAACTGATGGACGATCTGCGCGCCGCCACCGACGACTATCTGGCGATGCTGGCCGAAAAGGGCCGCCAGGACCCGGCCGACAAGTTCACCAAGAACCAGCCGACCCAGAAGATAACGCAAGACCAGCTCAGCCAGATGATGGACCAGATCCAGAAGCTGATGGAACAGGGCAAGATGGCCGAGGCGCAACAGCTTCTCGATCAGATGAACAGTCTGATGCAGAACCTGAAGGTGACCGAAGGTGATGGCGGCGATGGCAAGAACGGCAAGGGCAGCCAGGCGATGAAGAACTTGCGCCAGACGTTGCGCGACCAGCAAAGCCTGTCGGACGACGCCTTCAAGCAGGGCCAGCGGCAGGGCGATCAGGGTGCGGGCGGGCATGCGCAGGGCAAGGACGGCGCCGACCCTGGTGATCAGGGACAGTCGGGCCAATCGGGCACCGGCCAACAGGGCGCCGATGGCCAAAGCGGCAAGGATGGCGACAAGGGGCAGAGTTTGGCGGACCGTCAGCGCGGCTTGCGCCACGAACTGGATCGCAATCTTGGCGCCCTGCCGGACGCACAGGGTCAGGATGCCGACCGCGCCCGCAGGGCGCTGGGTGACGCGGGCAAGGCGATGGGCCAGGCCGAACAGGCGCTGCGCGATGGCGACCTTCCCAAGGCCATCGACCGGCAGGCCGAGGCGATACAGAACCTGCATGACGGGCTGCGGGGAATGAACGAGGCTTTGGCCCAGTCGCAGGACACTGGCCGGCAGGATAGCCAGACCGGCCAGATGCAGACCGGCGATGCCGGCGGCGACCGGCCCGATCCCTTGGGGCGCACACGGCGCAGCGACAATCCGATCGACGATAACAACAGCGCCTTTTCGCAGCCTGAAGATGTCTACCGCCACGCGCGCGATCTTCTGGATGACCTGCGCCGGCGCGCCGCCGACCAGTCGCGCCCCGCGCCCGAGCGCGATTACCTCAACCGCCTGATCGATCGCTTCTGATCGGGTTGGCCAAGGCGCCGGACAAACGCTAGTTTGTCTGCGTCGTGGAATCGCGCATCGACTGGGTCGAGGATCGCATCTGCGCGTCCATCCAGATGCGGATCGAATCGATCCCCTGCGAATAGCGCACCAGCGCAGGGCCCGCCGCCGGGAAGTGGCTGACGATCCGGTCGGCCAGGATATAGGGCAGCAACAACAGCACCATAACCGTCAGTGCGCTGACAAACCCCCGCCGAAAGCCGTTGCGTCGCTGACGAAGCGTTTCGGGCGCATCCATCGAGGCCGGTTCGTTACCGCGCTCGGACGTGGCGCGCAGGGTCGAATTGATTTCCTCGATATCGGGCAACAGTTCCCGCCGTGCCGCACGCGAAACGAGGGCTGCGGTCGGCTCGTCATCATCGCGGGTTTCACTGTCGTGGTTTTCGGTGCTGCGGGTTGGCGACACATCATGGGGAAGCGGTGGCGGTGGCGGTACAAGCCCGAGATCACCTTGGGTTTCTATAGCGCTCCCTTCGGCGACGCGGGCCTTCGTCTCGCGCTCGGCCTCTTCGCGCAGAACGCTCAGGACCGCCTCGTCAAGCGTCCGGCGCCGCAGATCGCCTGGCGCTGGCGCTTCAGGGATGGTGGCCGGCCCTCCCGCGGGTTCGGGCGCTGCGGCGGGCGCAGCGCCATGCGTCATTTGCACAGGTTCGTCGTCGCCGCCCTCGTCGTCCGCGAGGGGTGCCGCGGCATCCGCTTGTGTGGACGCCGCCGCCCGCAGCTCTGCGGCCGAGGCTTGAAACCAGGTATGCCCGCAGCTGGAGCATTGCACGTCGCGGCCATTGTCGGGAATGACCGCCTCGTCCACTTCATACTGCGCGTCACAGTTCGGGCATGTCAGCCGCATGAAAATTCTACCCGTTCGTCGCCCGGCTTGAATCGGAAACAGCCGTTCTGGCCTTTGCTAGCGTCCTGTTGTAGCAAGCCCAAGCCCCCCGTCCAAGCTTTTGTGGCGCGGGGCCACGAAAAGCATGGGAGGTGCGTGCTTTACGGCACTTCCGCGGAGGTTGGCAACGTGATCGAATTCCAGAACGTGAGCCTTGGCTATTCGGGCGACGATCTTCTGACCGATGTGTCGCTGACGCTTGCGCCGGGTTCGTTCCATTTTCTGACGGGCCCATCCGGCGCGGGCAAGACCTCGCTGATCAAGCTCTGTTACGGCGAACTGATGGCCCGTGCCGGCCGGGTCGAGGTTTTCGGCCAGGATCTGGGAGCGATGACGCGTGATGACATCGCCCGCATGCGGCGGCGCATCGGGATCGTGCATCAGGACTGCCAGTTTCTCGATCATCTGCCGGTGGACGAGAATGTCGCCCTGCCTCTTCACGCGGCAGGCGAGGATCATGACCCCGGCGCGCTGCGCGAGCTTCTGGCATGGGTTGGCCTTGCGGGGCTGGCGGGCGCCCGGCCACCGTCGCTTTCGGGTGGCGAACGCCAGCGCGCGGCCCTTGCCCGCGCGGTCATTGCGTCGCCCGACATCGTGCTGGCGGACGAACCGACGGGCAATGTCGACTGGGATATGTCCCTGCGGCTCTTGCGGCTGTTGACCGAATTGAACCGGATGGGAAAAACCATTCTGGTCGCCACCCACGACCTCAACCTGATCCGTGCCGCAAAGGCGCAGACCGCGACGCGGGTGCTGCGCATTTCGGGCCGGAAGCTGCAGCTGGCGGGGGCCGACCTGTGATCGAAAAGCTGAACCGCGCCCTGGCCCTGCTGACCGGCAATCCGCGCGCCGACCGGGTGGTGCCTCCATCGGGCCATACCGCCACGCTGACCAGCCTGACCGCAGCCGCCATGGCGTTTCTGGCGGTATTTGCGCTGGCCTTGTCGCTGGCCACCGGACGGCTGGCCGATCGCTGGTCGGCGGCGCTCGACAACACCGCAACGGTGCGCATCTCGGCCCCCGAAGAGCAGATGGATGTGCAGACGCGCAAGGTGATGGAGGTCTTGCAGACAACGCCCGGCGTATCGTTCGCCCGCGCCTTGACCAGCGACGATACCCGCAAGCTTCTCGAGCCCTGGCTTGGGCCGGATGTGCCGGTCGATGCGCTGCCGGTGCCGCAATTGATCGAAGTGACCGAAAGCTCGGCGGGCTTTGACGCCGAAGGTCTGAAACAGCGGCTGGCCGCCGAGGCCCCTGGTGCCACGCTGGATGATCACCTGCGCTGGCGCAAGCCCCTGGTCGCCGCCGCCGGACGCATCCGTCTGCTCGGCCTTCTGTCGCTTGGGCTGATCGGGGGCGCGACGGCGGCGATGATCACGCTGGCCACTCAGGCAGCCCTTGCCGCCAACGGGCAGGTCATCCGCGTCCTGCGGCTGGTCGGCGCGCGCGACAGTTATATCGCCCGTGCCTTCGTGCGCCGGTTCACGCTGCGCGCCCTGATCGGCGCACTGGCCGGAACCGCGCTTGCCCTGATCGCCGTGGCGCTTCTGCCGCGCGCTGCCGAAGAGGGTGGCTTTCTGACCGGCCTCGGTTTCAGCGGCCTGCAATGGTTCTGGCCGCTTCTTATTCCGCCGCTTGTCGCTATCGTAGCCTTTCTGTCAACCCGAGCTGCCGCCTTCCAGAGCCTGAGGAGGGTCAGATGATCGTTCTGCAATATCTCTTGTCGCTGATCTTCGTCGGCCAGATGTATGCGGCCATGGCCGTCTATGCGATCTGGTGGACGCCCTTTGTCCTGTTCCGGCCAGATGCGGCCTTCGATGCGGTGCACGCTTATTGCCGCTGGGTGCGCGGGTCGGCCGCCGTCCTGGTCGGTCTGCGATCGGAAATTCGGGGCGAGGTTCCGGTGGACGAGGTGATCGTCGCCTCGAAACACCAAAGCTTCTTCGACATCATCATGATCGTCTCGGCGCTCCCGCGCCCGAAATTCATCATGAAGAAGGAACTTCTGTGGGCGCCAATCCTGGGCTGGTATGCGACCCGCATCGGATGCATTCCGGTCGATCGCGGAAAACGCAGTGCGGCGATGGCCAAGATGGTTGCGGATGTGAAGGCCGGCACCCAGCAAGCCGGCCAGCTCATCATCTATCCGCAGGGAACCCGCGTCGCTGCCGGGGCGAAAAAGTCCTACAAGGTCGGAGTGGGGGTGCTTTACGCCGAACTTGGCCAGGATTGCGTACCGGCGGCGACGAACGTTGGCGTCTTCTGGCCGCGCCACGGGATCTTGCGCAAACCCGGCCTTGCCGTGGTCGAGTTCCTGCCAAGGATCGCCGCCGGGAAGTCGGTTGAGGAATTCATGACCCTGATCGAGCCGACGGTCGAGACTGCGTCGAACCGGCTGATGGCCGAGGCCGGATTTGCCGGCACGGCTGCAGGGGCATGACCGGTGGCGACCGATCCCGCTTTCCCCGATCTTGCCCTTGACGAGGGCCGCTAGGCAGGCGATGTCGCCGTGCGCAAGATGTTCGGCGAATAAGCGCTCTACTGCGATGGCAAGGTTGTGGGGCTGATCTGCGCACCCGGCTTGCTTCTCAAGCCGCTTGCCGCAGCTCTTTTCCTGATCGCGGTGCAGGCCCACGGCCCGCCCTGTACGGGCGCCCGGCCGCACCTGGTCCTGGCCGACGCGCTGGCCGAGGCCGAATTGATGGCGTGCCAAGGCGAAAGCGGGAGCCGCCGGGAGAAAAGTTTCGGGGCTAATGTTCAGGGGAGGAGAATTGAACATTAGCCCCGATATTAACGGGATCTGGGAGGAACGACCGTTAATATTCAGCGCTGGTCCTTCTCTGGGAGGATCGAGAGCCTGCGCTGTATCCGTTTTGCCGGTTCAGTCCGGCGGTGTTCCGTGTCTGCCTTCGGGCACCCCTGCTCCATGGCCCGTGCCATAATCTTCGGGGCAGGTTACCACATACCTATTCGCCAAAAGCCTTGCCGAAGGCGGCTTGGCTCGCGATGTCAGATATAGAAAGGCGACTGATGCCCATATCGGCGAGTTCCCTGTCCGACATCGATTCGAGATCAAGGCGGATCTGTCCGTAGACCCCACGGCGGAGGCGATATTCTTGAAACGCCTGCCATGCCGTCGTCAGCCGGCTGCGCAGGTCAAGAGTGCCTCGAAAGCCGGCAATGGCATGGGATGAAAGCTGCATAGGGTTTCCTTTCGTCTTGCCGCACTGCGGAATATGTGCTGCAATGCAGAAATAGCAGCCTGTGATAACGCTATCAATTGTGGGTTTCGGCATAGTGGCTGTGCCCCGGCGGAACAGGAGAGTGTGGACGGATGGACATCTCTTCGCAAATGCTCACCTTCGTGAAGGTGGTCGAAAACGGAAGTATTTCAGCGGCTTCTCGCGCCGTTGGGCAAACCCCGTCGGCGGTCAGCAAGCAGATCGGGATGCTGGAAGACCGGATTGGGCACCGGCTTTTGCATCGCACGCCTGTCGGGGTTTCGGTGACCGCCGAAGGGCGCGAATTTTACGAAAAGTGCCGTGCAGTTGCAGAAAAATTCCGTGAAGCAGAGGATCATATCTCCAGTCTCGACGGCCCGCCGCGCGGCAAACTCAAGATTGCGTCAAGCGTTGCGTTCGGCAAGGCGCAGCTTATCCCGGCGCTTCCCGGCTTTCTCGATCTTTATCCCGACGTGAAGCTGTCGCTGGAACTGACCGACCGCCGCGTCGATCTCGAGGCCGAGGATATCGACGCGGCAATCTGCTTTGCCGAACAACTGCGCAACCCGAATGTGATCGCCCGCAAGATCATGCGCAACGAACGTGTGCTTTGCGCGTCGCCAGCCTATCTCGGCCGCCACGGAACCCCGAAAAGCTTTGCCGATCTTGCCCGTCATAACTGCCTGCGCACCTCCAAGATCGGCGGACGCAATGCCTGGCGTGCGGTCATCGACGGCGTTGACGAGGCAATAGATGCCGACGGCAATTTCGAGGGAAACAGTGCCGATGTGGTTTTCCATGCGGCCCTGAACGGGCTTGGGATCGCGCGGCTATCGACCTATCTCGTCATTGACAAACTCAGGTCGGGCGAGTTGGTCAGGGTATTGCCGGACTATGTGCAGAAGAACGCCGACATCGCCGTCATATTCGCCGAAAAACGCAATCTGGCGCCCAAGATCCGCGCCTTCGTCGATTTTCTGGTATCCCGCTTCGACGGGCAGCCATCCGGGGCGGCGTTGGAAACGCCTTAGCCCGCTCAGGCCGCCAGCCCCCGGGCGCCCATGTCGAGGAATTTCTCGCGCCGGTCGCGGATGATTTCGCCGCGCTTGCGCCCCGACAAATCCTTGAGGGCCGACGCCAGCGCCTTGCCAACGGCAGCGATCGCCTCGGCGCGGCCCCGCTGGGCGCCGCCAAGCGGCTCCTTCACGATCTGGTCGATGACGCCGAGCTTCAAGAGATCTTGCGCGGTCAGCCGCAGCGCCGTGGCCGCCTCGCGCATCTTTTCGGCATCCTTCCACAGGATCGACGCACAACCCTCGGGGCTGATGACCGAATAGATCGAATGTTCCAGCATTAGCACGCGATTGGCTGTCGCAAAGGCGACCGCCCCCCCCGAACCGCCTTCGCCGATCACCACAGAAATCAGGGGCACCCCGATTTGCAGGCATTTCATCGTGGCGCGTGCGATCGCCTCGGACTGTCCCCGCTCTTCCGCCCCCTTGCCCGGATAGGCGCCCGGGGTGTCGATCAGGGTGATGACCGGCAGGCCGAACCGATCGGCAATGTCCATCAGCCTTATTGCCTTGCGGTAGCCCTCGGGCCGGGCCATGCCGAAGTTCCGCTCGATCCGGCTTTTGGTGTCGTTGCCCTTCTCATGGCCGATCACCACGACGGACTGGTCGTTGAATCGTGCAAGGCCACCCACAACCGCATGGTCGTCGGCGAAATTGCGATCGCCGGCCAGCGAGGTGAATTCGGTGAAAAGCGCGTCGATATAATCCACGCAATGCGGCCGGTCCTGGTGGCGCGCTACCTGGCATTTCCGCCAAGGATCGAGGTTCTTGTATAGTTCGCGCAGCAGGTCGGCCGCTTTCTTGTCAAGGGCTGCCGCCTCGTTGTCGACATTCATCCCCTCGCTCTTTCGGGCGAGCGCGCGCAGCTCCTCAGCCTTGCCTTCGATCTCGGCCAACGGCTTTTCGAACTCGAGGTAATTCATGTCGATCTCCCATGGGGACGGAACCTATATGCCGGTGGCGGGGCGGTTTTGCAACTCGACTGAAGATCGATGGGCGTGCGGCAGGCCGTCCCCAGGGTCGGGTGGGCAGAACGGATGTCTCGGGCTGCCGATGCATCTCGCACCGCGGGCGGTGGGCCGTGGGTTCGGCGATGCGCCGACGGCAAGGTCGCATTGTTTAGAGGCCGCCGCCGATTTCGCGAGATCCCAACCTGCATGGCAATAGATATAACTTGATCACAGAATTTGCGCCTTAACGTGATAAATGCATGGGGCAAGCGCCCCAGGTCAGCAGGGCGAACCCGATGAAGCGGGAAGAGGGCCGACAAGCCATCATGGACCTGACCATAGAGAGCCGGGTTGTTGATCTCGAGAATCGCGCCGACCGTCGCGGGCAGACATCGCAATCATTTCCAACGGCGCGCCAGCACCCGAAGATCGCGTCGGCATTCGTCTGACCATAGCTAAGGACTGAACCATGCAAGCCAACGTCCGGATTGGAGCCAGCTGGAAGATGTGCAGACATTGGCCGAGGCAATGGCCTTTGCCGATGGCTCTCTGGCCGCTGACAAGACCCACCACGCGCGCATTCAGCGGTCTGTGAGCCCGCCCTGTACCGCTGTCCGCGACGTGAAGGGCGTGCTTGCCCGAACCAACGTAATGGTCGGGGTGCAGAACATGCACAGGACGGACGACGACGCTTGGGGATTTTGGGGCCACGACGGATCAGGGGACGAAGGCCGCGGCTTGGGCCGCAAACGAACTCGACGGCACCTGGCAGGAATGTTCGGCGCTGCGGTCAAGGCTAGGGCCTTTCTTCGGGCCGCCAAATAGGTCGGCCCGTTGGATCGCGTTCAGCGCGACAGCCTGCGCGCGGTGACAGTCGCCATGCGCGACGAGAACGTGCGGCGCGGCAAGGCCGAACCGGGGCAAGAGACCATGGTGGCCAACTGGCGTCCGGTGGCCGAGGCGGCACTTGCCAACCTTCCGCCCCCCGCCAGTCTGGCCGCGGCCGCGCTGGGATTGGGCCATACAAGGCAAATGGTTGGCACGTTGGAGCACGCGGAGCGTCCCGGCGACGGAACCCTGGGGCATCCCGATCCGGGGGGCCGCGTCGGCAGTCATGCTCATCGAAGAGATTTTCGCACGCATGCAGGCGAACGGCTTCGGCGCGATTGCCCGCAATCAGCCGTTTTTTCAGGGCGCCGTCGCCCGCATTGTCGTTCCCTGCTGCCGGTGGTATTTGCACGTCGTTCTCAGGGCGGGGTGCGATTCCCCACCGGCGGTGATAGCCCGCGAGCGCCTTTCAACCGAAAGGGTCAGCAGATCCGGTGGAACTCCGGGGCCGACGGTACAGTCCGGATGGAAGAGAACCGTGCGCGAAAGGGTTTCGGCCCTTTCGGGCGTGGGAATTGCTCTGGGGCCTTGTGAAGTCGAACACGGAAGGTTCCGAACATGAACATCAAATCTCCTCGGCTTGCCTTCATCAAGGCGCGCTGGCACGACGACATCGTGGATCGCGCCTACGAAGGCTTCGTGGCCGAAGCCGCGAAATCCATTCCCAACAGCACCATCGAAGCTTTCGATGTGCCGGGCGCGTTCGAAATGCCCCTTGTGGCAAAGAAGCTCGCCCAGACCGGCCAATACGATGCCATTGTCGCTGCGGCCTTTGTCGTCAACGGCGGCATCTATCGGCATGAGTTTGTTTCGGAAGCGGTTGTGACTGGCCTGATGAATGTCGGTTTGGAAACCGGGGTTCCCTGTCTTTCCGTATCGCTGACCCCGCACAACTATCAGCCGGTAAGCGAGCTGACGGCGTTCTTCGCCGAGCATTTCGTGAAGAAAGGCGCAGAAGCGGCACATGCCGTGAAGCAGATCCTGGCGCTGGAAGCCCGGATCGCGCCTGAAAGTCGATCGAGCGCGGCCTGATCAGGCAAGCCGCAGGCGATTGCGGTCTGCCAACATCGCCTGCGTTTTCTTGATCGCCACGGGTGTCCCGTCCGCCGACCAGCCTTCGGCTGCCGCCAGAATACCGGCGGCGCGGCCTGGCCCGACGCGCAATGGTTCGGCGACGCACCTTTCGGTGGCAAGAACATGCACCGCCCTTGTCCCGTATCGGCCCCGATGCATCGCTGCGTCGGGCGAAGAGGTTCCATATTCCTGCGTTTCTTGGGTCGTCCTTTGATCGGGCTCCGCGGGAAAGCCTCGTCCCCCGCTGATCGGCACGTTCTGTGTGCCTAGTCGCCGGCGCGCGCCAGCCGGTTCAGGACGAACTCGGCAACCTATTCGGCGAAGCCTCGGGACGTTGTCCATTTTCCGCCGACCAGCGATATCACCGGCCAGCCTCCTGCCTGGCACGGTTCGCCCACCGGTGTAGAGTGATCTCGGTTGATGAGATCCGCCGCGGCCCCATCCGAGCCCGGAAGTTGCCAAATGCCGGAGTAGCCTCAGCCCACCTGGCCCGGAATGGGGGACATCGGTCGATCCGACCAGCGTGCGGCCAAGATATTCGAACACGGTGCAGATCCTGCCGTCATGGGTCTCGACGCGGCTTCGGCGGCGGACTGCCTCCATCGTCGCCAGATGGTTCGGCTGAAGGGTTTCGATGCGCGCAAGGCCTCGTTGCGCACGATCGAGCCCAGGGTGTCGGCCTTCCGTGGTTTGGCGCTCTTGGGCGGGCACACGCGGAACTGTGCCGCCAACCCGCACGACGCCATGCATACGTTGGTCGAAAAGACCGGGGCGCGGGCCAATGGTCTGCCCTTGCCGTTCTTTGCCAATACGCCAGAGGACCGCGAAATCCTGCCCGCGCCGCGTGACGTGCGCGAACTGCTCGACATGTCCAACACCGCCGGGCTGAAACTGTTCGGCATCGGCATGACCGTCGAAGGGCCCCAGCCGGTCGCCTCGGGCATGATCAATCCGCGCGAGATCGCGGAAATCCAGACCGTCGGCGCAGTTCGGTGGCGCCTCGCACGTGTCGCCCGCGCGCTTGCCCTAGGGCGCGGTCAGCCCTGCCGCCGCTTTTCGACAAGCTGCAGCGGATTGCCGTCGGGGTCGGCAACCCAAGCGACCCGCGATCGGCCATCCAACCAGTCATGGGGCGGCGACAAACCTGGCGCGCCACCGGCCAGCAGGGCCGCATATGCACCATCGGTGTCGTCGGCCCACAGCACGATCTCGATCCAGCGCCCCTCGCCGGACGGCTGCAAACCGTGGTGACTGGGCGCTGACGCGGTCGCGGCAATGCCGATGACAAAGCCGTCAAGCGCGAGCTCGATGTGGATTGGGTCGCTGTCTCTTGGCGTGCGAAAGGTTTCGCTGAAACCCAGGCCCCGGTAGAAATCGGCGAGGTGGGACGGATCTGCGGTATAAAGATTGATCTGCGGGTTCGTGAACATGCCGCCTGCGGACCTAAGGGGCAGCTGCCAATTCGGCCTGCCGGACGATCCCTTCGGCTTGCCGAATCGAGGCGATATCGACCAGGCGGCCCTTGTAGACCGTGGCCCCCTGACCCTCGGCCTTGGCCTTGGCCATTGCGGCAAGGATTTCGCGGGCTTCGGCGACCTGCGCTTGCGATGGGGTGAAAACCTCGTTCGCCAGGGCCACCTGCCTGGGGTGGATCGCCCATTTGCCGACCATGCCCAATGTTGCCGCACGGCGCGCCTGAGCGCGAAAACCCTCGTCATCGGAAAAGTCGCCAAAGGGGCCGTCGACCGGTAGCACCCCGTGGGTTCGGCAGGCAGCGACGATGGCGGTCGTGGCCCAGTGCCAGGGGTCGGACCAGTGGCGCACGCCATCCTTCAGCATGTAGTAATTGTCCTGCGTGCCGCCGATGCCGGTCGTCTGCATTCCCATGCTGGCGGCAAAATCGGCAGCACCGAGGCTCATGGCCTGCAAGCGCGGGCTTGCGGCCGCAATTTCCTCGACATGCGCGATGCCGGCGGCGGTTTCGATGATCACTTCCAGGCTGATGCGTTTTTGCCGCAGTTTCGCGGCCTCGATCGCGGTGACCAGCGCGTCAACGGCATAGACATCGGCGGCACAGCCGGCCTTGGGGATCATGATCTGGTCGATCCTGTCGCCGGCCTCTTCCAACACCTCCACGACATCTCGGTACCAAAAGGGGGTATCGAGCCCGTTGATACGGACCGACAGATACTTGCCGGCCCAATCTACCTCATTGATCGCCCGGATGATGTTCTTACGGGCTTCGGGTTTGTCGGCGGGGGCGACCGAATCTTCCAGATCGAGGTTGATGACATCCGCCGCCGATGCCGCCATCTTTTCAAACAGCGCCGGTCGCGAGCCGGGGCCGAAAAGCTGGCAACGGTTCGGTCGGGCGGGGGCGGGGGGCTGAAGGCGGAAGCTCATCGTTCATCTCGCAAGTTTGTGTCGTCCTGGTTGTCTGAATTGATAGATTATTGCCATCAGATCGGCAAGCGCCTTTTCGCACGCGCAGCATAGATGCCGCAACGCAGCGCTGGCCGGCCGCTTACGGACTCCTTCCTTTCCTTGGGCATGCAAATCGGCGAAGAGGTCTGAAGGAACCGATGAGCCGCACGATGATCACCGCTACTACCGATATTTTCCCGCTGGCCCAGACCTTCACCATTTCGCGCGGGTCGAAGACCGAGGCGCGGGTGCTGACAGTTCGCGTTTTGGGGCACGGTGCAATGGGTCGGGGCGAGTGCGTGCCCTATGCGCGCTATTGCGAAAGCCTTGAAAGCGTCGCGGCCCAGATCGCTGGCCTGCCCGCCGATCTGTCGCGCGCCGCCTTGCAGGCGCTTCTGCCCCCCGGCGCCGCGCGAAACGCCGTCGACTGCGCGCTCTGGGACTGCGAGGCGAAGCTGCTGGGCCGGGCCGCATGGCAGATTGCAGGCCTGGGGGCGCCGGAACCGCTGGTTACCGCCTATACCCTTTCGCTCGGCGCGCCCGAAGCGATGCGGCAGGCAGCGGCGGCCGCGGCGCACCGGCCGATCCTGAAGATCAAGCTTGGCACCCCCGACGACATGGCACGGCTCGAGGCGGTGCGGGCCGGCGCCCCGCGCGCGCGGATCATTGTCGACGCGAACGAAGGCTGGACGCCCGAAATCTATGCCGACCTCGCCCCGCATCTGCAAAGGCTGGGCGTGGTGCTGGTCGAACAGCCGCTGCCGGCCGACGCGGACGGGATGCTGGCCGAGATTGCGCGGCCCGTTCCGGTCTGTGCCGACGAAAGCTGCCATGACCGCGCCTCGCTGGCTGGGTTGCGGGGCAAATATGACCTGGTCAATATCAAGCTCGACAAGACCGGCGGGCTGACCGAGGCGTTTGCCATGCGCGATGCCGCCCGGGCCATGGGCTTTGGCGTGATGGTCGGTTGCATGGTCGGAAGCTCGCTGGCGATGGCGCCGGCGCATCTTGTCGCGCAGGGGGCAACGATGGTGGACCTTGACGGCCCGCTTCTTCTGCGAAATGACCGCGACCATGGATTGCGTTACGACGGGTCGGTGGTCTACCCGCCGCGCCCGGAACTGTGGGGATAGGAGACTGGCATGAGCCGCACCGTCTATGTAAACGGCGAATTTCTGCCCGAGGCCGAGGCGAAAGTGTCGGTCTTCGACCGCGGCTTTCTGATGGCCGACGGTGTTTACGAGGTGACCAGCGTTCTGGGCGGCAAACTTCTCGATTTCGCCGGCCATTGCCGCAGGCTCGCCCGTTCCCTTGCGGAACTTGAAATGACCAATCCCCACACCGACGCCGAATGGCTGACGCTGTTCCGCGCCGTGGTCGACCGCAACAGCCTTGTTGATGGCATGATCTATCTTCAGGTCACGCGCGGCAATCCGGGCGACCGCGATTTTACCTATCCGCCCGCTGACCTGCCGCCAACCGTGGTGCTTTTCACCCAATCGAAGCCCGGCCTGGCCGATGCGCCGGCCACCAGGACCGGCTGGAAGGTTATCTCGATCCCCGACGTGCGCTGGGGGCGGCGCGATATCAAGACGGTGCAGCTTCTCTATCCGTCGATGGGCAAGATGATGGCCAAGAAGGCTGGCGCGGACGACGCCTGGCTGGTCGAGGATGGCAAGGTCACCGAAGGCACGTCGAACAACGCCTATATCGTCAAGGGTGGCCGGATCATCACCCGTGAACTGTCGCACGACATCCTGCACGGGATCACGCGTGCGGCGGTTCTTCGGTTCGCCAAAGAGGCGCAGATGATCGTCGAGGAGCGGCCATTTACGATTGACGAGACGCATGCGGCCGATGAAGCCTTCATCACCTCGGCCTCGGCCTTCGTCATGCCGGTAGTCGAGATCGACGGCGTGAAGATCGGCAGCGGGAAGCCCGGACCGGTGGCCGCGCGGCTGCGGGAAATCTATCTCGAGGAAAGCCGCAAGGCCGCGCTCTGATCGCGCCTGCGGCCTGGCGCGTCAGCCGCGCCGCGCGGCTTCGATCGCGGCGACGTCGATCTTGACCATGGTCATCATCGCCTCGAACGCACGCTTTGCCTCGGCGCCTCCTGCCGCCAGTGCCTCGGTGAGCGCGCGCGGCGTGATCTGCCACGAGATTCCCCATCTGTCCTTGCACCAGCCACAGGCATTGGCCCGGCCACCATTGTCGATGATGGCGTTCCAGTAGCGGTCGGTTTCCTGCTGATCTTCGGTTGAAATCTGGAACGAAAAAGCCTCGGTATGGCTGAACATCGGCCCACCATTCAGCCCCATGCAGGGGATGCCGGCCACCGTGAATTCGACCGTCAGCACATCACCTGCCTTGCCCGCGGGAAAGTCGCCCGGGGCGCGGTGAACCGCCGTGACCGCGCTGTCGGGGAATGTTGCGGCATAAAAGTGCGCCGCCGTCTCGGCCTCCTTGTCAAACCACAGGCAGATCGTGTTCTTCGTATGTGGCATGCGCGCCTCCTTTTGCCTGAAACGGCTCCCGCGCGGATATCCGGCCTGGCCCCCGGCCGCTCAGGCCGCTCCCTGGACGACTTCGACCATCACGGCGGCGTAAAAGACCATGCTCGCGGTCAGAACCAGCCCGTGCCAGATTGTATAGTGAAAGGGCAGCCGGTCATACAGGTAGAACACGACGCCGGCGGTATAGATGACCCCGCCGGTCAGGATAAGCGCGATGACCGGACAGGAAAGTGTGGCCAGGAACGCGCCGCCCGCCAGAAGCCCGGCCCAGCCCATGACAAGATAAAGCGCCAGGCCCAGCCCGCGAAACCGCGTGGGCGAGGCGAGCTTTAGCCCCATCCCCGCCAAGGCCGCCCCCCACAGCCCGGCCAGCAGCCAGTAGCCTTGCCCGCCGCCCAGAAGCGTGAAGGGCGTATAGGTTCCGGCGATCTTGGCGTAGATGGCCGAATGGTCGAGCCTTCGCAAAAGCCACGACCAGCGATTTGTGCGCAGAATGTTGTAAAGAGCCGAGCACAGGATCATGGCGACCAGCGTCGCGCCATAGACCGACACGGCCAACAGCGCCGGGAAATCTCCGCGCAGAAAGGCAGTGAGCGTGATGAGGACCGGCACCGAAACCAGCACGATCACGAGGCCCGAGACATGAATCACGTTATCGCTGAGGATCTCGGCGCGGGAATAGGCGGTGCGGGGTGCGGATGTCGGCATCATGGCTTCAGCCTACCAGCTTGTCTGCCCGCCCGATATTCCCGCGGGGTCACGTCCGTGTGACACTTTCGGACAAGCGGCGATATTGCGCTGGACCTGTAACGAAATGCGACCTGCGCGTCAGACCGGTTCGCCCCCCAGCACCTGCCAGAAGTCGTCCTTCAGGTTGCGGTGCGGGAAGGGGGTCGCGGGCACCGGCACATCAAGAAAAGCACAAAGCGGGCCCCAGCCTTCGGCCACGTCAAAGACCAGAAGGCGGGCAGGGGCGATAGAGGCGCGAACGTCCGCCTCGCGCCGGTGATATGCCTTCAGCGCGCCAGCGCGATCGGTGGCCTTGCCGTGGAAGGTGGCTTCGCTGATCAGGGGCTCCATGGCGTTCATCATGTCCATGATATGGGGTGGCATCGGCATTGTCTTGTAGACGGTGATCAGCTTGCCGATGGTCTGCGAATAGCTTTTCCACCAGGACTCGTCAGGGCGCTTCGAGTGGACGACCTTGGCGTCGGGGAACGCTGCGGCGCTTTCGCGCCAGACATGGCAGCCCGGCCAGTCGACCTGTGCCGCATAGCCCTTGAACAGCACCTCGGGGTCGATCCGGCCCCCGGCTGCGATCGCCTGCCACAAGGGCACCTGTTCGGGGCGGGCGAAGACCTCTTCCATGTGATGGCAGGGGCCGAAGCCGAGAATCTCGAGCGCCTCCTTGAGCGAGCGCGTGCCGGTGCGGCCGAAGCCGGAACCGATGACCTTGAGCGACATGGCGGGTCCTTTCAGAGGTTCGGTTTGTCTGAAACGTGCTATGCGTAAAGCTACGGGTCGCGCATAAACAGTGCATCGACTGGCCGTCCAGTGCAACGAGTCATTTGCTAAGATGCCGGCCGTCAGGCGCAGGCGACCAGCGAATGTCTCGTCGGTGTCTGCACCGCCCGCCCTCGCGGTTGCCGCCTGCCCCGGTTCAGAAGCTGCCGAAGAAATTCGTGACGTCGAACCAGATGTCCTGTGTTTGGACGCCCTTCGCGATCGTGAGAATGTCGAAGGAGCGGCCATTGCGATGAGCCATTGCCTGCGACGTCACGTCCATCCGGGTCGATTCTTGCGGATCCAGTCATATTTGGCGGCAATTCCCGTTGTCTCGTCGTAACCCGTGCCGATCGCGACCGCGCTTTTTGTCTCATGCCGTCGTTGGCCGTCGAAAACGCGGCATCTGTCCCCTGCAAAGCGGTCTGGCAGCCCGAAAGCGATGGCGCGACGTGAACGGGAACGGCGAGATATCGAACGTAGTGCATGAGTTGGTCCGCATCGGATGTCGCGGCAGCCTCGGAGGAAAATGTGCGCAAGACAATCAAGGGCTTCGCCCGGCGATCCCGGTTGGGCATCGCGGATTTTTGGCCGGCGCGGGCTAAGTCTTTCCGACGTTTTCCTTGAACGCCACATCGAACGCCGCCTTCTTTGCCGCGTCCGCCTCGGTCTGGTTCAGCGCCCTCCAGTCGTCATAGGGCATGCCGTAGTAGATTTCCCGAGCCTCGTCCTTGGTCAGGGCAATTCCGCGTTCGTCGGCGGCCTCCTGATACCAGCGCGCAAGGCAGTTGCGGCAAAAACCGGCGAGGTTCATCAGGTCGATGTTCGGCACCTCCGGGCGCGCTTCCATCAGGTGGTGGCGCAGCGCGCGAAAGGCGGCGGCTTCCAGTTCGGTCCGGGTTTGGGGGTCGATCTTGTCCATGGTCTCCTCAGAGGCCGGATGCGGCCAGCACATCCTGAAGAATGGGGGCGAGGCGGGCGGCCCACAAGGCCTGACCCGCCGGCTCGGCGATCAGGTCGTTCCTGACCTCGACCAGCACGTTGGGGCGGCCGGGTATCAGGGCATGCCGGTCGACTGCGTCGCCTTCCAGATGGCCACTGTAGGGTTCGTTATCGCCGGTGGGATAGCCTGCGGCCTCAAGTGCGGCGATCAGCGGCTGCGCAAGGCGGGTATCGAGATGGGAATAAAGCACGCCCACCTCCCACGGGCGTGGGGCGCGGCCGCGCAGGCAGGGAGTGAAGGAATGGATGGCGCAGATCGCCGTATCTGGCCGGCGGGCGGCAAGACGGGTGAGTGCTGCGTGATAGGGGCGGTAGAGCGTTTCCAGCCGCCGTTCGGTTTCGGCAGTACCGACATGGCGGTTGGCGGGGATGATCGTGCCATCATACAGCTTCATCACCAGGGTCGGGTCGTCCTCGCCCCGGTTCGGGTCGATCACGAGGCGCGAGAAATTTGACAGGATCGCAGGCGCGTCGAGCAGATCGGCCAGCGCGCGGGTTACTCCGGCGGCCCCGACGTCATAGGCGATGTGGCGGGCCATGTCGGCGGGTGCGATGCCGAGACTGCCGATTTCGGGCGGCACGGTATTGGCGGCATGGTCGCAGGTGACAAGCCAGCGCGACGGCCGGGTGGCGCCAACGATATCGTAAGGTTCGAATGTCATGTCAGCTTCACAGTTCCGGGATGTTTTCGCTTTACGCGACCTTGTCGCCGTGCGCCAGTTGCCCAAGGGCCCAATTTGGGCCATAGAGGGCGCGGCCCGAATGTTAACGCAAACAAGGACAGTGCTGCATGAGACGCCTTCGCAATGTAAAAATCGTCGCAACGCTCGGGCCATCGTCGAGCGATTACAAGACCATCCGCGCGCTTTTCGAGGCCGGGGCCGACGTGTTCCGCCTGAACATGAGCCACGGCGCCCATGCCGATCAGAAGGCGCGGTACGACATCATCCGCCAGGTCGAGGCGGACACGGGGCGCCCGATCGCGATTCTGGCCGACTTGCAAGGGCCGAAGCTGCGGGTTGGCGCCTTCAAGAACGGGTCCGAGGAACTGGCCGTGGGGGCAAAGTTCCGCTTCGATCTCGATCCGTCAGAAGGGGATGCGACACGGGTCTGTTTGCCGCACAAGGAAATCTTCGCGGCATTGGAGCCTGGCTCCTCGCTCTTGGTCAATGACGGCAAGATCCGGCTCAAGGTCGACAAGTGCGGAGCGGATTTCGCCGATTGCGAGGTGACCGTCGGGGGCACGATTTCCAATCGCAAGGGCGTGAACGTGCCAGATGTGGTGCTGCCGTTGGCCGCGCTGTCCGACAAGGACCGCGCCGATCTGGAATTCGCCTGCGAGCTGGGCGTGGATTGGCTGGCCCTGTCGTTCGTGCAGCGCCCCGAAGATGTGACCGAGGCGCGTGATCTGGCCAAGGGCCGCTCGGCGATCCTGTCGAAGATCGAAAAACCCGCTGCGGTGAAGGCATTCGCCGAAATTCTTGCCGTGTCGGACGGGATCATGGTGGCGCGTGGCGATCTCGGGGTGGAATTGCCGGTCTATTCGGTGCCGCCGATTCAGAAGCGTCTGGTGCGCGCCTGTCGGGCCGCCGCCAAGCCGGTCATCGTGGCAACCCAGATGCTGGAATCGATGATCGAAAGCCCGATGCCAACACGCGCCGAAGTGTCGGATGTGGCAACGGCGATCTATGAAGGCGCAGATGCTGTGATGCTGTCGGCGGAATCGGCGGCTGGGCAATACCCGGTCGAGGCGGTAACGACGATGGACAATGTGGCAAAGTCGGTCGAATGTGACCCGACCTACCGCGAGGTCATCGAGGCGAGCCGCAGGGTTTCCCGCACCACGGTGGCCGACGGGATTGTGGCTGCCGCCCGCGAAATCGCCGAATCGGCCAACATCAAGGCGATCTGCTGCTTCAGCCAGTCCGGCACCACGGCAAGCCTTGTGGCGCGCGAACGGCCGCGCGTGCCTATTCTGGCGCTGACCCCGGTCACCGCCACGCTGCGCCGGCTTTGTCTGACCTGGGGCGTCCATTGCGTGCTGACCGGTGTAGTGGATCGGTTCAAGGGCGCCGTCGTCAACGCGGCGCGTGCCGCGCGCGATCACGGGTTTGCCACCGAAAAGGAATTCATCGTGGTGACGGCGGGTGTGCCCTTCAACGTCCGCGGCACAACGAATATCCTGCGGGTCGCGCCCTGTGACGAGCGGCTGATCTTCAACACCGACCCGGAATAGCGCGCACTTTCAGATCGTGATTGCAATCGCCGGGGCGCAGGAATACTCGACCCCCAAGCGGGTGCGCGAGGGTGCTATGGGAACGGATCTGTCGCTGGTCGCCGGTCTTTTGCTGCTGCTGCTGGCCGCGCCATCGCTGCTCTCGGCGCTGATCGGCGCGAGGGCGCGCGGGTTGCCGCTGGCCCTTGTGCTGATCGGCGCGCTGCTTGTCGGCTATGCCGAGATGGCCAGCCCGGCAGGCTATCGCGCCCAAGACATTCCCGAAGCGGTGCTGCGGGTGATCGCTTGGATCACCGGCTAGGTTGGACGTCATGCATCCCGGCAGGGCCGTTCCCCCTTGCCAAGCCCCGCCAGCCCGCTTATACGGCGCCTCTCAATACCCGCTGGCCGGCCAAAGCGGCATGCCGAGTCGGCGGTTCACCACTCGAAAGAGGAGATGGAAATGCCCAAGATGAAGACCAAATCCGCTGCGAAAAAGCGGTTCAGCATGACGGCCTCGGGGCGCGTCAAGGCTGGTGTCGCCGGCAAGCGGCATGGCATGATCAAACGCACGACGAAATTCATCCGCGATGCGACCGGCACGATGCTGCTGAGCGATTCGGATGCCAAGATCGTCAAGAAATACATGCCGTACGACCGCTGAGGAGGATGACACATGTCTCGCGTTAAATCCGGCGTCGTAACGCACGCCCGCCACCGCAAGGTGATCAAGAAGGCGAAGGGCTATTATGCCGCTCGCTCCACGAATTTCCGCACGGCAACGCAAGCCGTCGACAAGGCGATGCAATATGCTACGCGCGACCGCAAGACCCGCAAGCGCAACTTCCGCGCTTTGTGGATCCAGCGGATCAACGCCGCCTGCCGCGCCATCGACGAAAGCCTGAGCTATTCGCGCTTCATCAACGGCCTGACGCTGTCGGGCATCGAGGTGGACCGCAAGGTTCTGGCCGAATTGGCCGTTCATGAACCCGCCGCCTTCGGAGCGATCGTTGAAAAGGCAAAAGCCGCGCTCGCGTGACGGACCTCTCCCGAGGGACAGACAAGCCCCGTGGATGCCGCTTGGTTTCCACGGGGTTTTTCTTTGTCGGGTTGAAATGGCGCGGGCCTGTGATAGCACGGGTGCGCACGCAGCAGGACGGGCAGCAGGCCGATGGATCAGGCAGAGCAAGGGGTGGCGGCGATTTCTGTCATCATCCCGCATTTCAACCAGCCGGATTTTCTGGCGCGGTGCCTCGCCTCTCTGCAAGCGCAGGGGGACAGCGCGTCGGGAACCGAGATCATCGTGGTCGACAACGGTTCGCGAGAGATGCCCCAGGCCATCGTCGCCGGCTTTCCCGGCGTGCGATTGACGCACGAGGCAACCCCTGGCCCCGGTCCGGCGCGCAACCACGGCGCAAGCCTGTCGAAGGGCGCGATCCTCGCCTTCATCGATGCCGATTGCGTTGCCGCCCCGGGTTGGCTTGCCGCCATAAGGGCGCGGTTTGCCGAACCGGGGGCGGCGATCCTGGGGGGCGACGTCCAGATATTGCACGAAAACCCTGCCAGGCCGACGGCCATCGAATGCTACGAGGCCGAGTTTGCCTATCGGATGGAACATTACATTCGAAAACAGAATTTCACCGGCACCGGCAATCTCGCTGTCCGCCGCGCGATCTATGACGATGTCGGTGGCTTTGCCGGCATCGGCGTGGCCGAAGACCGCGACTGGGGGCAGCGCGCCCATGCCAAGGGCTATTCCATCACCTGGGCGTCCGAGATGCTGGCCTTTCACCCTGCCCGCCACAGCTTTGCCGAACTGGCGCGGAAATGGGACCGTCACACCGCTCACGATTTCGAGGCGATGCTGGCCCGCCCATTCGGACGCATGCGCTGGGTGCTGCGCACCTCGGCCATGGCCCTGTCGCCCCTGGCGCAGGTGCCGCGGGTTCTGAGGTCGGGCCGGATCAAGGGCGGCTGGCGCGGGCACATCCTGGCGCTGGGCGTTCTGGCGCGCATCCGGCTTTACCGGGCGCGGCTGATGGTTCCCTTGATCTTTGCACGCGACGCGGGCGGGCTGTCGGGGCGCTGGCGCGACCAGGGCTGACCCTTGCATTGGCAAGGCGCTGCCATTAGCACCAAACCCGTGGATCAGGAGGCTTTCATGCAGGGCATCGACGCGCTCGGGGCGAAATATATGGCAGCGGTCGCGGCCGCGGGCGATGAACCCGCGCTCGAGGATGTGCGGCTCGCAGCACTTGGCAAGAAGGGCGAGATTTCGCTGAAGATGCGCGAGCTTGGCCAGATGGAGCCTGCGGCGCGTCAGGCGGCGGGGGCGGCCCTGAACCGGCTGAAGGACGAGATCGACGCGGCCCTGCGGGCGAAAAAGGCGGCCTTGGGCGATGCGGCGCTCGACGCGCGGCTGCGGTCGGAATGGCTGGATGTCACCCTGCCCGGCCGTCCCCGTCGGCAAGGAACCATCCATCCGGTCAGCCAGGTGACCGAGGAAATTACCGCGATCTTTGCCGACATGGGCTTTGCCGTCGCCGAAGGGCCGCAGATCGAAAGCGACTGGTACAATTTCGACGCGCTCAACATCCCGCCCGAACACCCCGCCCGGCAGGAACATGACACGTTCTTCATGGCCCGCGCCGAAGGCGACGACCGCCCGCCCCATGTCCTGCGCACCCACACCTCGCCCGTCCAGATCCGCGCCATGACCGACCAGGGCGCGCCGATCCGGGTCATTGCGCCGGGGCGGGTCTACCGGATGGACATGGACCAGACCCATACGCCGATGTTCCACCAGGTCGAAGGGCTGGCCATCGACCGCGACATTTCGATGGCCAACCTCAAATGGTGCTTGGAGGAATTCTGCCGGGCGTTTTTCGAGGTCGATCAGGTCGAACTGCGCTTTCGTGCCAGCCACTTTCCCTTCACAGAACCCTCGGCCGAGGTTGATATCCGCTGTTCGTGGGCGGGCGGTCAGTTGAAGATCGGGCAGGGCGACGGCTGGATGGAAATTCTGGGTTCCGGCATGGTCCACCCCAAGGTGCTGGCGGCGGCGGGCGTTGACGCCAGCCAGTGGCAGGGCTTCGCCTTCGGCATGGGTATCGACCGGCTGGCGATGCTGAAATATGGCATCCCCGACCTTCGCGCCTTCTTTGAGAGCGACCTGCGCTGGCTGCGCCATTACGGCTTCGCCGCGCTGGACATGCCGACAGTCAGCGGGGGGTTAAGCCGGTAACACCGGGTCGTCCCCTGTAGGCAGTCCGTCGCGGCCGGTCGTCGCGCCCTTTCAGGATGGAATTCCATGACCCTCGACGATCTCTTCGACCGCTACCCCGATGCCGAGGTCTTTTCCTTTGGCGAAACCGCCGCGGAATGTGCCGACATGCTCGCGCGCGTCCGGGCAGGGGCCAAGACGGCGACCTTTGGCGCCATGCGCGATTACCTTGACGGTGACGATCCGATGCCCGAGGTTGGGCGTATCGACATCGTGCTCGACTGGGACGGGAACCCGGCATTGGTCCTGGAAACGACCGAGGTGAAACTCCGCCGCTTCGCCGATGTCGATGCGGCGTTCGTGTCGGCCGAGGGCGAGGCGATCAGTCTTGCCGACTGGGCCGCCCGCCACCGCGCCCATTTCGAGGCACATGGGGGCTGGTCGCCCAATATGGAACTGGTCTGCGAACGGTTCCGGGTGATCGCGGATTTCGCCGTGCGGTAGGCCTATTTCTTCCTGGCGCTCAGGAAGGAAATGCCGCTGACATGCCCGGTGGCGGCGCTCTTGCCACAGCCTATCGAGCCGATGAACAGCTTGATTTCCTTCTTCTTGCATTCGCCGTCGAGCGTGCCGCCATCGGTCGCCATGAGCGTTCCGCCATCGCTCGGGTCGCCGGTGATCAGGCTGGTGCCGGTGTAGTGATACAGCAGAAGCGCGCCCATGACGATGGCAGCACCGAAAAGATGGGCAAAACCTCCCGACCCGGATCTGACATGAACAGCCATGACGATAGCTCCTGCGACTCGTAGGAACAGTATGGCGCACGATTGGGCCGCTTCCGTGGCTTGACTTTGCGTAAAGCTGGGCGGGCGGCGACTACGGTGCCGCACCGAATACGGTCAGTGTCTGGGTCTGGCCGGTGCCGATATTGAGGGCGGTGACCTGGCCGTGCGCACCAAGCGCCAGACCGGCCTGATCGGCGGCGGCGGCAAGGGTTGCCGTCTGTGCGCGGTCGACGATGACGACGGTGCAGGGGTCTGCGCGCAGCGCGCCGACCGCAGTCGGGGCACCGGCAAAGCGGACCGGCGCCGGCGACAGCACGACGAGCGATGGTTCTTCATACCCGAGCGCGACAATCGGATGGGCGGGGCAGGCGGGCGTCGGCGGCGCCAACGCCAGAAGCGCGGGCGCCGGCCAGAGCGCCGCAATGGCGGCAAGGCCGGGGAAAAGGCCGGTGCCAAGCCCGAGCCCGACTGCCCAAAGTCCGAAAAGCGCGGCCAGCGGCAAGTGACCCGCGAGCGCCCGGGCAAAAAGCCAGAGGCCAGCACCAGCGATTGCTGCCCCAAGGAAAAGCGCCGGCGCCGGCAGGCTGCCATGGCTGGCCGCATAGCCGCCGACGACCGCGAGAAGGGCAAAAGGCAAGGCGCACAGCGCACCGATCGCCAACCGTCGCCAGGGGCCGATTGTCGCGCGCACCGCCGCCGCCCAGACCAGCGCGACCGCAATCGCAAGGGCCGGGTAAAGTGGCAGGACATAGTGGACAAGCTTGGTCGATGCGGCCTCGAACACCAGCCAGCCGGGCAGAGCCCAGGCCATTGCAAAGGCGATACCGGGGCTGCGGCGGGCGGCCCAGACGCCCGGCAGCGCCAGGGCAAGCGCCAGCGAGGCGGGCAGAAACGTCAGCCACAAGAGCCCCAGATAGGTGCCGGGCGGGGCACCGTGTCCCTCTTGCCCCTTGCCGATCTTGGCCATCAGATCGCGGCCAAGCGCCTCATCCCAGAAGGCGTGACCCGCTTTCAGCGTGATGGCGACATACCAGGGCAGGACCAACACCATCAAAAAGACAAGGCCCGACAGGGGCCGCAGTGCCGCAAGCCAGCTTGCGCGCCGGTGCGCGACCGCCAATGCCGCCGCCGTCAGCGCCACGATCATCGGCCCGACCGGCCCCTTGATCAGCAGCGAAAGCGCCATGGCCCCCCAAAAGAGCGCCCGCTGCGCAAGGGGAAGGGGCGTGCGGTCGTGAAAGCCGGTATCGCGCGCCCGACCATAAAGCCGCGCCAGCACCGATTGCGCCGCCAGCACCGTGGCCAGAAGCACCGCGTCGGTGGTGGCAAGTCGCGCCTCGGCGCCAAGCAGGACCATGCCGGCCATCAAGAGCCCGGCCGCCAGCCCGCCGGCCGCGCCGGCGAACAGGGCGGCGATGCGCGCGGTCAGAAGCACGCTCAGAACCGCCGCGGCGAGCGACGGCAGCCGATAGCGCCAGATCTGCGCGCTGCCCTCGGTCCTGCCGGTCAGCGCGACTGCGGCTGACTGAAGCCAGTAGATACCCGCAGGTTTCTTGTAGCGCGTGCCATCCTGAAAGCGGATGTCGATGAAATCGCCCGACGCCAGCATCTGCCGCGACGCCTGGGCAAAGCGCGGCTCGTCTCGGTCGACCGGCGGCAGGCCGGTGAACCCCGGCAGGAACGCGGCAAGCGACAGGACGACAAGCAGCACCTGCACCGCCAGCGGTCCGGCGGCGAGGGTGCGGGCAAGGGCGGCTTCGACGCGGCGGGGAAATCTCTGCGGCAACTGGGATCGACCGGGCTGGAATTGACACGACTTTCGCGAGACTGTTACACGGGCGCTCTGCCGGCGAAAGCCCGGATGGCCGTTTGACAAGGAGATTTCCACCATGCCTTCTGCCTTGCGCGAACGGCTGGGGACCCTTTTTTCGCGCCGCGTCAGGGGGCTCGCCGTGCTGTTGGTTCTGGCGCTTACAGTTGCGCTAACGCCGCCGAAGCCCGAACGGTACGGTGACAGGTTACAGATAGCATTGCCGATGCTCGCCTGGGGTTGCGAGGCGCTGAATGGGCACGGGGCAGAGTATTTCCTGCGCTATGCGGTGATGTTCACGTCCGCCCACACGACCAAGGCGGTTCTCGGTACCTCTGCCGACAACATGCGCCCGAATGGCAGCGGCGAAGGAATGCCATCGGCCCACACTTCGACGGCCGTGCTCGGGGCAAGCTCTCTGGTGCAGGAATGTCTGATCGGGAACCCGGTGGTTCAGGGCGCGGTCTTGCTGTCTGCCGGGTTCGTCGGCGCCAGCCGGATCGAATCGAACAATCACGACATCTGGCAGGTTCTGTTCGGCGCGCTTCTGGGCTGGCTCTGCGACCGGGCCTTTCGCCGGCCGGGACGTGGCCGGCGAGCCGTCGCGGCGGCACTCGCGCGGGTCGGCGACTGGCTTCGCGCAGGCTGGAAACGCCTGACCCGATCCTAGTTGCCGTTGGCCGCGATCTGGAACGCCCCGAGGTCGGCCGGTGCTGTCTGAGCGGTTTTCGCGGCGATCAGATCGTCGAGGCTTTCACCCTTCATCGCCGAGAATTTCGCACTGATGAGAATGGCAAGCACGACAAGCGCGACCGGCAGGGCTTTGGAGGCGGTTTTGGTGAAATGGTTCATGTGCGGTTGTCCTTGTCTTCGTTGCTTCCGGAATGCACGGCAATTGCGCTGACAAAAGGGTGCGCCCGCGCTGAAAGTTTGACCTTTTCGGGCGAAATTGCGAAAGAGGCGCGAAGCGGGCGCGCGCCGCGCCGCCCGGACCCTTTGACAGGACAAGACCGATGAAATTCACCCTGGGCTGGCTCAAGGACCATCTGGAGACCGACGTGCCCCTGGCCGACATCCTTTACGCCCTGACCGATCTCGGGCTCGAGGTGGAAGAGGTTGTCGATCTCGCTGCACGGCTGGGCGCCTTTCGCATCTGCCGGGTGATCGAGGCGGTCCAGCACCCCAATGCCGACAAGCTGCGTCTGTGCCGCGTAGCGACCTATCCCGATGGGGAAGGCGGGCGGATGGAAGAAGTGCAGGTGGTCTGCGGCGCGCCGAACGCCCGCACTGGCCTGGTGGGCGTGTTCGCGCCGGTCGGCACTCATGTACCCGGCACCGGTGTCGATTTGAAGCCAGGGCTGATCCGTGGTGTCGAATCGAACGGCATGTTGTGTTCCGAGCGCGAACTGGAGCTGTCGGAAGATCATGACGGGATAATCGATCTGCCGGCCGGTGCGCCGCTTGGGCAAAGGTTCATTGATTACAAGAACCTGAACGACCCGATGATTCATGTGAAAATCACCCCGAACCGCCCCGATGCGTTGGGGGTACGGGGCATTGCCCGCGATCTGGCGGCGCGGGGCCTCGGGGCGCTGAAGCCCCTGGCCGTGGCACCGGTCGAAGGCAGCTTTGACAGTGCCGTGACGGTGACAATCGCACCCGAGACGATGGAAAAGGCCTGTCCGCATTTCACCGGGCGCCTGATCCGGGGGGTCAGGAACGGTGCTTCGCCCCACTGGCTGCAACAACGGCTGAAGGCGATCGGGCTGCGCCCCATCTCGGTTCTGGTCGATATCACCAATTTCTTCACCTTCGACCTCAATCGCCCGCTGCATGTCTTCGATGCCGACAAGGTGCGGGGCGCACTTCGTGTTCATGGCGCGCAGGGCGGCGAGGAGTTTCTGGCGCTCGATGGCAAGACATATGCGCTGCGCCGCGGCATGACCCTGATTTCCGATGATCACGGCCCCGAGGCGCTGGGCGGCGTCATGGGCGGCGCGGCGACCGGCTGTTCGGACGCCACCGTGAATGTGTTCGTCGAAAGCGCCTATTTCGACCCGATCACCACGGCGGCTACCGGCCGGGCGCTGAGGATCAATTCCGACGCCCGCTATCGGTTCGAACGCGGCATTGACCCCGCCTTTACCCACGACGGGCTGGAACTGGCGACGCGCATGATCGTCGATCTGTGCGGGGGCAAGGCATCGCATATGGTCGAGGCGGGGGCGGCCCCCGTTGTCGCGCGCGCCTACCGGCTGGATCCGAAGCGGGTCGTTTCGCTTGTCGGCATGGACATTCCCGAAGCGGAACAGCGTGCAACGCTGGGTGCGTTGGGCTTCACGCTGAATGGCGACATGGCAACCCCGCCCAGTTGGCGCCCGGACATCCTGGGCGAGGCCGATCTCGTCGAAGAGGTGGCGCGTATTGCCTCGCTGACCAAACTTCAGGGAAGGCCTTTGCCTCGGGCGCGCGCGGGCGTGCCGAAACCGATCCTGACGCCGATGCAAATGCGCGAAAAGACCGCGCGGCGCACGCTGGCGTCGCTGGGTTACAACGAGTGCGTCACCTATTCGTTCATCGATGCGGCCAGTGCCGTGCTTTTCGGCGGCGGAGCCGAGCCGACGCGGGTCGAAAACCCCATCTCGTCGGAAATGACCCATATGCGGCCCGATCTGTTGCCGGGCCTGTTGCAGGCGGCGGCGCGCAATCAGGCGCGTGGCTTCATGGATCTGGGGCTGTTCGAGGTGGGGCCGGCCTTTACCGGGGCCGAGCCGGGCGATCAGACATTGCAGGCAGCGGGCCTTCTGGTCGGCGCCACGGCGGCGCGCGACCCGCACGGATCGCGGCGGATCACCGATGTGTTCGACGCGAAGGCCGATGCCGAGGCGGTCCTGGCGGCCATCGGCGCGCCGACACGCGTTCAGATCAACCGCAAGGCCGCCGGCTGGTTCCATCCGGGCCGGTCGGGGGTGATGGCCCTTGGGCCGACCGTGCTTGCCACCTTCGGCGAGGTGCATCCACGGGTGCTTCGCGCCATGGATGTGAAGGGGCCGGCAGTCGCCTTTACCCTGCATCTGGCTGCCGTGCCTTTCCCCAAGACCAAGATGGCCACACGTGCCGCGCTCGACATCTCCGATCTTCAGGCGGTCGAGCGCGATTTCGCCTTTGTCGTCGATAGCGGGGTCGAGGCGCTGACGCTGGTCAATGCCGCGCAAGGCGCCGACAAGGGGCTGATCGAGCAGGTTTCGATCTTCGATCAGTTCACCGGCGACAAGGCCGAGGTGCAGATGGGGGCTGGCAAGAAATCGCTGGCGATTTCGGTGCGTCTGCAACCGCGCGACCGCACCCTGACCGAGGACGAGATCGAGGCGGTCGGCCGCAAGATCGTCGACAAGGTCGCCAAGGCCACGGGGGCAGTGCTGCGCGGCTGACGCGACGTCATGCTCCACCATATGATTGGCGGGAATTTCGAGTGAAAAATACCCCGTGAAACCGTGAACGTTTATGGTAGGGTCTTTGCGCATTGGTGCCGGACAAGAAACGCACCGCGCGTGTTAAAAACCATGGGGACAACAGAATGATCAAAGAGTTCAAGGATTTCATCGCCAAGGGCAATGTCATGGACATGGCCGTCGGTATCATCATCGGCGCGGCCTTTACGGCCATCGTGACCTCGCTCGTCAGCGATCTCATCAACCCTGTTATCGGGCTGATTACCGGCGGACTCGATTTTTCGAACTTGTTCATCAATCTCGGCCAAGGCGAATTCGCCTCGCTCAAGGCGGCGCGTGATGCAGGGGCCCCGGTCTTTGCCTATGGGTCGTTCATCACCGCGGTGATCAACTTCCTGATCATTGCCTTCGTCGTCTTCCTGCTGGTCAAGATGGTCAACAAGGTCAAGGATGCCGCCATCAAGAAGGAAGCCTCAGCCGCGGCCCCGTCCGGGCCGAGCGAGATCGACGTGCTGATGCAGATCCGCGATGCGCTGAAGAAGTAAGATACCTTGGACGCAAGGAAAAAGGCCCGCCGGTTGGCGGGCCTTTCTTTTGCGCCGTGACGGCCTATTTCAGTGCGTCGGCCGCCGCGATGAAAGGAAGGTTCAACGCCTGCCCGACAGCGGCATAGGTCAGCTTGCCGGCGTGGACATTGAGACCGTTCAATAGGTGCACATCGTCGGCGCAGGCCTTTTTCCAGCCCTTGTCGGCAAGGGCGAGCATGAAGGGCATGGTGGCATTGCCAAGCGCCAGCGTCGATGTGCGGGCGACGGCGCCGGGCATGTTGGCGACGCAATAGTGCATGATGCCGTCGACCGCATAGATCGGGTCCTGATGGGTGGTGGCCTTCGACGTTTCGAAACAGCCGCCCTGGTCGATGGCCACGTCGACAAGCGCGGCACCGGGTTTCAGATCCTTCAGTTGCGCCTTCGAAATCAGCTTCGGCGCCGCTGCCCCGGGGATCAGCACCGCGCCGATGATCATGTCGGCCTGACGGGCCAGGTCGATCGTGTTGCCTTCGTTCGCATAGGCGTTCTTGAAGGTGCCGCCGAACACGTCGTCAAGGTAGCGCAGGCGCGGGATCGACCGGTCGAGCACGGTCACGTCCGCGCCCATGCCTGCGGCGATCTTGGCCGCATGGGTGCCGACAACGCCGCCGCCGATCACCAGAACCTTGGCAGGGCTGACGCCCGGCACACCTCCCAGAAGCACGCCACGCCCGCCATTGGCCTTTTGCAGCGTCCAGGCGCCGACCTGCGGAGCCAGGCGCCCGGCGACCTCGGACATCGGCGCCAAGAGCGGCAGGCCGCCCATGCGGTCGGTCACGGTTTCATAGGCGATGCAGGTCGCGCCGGATTTCAACAGGGCATGCGTCTGCTCTGGGTCCGGCGCCAGGTGCAGGTAGGTGAACAGGATCTGGCCTTCGCGCAGCATCTTGCATTCGACGGGCTGGGGTTCTTTCACCTTCACGATCATGTCGGCCTTGGCAAAGATCTCGGCCGCGGTGTCGAGGATCTTGGCGCCGACGGCCGTATAGTCGGCATCTGAGAAGCCCGCGCCGGTGCCGGCTTTCTTTTCGATATAGACGACGTGGCCATGCGAAATGGCCTCGCGCGCGGCGTTCGGTGTCATGCCGACACGAAATTCCTGCGGTTTGATTTCCTTGGGGCAGCCGATCTTCATCTGGGGTCCTCCCGAAATTTTCTGTGGCGATCATCGCCGATCCGGGCCGCAAATGCTTTGCAAAGAATGGTGGTGATTTCTTGCCAAGGTGCGGATATCTTCGAAAAAAGTGCTAATTAATCGAAGGATATTGCGCGCAAATGGAACTCGACGCAACGGATCGCCGCATTCTTTCTGCGTTGCAGAAAGATGGGCGCCTGACCAACGCCGACCTGTCCGAGCGCGTGAATCTGTCGCCCTCTGCCTGCCACCGACGGGTTCAGCGGCTGGAGAGCGACGGCTATATCGGTGCTTATGTCGCGCTGCTAGACGCCCGCCGGTTGGGTCGGCCGACGACGGTATTCGTCGAAATTACGCTGTCGGGGCAGGCCGACGAGGTGCTTGAGGCCTTCGAGCGCGAGGTGCGGCGCGTGCCTGATGTGCTGGAATGTCATCTGATGGCGGGCACGGCCGACTATCTTCTCAAGGTCGTGGCGAAGGATACCGACGACTTCGCCCGCATCCACCGCCAATATCTCGCCCGCCTGCCTGGCGTGGCGCAGATGCATTCGTCCTTCGCGCTGCGCACGGTATTCAAGACAACGGCAATTCCGGTTTAGCGGTGTGTTCGGGCGAGGCGGCCCGCCGCTTGCGAATAGCATCGGCGATCCAGAGCCGCGAGAGCGCATGATAGAGCGGTTCGGGCGAGATCAGCCGCGATATGCCATAGCCGATCATCGCCGAGGCCATGATCGGTGTGACATTGTCATGGTTGCCAGTCATCTCGACGATGATGACCACGGTGGTCATCGGCGCTTGCACGACGCCGGCGAAATATCCGGACATGCCCAGGATCGCGGCGAGACTGGCGTTCGAGCCGAACAGAAGCCCAAGTGTGCTGCCAAGCCCCGCTCCGACGGCAAGCGATGGAGCGAATAGCCCCCCCGGAATGCCCGACACAGTCGAGGCGAGCGTTGCCAGGAACTTGGTTAGAAAATAGGCCGCGGGAAGGCTGGTTCCTTCAATCGCGCCGCGTGCCTGCGTATAGCCGGTGCCGAAGGTGGTGCCGCCGCTGGCAAGCCCCAGAACGGCGACAATTGCCCCCGCCGCTGCGGCCACGATCAAAAGCCGCTTTTCCCGGGTCAGGCGCCGCATGCGCCGGACCCGGTTGGTGATGGCGATGGTGGCCATGGAAAAGGCGCTGCCCAGAATGCCACCCGCGACGCCGGTGGCGATCACCAGGGGCCAGTCGCCCGGAAAGGCCGCGGTCGCGTGGGTGACACCGAAATAGGTATAGCTGCCGAGGATCGACAAGGACGCAACCCCGGCGATGATGACGGTGGAAAGCACCAGCCCGTTGGTGCGGGCCTGGTAGGTGCGGCTCATCTCCTCGATCGCGAAGACGATGCCGGCGAGCGGCGTGTTGAAGGCCGCGGCAATCCCGGCGGCCGAGCCGGCAAGAATCAGGCCGCGCGCGTGGGCCAGCCCGCCCAGCCGCGCGGAGCCAAGCATCAAGGCGGCACCGACCTGAACCGTCGGCCCTTCGCGGCCGATCGAGGCGCCGCAAATAAGGCCGGTCAGGGTCAGCGCGATTTTTCCGACGATGATGCGCATGGTCAGAAAGCCGCCGCGATCTTCCTCATCGCGCAGATGGCGCGCGGCGATGGCCTGGGGAATGCCGCTGCCCTGGGCGCCGGCAAAGAAACGGTCGGTTGTCCATGCGATCACGACAAAGCCCACGGGCGTCACGATCAGCGGCAGCCAGCCGCGCGGGCCACCAGACAGGAAAGCCATGCCGAAGAATTCGTGCGCGCGGTCGGCGAGGCGCGCGAAGAGAACGCTGATAAGGCCGATCGCCAGCGCGCCGGCCCAAAACACCAACCGCGATTTCCACAGCCGGGACGAGGCCATCAGCGCCCGCGATCGTCTGACCATCTGCCGGCGCATGACGGCAAGCTTTCTCATCGCGCCCTGTCCCGTTGCTGCTTTCGACCCGGAATGCCCGCTTGCGCCGGCTGGGGCAAGACACATTCGGTCGAACAGGGCGGTATTTGATCGCTCAGCCCTGAAAGCCGGCTTCCTGCAAAAGTCCCATGCGCTTGGCTTCGTAATAATAGCCGCGTGCATACCACATGACCGCCCGGTCCTCGCTTCTGCGCGAAACCAGCCAGGCACCACGAAGATATTTTCCGGCATATTTGAGGTTGGTTTCAGCGTCGAGCAGCCCCGACGGCGCGCCGGTATAGCCCATTGTTGCGGCCGTCCGCGGGTCGATCTGCATCAGGCCGTAATAGCGGCCGTTTCGGGCACGGGGGTTATACTGGCTCTCGCGGATGATGATCCGGTGGAAAAGCGATTCGGGCACGTCGTAGGCGTTGGCATAGCGTGCCACCAGCCGCCGCATCTCGGGCGTGTCGCCGGCATAGGTGCCGCTTTGCGCCGGGCGTGGCCCCGCGCAGGCGGCAAGGGCGGCAAGGCTCAGGCCGATGGCGGCGCGGCGGGTGATCGCGGTCATGTGGTTCCTCCGTCGGGCCTGTCTAGCCGCCACTGGGGGGGTGCGTAAACTTTTCGTGGGCGGATCGGCGGTATCTTGCCAACAATGGCCGAACGACAAGGAAAAACCCCTGCGGCGGGGCCCCAGGGGTTGATCGTGTGCAAGGGTCGCCCCTTGCGCGTTCCGGGCAAGAACCGGTGCGATGGGCCTAAAGGGCGCCTTCGCGTTGGGCCTTCTTGCGCGCCAGTTTCCGGGCGCGCCGAACGGCTTCGGCTTGCTCGCGGGCTTTCTTCACGGACGGCTTCTCGAAATGTTGCTTGAGCTTCATTTCCCGAAACACGCCTTCCCGCTGAAGTTTCTTCTTCAGGGCGCGAAGGGCCTGTTCGACGTTATTGTCGCGAACGCTGACCTGCATGTGGTGTCACCACCTTCCTAAGTTAGAGTTGCAAGTATCTGCAGGAGGTGGCCCTATAGCAAAGTGCCGGGCCTTTGTCTATCGGCAGGCTGAAGGCAGGAGGATCCGATGGCAACAGGGGCCGAAGGGCAGACGGACCACCGCGAAAGGCTGCTCGACGCGGCGCTGCCCCATGTGGCTTTCGACGGCTGGAGCGCTGCAACGCTCGCTGCCGCCTGCCAGGATGCCGGAATTGCGCCTGGCCTCGCGCATGTCATCTGCCCGCGTGGTGCGCTCGATCTTGCGGTGGCCTATCATCGCCGCGGCGACCGCACGATGGGGGCCGCTCTGGCTGCCACCGATCTTGGCGCACTGCGCTACCGCGACCGGGTGGCGCGGGCGGTGCGGCTGCGCCTTGAGACCTGCGAGCGTGACCTGGTGCGGCGCGGCGCGGCACTTTTCGCCTTGCCGCAGAACCTGGCGGGGGGCGGTGGCCTGATCTGGGGCACGGCCGATGCAATCTGGCGCGCACTTGGCGATACGTCGCAGGATCTGAATTGGTATTCCAAACGGGCGACCCTGTCGGCGGTCTATTCTGCGACGGTGCTGTATTGGCTGGGCGACGAAAGCGAAGGTCAGCACGCGACCTGGGATTTCCTCGACCGCCGGATCGAGGATGTGATGCGATTTGAAAAGACCAAGGCCGATTTCCGGGCATCCGCCCTGGGCAAGGCCATGTCAGGGCCAATGAAGATTCTGGGGGCGATCAAGGCCCCGGCGCCGCTGCCGGCCGATCTGCCGGGCCGGGACGGCCGAGCGGAAGGATAGGATATGACGTTGCCGAAAGTGATGCGCGCGGTCGAGATTGCCCGGCCCGGCGGGCCAGAGGTGCTGGCCCTGTGCGAACGCCCGGTGCCGGTGCCCGGCGCTGGCCAGATATTGATCGAAGTGGCCTATGCGGGCGTCAACCGTCCCGATGCGCTGCAGCGGGCGGGCGCTTACGCGCCGCCGCCCTCGGCCTCGCCCCTGCCGGGGCTCGAGGCGGCGGGGCGGGTCGCGGCCCTGGGGCCCGGGGTCAGCGACTGGAAGGTCGGCGACGAGGTTTGCGCGCTTCTTCCCGGTGGCGGCTATGCCGACTATGCGGTGACGCCGGCCGCCCACGCCCTGCCGGTTCCGGCGGGAATGGGCCTGCGCGAGGCGGCCTGTCTGCCTGAAACATTCTTCACCGTCTGGACCAATGTCTTCATGCGCGGGAGGCTGCGAGCGGGCGAAAGGTTTCTGGTTCACGGCGGTACGTCGGGCATCGGCACGACGGCGATCCAGCTTGCCCACGCCTTTGGCGCACGGGTCTTCGCCACCGCCGGATCGGCAGAAAAGTGTGCTGTTTGCCAGACGCTTGGCGTCGAACGGGCGATCAACTACCGGGCCGAGGATTTCGGCGCGGTGCTGAAGGCCGAAGGCGGCGCAGATCTGATCCTCGACATGGTCGGGGGCGACTATCTGCCACGCAATGTGGCTGCCCTTGCCGACGACGGGCGTCTGGTTCAGATCGCCTTTCTGCAAGGGCCGAAGGTCGAGCTGAATTTCGCGCAGGTGATGATGCGGCGGCTGACGATCACCGGATCGACCTTGCGCCCGCAAAGCGACCTGGCAAAGGCAAAGATCGCCGGGGGGCTGTTGAAAAACGTCTGGCCGCTTCTGGCCGCCGGGCGGATCGCGCCGGTCATGGATCACGAATTTCCGCTGGCCGACGCGGCCGACGCGCACCGCAGGATCGAAGGCGCCGACCATATCGGCAAGATCGTGCTGAAGGTTTGCTGACGTCCTGGGTTTCGGCAGCCTTGCGCCTATATTCATAGGAGCGCGCGGGCTTTCGATGCGAAGGGGTGATAGCGATGAGCGAGAAAAAGCCGGGTCTGGCGATCCTGCCGGGATTTCCAGCTGATGTTGTTGCGGTTTCGGCGATCGGGTCCGTTAGTCAGGATGATTACCGGAACGTCTTGGTGCCTTGCGTCGAGGCGCGTATCAAAGCCCAGGGCAAGATAAAGCTGATCTATGTTCTGGGGGCAGAGTTCGGCGGCTTCTCGCCCGGCGCCGCATGGGAAGATGCCAGACTTGGCCTGAGCCATTGGTCTGCCTTCAGGAGGGTGGCGGTGGTGACCGATACCGATTGGATCAGGCTTGCCATCAGGATGTTTGCGCCCCTGATCCCGTGTCCGACACGGATATTCGCTTTGTCGGCGATGCCCGAGGCCAAGGCCTGGATCGGCAGCAACGAACCGACCGAGGACGAGGGGCCGGGCATTGACAGCACCCGTCGTCTGCCGACGCTTGAGGATATGGGGCCGCCCGAACTCTGAGGCGGTCGCACGCCGTCAGCGCACGGCGGGCAGAAGCGCATCTGAAATCCTGCATTCGGGTGCCGTGTCTTCGCCACAGGCGCGGGGGTGCAGGTCGCGTGTCAGGCACAGGCGCACCTCGGCAATGCGGCCCTGTTCGCAGGTGACGGTCAGCATGTTTCTTTGCAGGCCGGGATTGGACTCGATGAACGCGTCCTCTACGACCGTGGCAGAAATCTTCAGATCCTTCCGGACTTTCGAAAAATAATCCGGGATCCTGATGCTGCCATATGCCTGCCGCGCGGCCGAAAAGTAATCGCGCGCCGACAGGCCGCTGCAACGCCCGTGCTTTTTCCATTCGTGCCAGGCAAGGCCCCCGGACCCCATCACATCGGCCATGGCGGCCGTGTCGCCGCGCGACGGGTCGCGCGCGGACGTGCGGCAATCACCGGGCCAGCCGCTTTCATATTGTGGCCAAAGCCCGTGCAAGGTGAACGAATATCCCCGCCCTGCGTCGCATTGCGCATCGCCGCGCGCATCGCCCGTGGCGGCGCACCAACTGGGCGACCAACTTAGCGACAGGACGTAGTAGTCGAAGTCCCCTGCCTTTCCGCCCGCGCCGAACGCCGGCACCGCGGAAAGCGCCGCAAGAACCCCAAGCACCAGTTTACGCATTTTCTCTTTCCTTGACCCGATTGCGCGACTATATACCGCCCGAACTTCCCCGAAAACGTGGAAAGGCGGACCGAAAAGGCCGCAGCCGTTTTCCCGGCCCGGGAGAGATTTGCAAGCCCTCTGGGGCAGGATGCGAAGGAGAGATCCGATGACGAAACCGCTGATGGCCAAGGCGACCGCCGTGTGGCTGGTGGACAATACGACGCTGAGCTTCCAGCAGATTGCCGATTTCTGCGGCATGCACGAGCTTGAAGTGCAGGGGATCGCCGACGGCGACGTGGCCCAGGGCGTCAAGGGGTTCGATCCGATCGCCAACAACCAGCTCGAAGCGGCCGAAATCGAAAAGGGCCAGAAGGACCCAGCCCACCGATTGAAGCTCAAGTTCGTCCCGGCCGCCGTAGGCGAGGAAAAGCGCCGCGGCCCGCGCTATACTCCGCTTTCCAAGCGGCAGGATCGGCCGGCCGCCATTCTGTGGCTGGTCAAGTTCCACCCGGAACTTGTCGATGCGCAGATCGGCAAGCTTGTGGGAACCACCAAGCCCACCATCGCCTCGATCCGCGAGCGCACCCACTGGAACATCGGCAATATCACCCCGATCGATCCGGTGGCACTGGGCCTTTGCCGGCAGAGCGAGCTTGACGCGGCCGTCCAGAAGGCAGCCAAGAAGAAGGCCGCTGACGGCGTGGTGATGAGCGACGACGAACGGCGCAAGCTGGTTTCCACCGAGCAGTCGCTGGGTATGTCGACCGAACCGCGCTCGGATCACGGGCTGCGGGCATTGGCGAACTTTACCCTGTCAAAGCCGGAAGAGGACGAAGAGAAGTCGGCCAAGGATTTCTCGAATGCCGACAGTTTCTTCAACCTTCCGGATGGTGATGAGGGCGACGACGAGGACGATCACAAGTGATCTGACGGAAAACCCCGGCCGGCGCGCCAGTAGCTTTCGCAATGGCAGACCAGATTTCGGGTGGGCACGCCACCATAGGTCCAGCGCAGCGAAAGTGTAACCGTCAGACATCTCCGCAATCCGACTTTACCACCATCCACTGGCTAGACCGGGTTTGCTGAACCAGTTGCTCCGAAGGCGGCATTCGCCTGCAATCCTCGACGCCGCTCAAACGCGCAGTCTGCCTGCCAGTGTCAGAACCGGCGGCGCGCCTTCAGCGCCGCGCTGATCGTGCCATCGTCGAGGTAGTCGAGCTCGCCCCCGATCGGAACCCCCTGGGCAAGCGAGGTGACGGCAACGCCGGACCCTTCCAGCGCCTCGGCGATGTAGTGGGCGGTGGTCTGGCCGTCGACAGTGGCATCGAGCGCCAGGATCACCTCGGACACCCCCTCTTCTCGGACGCGCGCCAAAAGCCGAGGGATGCGCAGCTCCTCGGGCCCCACGGCGTCGAGCGCCGACAGCTTGCCGCCGAGGATATGATAGCGGCCCTTGAAAGCCCTGCCCCGCTCCATCGCCCAGAGATCGGCCACATCCTCGACCACGCAGATCTCGCCGGTGGCGCGGGTTTCGTCGGCACAGATGTCGCAGATGTCGGCAGTGGCGATATTGCCGCAGATCACGCATTCACGGGCCGTGGCGGCGACATGGGCCATCGCCTGCGCAAGAGGCGACATTACCTGCCCGCGCTTCTTGATCAGGTGCAGAACCGCGCGCCGCGCCGACCGCGGCCCGAGGCCGGGCAGGCGGGCCATCAGCTCGATCAGCGCCTCGATCTCGCGGCTGGCGTCGGTCATACCGATCTCCGTCCAAGGCGCGCCGGTGTGCCGCGCGCTCCTTCTATCGCAAGCCGCCGCGTGATACGCAACGGCCGAAGGGTGCCGGGACATCCCGGCCGGGCGGTGCAAGGCGAATTGAGCACCCGTAGGGTGCGTGATTTCACGCACGATAGCGGAGTATTGGCGTGGAATGGTGCGCACGAGCACGGACCCTAAGCTTGCTCCCATCAATGAGATCCTCAGCCCATAAATCCGTCCAACGCCTATTTCGGCTTTACTTGCCATCTCTAGTTTTGCTTGCAAACAACCAATCATATATGAATGCCACTGCCGCAAGGACTGGGAGATATCTAATTATCAAATTCAGTCCATATAGCTCATTGGTTCCAAAAAGACTCTCAGGTACGAAAATTCTTACAAAAATAAATCCAGACCAGCATAAAAAAATTGCGACAAGTGCTTTAATATTGCGGCGGAATCGGCTCTTGGGAAAGCGCCCCTCTTTCGTCTCATCGCTTCCGTCGCCCATGCTGATTAACGCTTTCTCATTATCGGATGACCATACAGCAAGTAGGGTGGGTGAAACCCACCAGTCACAGCGAAATTTCCGTCGCAGAATGGTGGGTTGGCACCCACCCTGCGACACTGCCAGAGGTCTGAACCCCTCAGAACGGCAGCTTCAAATCCGCCGGCAGGCCGAGGCTTTCGGTCAGTTTCCTCATCTCGGACTGCGCCCGGTCGGCGGCCTTCTTCTGCGCGTCCTTGATCGCGGCGAGGATCAGGTCCTCGACCACTTCCTTCTGGGTCGGGTCGAAGATCGTCGGGTTGATGTCGAGCGCCTTCAGTTCGCCCTTGACCGAGCAGGTGGCGGTGACCAGTCCGGCGCCGCTTTCGCCGACCACGTTGACGCGCGCCAGCTCTTCGGTCAAGTCAGCCATCTTCTGCTGCATGTCCTGCGCGGCCTTCATCATCTTGGCCATGTCGCCAAGGCCACCCAAACCTTTCAGCATCCTGTCACTCCTCAATTGTCCTCGAACGGGTCCCATTCATCCTCGACCTCGGGCAGGGCCCTCACGGCTGCTTCGGCCCGGGTCTGGTCGGGGGTTCTGATAGCGGTGATCTTCGCGGTCGGAAAGGCGGCGAACACTGCCTGCACCAGCGGATTGTCCATTGCCTTGGCCTCGGCGATCAAGCGGTCTTGGTTGCGTTCCTCGGCAATGGTCTGCGCCCCCCCCTCGGACACCACCGACACGCCCCAGCGGGTGCCTGTCCAGCTTTGCAGACGCTGCGCCAATGTCGCCGCCAGATCGCGCGGCGCACCGGGGGCAGGTTCAAACTCGATCCGGCCGGGGGAGTAGCGGGCCAGGCGCAGGTGGTTCTCGACCTCGACCAGAAGCTTCACATCGCGGTTGGCGCGGATCAGATCGACCACGGCCGGAAAGGTCGCATAGCGCGCCAGGGCCGTTTCGGGGGCCAGTGCCAGGGCTGTCGCTGCGCCCGACGGGCCTGCGGGCGCAGCCGAAACGGCGCGCGGCGCGGCGCTGGGTGTGACAGGCGCTTGTGCGGCACCGCGCCCCTGGGGGGCGGGTGCCGTCGGCCCGGGGCCTTCGGACAGGCGGCGCAGAAGCTGCTCGGGGTCGGGCAGGTCGGCGACATGCGTCAGCCGGATCACGGCCATTTCGGCGGCCATCATCGCGTTTGGCGCGACCGACACTTCTTCGATCGATTTCAGAAGCATCTGCCACATGCGTGACAGGGCCCGCATCGGAAGGGTGCCCGCCATCGCGAGCCCGCGCGCCCGTTCGTCGGGCGGCACGGTGGGGTCGTCTGCCGTCTCGGGCGTGATCTTGATGACCGACAGCCAGTGCGTGACCTCGGCCAGATCGCGCAACATCGCCATCGGGTCGGCCCCGTCGGCATATTGGCCGGAAAGTTCGGCCAGGGCAGCGGCGGCATCGCCCTTCATTATCATGTCGAACAGGTCGAGAATGCGCCCACGATCTGCGAGCCCCAACATGGCGCGCACCTGGTCGGCGCCGGTTTCGCCCGCGCCATGGCTGATCGCCTGATCGAGAAGCGATGTCGCGTCGCGCGCCGAGCCTTCGGCCGCCCGGGTGATCAACGCCAGGGCATCGTCGCTGATGCTGGCGCCTTCGGACCCGGCGATCTTTTGCAGAAGGGCGATCATCACCTCGGGCTCGATTCGGCGCAGGTCGAACCGCTGGCAGCGCGACAGCACCGTCACCGGCACCTTGCGGATTTCGGTGGTGGCGAAGATGAACTTCACGTGGGCGGGCGGTTCCTCGAGCGTCTTGAGAAGCGCGTTAAAGGCGTTCGTCGACAGCATGTGCACTTCGTCGATGATGTAGACCTTGTAGCGCGCCGACGCCGCCCGATAGTGAACGGATTCAATGATTTCGCGGATGTCGCCCACCCCGGTGCGGCTGGCCGCGTCCATCTCCATCACATCGACATGGCGGCCTTCCATGATGGCCGTGCAATGTTCGCACTGCCCGCAGGGTTCGGTCGTCGGGCCGCCGTTGCCGTCGGGGCCGATGCAGTTCAGCCCCTTGGCGATGATCCGGGCAGTGGTGGTCTTGCCGGTTCCCCGGATGCCGGTCATGATGAAGGCTTGGGCAATCCGGTCGGCCGCGAAGGCGTTCTTCAGCGTGCGCACCATCGCCTCTTGGCCGACCAGATCGGCAAAGGTTTCGGGCCGGTATTTGCGGGCGAGAACCTGATAGCGGGTCTCGGGCAGGTCGGTCATGGGGGCCTCGGGGCGGTTGATCCGGTTCAATCTAGTCGGGGGGGCAGTCCGCGTAAACCGCCTCGCGGCCGAAATTGCGGCTCAGTCCTCGAACAGGCGGGGTTTGGCGCGGGGGCGCGGTTTGGCGGGCGTGCGGCGGCGCCCGTCGGCGCGGCGCGCGCGGGCGGTCAGGGCGGCCTGATTGGCGCTTTCCTCGCCTTGCAGCTTTTGCCAGCGAGCCACCCGCGCGGGTTCGAGCCTGCCCTCGGCAATCGCCGCCTGCACGGCGCAGCCGGGCTCGGCCGCGTGGGTGCAGTCGGAAAAGCGGCAGGCGCGCGCCAGTTCGCCGATCTCGGCAAAGGTCGCGTCGATTCCCTCGGCGGTGTCAGCCAGACGCAGTTCGCGCATGCCGGGCGTGTCGATCACCCAGCCGCCGCCCGGCACCGGGTAAAGCTCTCGGGCGGTTGTGGTGTGGCGCCCGCGCGCATCGTCTTCGCGGATGTCGGCGGTAGCAAGCTTGCGCCCGATCAGGGCGGAAATCAGCGTCGATTTGCCCACCCCGGACGTTCCGAGGAAGGCCACCGTCTGCCCCCGCCCGCACAAGGGCCGCAACGCCTCGACCGCAGCCGGATCCTTGGCGTTAAGCGCCAGAACGGGCACGTCGGGGGCGCAAGCCCGTGCGCGCGCGGTGTAGCTTTCAGCCTGATCGGTCTTGTCGGTCTTGGTCAGAAGGATCGCCGGGGGAACACCCCCGGAATGGGCCAGCGCCAGAAACCGCTCCAGCCGCGCTTCGTTGAAATCGGCGTTGCAAGATGTGACAAGGAAGACCCGGTCGACATTGGCAACGATCAGTTGTTCGCGCCCGCCATCGCCGGCCGCCCCCCGCGCAATGCGGCTCTTGCGCGCCAGAACCCGCGCCACCCGGCGGGTTGCCGGATCGGCCAGCACCCAGTCGCCCACCGCCACGCTGCCAGCCGAAAGGCCCGGCGGCAGTTCGAGAAGTGCTGCGCCCGCCTCGCTCAGAACCGACAGACGGTCGCGGTTAACCGCCGTCACTCTGGCCGGATCAAAGTTCAGATCATCGGCGGTAAGCTGGTCCTCGAAACCGGCCGCCCAGCCCAGTTCGGCAAGGGTCGGGTCAGCCTGCATGGCGCGCCTGCTGCATCGGTCAGATCAGCCCGGCCATGCGGGCGCCCGTCAGAAGATCGGGGGCCAGATGGTCTGCGTGGGGGCCATCGGTCGCCAGCATGTCGGGCACCTGCACCACTACCATGCCGGCGCGGGCCGCCGCCTCGGCGCCAGGATCGCTGTCCTCGAACGCAATGCAGCGGGCCGGCGCGAAACCCAAACGCTCGGCCGCCAGTAGATAGGGCTCGGGCGCGGGTTTAGGGCGCTTGACGCAATCATAGGTCACCACTGCACGGAAGTGATGGGCAAGGCCGGCCTGGGCCAGCTTGCGATGCGCGGACTGCCGCTGACTCGACGTGGCAATCGCACAGGGCACGGCCTTTTCCGCGAGGCAGCCAAGAAGATCGGCCGCGCCGGGGCGCAACGGAATGCCGCGATCCAGCCGCGCCGCGAAACGGGCCGACCAGGCGCGCCCGAAATCGTCGCTCGGGAAATCGTTGCCGTAGGCCTGCGCGATCACCCGCGCGCCCGTCACTTCGTCGCGGCCGACAAGGCTTTCGAACAGCCCCTCGATACGGTGAAGGCCCAAGCTCGTGAGCGTTTCGTGGGCCGCGGCGATCGCCAGCCGCTCGGTATCGAGCAAGAGCCCGTCAAGATCGAAGATGCAGGCGTCGAAGCGGGGCATGTCGGGCTTTCGGATGCGCGGCCGCGCCAAGGGTGCCGGCCGAAAATGGGAGCGGACGATGGGCCGGATAGGTGCCGGATTCTATGTAAATAAACCAATATGTTATACAGATTTTGACAGCGTTTTCGTGGGCGTTTCTCTGGTTCTGGTCATGATCGCATCGAAGCTCGGTAAAGTCCAGAAGCCCTATTTGTGGCGCATGGCGGCGCCCCGAGGTATGGCGTTCCGCAAAACGGTCTGTCGGTCGGGTCCGTTTCGGAGAGGTGGCCGGCTTGATCCCGATCAAGGCCGGACGCCAGCCTTCGTGGTATGGTGTCATAACGGGTATCGAATCGTTTTGGATACCAAACAGATGGCTCAGACCGACCTTTCCAGAGAAGCGGCAAACGGGGATGCGACTTCAACGTCGCAGCCCCCGCTCGACCGGCACCTGCGTGCCGCTGTTGGCAGGGCCACCCGCGGGATTTCGCCCGCCGCAATTGCCTTGGCGTGGATGGACTGGAACCTTCATCTTCACGCCGAGCCGGAAAAACAGGCCGCGCTCGCGCTCGAGGCGCAGAAGATCGCGGCGCGCCTTCAAGCCTTCGTCGCCGCCAGCTCGCTTGCGCCCGGCCAGCATTTCGGGGCAATCGCGCCGTTGCCGCAGGACCACCGATTCACCAACGAAGCCTGGGCTCAGTGGCCGTTCAACCTGTATGCTCAGGCCTTCCTTCAGACCGAGGCATGGTGGCACGACGCAACAACCGGCATCCGCGGCGTCAGCCCGGCCAACGAGCGGATCGTCGAATTCACCGCACGGCAGGCGCTCGACGCGGTGGCGCCATCGAATGCGATCTGGACCAACCCCGAGGCGGTGCGCCAGACGCTGGCAGAGAGCGGGCGCAATCTGGTCCGGGGCTGGCGGAACTGGGTCGAAGACGCATCCCGCTTGGCGCGCGGGGCCAGACCGGCCGGTGCCGAGGCGTTTCGCCCCGGACACGAAGTGGCGGCGACGCCCGGCAAGGTCGTCTTCCGCAACCGGCTGATCGAGCTGATCCAGTATGCGCCGGCGACCGGCGAGGTCTGGCCCGAACCGATCCTGATCGTCCCTGCCTGGATCATGAAATACTATATCCTCGACCTTTCGCCCGGCAATTCGCTGATCCGCTACCTGGTCGGACAGGGGTTCACAGTCTTTGCCATCTCGTGGAAAAACCCCGGTCCCGAGGATCGCGATCTGGGTTTGGACGACTATCGCACGCTCGGTGTCCTCGACGCGCTTGATGCGGTGGCGGTGATCACCGGGGCGGCGAAGGTGCATGGGGTCGGCTACTGCCTTGGCGGCACGCTCCTGGCGATCGCCGCCGCGGCGATGGGCCGCGATGGCGACGATCGGCTGGCGACGGTTTCACTTTTCGCCGCGCAGACCGACTTTACCGATGCCGGCGAAATTCGTCTTTTCATCAATGAAAGCCAGGTTGCCCTTCTTGAGGACATGATGGAGGAGCAGGGCTATCTCGAATCCAGCCAGATGGCCGGCGCCTTCCAGATTTTGCGGTCGAACGATCTGATCTGGTCGAAGATGGTGCGCGACTATCTGATCGCGGACCGCGAACCGATGAGCGACCTGATGGGCTGGAACGCCGATGCTACCCGGCTGCCGGCGCGGATGCATTCGGAATATCTGCGCCACCTGTTTCTCGACAACGACTTTGCCGAGGGTCGGATGAAGGTGGGCGATCACGCGGTGGTGGTGTCGGACATGCGAGCGCCGGTCTTCGCGGTCGGCACCGAATGGGACCATGTGGCGCCCTGGCGCTCGGTCCACAAGCTGAACGTGCTGGCCAATACCGACATCACCTTCGTTCTGACCAATGGCGGGCACAATGCCGGTATCGTTTCGGAGCCCGGCCACCCCAACCGTCACTTCCGCATGGCCGCACGCCTGGCGAGCGACCCCTATGTCGCGCCGGACGAATGGCTCGCAAATACGCCGGCCCGGGCGGGCTCTTGGTGGCCTGCTTTCGTGGAATGGCTGGGCGCACGGTCCGGCGCCCTGCGGGCACCACCGGCAATGGGCGCCCCTGGCGCAGGTTACGCGGTGCTCGGCGACGCACCAGGCAGCTATGTCAGCGAGGCGTGAACCCCGCCGGGCCTTGGTCGTCCCGGCCCCCGGCGCCGCGAAATTGGAGGGGCTTTGACCGACGATTCCCGATCCGAAGGAACCGTTGTCGCGGTGCGCGGCCCGGTCGTTGATGCCCGGTTTGACGGCCCCGTCCCGCCGATCGGCACGATGATCAACGTCGACTGGGACGGCGACCATCCTCTTGCGCTTGAGGTGCACGGTCATCTCGATGAACACACGGTGCGCGCCATTGCCTTTCAGGCCACCGGCGGGCTTGCGCGGGGCACGCCGGTCACTGCGACCGGCAAGCCACTGACGGTTCCCGTCGGCGATGCGGTGCTGGGTCGGCTGCTCGATGTCACCGGGGCGCCGCGCGACGGCGGGGCGCCGTTCGACGATGCAACCCCCCGTCGGCCGATCCAGGCCGAGCCCCCGGCCTTCGACCGCGCCGAGTCCGGGATTTCGCTGTTCGAAACCGGCATCAAGGTGATCGACCTTCTTCTGCCGCTCGCGCGCGGTGGCAAGGCCGCGATGTTCGGCGGCGCCGGTGTCGGCAAGACGGTTCTGGTGATGGAACTGATCCATGCCATGGTCGAGAACTACCAGGGCCTGTCGATCTTTGCCGGCGTCGGCGAGCGGTCGCGCGAGGGGCAGGAGATGCTGTCCGACATGACCACGTCGGGTGTCATCAAGCGCACCGCCCTGATCTATGGCCAGATGAACGAGCCGCCGGGCGCGCGCTGGCGCGTACCGCTGACCGCGCTGACCATCGCCGAGGATTTCCGCGACCGCGAACACCGCAACGTCTTGCTGCTGATGGACAATGTCTTCCGCTTCGTGCAGGCGGGCAGCGAGATTTCGGGTCTGCTCGGCCGCCTGCCCAGCCGGGTGGGCTATCAGCCCACGCTTGCCTCCGAAGTGGCCGCCTTGCAGGAGCGCATCGCCTCGGTTGCGGGCGCGGCGGTAACAGCGATCCAGGCGGTCTATGTTCCGGCGGACGATTTCACCGACCCTGCGGTCACAACGCTGTCGTCGCATATGGACAGTTCGATCGTGCTATCACGGACGCTTGCGGCCGAGGGCTTCTATCCGGCCGTCGACCCGCTTGCCTCGGCGTCGCTGCTTCTTGACCCCGAGGTCGTCGGTGAAGAACATTACCGTCTTGCAAACGAGGCGCGGACCATGCTCGCACGCTTCCGCGACCTGCAAGACATCATCGCCCTTCTCGGCACTGAGGAGCTGTCCTCCGCCGACCGCCTGACGGTCCGTCGCGCCAGGCGCCTGCAACGGTTTCTGACCCAGCCGTTCGCAGTTACCGAAAGCTTCACCGGCACGCCGGGCCGGTCGGTGGCGCGCGCCGACACGCTGGCCGGCTGCAAGGCGATCCTGCAAGGCGAGACCGATGACTGGGCCGAAAGCGCGCTCTACATGATCGGCACGCTGGACGAGGCGCGCGAAAAGGAAGCGGCCAGCGGTACGGCAGAGAGGGTGGCATGAAGCTGACAATCGTCACCCCGCTTGCCGTTGCCGTCGCCGAAGAGGGTATCCAAACCTTTTCCGCTGAAGATGCTTCGGGGCGGTTCGGCATCCTGTCGGGGCATGCCGATTTCCTGACCGCGCTTGCGATCTCGGTCGCTAGTTGGGCCGGGGCCGATGGCCGCCGCCGCCATGCCGCCGTGCGCGGCGGGGTGCTGGCGGTGACCGGTGGCAGCGACATCTGGCTCAGCACGCGCGAAGCGGTGGTGGGCGACGATCTCGCCACGCTGTCGGACAGTGTCTTGGCCCGCTTCCGCAGCGACCAGGATGCCGCGCGGGCCGAACATATCGATGCCACGCGCCTCCAGCTTGCCGCGATCCGCCAGATCGTGGCGGGCCTCGGCGGCTACCGGGAGAACAGCCCATGACCAACAACGAGCGTCTTGCCGAAGCCGCCCGCCGCCGCGCCGCCCGCGAAGGGCGCTGGGCGCATGAGGGCGAGGTGTCGTTCGCCCGCCGCCTGGGTCAGATCGGAGTGCTGGGCTGGCTGATCGTGCTGCCGGTGCTGGCGGGGCTGTTTGCCGGCCGCTGGCTCGACCGCAGCTTGGCCACCGGCCTGTTTTTCACGGCGCCGCTGCTGCTTGTCGGGCTGGCGCTTGGCGGCTATTTCGGCTGGCGATGGATCGACAGGTCATGACCGGGCACGGCATCCTGCTTGCACTGGCCGCCGCCGTAGCCGGCGTTGCGGGCGGCAGGCTGCATTTCCGCCTGCTCAAATCGGGCACCGAAGCGCTGGTACGTGGCGGGAGCGGCGGGCGCGCCGTTGCCCTGGCCGCGCTGCGGTTCGGCGTCACGCTTGGCCTGTTCGTCCTTGCCGCCATTGCGGGCGGCGCCGCGCCGCTTCTTGCAGCGGCGCTCGGCTTTGCCATCGGTCGGGCGCTCGAGCTGCGCATCGCAAGGAGCGGGACCGAATGATCTCGCCTCTTGCCACGCATGTTGTGTTTCATGTCGGCCCGGTGCCGGTTGCCGCCCCGGTCGTCACCACCTGGGCGATCATGGCTGTACTGATCGGCGGGTCCTGGCTGGCCACACGCACCCTGGGGCGCAAAACCGGCCGGTTGCAAACGGTGCTGGAACTGGTGGTCGATACCGTCGACGGCCAGATACGCGACACGATGAAGGCCGAGCCTGCGCGTTACCGCGCCTTCATCGGCACGCTTTTCATCTTCATCCTCGCCGCCAACTGGTCATCGCTGATCCCCGGGGTCGAGCCGCCGACAGCGAACCTTGCCACCGACGGAGCGCTGGCGCTTGCGGTCTTTGTCGCCGTCATCTTCTACGGGGTTGGTGCGGCGGGGGTCGGCGGGTATCTGAAAAGTTTCGCCACACCGACGCCGCTGATGATTCCGCTGAACTTCGTTGAAAGCATCACCCGCACCTTCTCGCTTCTGGTGCGGCTGTTCGGCAATGTGATGAGCGGGGTCTTCATTCTCGGTATCGCTCTATCGCTGGCGGGGCTGATCGTGCCTATCCCATTCATGGCGCTCGATCTGCTGACGGGGCTGGTGCAAGCCTATATCTTCGCGGTCCTGGCAATGGTGTTCATCGCCGCGACCATCTCGGACGCGGGCGATAGCCCCGACAATCGAAAGGACTGAACAGATGGATTGGGTTGCAGTTGCATCCGTCATTGGCGCGTCGTTCGCCGTGGCCTTTGGTGCCCTTGGGCCGGGGCTCGGCGAAGGCCGCGCCGTCGCCGCCGCGATGGACGCGATCGCCCGCCAGCCCGAGGCGGCCAACACGATCTCGCGCACGCTCTTCGTTGGGCTGGCGATGATCGAGACCACCGCAATCTACTGCCTGGTCATCGCGCTTCTGCTGCTGTTCGCCAATCCGCTCATCCACTGATGTCGCCCGACTGGTCCACGCTCGCCTTCCAGACCGTCAATATCGCGGTGCTCGTCTGGCTGCTGGGCCGCGTCTTCTGGCGGCCGGTGTCGCAGGCGATCGCACGGCGCCGGGCCGACACCGACAGCATCCTGCAGAAGGCCGAGCAGGCCCGCGACGAGGCCGAGAACCTGCGCGCCCGCCTTGCTGCCGAACACGAAGCCATCGCCGCCGAGCGGCAAGCCGCCCTGGCCGCCGCGCATGCAGCCGGCGAGGCCGAGCGCGCTGCGCTGATCGCTGCCGCCCATGACGAGGTAAACCGTCTCGAGGCAGCGGCCCAGGCCCGGATTGCCGTTGAACGGGCCGCTGTGCACACCGCCTTGACCGCGCGGGCCGCCGATCTTGCCGCCGAAATGGCTGCCCGCCTCGGGCGCGAGATGGACGGCCCGGCCCTGCGCGCCGCCTGCCTCGAGGATCTCGCGGCCCGGATCGGCACGCTTCCCGAGGCTGATCGCCGGTCGCTTGCCGCGAACGGCGGCTTGACCGTCGGCACGCCCGCGCCGCTGCCGCCGGACGAAGAAGCCGCAGCGCGCGACCGCATTGCCAAGGCCGTCGGCGGTGCCCCATCCCTGATTTTCCGCCCCGACCCGTCGCTGGTTGTTGGGATAGAACTCGCCGGCCCGCATCTGACCGTCTCGAACTGCTGGCGCGACGGGCTGGCCCGCATGCGCAAGGAGATCGACCGCGATGGCTGAGGCCGATCTCTGGCTTGCACAGGCCAAGCGGGCGGTCGCCCGCACCGATCTTGGCGTCGCAGTGTCGCACTTCGGCAGGGTCGAGGAAATCGCCGATGGCGTGGCCTTCCTGTCCGGATTGCCCGACGCGCGGCTCGACGAGCTTTTGTCGTTCGTGCGCGGCCAGACCGGCTTTGTGCACAGCCTCGAACCCGACAGGGTGGTGGCGGTCCTGCTCGATCATGCGGGTAGCGTCGCGGCAGGCGACAAGGTTTCTGGCACCGGCACGGTGGTGCACGTGCCGGTGGGCGAGGCGCTCTTGGGCCGGGTGGTTGACCCGCTTGGCCGACCGATCGACGGGGGGCCCGCAATCATGCCCGAGGCACGCGAGCCGATCGAACGCCCCGCACCCAGCATCATCGAGCGCGCACCGGTGACGCGGCCAATTCAGACCGGGACACTTGTAGTCGACACGCTCTTCGCGCTTGGTCGCGGGCAGCGGGAGCTCATCGTGGGCGACCGGGCGACCGGCAAGACGACGCTCGCGCTCGACGCGATCCTGAACCAGCAGCCCGGCGACGTGATCTCGGTCTATGTGGCCATCGGCCAGAAAAGCTCGTCGGTTAGGCGCGTGGTCGAGACCCTGCGCCAGAGCGGCGCTCTGGCCAGGTCCATCGTCGTCGTCGCCGGGCCGGCCACGCCGCCGGGCCTGCAATGGATCGCCCCCTTCGCCGGAATGACCATGGCCGAGCATGTCCGTGACGCCGGCGGCCATGCGCTGATCGTGCTCGACGATCTGAGCAAACACGCGGCCTGCCACCGCGAGATCGCCTTGCTGACCCGTCAGTCTCCGGGGCGCGAAGCCTACCCGGGCGATGTCTTCTATGTGCATGCGCGGCTTCTCGAACGCGCCGCAAAGCTTTCGGACGTCCGGGGGGGCGGGTCGCTGACCGCCCTGCCGATCGCCGAGACCGACGCCGGGAACCTCAGTGCCTATATTCCGACCAATCTCATCTCGATCACCGACGGGCAGATCGTGCTCGACACCAAGCTTTTCAACGAGGGCCAGAAACCGGCGGTTGACGTCGGCACGTCGGTCAGCCGGGTCGGCGGCAAGACCCAGGCGCACGGCCTGCGCGATGCGGCCGGCACGGTGCGGCTCGATTATGCGCAGTTCCTCGAACTCGAGATGTTCACCCGCTTCGGCGGCATGCCCGACACCCGCGTCCGGGCGCAACTGGCCCGCGGCGCCCGCATCCGGGCGATCCTGGCGCAGGGTCAGCACCGGCCGCTGAGCCTGGCAGAAGAGGTGGTGCTGGTGGTCGCGGTCCAGTCGGGCGCGCTCGACACCCTGCCGATCGAGCGGATTGCCGATTTCCGCGCCCGCATTCCCGCACTGGTCGCTGGCCTGCCCGATGGCGGGCGGATCGGGCAGGCCAACCTCGACGAGGCCGCAGGGCAGGCGCTCGCCGCAGCGCTGAAGGAACTCGTCGCCGATCTGACGCCGGTCGTGCCATGAACGAGCGGCTTGCCGAGATCGGCGCTCGCATCGGTGGTGTGCGCAAATTGGGCTCGGTGGTCTCAGCGATGCGCGGTATCGCCGCCGCCCGTGCACGGCAGGCTCAGGACGAACTGACCGCCATCGACGCCTATGAGGCGACGATCCACAGGGCGGTCGCGCGAGTTCTGGCTATGGCGTCCGAACCTGCCCCCGCGCCGCAGGCCCCCGATACCTGCGTCGTGTTTCTGGCCGAACAGGGTTTTGCCGGTGCCTTTTCCGAACATGTGCTTGATCGGCTGGGCGCCGCGCCGCGGCTGGTCGTCGTGGGCACGCGCGGCCATGCCATCGCCGTCGAAAGCGGTCTTATGCCCTGGCGCCATCTGGCGCTGCCCGTTCATGGCCCGGGGGTGCCGCGGTTCGCCGACGGCCTCGCGCGCGACCTCATGGCCTCTGGCAGCCGCCGGATAGAGGCGGTCTTTCCCGCCGTAGCCCCCGATACCACCGTCGAGGTCAGGCGCCTGCCGATTTTCCCCGTCGAAGCCACGCCAGACGACCGCGCGGCACCGCCGCCGATCCTGAACCTCGCCCCGGCCGATCTTCTTGCCGGGCTGATGGCCGAGGCGCTGCACGCCGGCCTGTGCCGTGCCGCTCTGCACGCGCTCACCGCCGAAAACGTGGCGCGGATGCAGGCGATGGCCGCAGCCCAGACCCAGACCGAGCGCAAGCTCGCCGAACTTGTCGCGTTGGAACGGCAGGTCCGGCAAGAGACGATTACCGCGGAGATCATCGAACTCGCCTCGGGCGAGGGGGCCTTTCGCAGCAGGCTCAGGCGCCTGGATGCTGCCCGCCGTCGATTGGACCCACCGTCCCCGTGATCTGCCTGGCAGCATCGGGCCCCAGAAAGCAGGTGAGGTTGCCAACATCCTCCGGTCCCTCCGGATGATGTTCGACCACCCGATCCGCGCAATGGAAGGTGACCGTCAGGCGCACTCTGCCAGGCAGGCAGGCGTATGGTCGACGATCATCGCCTCTTCGCCGGTCGGGATCACCCGCAGTGCCAGCCGGCTTTCGGGGGCCGAGATCACCGGCGCCGACGCGGCATTGGCGCCGGGGTCGCGCAGGGCGCCCCGCCAGCCCAGCCGGTCGGCGACGATGGCGCCCCATGTTCCCCGCTGCCGCCGGTAAAGCCGACCCCGTCGAGCCCACATGGCGGCGGCCAGCGCCCCTGCCTCGCGCACGATCCGGTAGACGAAGGACGCACCCCAATCGCGCGCTTGGGGTGCGTCCGACGCCAGAAGCGTTCGCATGTCCGTAGAAATGCCCGAGATGCCCGGAAGCCCGGATTGCCGGTTCAACATGGTGCTGACCTCGGCGGCGCTCATCCCCATCTGCGTCTGGAAATGCCGCACCAGGCCGGGGTCGAGCGCCCCGCAGCGGGTTCCCATGACAGGCCCGTCGACGGCGGTGAACCCCATCGTTGTTTCAATGCTTTGGCCGATGTGCAGCGCAAAGGTTGGCGCCGTTGCCGAGATGCGCGGCGATCACCCGGCCGGCAGCAAGCCGCGGGCCCAGATCGGCCATCCGCCTGGCGATCCATTCCTGCGACAGGCCGTGGAAGCCATAGCGCCGGATGCCTTGTGCGAAGAAGCGGCGCGGTCCACCTGCGCGCGTCCGCGACCGCGCCGCTGGCAGCGCGGACACGGAATTGGGGCGCATCGCCGATACGGTCGATCTCGCCGCGGACAAGCAGCCGGCCGTTCGCACGCACAGTGAACTTCCGGCTCGACGAGCCGGCATTCAACGCCGGGACCGCGCCGGTTATCTACGCGCTCACGGCCGGGGTCGCCGCCAGCTTGGCGCGCACGATCAGCGCCGCCACCGCGCACGACGCGAGTCTGGTGCGCGCGCTGTCGGCGCGGCTCGTCAGGATGATCGGCACCCGCGCGCCCAGAACCACGCCGGCGCCGTCAGCCCCGGCCAGGAAGGTCAGCTGCTTTGCCAGCATGTTGCCCGCCTCGAGATCGGGAACCACCAGGATATCGGCGTCGCCCGCGACCTCGGACACGATCCCCTTGTCCTTTGCGGCCTGAAGGTTCACGGCATTGTCGAAGGCAAGCGGGCCGTCGACCAGCGCGCCGGTGATCTGCCCGCGCTCGGCCATCTTGCAAAGCGCGGCGGCGTCGAGCGTCGAGGGAATGTCGGGGTTAACCGTCTCGACCGCCGAAAGGATGGCCACTTTGGGCCGCGCGATCCCCATGACCCGCGCCAGATCGACGGCATTCTGCACGATGTCGCGCTTGACGCCCAGGTTCGGGGCGATGTTGACCGCCGCGTCGGTGATCAGCAGCGGCTTGGGGTGGCGTGGCACGTCCATGAGATAAACATGGCTCAGCCGCCGCTTGGTGCGTAGTCCCAGCGTTTCGTCGAGGACCGCGCGCAGCAGCTCGTCGGTATGGAGCGACCCTTTCATCAAGAGGTCGGCCTTGCCCGCGCGAACCAGCGCGACCGCCGCCGCCGCCGCCGCATCGGAATGCGGCGCGTCGATGCGTTCAAAGCCCGAAATGTCGACACCCGCTTGGTCGGCCGCGCCCGCGATCTTGGCGGCGGGCCCGACCAGAACGGGCCGGATCAGCCCGGCGTCTGCCGCTTCGGCAACCGCCAGGATCGACGCGGCATCGCAGGGATGCGCGACGGCTGTGGTCAGCGGCTGGCCGCCCGCGGCGCGGGTCAGAAGGGCGTGAAAGCGCTGGTGGCGGCTGAGTTGCACATCCGGCATTTCGATCCGGGGGCGGCGCACCTTTTCGGTTGGCGCCTTGACCCGCGCGACGCCCGAGATCACCGGCGTGCCCGCCTGATTGACGCACAGGCAGTCAAGGACCAGATCGCCCCTGGCCGCGTCCTTCTGACGAACCGTGACGGTTGCGGTTACACGGTCGCCGATCCTGACCGGGTACAGGAACGTCAGATCCTGCCCCAGATAGACCGTTCCGGGACCGGGAAGCTCGGTGCCAAGAACCGCGGAAATCAGCCCGGCTCCCAGCATCCCATGCGCGATGACGTGGTGGAACATGTCGTCCCTGGCATAGGCCGGATCCATGTGAGCCGGGTTCACATCTCCCGAAATCGCCGCGAAAAGCTCGATTGCCTCTTGCGTGACAGTCTGCGTGAGGCTGGCCGCATCGCCGATGGCGATTTCGTTGAACGTCTTGTTCTCGATAAGGCTCTTGTCGGCCGATGTCATCTGGCATCAGCCTCGGCAGGGGCCCGGGTGGGGCGCTTGCGTCCCAAGGCCCAAGGCTCGGGCTGCCCGCCCTGCGGATTTCGATCATCTGCCTGCATCAGAGGCGCCCTTTCGGTTCTGCCGCCAGCGCCCTGATATCCCGCCTCGGGGGCGGCGGCCTTGAGACAGATCAACGCCGGTGAGGTATCGGGGCGGCTACGGCATTCAGCCGGGTGGCAGACCACGGCCCGATCGTGCCGGTGACCGACGGCGGCCATTCGCTCATAAACCCTTCCGCCGTTTGCACCATGAAACCAGTCTGGGGCGGGCATGGGTGAGAGGCTGGACAACGACCCAAGCGGGTCTCGTTACGGCTGCTTCCTTCCGGACCTGACCGGGTTGGCGAGGCGCTCACCCGCGCCAACCTCTCGGCGGTCTAGATAGCGGTTGGCCGGCAGGATTGCAAGCCGGTCAGGCCTCAGAACCGGATTTCGCATCTGAGAAAACCCTCGGCGGTTTCACCGATGGCGCGGACATTCAGCCCGGCCAGAGTGGGAAGATGCGCCCGCGCCCGCGGGCCAGTATCGAACCACGCGACAGTGCCGGCCGACGGCACGGCAATGCGCCAATTGTGTGCTGCCTTTGGTGTGATCGGCCCCGCACGGGCGACATAATCGCGGATCACGTCCATCGTCAGCGTCAGCGGTTCGTGAATCACGCAATCCGGCCCGATACCGGGGAAAGCGCCACCGCCGCTGGCGCGAAAATTGTTCGTGGCGATCAGGAAAGCTTCACCCGACGCCACCGGCCTGCCATGGTAGCGCAGCTTGCGAATGCGCGACGCGGCCGGATCGAGCAGCACGCCCTGCGGCGAATAACGGGCAGAGGCCGAAAGGTCGATTTCGTAGGTCACGCCCGAGATCGCGTCGAAATTGTAGCTCGGCGCCGAAGGCTCCAACAGCCGCTGTCCGGCGACCCCGGGCCTCAGCGTGCAAAATTGCGCGGCCGAGCGTTCCAGCCATTCACGCAGGGTCGCGCCGTCGATACGCAGCCCGCGGATCGCGTTCGGAAAGACGTAAAGATCGGCGATATGTTTCAGCGCGATCGGGCCGGCCGGTATATCGGTGAAGTTCTGCGGCCCGCCGCGATCACCGGATTTGAACGGGCTGGCGGCCGACAGGATCGGCAGGCCGGCGTCCGCGGTGCCCTGCACGGCCGCACTCAACCAATCGTGCTGGGCGCGGTGGATCAGTTCCAGTGCGGCACTATCGGCGAGCCGGGCGAAATAGCTTTCGATGGGAATGTCGGTGTGCCCGACCGGGCTGCGGACATGGGCGAGCGTCTTCCGGTGCCAGTCGCACACCACGGCTTCGACTGCAGGGTCGTTGCGCACGGTGGCGACAAGCCGGCCGGCCGGATCGCGCGCGGAAATCGCGCGCGTGCTGCACCGGAAACCGGCAACCGACCAGCCACGCGGGCCGTCGACAAGCTGAAGGTCGATGATCCCGAGGTGCGATCCCCAGAAGCCGGCCATGATTGCCGGCTTGCCATGGATGCTGCCGGCCGCAAAATCGACGAACGGCAGGGGGTTTGGCCCGGTTGCCGGCAACAGCATGTGGGTGTGGCCGGCAACGATCGCGTCGATGCCGGCCATCTCGGCAAGTGGAATGGCGGCGTTTTCCATGCGCGGAGCGGGGTCGGCCGGCCCCAACCCCGAATGGCAAAGGGCGATGACAAGATCAGCCCCCTGGGCGCGCAGGGCCTTGGCCCAGACCCGAGCGCTTTCGAGAATGTCGCGAACCGCGACCTTGCCACGAAGATGATTACGCTCCCACAGTTCAACCTGCGGGGGCACGAGGCCGATCAGACCCAGGCGGATCGGCTTGCTGTCGCCGTCGCCGTTCGCGCCGGCAAGCCTGCGGTCGATAAGGGCGGTTGGCGGGCAGAAGTGGCGATCCGCTGCCGGGGTGGCGCCCATAAGGGTCACCGCATTGGTCGAGATCACCGGAAAGGTCGCGTCGGCAAGGGCCGCGCGCAGGAAGTCGACACCATGGCTGAATTCGTGATTGCCAAGTGCTGCGGCGTCGTATCCGACGGCGTTCATCGCTGCGATCACCGGGTGCGGCCGTTCCCAGCCGTCCGGTCCTTGCTGCGCCGCGAGTTCGCCAAGCGGGCTGCCTTGCAGGAAATCGCCATTATCGAACAGGACGCTGTTGGCCGCTTCGGCCCGCGCGGCGCGGATAAGACTTGCCGTCCGCGCCAACCCCACGCTGTCCAGAGGCGTGTCCCATGTGTAGTCGTAGGCCAAAAGATGCGCATGCAGGTCAGACGTCGCCATGATGCGAAGCTCATACGCCCGATGACCCCGCGCGGGTCTGTCAGCCTGTGTTCGCGCCACCACTGTCTCCGAAGCCCCGCCGCCGGTTTCGTTCCGGGCGGGCCCGCTGCGGCACCCGCGATCTTCCCTGACGTCAGGCTATCTGCAAACCCTTGCCGGTGCAAAGGAATTCTCGCAAAGGTTGTATCTTGCAGGTGGCTGGCATTGGCCGGCAGGTCGGCTATGTTGGCCGGGATGGCGCGCCGGAGGCCGGCGCTGTGGAGGGCGGATATTCATGCGCGACGACCCGACGGTGACTTTTTCCGGTGGCGGGCTCGACCGTGCGGCCGGGCTGCGCGGCGATGCCACCGGATTGCACCTGCTTCTGGGCGCGCCGGAAAGCCGCTGCATCGTCATCTGGCGCGGCAAGCCGCTGATGGACAGCGTCGGGCTGGCCTCGCTTGCCCCCGACCATCCGCTTTTCGCCGGGATCGAGGCCGAGCCAACCTTTCTTGGCCGGGCGGGAGGGGTGGCATGGGTTCTTCGGGATCTGTCTGCCTGGCAGC
>Ga0209023_10000322_pt1 | contig 78397 bp, 66 predicted proteins | sample LakOneMetagenome_FD_187468 | JGI IMG/M metagenome (GOLD analysis project Ga0209023, IMG submission 187468) | Freshwater and sediment microbial communities from Lake Erie, Canada (SPAdes) (version 2) | ecosystem: Environmental > Aquatic > Freshwater > Lentic | place: Lake Erie, Canada... | reverse complement strand
CCATCGATCACTACCGCGAAAAGAACGCGCTCGACCTGAACATGAAGCTCGAGTTCTCGCGCAACAACGAGCGCTACCAGTTCATGAAGTGGGGCATGCAAGCCTTCGACACCTTCGGCGTCGTGCCCCCGGGTTTCGGCATCGTCCACCAGGTGAACCTGGAATACCTGGCACGCGGCGTGCACAAGGCAGGCGACACCTACTATCCTGATTCGCTCGTCGGCACCGACTCGCACACCACCATGATCAACGGTATCGGCGTGGTCGGCTGGGGCGTGGGCGGCATCGAAGCCGAAGCCGGCATGCTGGGCCAGCCGGTCTACTTCCTCACCCCTGACGTCATCGGCGTGAACCTGACCGGCGCGCTGCGCGAAGGCTGCACCGCCACCGATCTGGTGCTGACGATTACCGAAATGCTGCGCAAGGAAAAAGTCGTCGGCAAGTTCGTCGAATTCTTCGGCGCCGGCACCGAAACGCTGTCGCTGACCGACCGCGCCACGATCGCCAACATGGCACCGGAATACGGCGCCACCATGGGCTTCTTCCCGGTTGACGATGCCACCATCGAGTACTTCGAAGGCACCGGCCGCACCGACGACGAAATCACCGCATTCAAGAATTACTTCAAGGCCCAGGGCATGTACGGCGTGCCGCGCGAAGGCGAGATCGACTACACCCGCGTGGTGTCGCTGAACCTGTCGACCGTGACCCCATCGCTGGCCGGTCCGAAGCGTCCGCAGGACCGTATCGAAATCGGCAACGTCAAAAACAACTTCACCGAACTGTTCTCCAAGCCGACCACCGAAAACGGCTTCAACAAGGCCGCCGGCGACCTGACCAACACCTACCGCACCAGCAATGGCGTGAACGTCAAGAACGGTGACGTGCTGATCGCGGCCATCACCTCGTGCACCAACACCTCGAACCCGAGCGTGCTGCTGGCCGCCGGCCTGCTGGCCAAGAAGGCGGTCGAAGCCGGCCTGACGGTCGCGCCCCACATCAAGACGTCGCTGGCCCCCGGCTCGCGCGTGGTCACCGAATACCTGACCGCCGCCGGCCTACTGCCTTACCTGGAACAGCTGGGCTTTGGCGTGACCGCCTACGGTTGCACCACCTGCATCGGCAACGCGGGCGACCTGACCCCGGAACTGAACGCCACCATCACCGAAAACGACATCGTCGCCTCGGCTGTCCTGTCGGGCAACCGTAACTTCGAAGCGCGGATTCACCCGAACATCCGTTCCAACTTCCTCGCTTCGCCTCCGCTGGTGGTTGCGTACGCCATCGCCGGCAACATGACCGTCGACCTGATGACCCAGCCGGTTGGCAAGGGCAAGAACGGCAAGGACGTGTACCTGGGCGACATCTGGCCGACCTCGAAAGAAATCGGCAAGCTCATGAAGTTCGCGATGAATTCCAAGGTCTTCAAGGCCAACTACGCCGACGTCAAGGGCGCCCCCGGCAAGCTGTGGGAAAAAGTCTCGTCGACCGAAGGCCAGGTCTACAACTGGCCGAAGTCGACCTACATCGCCGAGCCGCCGTTCTTCGACGGCTTCGAGATGACCCCGAAAGCGGCAGCGACCGGCATCACCGGCGCGCGCGCACTGGGCGTGTTCGGCGACTCGATCACCACCGACCACATCTCGCCAGCCGGTTCGATCCAGGAAAGCGGCCCGGCCGGTAAATGGCTGTTGGCCAACGGCGTGCAGAAAGCCGACTTCAACTCTTACGGCTCGCGCCGCGGCAACCACGAGATCATGATGCGCGGCACCTTCGCCAACGTGCGCATCAAGAACCGCATGATTCCTGCCAAGGCAGACGGTTCGGCGGTCGAGGGCGGCATCACGATTCACCAGCCGAGCGGCCAGCAAATGTCGATCTACGACGCGGCCATGCAGTATGTCGCCGACGGCGTACCGACCATGGTGTTCGGCGGCGAAGAGTACGGTACCGGCTCGTCGCGCGACTGGGCAGCCAAGGGTACCCAGCTGCTGGGCGTGAAAGCGGTGATCTGCCGTTCGTTCGAGCGCATTCACCGCTCGAACCTGGTGGGCATGGGCGTGCTGCCGCTGCAATTCATCGGCGACGACAGCGTGCAATCGCTGAACATCACCGGCAACGAAATCTTCGATCTGAAGGGCCTGGAAGGCGAGATCAAGCCGCAGCAACAGGCAACGCTGGTCATCAAGCGCGCCAACGGCGACGTGCAGGAAGTGCGCGTCCTGCTGCGTATCGATACCCCGATCGAAGTCGACTACTACAAGCATGGCGGGATTCTGCCGTTCGTGCTGCGTCAGCTGCTGGCCGCGTAAGCGCGCTTCGCTCTGCCAAGAACGCCGGATTCGTCCGGCGTTTTTTTATTCTGGCGGCAGCAAACACCCCGTGCGCCACCGCCCCCTTGCAAAAACGCAGCACCGCGCGCATATCTGCCTGTGCCCCGCGCGGCACATGACAATTCATCATCCCAACCTGCCCACTTCTTGCGCTGTGTTCATGGTCCGATTGGGAATGCACTACAATAGGGCTGATAAGGGTTTATCATTGTTTCGTACATAATTGATCCGTTCACCCATTTAAAAAGATCCTTATACGCCATGCGTCGTCCATCCAAAGATTCATCCCCCAAACTGTCGGCCGAAAGCCAGCGCCTGGTCAGCATCAGCCAGGCCATCGTGCAAGCGTCCAGCCGTATCGAGGAACGCTCTTGGGAACGCCAGCTGGATACGCAACTGCAAAAGCTGCTCAAGACCGGCCACCAGGACACCATCGACACCACCCTCAACGTCCTCTTCAAGGATGACCTGAACGCCTACGACGTGCTGATGGAAGGCGTGGAGGCGGTCAGCGAATCGTCCGTCATGACCGATGTCGTGGACGGGGTCGAGACCACCTACCAGGCCCTGCTCGTGGCCGCGCCGGTGCTGGCCTGGACCCGCTTCTCGATCGCGTCGGGCGCCATTCCCGCCGATCTGCTGGTCACCCTGTCGGCGCACTTTTCCGCCCATCTGCTGGCCGACGGCGTGCGCATGGCCATGGCGCCGACCCTGTTCGCCATCGACCAGCTGCCGCGCACCCATGCCGAAACCTACGCCATGACGCACAAGCTGGCGCAGGCCGCCTACAAGGGCAGCGCGCTCAAGCCCTTCCCCAAGGCGCCCGAAACGGCGCCCTTCCTGGCCGATACGCGCTATCTGCTGGTGGCCGTGGTTGCGCCCTTGGGCGCGCCCCTGTTCCGCTGGCAGGAGCCCGAGCACCACATCCATTTCAGCGCCGAACGCACCCGCGCACTGGAACAATGGCGTGCCCAGGCGGGCGACACTGTCACGCGCCTGCTGCCCGGCTGCGGCGTCGAACTGTTGCTGCCGGAAGCGTACTACGTGGCCTGCCGCGAGGCCGACAAGCTGATTCGTCCCGTCTCGATCCGCGCGGCCGTGCATTACCTGACCAACACGCTGGGCGTGGAAGCGTCGGACCTGCGCGCCGTCATCGCCGGCTTCGGCGAAGAAGCGGCCGAAGGCCAGATCGACGAATACCGCGTGGCCTTTACCATGCGCCAGGCCACGGACGTCATTTACGGCATCGTCTGGCCCCTGTACGGCCAGGAAGACGAAGACGGCACCCCGGTCGAGGGGCTGGTCAATGCCGGCGTGGGCGGCCTGACCGATCAAAAGGCGCCGCTCGACGAGATCATCGCCCACCTCAACGATGCGGGTGTCACCCACGTCAAGAAGCACAACGAGCGTTTCGTGGCCGAGTACTGCGACGATTGCGGCGGCCCCCTGTTTGCCGATCCGGTCGGCGAACTGGTGCACGCGGAAATGCCGGACGACGCGCCCACGGGCAACGAGCACTTCCACTAAGCCGGCTCGGCGCCGTCCCCCCATGCCCGGCCTGGTCCGGGCGTTTTTATTGGCGCCAGCGCGCGGCACGCCGGGCCGGGCCGAATGCTAAGATGCGCACAACGATAGCGCGGAGTTTTCATGATCGCATTCCAGTCCCTGACCAAGACCTACGGCAGCTTCGAGGCCGTCAAACCGCTGACCCTGGACGTGCGCCGCGGAGAAGTGTTCGGCTTCCTGGGCCCCAACGGCGCCGGCAAGACCACCACGATCCGCATGATGATGGGGATTCTGGCGCCCACCGGCGGGCGCGTGATCATCGATGGCTTCGACTGCCACCGCGAAGCGACCGAGGTCAAACGCCGAGTCGGCTACCTGCCCGACAATCCGATCTTTTACGACTTTTTGCGCGGGCGCGAGATTTTGCAGTTCGTCGCCGAAATGCATGGCTATACCCGGGCCGAGGCCGCCAGCCGCGCCACCCGCCTGCTGGCAGAACTCGGGCTCGATGAAGTGACCGAGGAATTCGCCGTCAACTACTCCATGGGCATGAAGAAAAAGCTGGGCCTGGCCTGCGCCCTGGTGCACGAGCCGACCGTGCTGATCCTCGACGAACCGATCAACGGCCTCGATCCGCGCGCCTCGCGCGACGTGCAGGAACGCTTGCTGGCCACCGCCGCGCAGGGCACCACCATCTTCGTCTCCACCCACTTGCTGGACATGGCAGAGAAGCTGTGCGACCGGGTCGGCATCATCCACCACGGCGCGCTGGCCGCCACCGGTACGCTTGACGAGATCCGCGCCAGCGCGGCAGCCGACGGTTCGCTCGAAGACCTGTTCCTCAAGATTACCGACGACGGCGTCGCCCAGCCGTCATGAGGCAGGCCAGCCCCGCGCGGGCGATGTGGCTGCTGGCGCGCCTGCGCCTCCAGCGTCTGGGCAACATCTTCTCGCTCTTCCGTTTTGGCCGCGGCAAGAACGCCAAGAGCCGCCAGGCCACGCCCGGCAAGCGCCGCGCCGGCTGGCTGCTGGCAGGTCTGGTCGGGCTGGCCATGCTGGTTTCCGTGATCAGCATGTCGCACAATGCCGTCGTCAACATGCAATGCTATCTGGCGCCGGCCAGCGCCTGCCTGGACCGCAGCGAGGCGCGCAAGGGACCGCACGTGGACAACAGCGTGGCCGCGCAGGAACTGGGGCGCCAGCCTTTCGACGCCGCCGTGGCCACGGGGATCACGATGCAGCTGTCGCTGCTGGTTCTGCTCAGCGTTCTGCTGCCCTTGAGCACGCGCGAGATGGCGCAGGCCGACTGGGACCTGGAATGGCTGGTCACGTTGCCGGCGCGCCGTTCGACTCTGCTGTGGGGGCGTGTCCTCGAACGCACGCTGGTCAATCCGACCGGCTGGCTGTTTCTGGCCCCGAGCATCGGCATCATTGCCTGGTTTTCCGGCTATCGCTGGAGCGCGCCCCTGATCGGCCTGGCGGGGGCGCTGGCCTTGCTGCCGCTGGCGGCGATGGCGCGCACGGTGGCCGATACGGGCATGCGCATGTGGCTGCCCCCATCGCAGCTGCGCAACCTGCAGGCGCTCGCCACCGTCACCAGCATGCCACTGATGTACCTGGCCATCGGCTTTGCCTCGATGAGCGAACATTCGCCCCTGCTCGCGCTGGTCCGGCTGTTTCCCGCCTGGGCCAGCTGGAGCGCCCCCGGCTTGATGATCGCGCTGATCAACGGACGCAGCGGCTGGCTTGGCGTGGTCCTGCTGCTGGCCCAGCTCACCATGCCCCTGTGGCTGGGCATGCAGCTGCTGCGCTATCAGCTGCGCGGTGGTGTGGCCGCCTCGGGCGCGCGCGAAGCGGCGCGCCGCGATGTCGCGCCCGCGCCGGCCAGCGCGCTGCTGGCCCGCCTGCTGCCGTCGTCCCCGGTCAAGCGGCGCGAATTGCGCCTGCTGGCGCGCGACCGCAATTTCCTGATCCAGAGCCTGCTGCTGCCGCTGCTCATTTTTGGCAGCCAGCTGTTGTTCGCCGGCTCCCCCGACACCGTCAAGACCATCCTCGACAGCCCGCGCTTCCTGGCCGCCACGGCGTTCGGCATCGGTTCCTACATGCTGATGCTGTCGGCCTTCCAGACCCTCAACAGCGAAGGGCAGTCGCTGTGGATCCTGTTTACGGTGCCCCATTCGATCGAATCGGTACTCAAGGAAAAGGCCGAGTTCTGGGCCGTGCTGGCCCTGCTTTATCCGCTCCTGATCCTGGGCGCGGGCTGGCTGTTTGCGCCCCACACGGCGCCGGCGCTGCTCAGTGTGGCCGTGGTGGTCATCGCAGGCATTCCCATCTTTTCGGTGATTGCCGTCTCGCTCGGCGTGTTCGGCTGCGACCCGCTGTCGCAGGAAGCGCGCACCCGGGTCCGGCCCAGCTATGTGTACCTGTACATGATGCTGTCAGGCGTGTATGTGTACGCGGTGACGGGCGAGGACTGGTCGCAGAAACTGGTGCTGATCGTGCTGATGGCGGCCTTTGCCAGCGCGCTGTGGCAAAAGGCGCGCGACCAGCTGCCGTATCTGCTCGACCCTTCCATGAGTCCGCCCGCGCGGGTGTCGACGTCCGACGGCTTGATCGCTGCCATGCTGTTCTTCGTGCTGCAGGCCGCCGTGATGATCGGCCTGGTCAAGCTGGCCCGCATGCGCGCCGACGAGGCCATGGTGATCGCGTTTTCCCTCGCGGGCGCGGTGGTGTACTGCAGCATGCGCCTGACCTACCTGCTGTGCAAGACGCGCGACGTCCCGGCCCTCCTGCGCGGTGGCGTGGGGCCCGCGCTGGCGTGGGGCATGGGCGGCGGGCTGCTGGCCGCCGCCTGCGGCCTGGGCTACCTGTATGGCCTGCACGAACTGGGCTTGCACGACGATCCGCGCCGCCGCATCGTGCTGCCTGCGAGCTGGCTGTTCGCCCTGGCCGTGCTCGCCGCGCCCCTGTGCGAGGAATTCATCTTCCGTGGTCTGATCTTCGGCGGCTTGCGGCGCTCGACGGGACTGCTGCCGAGCATACTGATGAGCGCGGCCTTGTTTGCCATCATCCATCCGCCGCTCTCGATGGTGCCCGTGTTCGTGCTGGGCGCCGTGTGCGCGCTGGCGTACGAGCGCTCGCGCTCGCTGGCGGCACCGATGCTGGTGCATGCCATCTACAACGGCGCGGTGCTCGCCTTCCAGCTCGGGAGTTGATTTACCACGCGCTGAACGGCAGGGCGATCAGGCTGGAATTGAAGTAGCGCTTGTCGTGGGTGACTTCGGCGCCGATCCAGTCGGGCTTGTCGAAGGCGTCGTCCTCGGCATTCAATTCGATCTCGGCCACGACCAGCCCCTGGTTGGCGCCCAGGAATTCGTCGACTTCCCACACGTGGCCGGCGACCGGAATGCGGCGCCGGTATTTTTCGATCAGCGGCTGCTGGCACAAGCGCTCGAGCAGCTCGGTCGCCTCCGCCAACGGAATCGGATATTCCCACTCGCCGCGCGTGGCACCCTGACTGCGGCCCTTGATCGTCAGCGTGGCCTGGTCGCCCTCGATCCGCACGCGCACGGTGCGCGCCGGATCGGACGACAGGTAGCCCTGGCGCAGCAGGACCGGCTGGCCCAGCGTGCGCCAGGCGTCGCTGGCGAGCAGGAACTTGCGCTCGATCTCGACGCCCATGCTCAGTCCAGCGAAGCGAGAATCGGCTGCAGGATCGCGCGGCCCAGTTCGACGCTGCGCGCGCCGTTCCAGCCCGTGTAGGCGTCGGGCAGGTTGGCATTGTCCTTGAACGGCATTTCCAGCGTCAGCGACAGGCACTTGAAGGTATGGCCGATGTACTTGGAGGCCAGCGTGAGCATGTCTTCGTTGTACTTGCTGGCGGCGTAGCCGTACACGTTCTGGAAGTCGGGACTGGCGGCCATGTACTGGTCGACGAACGCCTTTTGACGGGCGGCGCGTTCCGGCGTGAAGTCGGCCAGCATCTCGTTGCCGGCCACGAAATTGTAGGGCAGCGCTTCGTCGCCATGAATGTCGAAGAACATGTCGCAGCCGACTTCATGGATCTTGTTCTTCACGCATAACACTTCGGGGCTGCGCTCGGCCGACGGCGTCATCCACTCGCGGTTGAGGTTGGCGCCTGCGGCGTTGGTGCGCAGGTTGCCACGCACGGAACCGTCGGGATTCATGTTGGGAACAATGTAGAACACGGCGCGCTGGAGCAGCTTGCGGGCGATCGGATTGGCGCCGTCCAGCAAAGCGTCAAGCATGCCTTCGACGAACCATTCGGCCATTGTCTCGCCCGGATGCTGGCGCGCGATCACCCAGATCTTTTTCTCCGCTTCCGGATTGCCGATCACGACCAGATTCATGTCGCGGCCGTCCACGGAGCTGCCGATGTCTTGCACGCGCGCGATGGGGTTTTCTGCCACTTCGCCGAGCAGGCGCAAATGGCGCTCCCACGTGTACGGCTCGAAGTAGGCGTAGTAGACGCTGTCGAGTTCAGGGGTATGGCTGACGGTCATGACCTGGCCGTCGAAGGTGGTGGGGACGCGGAACCAGTTCTCGGTGTCGTAGCTGGCGGCGACCTGGTATCCCTCGAAGCCCTTGGCATAGGTGGCCTGGCCGGCATTCATGAAACGGATCTTGCAATCCTGTCCACGCGCCCCCTGGAGGCGGAAGTGGAACCACTGATGGATGTCGGCGTGCGAGTCCTTGCGCAGGTTCAGGTCGATCTGGCTGGCGCGTTCCGCCTGCAGCACCTCGATGGCACCGGAATCGAAATGCTGGCTGATTTTGATGGGCATGCTGTCCTCATGTCAGTGATCACAAAGACAGCATGATAACCCAGCACGACTCAGAAGACGCCCAGGTCCATCAGGTCGCCGCGATAGTGTTCCATGAACTGGCGCATCAGCTCGACGTTGCTGCGGTTGAGCAGCACCACCAGCGCAGCGCCCGATTCCATCTGGTACTCCATGCGCAGCGCCTGCGGCAATTCCTTGCACTGCAGGGTATCGACGCGCGGGGTGACCTGGTCGTCCCAGTCGTGCTGTGCGATCGCTGGCGGTGCCGGCGGCGGGGCCAGGTTCGGATCCTGGTTCACAGGCAAATGCTTGAGCAGCCAGAACACGACGTGGGCAGGCAGGAAGAAGCAGGTATCCTTGCCGCCGTTAAAGGCGAACTTGACCAGCAGCAGGTTGCCGACAGGGTCGCACGACATGATCATGCTTTTGACTTCACGAACTACAGCTTGCTTTGCCACGGGATGCCTCGGGGAGTTGGAATAACAGTTAAAAACGCGCAACGATTTTAACCCATCCCCGAAGCCAGGAACAAAAAAACGGGGAGCCCTGTCGCTCCCCGTTGCAGCCACACCGCATATGCCGCCATCGACTTTACTTGTTGCCACTCTTGCCGGTGCGCGAACGGGTCTGGTCGCTTTGACGGCTGCCGTGGCTCATGCTGCCGGCGCGGCGTGCTTCTTCGGACGTGAATTCGTGCGCCGTGCCTTTTTCGTGCGCGGCCTTGCCGCCTTCGCTGGCAATCTCGCGCTGGCGTTGCGGATCCATCGATGCGAAACCGCGGTTGGCAGTACCGCTGCCCGACTGCTTGCTGCCACCACCCTTGCCCCCCTGCTTGCTCGCTGCCATGATGCCCTCCTCTTTCATGAAACGGGACAGATCATCTTAGGCAGCCCTGCTGTCGGCCGGTATAGGACGACAGCAGAAAAGCGTGTAGGACTGCAGCCGACGACATGGCAAGTCGCCCCGTGCGCCCAGGCGCTCGTACGTCTAGCTTCTGGTCCTACACTGCGGCGCGATGTGTTCCGACGCAAAGGCCGAGCACGCAAGCGCATGATGAATCCCTGCCCATCACCACATCCAAGGAGACGCATCATGAATTCGAACCAACGCAGCGAAACCAACAACCAGAGCAGCAACGGCGGCAACGAGAAATCCACGTCGTCGGGCCGCCCTGCCACCGACAAGGGCGATCTCGGCCAGTCGCAGCAATCGGGCACGCCGGGTGGCGCGCGCCAGGGCGGCCAGGACAGCAGCGACCGCAGCGGGTCCCAGACCGGCAATGTGCAGCAAGGCGACCAGGGGCAGCGCCAGTCGAACGATGTGGCCGGCGGCCTGCCGGCAAGCCCGGGCGGAAAGCACCTGGCAGCCGACGACAAGATGGATGACGATACCGGCCTGTCCAACACGGCCAACCGCCAGTCGGCGCAGCAGGATCAGGGCAACCGGCAAGCGGAACAGAGCAACGTCGGCCGCCGCGACGACATGACGCCCGATTAAGTCGTATCGGCGCTCTCGCCCGCTGCCGGAGAGCGCACCACTGCCAGCGCGCCCGCAGCGATGGGGAACGCTGGCGGCCGTCCTTCCGGCGCATCCCACCCGTATAAAAAGCCGCAGGCCGGGCCGCACACGCGGCCCTGGCACGGCCCCATGCCCACCCGCGTCTGCAGCTTGGCCGTGCGCCATGCAGCATGGGGCGCCAGCTCGGCCGAGCGCACATCTTCGCAACGGCACACGATGGTACTTGGCTGGCACACCTGCCGCATGGCCGCCGGCGGCGCAAAGCTGGCCGCGAGCAAGGCGGCAAATCGCTGCGCCCGCGCGCGCGCCGCAAAATCGGATGGTGACGGCGCGATTCCCGCCGCGGCCAAACCGGCAATGCGTCCCTCCGCCAGGGCCTTGTCGACCCCGCCGATGCCGGTCGATTCACCCGCCGCCCATACCCCTGCGACACTGGTGGCCTGGGCATCGCTGACACGCACCTGGCCATCGACGAGCGCACAGCCGAACAAGCCCGCCATTTCCAGAGCGGGTACCAGGCCGAAACCGCAGGCGAGGAAATCGCAATCGATGCGCAGCTCGCGGCCTTGGTGGTCGAGCAAGACGGACGCCAGCCTGCCCTCGCCCTGCGCTGCGCGCACCATGGCGCCGCGCAGATAAGGCACGCCCAGCAGGCGCGCCAACAACAGCGCGGCCTGAGCCAGCTTGGCGCCCTGGCCCCGCGCCAGACGCGCGCCGAAGGCGGCCAGTTCGGCACTACTGCGGGATTCGACGATGGCAGCCACGCGGCCGCCCTGGCGCCGCACCGTGTCCGCCACGGCCAGCAGCAAGGGACCGCTGCCCGCCACCACGACGCGCTGGCCGCGCACGGGGAAGCCGCCCTTGACCAGCGCCTGCATGCCGCCCGCGCCGGTCACGCCCGGCAAGGTCCAGCCGGGGAAAGGCAGCAGCAGCTCGCGCGCGCCGCTGCAGACGATGACGCGCTCCCACGCCTGAATGTCAGGTGCGCCGCCCGCAGCGACGAGCAGCTGTCCGGGTCCGGCACTGGCCACCAGCCGGGTGCCCAAACGCAGCTGCACGTGGGGGCGCGCACGCAGCGCAGTCCACAGGTCATGGGCGCGCCGGTCGCGCCACGCCGCGACGCCACCGCGCCAGATCTGGCCGCCCGGCGCCGGGTTCTCGTCGATCAGCACCACCGGCTGTCCATCGCTGGAAGCCGCGTGGGCCGCCGCCAGTCCGGCCGGTCCGGCGCCCAGCACGACGATGGGCGTCATGTCGCCGCTCCGCTGGTGATCTCCATGGCGTCGGCGCAGATTTCCTGGCACGCGAGCCGGTGCGCCCGGCCATCGATCGTGACCCGGCATTCCTGGCAGCTGCCCATGCCGCACAGGGCAAAGCGCGCCTCCCCGCTCACGGAGATCCGCGTACACATGCGCCCGGCCAGCATCAGCGCGGCAATTACGCTGGTACCGGCGGCAACCTGCAGCGATGCCCCATCGACCCGCACGGTGATGTCGTCAGTGGCCATGGGCGAGCTCCCGAAGGGCGGCAAAGCGCGCCGGCTGGTAGGGCGCGGGGTCGATCAGCGCGGCCCGGCCCGTCATCTGGGCGGCCAGCAGCGCTGCGGTGCCGAAGGCGGTCGTCACGCCCAACCCCTCGTGACCGCAGGCCAGCCACACATTGCTGCGCGCCGGGTGGCGGCCGATCAGCGGCCGCCCGTCCGGTGTGGCGGGTCGCATGCCGGTCCAGGTCCGGATGATATGCATCTGCGCCAGGCAGGGCAGCAGCGCTATGGCCGAGCGGAGCACCTGGCCCAGCACGGCCGGATCGACCTGCGCGTCTGACACGCCGTCCTGGCGGCAGGAACCAACCAGCCACTGGCCAGTGGAACGCGGCTGGACGTTGGCGGCCACGCTCAAGGCGTCGGCGCCGGGCGCGGGCTGGCCGTAATCCATGCTCACGACCTGGTGCGTCAGTGCGCCGGGATAGCGGTCGGTAATGGCCAGATGGCCCTTGCGCGCAAACACCGGCAGCTCGGGCAGCAAGCCCGCCGCCTGCACGCCGGTGGCAAGCACGATGCACCCGGCCTGCAGCACCGCGCCGCCGGCCAGGGTGACGCTGGCAGTGCCGATGGACTGGACACGCTGGCCCAGATACACATCGCCACCAAGCCCCACCACGCGCCGCGCGAGAAAATCGGCAACCGCGGGCGGGTAGACCACGCTGTCGCCAGCGACGCGCACGCCGCCGCACAGGCCGCGCCGCAACGCCGGCTCGAGCGTACGCAGCTCGTTGCCCGCCACCGGGTCGGCGGCATAGCCGCGCGCGCTCAGGCGGGCGGCTCTAGCATGGGCTTCGCCAAGCTGATGGTCGTCTTCGGCGACCCACAAGGTGCCTGCCCCGATGGGGTCGCCAATACCGGGATGGAGGGCATGAAAATCGCGCCACAGCCGCAGCGACAGCAGGCACAGGTCCAGTTCGTCGTCGCTTTCGTCCAGCGCCACCAGGTGGCCCATGCCGGCCGCCGTGACGCCCGCGCCGGGCGCGCCCGCGTCCACCAGCGCCACCGTCAAGCCTTCTTCACGCAGGGCGAGCGCGCAGGCGGCGCCGACGATGCCGGCGCCGATGACCAGAACGTCGTGCGCGCGCGCCACTTAGGCGAAGGTTGGCAACTGCGGACGGGTCTCCAGCGCAGCGCGGATGATGCGCTCGGCGCGGGTGCGCTGCTCGCCCTCGAGCGGCAGGCGCGGCGCGCGCACCGTCTCGGTCGAGCCGATGGCCAGCATCTCGGCCAGCTTGATGTTCTGGACCAGGTAGGTCGACACGTCCAGATCCAGCAAGGGGCGGAACCAGCGGTAGATGTCGAGCGCTTCGCGCTGGCGCCCCTCCTGCATCAGGCGGTAGATCGCCACCGTCTCCTTGGGGAAGGCGACCACCAGGCCTGCCACCCAGCCGACCGCGCCTACGGCCAGCGCCTCGAAGGCGAGGTTGTCGACACCGGTGAACAGGTCGTAGCGGGTGCCCAGGCGGTTGATGATCTCGGTGCTGCGGCGGATGTCGTCGGACGACTCCTTGACGGCCACGAAGCGCGTATCGTCAGCCAGCTCTTCGAGCATGTCGGTGGTGACGTCGACCCGGTAAGCCAGGCGGTTGGAGTAGATCATGATGGGCAGGTCGCCGGCCTGGGCAATGGCGCGCAGCGTGGCCACGGTTTCGCGGTGATTGGTGTGGTAGATCGTGCTCGGCACCACCATCAGGCCGTCGGCGCCGGCTTTGGCCGCCTTTTCGGCCAGCGCGCACGCGTCGCGCGTGGCCGCTTCGGCCACCGTCAGCAGCGCCGGACGGTTGCCCGCTACGCGCTTTGCCAGGCGCAGCACGTCGAGCCGCTCCGCATGCGAGAGCATCGGGCCTTCGCCCAGCGAGCCGCAGGCGATCAAGCCATGGCAGCCGGCATCGATCTGCAGGCCGAAGCACCGCTCCATTTCGGCAAAATCGAGCGTGCCGTCCGGGTTGAATTTGGTGGTTACTGCTGGAATCACGCCGTGCCACATGGGATTGACCTTTTAGAGTGTGTCGGAAGCTTACAGAATAGTCCCGGCAGGCATGCCGGTCTTGATCGGCGGGCAAGCCGCCGGGGCAGAAATCAGCACAATCGTTCCATGAGGCCATTTCCCGTTTTATACTGCGTCACCAGCACACCAAGGAGAACCGGAACATGGACATGAGCGCCCTGCTGCCCGCCCGCCCTGCGCTTGCCTCGGTCGATTTCGCGGCCCTGGAATCGCTGTTTGATGCACTCAATGATGTCGCCTTCTTCATCAAGGACCGCGAGGGCCGGTATTTAAGCGTCAATCATACGCTGGTGCGGCGCTGCGGTCTGCGCCACAAGGAAGACATGATTGGCAAGACGGTGCTGGAAGTGCACCCGCGCCCGCTGGCGCTCAGTTATATCGAACAGGACCGGCAAGTCATCGATAGCGGCACGCCCCTGTCCAAGCACCTGGAACTGCACCTGTATCCGACGCGCAGCCGCGGCTGGTGCCTGACGCATAAAATTCCCCTGCGCAACGAGGCTGGCAACATCGTCGGCCTGGCCGGTACCTCGCAGGACCTGGGCCTGGCCGACGAACTGCATCCGGTCTACCGCAAGATTGCGGCAATTGCCCAGCATATCCGGGAAAACTATAGCGGCAACGTGTGCATGGAAGACCTGGCCGTGCGCGAAGGCTTGTCGCTATCGCGCGTGGAACGGCTGTTCCAGCGCGTGTTCCACTATTCGCCGCGCCAGTTGCTGCTGCAATCGCGCCTGGCGGGCGCGATGAGCATGATCGAGGCGGGCGCCGATCAAAGCATTGCCGAGATCGCCTACGCCTGCGGCTACACCGACCACAGCGCCTTCAGCCGCCAGTTCAAGGCCCATACCGGGATGAGCCCGGTGCAGTTTCGCGCCCATTGCCGCAGCCAGGCCATGTAAGCAAACTCATCCGTGCAAGCCGATTGTGCGTGCCTCGCTATAATCGTCCTGACTAAATCGACAACAGGAACGACATGGACAAGGCAAGAATGATATGGCTCGGCGTGGCGGCGGGCGCACTGGTACTGGGCGGCATTGTCGCCTGCTCGCCGTTGTCTGCCCTGAATGCCTTGGCGCCCGGCAAAAACTTGCTTGAGCAAGCGGCCGTTCCCTACGGCACAGGCCCCCGCCATACCCTCGACATCTATCGCCCGGAGAAGGCCGCAGCACTTGCGCCCGTCGTCGTATTCTTTATGGGTGGCAATTGGACGAAGGGGGAACGCGAAGACTATGCCTTTGTCGGCCGCGCGCTGGCCTCGCGCGGTTATGTGGTGGTGATTCCCGATTACCGTTTGTATCCCGAAGTACGCTACCCCGACTTCCTGGACGATTGCGCCCAGGCAGTGGCGTGGACCCGGCGCGAGATCGCCCGCCACGGCGGCGACCCGCAGCGCATGTACGTGATGGGGCACAGCGCCGGCGCCTACAACGCATCCATGCTCGCGCTCGACCCCAGCTATTTGGCCAAGCAAGGCATGCAAGCCAGTTCGCTGCGCGGGTGGATTGGCCTGGCGGGCCCGTACGACTTCATTCCCATCGAGAACAAGACCACCCGCCCCGTATTCCATTTCCCGGATACACCGCCGGCGTCGCAACCGATCAACCATGTCAGCAAGGACAGTCCGCCCGCCCTGCTGATTGCCGCCAACAAGGATGAGCTGGTCAATCCCAAGCGCAATACGGCCCACCTGGCTGACAAGCTGCGCGCCACCGGTGTCCATGTGGAAGAGATCTATTACGATGGTGTCAGCCACACCACCCTGGTCGGTTCGATCGCGGCGCCCCTGCGCAGCCTGGCGCCGACACTGGACGATGTGAGCAAGTTCATCGACAGCGATGGTGGCCGCCCGCGGTGAGCAGCTGAGCAATTGATCCAGATTTAACCCCGCCGCTCAGGCTGGAACCGCGCCAGCCTCGTTTGACTCGAACCGCTCTCCATTCCTGCGCGAGGCGGTCATGCAAACAACCTTATCCAGGCCCATGCGCATGGCAGCGCGGGCGGTGACGGCGCCATGAGCATCAAGGCCGTCTTTCTCGACAGCGACGGGACCCTGGCCGCAGAGATGCCGCACGGTACCGACCCGCGCCGCATCATGCTGTGCAACGGTGCCGGCGCCGCGCTGCGCCTGCTGGCCCGGCTCGATTACCGCATTGTTGTCGTCACCAACCAGGGCGGCGTCGCCCTCGGCAAGGTACAGGAGTGCGCGCTGGCGGCGCTCCAGCATCGCCTGGCCGATCTGCTGTTCCGCGAGCGCCTGCAGCTGGACGGGTTCTATTATTGTCCCCACCATCCGGACGGCAACGTCACCGGCTTTGCGGTGGACTGCCTGTGCCGCAAGCCGATGCCAGGCATGCTGGTGAGAGCCGCGCGCGACAACGACATCGATCTGACGGCCTCGTGGATGCTGGGCGCCGTACTCGACGATGTCGAGGCGGGCAACCGCGCCGGCTGCCGCACCGTGCTGGTCGACCGCGGCAATGAAACCGCATGGCGGCTTGGCCATTACCGCCTGCCCACCCGTGTCGCCCCGGACATTTACAGCGCCGCGACCATGATTGCCGAAGAAGGAGGACAGCGATGAGCCGTCCCTCCTGGCAGCATGCCAGCCATATCCTGTGCGTGCGGCTCGATACCGTCGGTGACGTACTCATGTGCACGCCGGCCATGCGCGCGATCAAGCAATCCCGGCCGGGGCGCCAGGTGTCGCTGCTCACCTCGCGGGGCGGCGCCGCTGCCGCGCCCTACCTGCCCGAAGTCGATGCGGTCCTGCAGTATTGCGCACCGTGGGTCGGCAGCAGTGCAGCGCACGCGCCGTTCATCGATGCCGCCATGGTGCAATCGCTGACGGCGGCGCAATTCGATGCGGCGGTCATTTTCAGCGCTCGCCATCAGAGCGCCCTGCCGGCGGCCATGCTGTGCTATCTGGCCGGCATCCCCCTGCGGCTCGCCCACTGCCGCGAAAATCCGCATCATTTGCTCACGCACTGGGTGGAGGATCACGAACCGGGCAAGCTGATGCGCCACGACGTGCAGCGCCAGCTCGATCTGGTAGGCAGTGTCGGCTTCGAGGCGGAAAGCGCCAGCCTGTCATTTGCCGTGCCGGAAGAAGATCTATCGCGTGTCGAGCGCCATCTGGCAAGCTTGGGCATCGGCCAGCACCAGCGCCTTGTCATCATGCATCCCGGCGCCAACACGCGTGCGCCGTGCTTTCCTGCCGCGCTGTGGGCCGATGTCATCTGCGGTCTGTGGCAACGGGGCGGCTACGCCATCGTCCTCGCTGGCGAGGTACAGGAGCGGCCATTGATCGACGAGATTCGCACCCTGTGCCGCGCCCCCTTCCATTCCCTGGCGGGCTTGCTGCACCCGGGCCAGCTGGGCGCGGCCATGCGGCTGGCAAGCGTGGTCGTGTGCGCCAACGCCAGCGCGGCGCACATGGCCATGGCCGTCGGCACCCCGCAGGTCAACCTGCACGCATTGGCACATCCGCAGCGGCCGCTGTCGCCGTTGGCGATCCGCCTGCAGTTGCCTGAGGCACGCTGTAACAACTGCTGCCAGAGCACCTGTGCGCCGGGACAATGCGCGTGCACGGGCGCGTTGTCGCCGAATCAAGTCATCGATGCAATTTGCAGCTTTGCAGAAAGGAAGATAAGCGCCTGAACCGTCGCGGTCAGGCGAGCAGGCGCGAGTGTTTGGGCAGTTTGGCCGACAAATAATCATGCTGATCGGCCAAAACATGCCGACCGCTCAAGATGAAATGTTCGAAGCGGCACGGCGCATACGGAACGTACAGCAAGGGCCGGAAGTCATGCACGAATTTCGACCCCTTTGCTTGATTGCAGGCCTTACACGCTGTCACGCAGTTCATCCAGGTATCTTTGCCGCCATGCGTACGCGCGAGAATATGATCGCGCGACAAATGTTGCCGGGCAAAGACGTTGCCGCAAAACGCACACGTGTGGCGGTCACGGGCAAACAGGAGGCTGTTATCGTCGCCGAGCGGCAATTCCTGACGCAGCATGCGCGTCATTCTTTCGCTGCCGGAAATGGCGATGATGGGCTTGACGGTGAGTGTGGACAGAATCCCGGCGTTGGAGACGCCGCCGCGGAAGAGGAATTCGCGGTCGCCAAGTTCCCACGCAACTTTGTCGGTCGCATAGTAATGGATCGCGTCCTGAGCAGAAATCCAGTCAAACGGATTTCCGGCGATATCGAGGGCCAGAATTTGCGGAGTCATAAATTCACCTGTACTGCAATCTTAGTTGAATTTTGTGATCTGTGGACGAACTGCGGCGTTCGCATGCACCAGCGATGCGCATTTCCGGGTCAATTGCAACAAAACGACACAAAAAAACCCGGCATCCTCGCAGATCCGGGTCGCGGACGGCGGATCCCCGTCTACCCGTTGACGAACTCCACATAGCCTTGCAGGAATTGCTGCAACTGGGCCTTGATCTTGTCGTCGACCATCTCGCCCGCGTCGTTGAACACGCTGCCGGCGCGCGACACCATCAGGCGGCCGCCAAAGTATGGACGGGTGCCGAGGGTGCGCAGCACGGGCAGCCACGCATCCTGGGCCAAAATCGTCCCGAACCCGCCAGGCGAGGCCCCGATGACGGCGATGGGCCGGTTACGGAACACGTCGCCGATATCCTTCGATGGCCGGCTCATCCAGTCGATGGCATTTTTCAGCACCCCGGGCATGGCATTGTTGTATTCGGGGGTCACCATCAATACCCCATCGCTCGCTCCGATGGCTTTTTTCAGTGCATCGACTGCGGCGGGCATGCCATCGGCCGCTTCCACGTCGCCATCGTAGAGGGGGATGCCCTTGATGGTTGCGATTTCCAGCGTGGCACCAGCCGGCATCAGCGTGGCGGCCGTGCGCAACAGTGCCGCGTTGTAGGATCCCGCCCGCAGACTCCCAGCGAAACCGATAATTTTGGTCATGTTTTTTCCTTGTAGTGAGACATGCATCACTCTACCGCAAACCGCTGCCCAAACAATTTGTCGCGTTCCCTATCAATTTTGCTCCCACAAACGCCGCAGTCTGCTCTATAATTCTGCTCGCCGGACGGGGGGGTATAGCTCAGCTGGGAGAGCGCTTGCATGGCATGCAAGAGGTCAGCGGTTCGATCCCGCTTACCTCCACCACATTTCTTCGGCAATTCACGATCTGCACTTCACTGCTCCTAGCCCGCCACTAGCGCTGCCCTTTGCGCGCTTTTGTCCAATAGCTGAATTCTTCCTCATACACGTCGACATCGAGCTCCGCCACGCGTTCCTGCAAGCGTTGCTGCGCATCGGCGATGGCCTTGTTGTAGACCACAGGTGCAATTTCCTTCATGAAGAACGAGAGCAGCGAGCCGGCTTCCAGGCCGCCGATCGGCTCGTCCATGTTTTCCTTAAAATACCGCTGGATGGACGCGATGGCCTGATTGGTCGCGTCCGAAGTCATTTCGATGGTCATGGTGTCACTTGCGCTTGGCATTGAAAGCGCCATTGTGGCCCGATTCGCGCCGCACAACCAGTCTGGGCAAAACGGGCAATTGCTGCGCAAATCGCCCTTGCCGACTTTGCAGTTAATCGCCGCTTCTGCGATGGGGTGTCTGGCGTGGTAGCGTCACGGTAAAGGTCACGCCGTCAGCCTCGGTCGAGGATGCCGAAATCTCGCCGTCGTGCGCATTGACGATCTCCTTGACGACATACAGACCAAGTCCCAAATTTTGCATGCGCGCACCGACACGTTCGCTTGCAGGCCGGATGGCGAAGCGCTTGATCGGGTCGAACAGCGTGCGCAGTGTCGTCGCCGACAAGGTCTCCGCATCGTTTTTTACCTCGTACACGATGTCGTCTGCGGAACCGACAATCGAGACCCGGATAACACTATCGGGCGTGCTGTGCTGAATCGCGTTCGAGATCAGGTTCGAAAATGCCTGGCCGATACGCTGTCCGTCCCATGCACCGTTCAAATCGCCCTCGGCATGCATCTCAAACGTGCGGTCCGGATGGAATGTCCGGGCTTCATCGATCGTGTGCTGGCAAATTTCCAGCAGATTGACTGAGCGTGGATCGATGGGGATGCCCTCACCCAGATGTGTCGTGGAGAAATCAAGAAGGTCACGGACGATGGCGTCCATCCTCTTCGAACTGTTCAGGATACGCAGGCCGACTTTCAATGCCTTCGATGGCAAGGTCTGGTCCATCAGCAGCACTTGTGCCCCCATACTCACGGCACCGAGCGGGGTACGCACATCGTGTCCAAGAATGGCCAGGAACAGATTTTGTGCTTCCCGCAGCATTTTGGAATAGCGCGCCATGGATTCGGTCTGCGCCTGGTCGATCGATTCGTTGAAACGTATCATGTCCTCGATATCGCTCCGTGTCGTGATCTCGGCGTTCTGGGCCCACAAGCGCAATACACTCGAGCGCAGCGCGCGGTATTCAGCCATGACCTGGTCGCCGGAAAACCCGGCGGCAACCCGTTCTTCCGCATGCGCCTGCGCGGCGTTCGTTCCACTCTGTGGAGGAGCCAGGCCTTTCGACTTGGCGATCCCTTGCTTCTCCGACTGAGGCGTGTCTAAATCCTGGGCGATGACCCGCAGCACCGCAGCCGCATGGTCGCGCAGCACTGCCTTGTTCGCATCTTCGAGTGGCGCCAGTGTCGATGCAAACTCTTCCCATTCGTTCAATATCGGTTCAAGATTCTGCAGGATAAAATCGGACAACTTCATGCGCGGCCACCCACTGCACCCATGTCGACTGTCGGCGCGACATGCAACAAATGATTGACTTCAGCGATCAGCGCTTCGGCCAGGAAGGGCTTGTTCAGGAAGGCGTCGAAGCTGTCACCGTGGGCAACTCTGCTGCGCAGCGACCCACTCATTAACATGATCGGAAGCGTATCGCGGCTATGAAGGCTGCGCAGTTGCTGGCTGAGCTCCAGCCCCGAGCGACCAGGCAATACACAGTCCGAAATGAGCAGATCCGGTTTGCATTCTGCTATCTTGAGCAGCGCTTCTTCGGCGCTATGGGCTACCTGCACATCAAAATTGCAGGTTTCTAAGACCATGGAACACGTGACTGCCAAGTCCAAGTCATCTTCGACGATGAGTATCCTCATATTTCTCTCCAGTAATTGCCTTTGATACCGAAGAAAAAATGATCGGCGAGGGGAAAAGCGGGCCCGAACACAGTATTCCCTAGTGCAATATTCCCTTCTGTACGCTAACGTACGTGCAGCGAGGTATTTTTTGCTGGCGCGGAGGCGAGACCGGGTACCCTGGCAAAAGCGACCGCTTCGCTGACGTACAACAACGACCCAATGGAGATCAACCCACATGCTGAAATATTTGACTGGCATTTTCCTGACGCTGTTACTGAGCTCGATGGCGACGGCCGACCCTGTGCCACCGAAACTTGGCGCCGGCCGCATCGAGCGATTGTCGAACTTCCCCTCCAAGTTCGTCGATGCGCGCAACGTCGATGTCTGGCTGCCCAATGGGTATAACGCAGACAAGCGCTATGCCGTCCTGTACATGCATGACGGCCAGATGCTGTTCGACGCCAGCACCACCTGGAACAAGCAGGCGTGGAACGTGCAGGACAGCGTGCAGCGCCTGATCGACGAACATCGCATTCCCGACACCATCGTCGTGGCAATCTGGAACAACGGAAAGTACCGTCACAGCGAGTTCTTCCCGCAAAAGTACTTGCCAGGCATGCCTGACGCCCTACGCAAGCGCTTCATCGACGAAGCCCTGCTGGGCAAACCCCAGAGCGACGCCTATTTGCGCTTTTTGGTCGAGGAATTAAAGCCGGCGATTGACGCGAAGTACGCAACGCGACCGGAAGCAGCGGCAACTTTCCTCATGGGTTCCAGCATGGGTGGCTTGATTTCCGTGTATGCGATGAACGAATACCCGCAGGTTTTCGGCGGTGCGGCCGGCTTGTCCACCCACTGGATCGGCGCAATGAAGCCGAACGCCGCCGCTCCCCTGGCCGCATTCAATTATTTGCGCGCCAACTTGGCGGACCCCGCAACGCACCGGCTGTACCAGGACCATGGCACCACGGATCTGGACGGGCTCTACGCACCTTACCAGGTGATGGTGGACGACATTGTCCGCGAGCGGGGCTATGCGGATGGTCATAACTTTGTCACGCGCGTGTTCGACGGCACGGGTCACAACGAAAAGGCGTGGGCAGCGCGCCTTGACATCCCGCTGATCTTCTTGATGGGCAAGCGTTGACACGGCGTGTGAGCTCTCCGGCCCGCCGCAATGTCAGGCGCCGCCATCAGGTGCCGGGCATGGCAATCGCTGCGCAAATCGGGACGGCGCGGTGACTCACCGTCCGTCTTGCCGGTGGACCAGGACTTGATCGATCAATCCGTAGTCGGCCGCCTGGCTCGCTGACATGAAATGATCACGGTCGGTATCCTTTTCGATCTGCGCCACCGTTTGCCCGGTGCGCTCGGCCAGCAGCGTATTGAGCCGATGACGTTGAAACAATACCTCGCGAGCCTGAATCTCGATATCGGCAGCGACGCCCTGCGAGCCGCCATGGGGCTGGTGAATCATGATGCGGGCGTTTGGCAAGGCATAGCGCTTGCCGCTTGCGCCAGCGGCGAGCAAAAACGAGCCCATACTCGCCGCGAAGCCGGTACACAGGGTCGCCACATCCGGGCGGATGAATTGCATGGTGTCGTAGACAGCCATGCCGGCGTACACCGAACCCCCGGGCGAATTGATATAGAGTGAAATATCCTTGTCGGGGTTATCGGACTCGAGAAACAACAGCTGCGCGACGATTAAATTAGCGGATTGTTCGGTGACCTCCCCCACCAGGAAAATCACCCGTTCTTTCAGCAGGCGCGAGTAGATATCGAACGCGCGTTCGCCACGTCCTGTCTGTTCAATGACCGTCGGGACCAGGCCCAGACCTTGGGGTATATTTGCAGCCATCACGTATCCTTTCGCGTTAGAGTCAAAGTGTCTGCCTGCATGACGTTCGCGGACCGCTTGGCTGTGACAGCAAAAAAATAAATCACCGCGGTGTCACATTCGGGCAAAGTCAGGCGTCAAGCCTTTAAGTCTCAACAATGGAGAAATGCGATGTCCGTCACAATCGACCCGAGCGGCAATGTGTTCGAACAAATGCGCCCGCGCCTGAAAGCAATCAGCCGCCGCATTCTCGGCAGCGATGCAGAGGCCGAGGACATCGTCCAGGATAGTTTTTTCAAATGGCAGTCGGCGCAGCAGGCCGCCCTGGTCTTGCCGGTGGCCTGGCTGACAACGGTGGTGCAGCACCAGTCGATCGACCGCCTGCGCCAGCGCGCCCGAGATGCCGCCGTCGCGCGCGCTGCCGCCGAGCTCGCTGCGGACGCGGCACCCGCGCAGCCGGACGAGGCCCTGGAGCGGCGCGCCGATCTGGCGGCGGCGCTGGCATGCATGCTGGCTCTGCTATCGCCATCGGAACGCTTGACTCTGGTGCTGCACGACGTGCTTGAGTGCAACCATGCGGATATTGCGGCGGCGCTCGGCACCACGGCTGTCAACGCGCGGCAATACCTGGCGCGCGCGCGGCGCCGCCTGCGCCAGGCAGAGCCTGACACGTGTGCCAGCGAACGCTTGTGCCAGGAACTGGTTCGGCGCTTCCAGGCTGCAATCAACGGCATGGATGTACCGGCAATGGTGACGCTGCTGGGGGCGGCGCAGCCGATGTCCGTCATTGACGTGCAGGCGCCGCAGGCAAGATGGCGTGCAAGCGCGAACGATGCGCGCTATGCCGCTGTGGCGTATGCTTGAATCCCAGGGAGGTTCAAAATCTCGCGAGGAAGTGTTTAGCTAAAACGAAGCGGATCACTTCGTATCGTTTAACGAGAATGAGGCACTATCACCGAATGAAAGAACGCCTTCTAAATGATTGGTGCCCACCTTTCGCGCAAGCACGTCGTCTAGGCAGTGTGTATTCAGTCGAACTCGTACTTCGGTTGGGCGTATGAAGTTCCACAGAACGCCAAAACTGAAACTCGTGTTGAGCTCGTTGCTGAGCGCTGCCGCATTCTGGCCATTCGACGTTTCTACCTGCACAGAAAATGCCTCGTGCAGCCTTGGGCGCGCACGTATTTCTGCGGCCATTTCATCATTGATCGTGAAGTCAGTCTGGGTGGACAATTCATCATCAGGGTAAAGCTCTTGAATGGTCCGGCCCTTGTCCGAGATGCAGCATTCGTCGGTCAACTTCACGCTCAATGTTTCACCAGGCAATAGTGACTGATCGGCGACCCAAATCAAATGGCCGCATCCCCCTTCAGAGTAGTTGCCGCCCATTGCGTGCAGCGATGCTTTCGGATTTTGATCAAGCGCACCGTGGACAGACACATCCACGACCTCCATCCTCGCAAGATCGATTGTTGCGACGTGGGTGCCATTAAGTTCAATTGTTATGCCGGGCATCGTAGCTTTCATGTCAGGATAATGCGGGTTTTCGCGCCGGTCTTCTCGGGAGAACGATGATCCGGCAAGAAGAAAACTGTGGGCATGGATCTGCCTGAAAAGTTAAAGTCTTTTGACCAGGCGCCTAATCTAATCGCGAATCGCAAGCCATCCTCATTCGGGACCGCTCATCCAAAGCTCTCCACCCCAGCCCCACTTTGCCACATGCTTTTTGTGAGGACTCGTGCATTCGACTACACCTTCCCCAGTCAATAATTTCTCTCGCTCTTCTGCTATTTACAACGTCCGTTCCTAGCCGGCAGCTGTCGATTGTAATCGACGGCAGATCGATGACTACCGATTCAGCAGCTGCCGCCTCATGCAGTCCGTCGCCAATGATGCGGCTTTACGAACTAGAGTCAGCACAAATTAACGTCCCGACCTTTTTTATAGTGCAGCTAGTTACAGTGAGCGGCAGCGATTTCATAAATTGGATCCGAGTACCCGAATAGAAGCAAGTCATGTACAAAGGGGTTTTTGCATTGTCGGCCTTAGAAAAAGTCCAGGTCCAATTTCTGGAACTTACCCGATCCGGCAACAGCTCCACGAGCTCGTTGGGGTCTCCACTGTAGATGCTGATTCCACTCACATACTCGTACTTCCTTGCTGCTTGTCTTGGAAGGCTAGGTCGAACAAAAGCTTTCCATCCTTGTTCTACCTTGACAAGCTGTTGGGCGGTAACTATCTTTTCTGGACACGAAAATTCGGCCGCGCTGACTGCACGCGAGGCTAAGCACATGAGACTGAGGATAAAGCTGGATCGGATCATTTGGCCTCTACTTCGACGAGGATTTTTTCAAGATCATGACGTGTCTTGGCGTCATCTAATCTGACGAGAGCGAACAACAAACTGGATACTACCGCGAATGCGACGGTAAAAAATGAAGCTGCTTTGTTAAGCTTTGACACCGTCGATCTTCCCATCATGACGATTGAATGAAGCGCGTCACTCTCGAGCAATTGGCTTACGCGCCGATACACCGCACTCGACCGATCTCGGCCGATTGTACTCGACAGCATTCCGGCTTATGCAGACTCGGCCGCCTCCGCCCCAAACCGGCCATAGTAAGGCGGAGCGAATGACCGGATAAGTTCGGCTAAGCGCTTTTTCCAGAGTCACGCGCACGCTGATCGGGCTACCAAATAACATTTGGACGCTTAACAAACTCCGCAACCTGGCTCGCTACGTGGGACCGGTCAACTGGTTCAAAAGAACATCTCACGCGGATAAACTCGCGCCACCCTGGCGAGAGCTGGGCAAGATGATACGTCAGCGGATTCGACCGCAACTTCATATCGGGGCAGTGCGTTCTTGGGCGAGCAACCTTCAACTCATTCAACCATGGGGAAAGACAATTTTGCTCGCCCCCATAATCGGGCATTATATTGCCCGTTGCTAGGACATCGCGGGCCACCTCAGTCAGGTAACGCAGATGCGCTGCTACATAAGCATTGCTGCAGTGCTAAGTGATCCAGTCGTCATTCACATGCCAGCACGAAAAACCAGCGTGGCGCAACTCGGCTGCATAGAGGAACGTTATCCGCAAGAACCGCTAACCTTTTCGCCACATCGTGACAATCCATACATACCTCTACAAAGAGACCAAGCAAGTTGTTTGCATCAATACCGTTTCTGGCCGAACTAAGCCAGTCGGCCAAGGCGCCAGCTTGCCAACTGATTAATATACTGTCAATCTAAGGTTTGTTACACCGGCCGAGTGCGGCCAGAACCGGACAGTTACCCATGCGGTCGGCTCTGCGTAAGCGCTTGGCACGATGGACGAGCACAGGTACACGGACCGCGATAAGTGCGTGATCGAGTCGTCGTGCCACTTTCTGCTCGAATTTAACGAAGCTGAAAATCGAATTACGTGCGCTGAAAGTGGAGTTACATGTGCCTTGCGGCGTTTTTTTCCATCAGATTTTTGGCGTCAGATTGCCCTTATATATAGCAAAAACTGCGCCCGAAAACAAAGTTAAGCACTCTCAGGAGTAATCGCATGTTGTGTAGGAACGTGTTAATCGCTACCGCTGTTACATTGATTGCGTCGCCGTCGTTTGGCGCCGTGAGTCCAAAAGACATTCAGGGCCAATGGAGATGCGATCCATACACTATGAACGGGCCCGGTATGACTATCACCGTCGTAGAACAGCGGCTTTACTCCAAGGACGGCTCCTACTTCGAGTCGTCTACCTCTTCCACCAAGCTCAATGGTGGCAGGGTCATTACCACCAAATCAAATATCAGCGGTTCCTGGCAGCTGAATGAAGGCATTATTGAACTCCAATTTAAGTCGACCGCGTTTCTATCCTCTGATGACAAGGATTACTCACTTGAGATGGGCCAAAGAGACGCTGATGCGCAATTGCAAAGGAAAAACTGGGCGAAAGAAAAAGTCCTAGAGTTTGGGAAGCGGCTAGTTACCACGCCAGTTCAAGCCATGTACAAGGCGGCCGAGGTTATCGTCTCTTGCAGGCGCGCTTAATTCGGCAGTGATCCGGCCACCCACACGCTACGGGTTCCGCCAACCGGTTACTTTTGCGTTAGACCATGGCGTCTAAACCGATCCTACGTTCGCACCGGGGCGTAAGCGACCTCATCGGCAGCGTCCAGTTCGTCACCTAGTACAATCGGCGACACCCCGCACACACCGCCTGCCCCGCAGGGCAGGGGTTCTGGTGAGCGCCGCCGGCGCGAGTAAGAAAAGTGACGATAGGTAACCAGCAGCGCCAGTTAGCTAACTTCACCTAACTTGCCCGCATCTGCGAAACGATCACGGCATGAAAATTCACGACCGCTCGTGCGCGTCCAGCGGGATTTCATGTCAATTTTCGTTCGACACGATCTGTTGGGGCAAAAATAGGGGTAAAAATCTATGGACGAGAAAAAGGCCAGCGCGGAGGCTGGCCTAAGTCTTTGATTCAATTGGTCGGGGCGAGAAGATTCGAACTTCCGACCCCTTGCACCCCATGCAAGTACGCTACCAGGCTGCGCTACGCCCCGACTAGTCGCGAATTATATCAGAGCGAATTGCGGTTTTGGCACAAAAAACGCAATCTGCCGTTTCCCCGCCCCGCAGCCCTTGCGCCAGCGCAATCGCATCAAGCCCACAGTTTGATCAAGGTCCTGCGCAAATCGACCAGCGACCCGGCCACCATCGCGCCGTCCGCCCCGAAGCGCACCACCCCCAGCGGCGCGTACCGGTGCACGATGCCCCGGGCCGGCACCCAGGCCGGCGCCATCAGACGCGTGGCCGGGTCTTCTTCGTGCGGCCACTCGATGCTGCCCGTCCCGCTGCGCGCCGGGATCAGCCAGTAGTCACCGGTCCGGTACTTGTCATTGGCGCGGAAACGCACCTGGATGCCATCCTCGAGCTTGAGCCACGGCCCGTTGCCGGCCACATCGGCCTGGGCCAGCAGCGCCCCCTCGGCTGCCGCCTTGGTACCGGCTTCGTCGAGCCGGTGATCCCAGCGCCGCAGCAGCGGATGCAGATGACTGGCGCTGCCCACGCCGTTGAGCGCCTCACCCTCGAGCGTCACCGTCATGCTCTCTTCATCGATGTCGAGCACCTTCATCAAAGGGTCGGCGTCGTTGCGCATCACGTAAGCGTCGTCGACCAGTTCCACCATGTCGCCCTGCGACAGGCCAAGCTTGCGGTCGCGTCCCAGCGTATCGAGCGTGACCATGGTCGTCTTGCTGGTCGGCGTGACCGTGACCTGCACGCCGAGCACCGCGAACACCACCGATCCATTTTCGCGCGACCATTTAAAGGTGGCGGCGCTGGCCTTGCCGCCCTCGCTGCCATCCCACACCGCCCCGCCGCGATGCACCTCAACCCGATACAGCTGGTTCTCGATACCGCGATAGCGATTGTCGGCGGGGATCACGCAGGCATCCGTGGCTGCGCTGACCGCGGGCACATCGGCCATCAGCATGCCCCGATTGGGGTGATAGACGTCGCTTGCCATCATCTGCTTGAGGAAAGCGTCGTAGCTCTCCTTGAATTGCACGGCGCCCGTGCCGATGTTATTCGCCGGGATCATCTTCGCCTGCCACTCGACGCGCGTGCGCGATGCCGTATCCGGGCCGCCCAGCGCCGTCTCGCGCATGCCTTCGGACTCCAGGTAGCTCACGTGCCGCTCCCAGACATCCAGGTAGACCAGGAAGTCGCCCGCGACGACTTCAGGTATCGACGGGTCCACCTTGTAGCCGCTCTGGGTCGCGTAGTGCTGTCCAGTGCTCTCGCACAGAACGCCGCCGACGTAGTAGTTTCCCGCACCGATGACAAAGTCGAATGGCGTGCTCGCCCCGGCTGCATTCCTGCTCTCTTGCAGCAGGAAGGCCGAACCGACGCCGCCGTGCGGTCCGATCAGGTCGGCGGCCAGGGAGCGGATGTAATGCAGCGAGATGTCGGCCTGTTCGTTCCAGTCCGCGTCCAGCTGTACCCGCCCCTGCTGCATCAGTACACGGCTGAACCGGTGCAGTGGATCGAAGGTATTGCGGGTGATATCGCCTTTCATGCCATTCTCCTTTTAGTTCGCGAAGACGATACCGACGTCCATGCTCGCGGGGGTGTATTCATTGAGCCGTGTGCGCAGGTTCGCTTCGCGCTGCGGCTGGAACAGATCGTGGAAAGCGCCCATCTCCGATTCGTCGTCGGCGCCCTGCCTGATTTCGTCGGCGCAGTCCAGCGCGAGCTGGCAGTAAGCCGGATTGCCGTAGCGGGCGCTGGAAAACAGCGGCCGCACTCTGGCCTCCTCGCGCAGCCGGGCGGAATCGCGCTCCGCCTCCGTGGCACCCGGCATGGATTCATTGACGGCGTCGCGGCGCAGGTCCGGTTCACAGTGATAGCGCCGCGGCGTGCGTGAATCGGCCGGCACATACGAGAAGCGCACGCACCCGTGCTGGCGCCGCGCCACCCGCAGCGAGCCGGTAAAGATGCTGTTCTCGACCAGCGCCACGGCATGCACCGCCGTGGTCCCGATGACGGTGCTGCGCTTGACCGACAGGGTGGCGAACGCCATGCTGGCGTCGTCGCCTTCAATGGCCGCAAGGGCGGTGCCGGTCGCGTCGACGATGCTGTCGGCGATCACGATGCGCGCCGGGTCTCCGTCAACTTCGTTGGCGCTGACGCGGATCGTGCCAACGATGCTGTGGTCGATGTACACCGTGCCATGGTAGTCGTTCACTTCCAGGCTGGGCTCGTTCGGGCGCAGCGGCTCGCAGTGGCAGTCGACACCCCAGCCAGGCACCAGCGTGCAATGGCGTATGGTGAGGTCGCACAGTTCGTCGCTGCGCGATGGCGGCTCGTTCTCGTGGTCGTCACCGCTGTATTCACGGCCGCCGAACAGCTGGATCCCGCGCCCGCTCACCAGCAGGCCCTCCAGCACGAGCCGGCTGCCGGCCTTGCCGCGCACGGCCAGCGCATCGGCCTGGTCGGTCTGGTAATCGAGCAGCCGGATGACCGGCCTGGTCCAGCCGGTGTCGTCACCGTCGGGCCGCTGCGGGCGCTGTCCGGCGCGGATTTGCAGACTCTCGCCTTCGATCAGGTTCAGCGCCAGCGGCTCGGTGTACACGCCGCTGTCGACAATGTCGATCACCGCGGCGCGCGGCCGATCCCCGCCATCACGCAGCGCATGCCATGCCTGCAGCGCTTCGCCGATGGTCGTCAACTTTTGTCCGGCACCGACGCGCAGGATCACGGCGCCTTCCGGCTGGGTGACCGGGCGCGGGTATTCGCCGCCGCCCATGTCGGCGCTGAAGGCATAGCGGTAACTGACCCACACGCGTTTGGGCACTTTCCGCTGCGGGAACATGATGCGGCCCAGCTCGGGGTCGAGCGCAACCTGCCCGGCGCCGATCCGTGCGCGCCAGCTCGACAGGTCGGCAGGCACCACCAGCGCAGCCTCGATGACATTCTTGCCGGGCTTTTTGGGCCACTCCACCATGATCACCATGCTGCGCGTGGCGCCGTAATAGTCGTCCGACGCATGCGGCGGCGGGCCGGCCACTTCCAGCGCGCGCCGCCGCACCGGCACCGGCAGGTTGATCTCTCCCGCAATCGATGTCGGCGCGCTCTCTGCCTGCGCACGGTTGTAGAGCGGCGTGTCGCTGCCCAGCACATTGAAGCTGAAGCAGTGCGGCCCCTCGTCTTCCAGGCAGGTGGCCCGCACTTCGGTCAGCGGATAGGTCTTCAGGCGCCAGGCAAACACGCCGACATTGCTGATGTTGTGACGTCCACGGCTACGCGTCGAATTGATGCGACGCAGGTCCACGCCATGCGCCTGCTCGTCGAAAGGCCCGCCGATCAGCTCCAGCGCCCGCCCATTGCGCAGGTCGATCGTGCCGCCGCGCCCTGGGCGCACATGGTTGAGGTGCTGGGTCCAGCCCAGCAGGCGATAGAATTCGACGGCGCGCGCAGGCCAGCCGGCGCCGTCCGATGCGAGCAGCTCCAGCAGCGACAGCGCACCCTTGCGGCGCCGCGCCGCCACAGTGTTGGCGATTTCGCGGCGCGGGTACAAGGCCTTGCCGAGCGCACGCGCGCCCTCCACATGCGATTCGCCGGCGGGCCGGTAGCCGATCAGATCGCCGATATACGGCGCGACCCAGTCTTCACAAGTCTCGATGAACCAGTTTTCATACAGTTGCGCGATATCGTCCTCGACGACATTGACCTGCTCGGCGATCACCGCCAGCAGCGCCTTGAGCGGGTAACCCTGCTCGGCATCGCGCATGCGATGCACCAGCGGCATCAGCTCATACAGACGGTCCGGATTGCGGTTCATGCGGATATCTCCTGCAGGATCAGGGTATCGGCTACCTCCGGCGAGAGGTAGGCTATCTGCGCGGGCAGCAGCACGCCACCATCGCCGGAGCCGGCGGAAATGGGAATGCGCGATTTGAGCCCCAGGGAACCGGCCTGCTCCGACCGGAAGCTTTCGATCAGCGCCTGCTCGGAGATGACATCGAATACATCGAGGTCCACATAGTCCACGCCGCGCGTACCCTGGAGCAGCGCGATCGCGCGCGAGGCAAACAAATCGCTGCCCAGTTCCAGCGCGTCGAAGCTGAAGGCGGCGAGCATCGTGGCGCGCAGCTGCGCTTCGACTGCTTCCCACAGATAGTCAGGCAGGATGCGGATGCGCGCCGAAATCACCAAGGCGAGGCGCTCGCGCACCTGCAAGCGGATCGGCAAGGCCGGATCGCCATACAGCTTCATCGCGGCGCGCAGATTGCGCAGCAGATCGCTGCTGGCATCGATGGGAATGTCGTCCACGCCGGCAATCGTCAGGTGCACCACTTCGCGCCGACCGTCGGAACGGGCCGCGGCGACCGCCTTGCCCACGCCGCCGAAGGTGCGTGCAAAGTCGGCGTGATCTTGCACCGATACCAGCCGATCCAGCGCCATGACCGCCAGCGGTACATTCTTGCGCGCCTGGTCGCGCGTTTCGGCATTGGCGCCGCCCGATGCGCGCAAGGGGTTGGTCACGCCCTTGACACCGAGCGGACGCGTGGCCAGCAGGCTGATTTGCCCCGCCTTGACGTTGCCCGGCCTGCCGATCCCGCTGCGATAAACTGCCTTGACGTTTTCCTCGCCGCCGGGCAGGCGCGCACCGGCGACACCATTGCCGAAGATGATGCTGGTCTTGCCATCGTCGCTGGTGCGGGTGATGAACTTGCGCTCCAGCGGCGACAGTCCGGCCAGGGTATCGGCTTCGTGCCACTCGATGTCGTTGACGCGCACCGTCAGGCTCGACGCCACCCCGGAGACCGTGGGGGCCGAGACGAACGTGAGCGGGTCCTGCTTGAGCGTAAAGCTCTGCAAGGCCCTGGCGGCATCGCCGCTGCCCAGCACCTCGCGCCGCGTTTCGCCATGGGTGGCGCGGACCACGTTGGCGCGGATCGACACCGTGCTGCGTTTGAACTTGTAGGCCAGCGGCTTGGCGAACGCCAGATAGGTATGCACGATATCGCCAGGCAGCGCCGCCATTTCGGTTACGTTGTCGTCTTCCGGATGGCCGTTGTCGCTGACGCCCGTATTGATGGCGGTATTGTGCGCGGTGCCAGCGCCGCTGGATGGCATCAGTACGAAGGCCGCGCCATTTCCCGCGCCGATTGCCACGCCCGGTTTGGGCACGGAGGCGACCGGCACCTTCATGCGCACCACGTCCTGGGTAACGGCGCCGATCATGGCAAGTTCGCTCGACATCACACCGCCGACCGTATCGCCATTGTCGTCTTTCAGGTCGCTGCGTTCACCCGTGACGATAACCCAGCGGCCCGCCTCGAGGCCATCGTACAGGGCGCCCAGCTCCACGCGCAGGCCGCACACGTCGTCGGTGACCGGCAGCTCGGCCAGCTCCAGCTTCTCGGACTGCGCATACACGATGGTCCTGCGGATCGCCTCAAAATCGTCGGACGTCGCGCTCGAAGCGGTCGACGGGTTGAGCATCCAGCTTCCCTGGCCCGAATTGTGCGGCAACAGCAGCGGAATGCGGGTCGTCTTGCCCGTCATACCGTACTGCGCACGCGTGATCGAGGTGCTGGTTTCTCCCGCCAGGAAGAACTGGGTTTGCGCCGTGGTCAGCACCGTCTGCGGCGTCGTGACCACCACCCAGCTGTTGGACAGCACTTTCGGGTAGGCGGCGTCAAGGTGCACGACGTGCGGATCCTCGTGATTGATCAGGCCCGCAGTGGAACTGCCCTCCACGACCGGCCAGTCATCGACTTCCCTTACCTGATGGTTATCGTTGACGATGGTGCGCTTGTGGGCGTTGTGGCCGAACAGGGGCGCCTGCAGCCGCAGGACGAACACCTCCGCCACCGCCGGTTTGGACAGTGGCACGTTGCGCCATGCCTGGTACAGGTTGCGCCCGACGGCGGGCTGGAACTGTGTCAGCAGGCGCGTCTGAACGTCCGACTTGACCGAGAACGAGACTGACGCCGCGCGGCTCAACTGCTGGCTGTTGGCCGGCTGCAGCGAACGCGCCTTGACCAGGGACGGGATCAGCGTGGCGACCAAACCCTGGCTGATCATGGAAAAACGCGCTTCCGCGACCTTGAACTCCTGCGCAAACAGCGCCCGCGACTCCGCCTCCGTGATGCGGCCCGCCGTCATGAAGTGAAGCGCTTCGACGAAATAGCCACGCACCCATGCCAGTTCCTCCTTGTCGCCATCGGCGAGCAGCGCCTGCACTGCGGCCGCGACCTTCTTGCTCGCTTCCAGCACGGCCGAGCCTTGTCCGGACGAGGGATCGGTATTGGAGATGATCGCGTCGAGCGCATCCCGCAAGGCCAGCAGACTCGTTTGGACAGCAATCACACCAGGCTTGTTCTCATCGAGGCAGCGCCATTCGATATCCGCGTAGCGCGCCGCGACGTCGCCCCACGCCGCCGCCACCGTCAAGGGGTCGGCGGTCAGCTGCAGCGTGACCTCGGTCTCGTTGGCGGCGCTGTCGACCTTGGCGGCGACCACGCGCCGCATCACCTGGTTACCTGCGGCACGCCCGAACGTCATCAGCATGACGTCGTTCACCGCCAGGTTGAGCGACGTGCCTTTGAAGCGCAGGCGCTCGATGAACCGCGCGCTGAGCCGGTTGAGCGCGACCGGGCGGCTCATACGCGGCTTGATCTCGTTCCACTCGAAGCGCGCATGCAGCACCTCGGAGGTCTCGAACGCTTCCATCTGTTCGCCCGGACCGGGCACACTGTTCACGCGCGCACCCTTGGCGATATCGACCGGCTCGGCATCCTTTTCGACCGCATAGGCCAGGAACACGCTGGCCGCCACGCCAGGGCGTAGCGCATAGCCGGACAGGCGCGCCAGTTCCAGCACGGAACGACGCTCCGTGGCGCAGCGCAGGTAGCCTTCGTTGGCGATGCGCTCCTGATAGAAAGTCAGCACATCGGCACTGACGGCCCAGGCATCGAGCAGCGCAATCGAAAAGTCGTCCGGCGCCCGCGTCTTGAGCGCATCGAGGTCGAGCGGTCCCTCATGGTCCAGCTTTTCGCGCACGCCGGCAAAATAGTGTGCACTCGCCAGCCGTGCGCGCATGCTGTCGAAAAAGCTCGCATAGGTGCCGGCGCGGTAGCGCAGTGCGCCAAGGCCGGCCCGGTTGGCGGTGGTGCCGGGCGTGGACGCGTGTGCGCCCTCGCAGCAGTCGCAAGGCATGTCGCTCATCGTCCACCTCCAAGCAGTAAGGTGAGGGTTCCGTTTTCGGCGAAATCGGGATCGTTGTCCAGCTGCGCGATCTCGGTCGGGCCCAGGGCCAGCACACCGTCGGCAATCGCGGGGTCTTTCAGCGGCGTCGGGGCCAGCGGATCGTCAGGAACGTCAAGGCGCTGCAGACGCAGGACACGGACGTTTTCCACACCTTCGACGCCGGCAGCGGCGGCGATGATGCGCGACAGGTACAGGCCGCCGCCAAAGGTCAGCCGGTCTGGATGGAACAGGCCCGACTCGCCATTGGCCAGGCGCCGGCTTCCCAGCACATCGAGCAGGCGTGCGCGCACCTGGCCGCGTGCGTAATGGGGCAGCACGCACACGTGCAGCGTCAGGGTGATGGCCACGTAGCGTGCCTGCACCACCGCCAGATCGTGCCCCATCCGGCGCAGCGGATACAGCTCCCCTTCAATTGCCGTCAGCAAGGCCGGTGCGGCGTGTTCGGAGTCGATCGGATCGATGGCCACACGGGCCTCGTACCAGCTGCCGGTCCAGGCCAATGCGGCCGCGGCGCGCTGAATCCCGGCGTTGCGCTCGGCCAGTTCGGCATAGTCGGCGGCGGTGACGGCGCGCATGCGCTGCTTGCGAAAGGCACCCGGCGCGAACAGCTTGACCTCGGCCACCAGTTCCGGCTCCGTGCCGCCACTGGCGGCGATGGGATTGCGCACGGTCAGCGCGATGCCGTCGATCTGACCGGGGCGGTACACCATCGCCGCGATGACGTCGCGCCCGACATTGCCCGACGCCCCGCCGCCGGTGCGGTAGCGCGTGTCGAACACGGTGCCGACCGCCGGCATCATGCCCAGGTCACCGTCGCCGAAGCGCAGATGGGCGCGCCGCTCGTCATCCATTTCAACCACGAACTCGCGCGCGCCGCCGCTGCTCGCCAGTAGATCCTGGCGCGCATGCCATTGATCGGTACTGGCGCGCTCGGACAGCACCAGGTCGGGCAAGGCCTCGCGCGGGTCCTGTGCCAGCATGGCGCGCGCCGAATTCGCCTTGACCGGCAGGACGCGGTAGGTCAGATTGGATTGGCGCAGCTGCGGGCGGAAACGGTCGGCCACATGGGTGGCCGCGACCACGCTGCCATCGCAGGCGCACTCGCCCGGATCGGCGTGGCCGGTCACGGGTCCGAGCGGATCGTCCGGCGCCCGCCGCCCATGGTCGACCAGCACCACATTGCCGCGCGCGACCGTGATGCCGCCAATGCGCGCGCAATCGAATTCGGCCGACAGGCGTGCCGAAATGCAGAGGGAAAACGGCAAGGCATCCTCGGGCCCCCACTCGACTTCCAGTACCGGCTGGCCCAGCAACTCGTCCACGACGGGCGTCACGCGGGTCAGCAGCACGGCATGCCGGTGGGTGGGATCGGCGTCGCCGCTCGCGCCGGTGGTGGCGCCGCGGACCTCTTCCAGGATCAATACATCGCCACTTTTCAGGTCAAGCACGCGCTGCGTTTGTCCCTCCACTCCTGCGCCGGCGCCATCGACCAGGGTGGCGCGCGTGGCGCCTTTGGGCAGGCAGCACTCCGTATCGCCCCAGGTGTACAGGGCGATCTCGCTGTGGGCCGCGCGCACGGAGACGGTCCCGCTCCCGATGACCAGCGGTTCGAACACCTCGTAGGTGCTGGCCTGAAATTTCTCCATCGCGTCGTGCGGCACCACGCGTCCGGCGAACTGGTCCAGATCGGGGAAGCCGGTGATGAAATACAGGTCGCCCGCATCCCAAGGGCCGGCGTCGCTGGTCGACTGCAGGGTGACCCAGGTCCGGGCGTTGCACCCCTCGTGCATGCGATAGTCGACCAGGCGCGCGTGGCGCCGCACCGAGATGCGCTCGCGCGCCGTGTCGAGATAGGCTTCGGTGGCAACCGCGTCCTGATAGTAGCTGAGGTAATCGGCCGTGTAGGCCAGCACCTCGACGAGGGTGATGCCCAGATCGGGCGCATGGCGCTCGGTCCAGCCGGGCATGGTCAGCGACATCCGGTCCAGCATCATCTGGCGCAGGCTGGCATAGTCCTTGGCCAGATAGTCGATCTCGGGCGCGGCAAACGGCGCTGGCGGACAATCATGCGCGCTCTTGCAGTCGAGGTCCGCAGGGCAGTCGAGCCGGAACTGGAAGTCCAGGCAAGCGTAGCGCGGGTCAAGTCCGTGGAACGGCTGGGCGCCGCTCTTGCCCTCGACGAAGCACAGCCGGTAAGTCGAGAAATCGCCCACTTTGTCGAGCTCAATGCGCAGGCAATCGTCCAGGTCCGGATCGTCGGCGCGATCGATCTCGACCCGCAATACGCGAATATCGCGGATCCTGCGCCCGCCTTCGATGCGCACGTTGGCGACGGTAATGCCCTCGGGGATGGCGCCAAAAAAGTGCACGCACAGCGAGCGCTTGGCATCCGACACTTCCAGAAAGTCGACGCCATTCCAGCGCGGATTGTTAAACAGGCGCTGGCGCCGCAGGTCGGCGCCGCAGGTCAGATCGCTAGATGACATTCGTGCTCTCCCTCGCAAAACTGGCGCTGGCAATCTGGCCGGTGCGGCGCAGCGCGTACGTGACGTCGATGGTGAGCGTGCTGTCCCGGCTCGTCACTTCCAGCTGGCGCACTTCGATCAGGTCGCCCAGCCAGCGCTGCAGGCCGGACTGGATCGTGAACTGCAGCGCGGTGGCCAGTTCAGGGCTGTTCAGATCGAAAATGCGCGCCAGCAGGCCGCTGCCGAAGTCAGGCCGGTTCACCCGCTCGCCTGCATTCGTGAACAGGAACTGCTCGATCATGTCGCGGATATGGTCATTCTCGTCCGTGCTCGCGGTGCGGCCGCGGCTGTCGAACTGAAACGGAAAATCGAGATTCATCATGTCCCCTTGACCCTGACCTGGGTCATTACGATGTTAAGCGGCGTCCCGGTCGGCACGCACACTGACTGGCTGTCCTGCATCAGCACCGGCATTCCGCCCGCCTTGACGCGCAGCGCGCCGGTGAGCCAGTTGGCCGTCACGCACGGGCCGTTGCCCGCGGTCGGCGGCGGCATCGTGCATCCGGCCACGATGTGCGGCGCCGACTGCGTCACCACCGGCTGCCCGCCCACCTTGACGCGCGGGTTCGGCGCGGTGGCCTGCGCCTGCCCGCCGTGCGCGCACAGCACCGTCGCTCCCACGTGCAGCAGATAGCCGGGCATCAGAGCACCTCCAGCGCACCGCCGTTGACCGACGTTTGCGGTCCGCTGAGCTTGATGCTGGCACCCATGCCGTTGTCGATCTCGATCCCCATGGCGCTGATCTTGATCTTCATGCCCTGCGTTGTTTCGATCGTCAGCCCCCCATCACCCGGAAGGTCGTTGATCGTCAGCGTCACCAGATCGGTCTTGAGCACCTTCATCTCGGCGACCGCCGGCGATGCGGGCACTTCGCCCTGGGCCCAGAAACAGCCGCTCCAGATCGGATATTCCGGGTCGCCATGCTCGAACTCGATCCATACAAATGCATCCGTCGGCGGCACCAGGAACAGTCCGACGCTCTTGCCTGCATACGGCAGCGACGGCAGCGCCCAGCCACTCTCGTTGTCGCCAAAGACATCGGCCACCTTGGCGCGTATCCGCCCCAGCATCAGCGGGTCGCGGTTGTCGCTCACCACGCCGCGGAACTTGCCGAACATGGGCGCCGTCATGGCCGCACCAGAGGCAGCAGCGCGCCGTGGCCATCGCGCGTGATCGAAAACGATTGCTTGTACTCGCCGCGCCGGATTCGGTGCGTCACTTCGCGCACGTAGTAGTTGCCGTCGTAGCTGAAGCCCACCCCGCGCACGCCGACCAGCCTGCGCGCACGCAGCACCTGGCCATAGCGCACGGCGTCCACCTCGCCGCTGCCGGTCACCGCATCCGACGATTGCGACGCGCTCGACGCCGCGCGCAGGCCCGCCTGCACGGGATTGAGGTTGGCGCTGTCGCGCGGCAGCGTGGTGCGCAGCGACTGGGCAGGCCGCAGCGACAGCGGCGGGCTCAGGCCAGATGGAACGGGAATCGGAATGCTCATTTTGGTAAACGGCTCCACGATGGTCACGCGCGGCTGGGCCGGTCCCAGCGCGTCGTAGCTGAATTGAATCGGATTGTCGACATTGGTATCGGCACCCATGTTCATGGTCAGTGCCGGTTGCGGGATGCCGATGCGGTTGTCCAGTCCCCAATAGGCGGTATTCACGCCGGGGACCGGGGTCGGCTCGATATAGAACACAAAGCCGTTGCGGGTCGCCAGTTCACGGATGTAGGCCAGGTCGGTGCCCTGCTGCGACGGCACGCGGTCGACCTGGATCGGCACATCGGTGGTGGGCGTCACCATCGGTACCAGGCCCAGCGTGGCGTAACCGGCGATCAGGCGCGTGACGATGACCGAATCGGGCTGATTCGGATAGGTCGCGTTCTTTTCTTCGAGACTGAGCTTGACGCTGATATCCTTGCCGAACACGTGCAGCGTCGATTCGCCCGGACGGTTGCTGGGAGCGACCTGGTGGCTGGTGATGATCCCGTCGATCAGCACCTGCGGCAGCACGCCAATGGACACCACAATGATCACGCGGCTGGGTGGATCGAGCACGCCGCTGGCCAGCAGGCTGTAATCGAGCAGCGCATCCTTGCCCATGCTGAAACTCATGCGAAAGCCATCGAAGTCGCTGTCGCGGTTGGCCACTTCCAGTCCCTGCAGCGATTCGACGATGGCATACGGCGCCGGCAGCGGCACGGTGCGTCCGATCAGCAGCTGCATGCGAACGCCCAGACTTGGCATGTCAGATCGCTCCCGTTTTCGGAAAGGCGATGCGCAGCACGCGGCCGACTTCCTCGGTCAATTCCTGCGGCTCCATTGCGGCATTGGTGTCGCACACGCGCCAGAACTGCTCCGGGTCGCCCAGATAGCGCGCCGTGATGTTGTCGAGTCGGTCACCTTCGACCACCACGTGCTGCGCCACCAGCGGACCGGCGTCCGGCTGCGGCACGAAGCGGCGCCGCAGATACACCACCTGGCGGCCGTCCGGCCCCTCCAGGCGGGCGGTCTCGATGGCGTAGTAACGACTGGTCGGTGGGAACATGGTCGGGCCCCTAAAGCTTGAATGAAGCGCCCACATTGAGCGCGCTGTTGACGACATTCGTGGTCGCCATCACTTCCTTGGCAATCTGATAGGCCATGAACAGGGTATGGCCCGGGTTGGTCAGCTTGAGGTCGACATAGCTGAGCACATTCAGACTGAGGTCGACCTTGGCGCGCACCGGGTTAAGGAAGGTGTCGTAGGCTTCCTCGGTAATCGAAAAGCTCGATACCCGCACCGGCAGCACCCGCGTCGGTCCCCACACGAACAGGGTCAGCGGCGCCTCGGGCGGAATGATTTCGATATTGCCCACCTGGGCAAGCGCCATGTTGGCGATCACCCCGATCGTCTTCGGATACAGCAGCATTTCCAGCGCTGCCAGCGTGGGCGAGACACCCGCCACAACCGCCAGGGGGTTGCCCTGCTCCAGGCCATCAGTGGCATCGACTTCGACGCTCAGGGTGATGGTCTCGCGCGGCGGACCGGTGAGGCGGAATGCTTCCGAGCGGGCGCTGTTGTCGCCACCGCCGGTGGAGCGGGCCTCGAGCCGGCGCGTCATGGTGTCCGGGTTGTACTGGAAAACGACCACGCTCGCCACGGGATTGAGCGGATCGAGTCCGATGATCGCGCCCTTGATCAGACGCGGCGAGCCGGGAAAGCCACTCATGGCGTCACCAGCGGCCGCGCGATACCCCACGGATTGCCGCTATCCCAGCCGGCGTTCTCCCAGCTGGTCTGCTGGGACGCCATGGCCGAATAGGCGGCCACCTGACTCAAGTCCAGATAGTGGTTATTGCTGGGGAAGTAGCTGTGCCCCAGCATGCGCGTGCTGCGCGTGCCGTCGGCCTTGAGGCGCAGGCGGATATGGGTCCAGATCGGCGGGAAGTTGAAAATGCGGTTGGCGACTGCGGTCCCGGCCAGATAGCCGGATACGCCGCCCACGATGCCGCCGATGATGCCGCCGGCCAGCGATCCGATCGGGCCGCCCGCCAGCCCGATCGTCGCGCCCACGGACGCGCCGGCCCAGGCGCCGCCACCGCCGCCGACCGCGGCCCCCACGGCACCGCCCAGCGCTCCGGCCGAGATGGTGCGCGCGCCCGCCGTCTGGTCGAAGTCCACGCCCTCGATGCCGCCCTCGGTGAAGGGGGAAGTGCTTCTGATCAGGTTGTAGGGGTGCGAGGAAATGCCCATGTAACTGGGACCGCGGTACATGCCGCTGTTGGCATGCAGGCCGTTGCCGGTCAGGTGCACGCCGTCGGCGGTCTCGCACCAGGCATGCAGGTAGTTCGTGAAGCGAAAACCGGTACTGCCCGTCAGGAAGGGCTCGGTGACCACCGCCGGCGGCGCCGGGTCGGGCACGCGCGCTCCGGCCGGCGAGGACGGGTCGATCCAGCTCACGGTGGCAGCCGATCCTTCGATCCTGCGCGAGGTGGATGGCACCGCCGCCCCCGACTCCTGGCGCGCCAGCTGCATCCCCGTGCGCGGCTGGACCGGCACCGCCTGCCCGCCCAGCACAGCGTCGGCGGCCGCGTCGGCCATGCGCTCGCTGCTGTCGCCGGGCGTGCTGGCCTCGAGCTTGGCTTGCACCTTGCCGGCGCTGCCGTGCTGCTGCACGACGTGGGCCAGTTCATGCGCCAGCAGATGCCGGCCGGCGGGACTCGATGGCGCGAAGCGGCCTGCCGCGAACGCGATATCGTTGCCCACAGTGTAGGCCTGGGCCCCCATGGCGCGCGCCGATTTGGCCGCGTCGCTGTCGGTATGAACCCGCACCTGCGAAAAATCATGACCGAAGCGGCGGCCCATGTCGGCCTGCAGAGGTGCGGCCAGTGGGTTGCCGGCCGGGCGGCGCAAGGGTGCCGCTCCCGGTGCCGCGGCGCTGGCAGGTTTGTCGATCCGGTTCGCCATGCTTTTCATGTGATTCCCCTCATGCGTGTCGGTCGTGGATGTTCATGCGGCGATGGCGCCATACAGCGACTGTGCGATCTGCTGGCCCAGGCGGACCGGGTCGGGCCGGCTGCCGACCTCTATCTGGGCCGCCGCCATGTGCGCCACCAGGGCGCCGCCGGCCAGAGCGCCCGCCACGCCGCCTTCGGCCAGCAGGCGTGCCAGCTCCCCTTCCACCGTCGCTTGCAGCAGTGCGCGCTGGCCCGACGGCAGATCCACCCCCGTCAATACCAGGCGATCCATGTGCAGGGTGACGTTCATGCCGGTGCCCCTGCCGCTTGCGGGGCCGGCTCGACCCAGCGCAAATCGGCTTCGTTGATCGGCTTTTCCAGCTTGCGCAGTTCGGTGCGCGCCGCCTCCAGCAGCAGCGGCATGCTCACCTGCACGCCGCGCCCGGCAGCGGCGAAAGCCGCATTGAGGGCGATGTTGTGGATGCTGCCGCCGGTCAGGTTCAGGCGGCCAAGGCGCTCGTAATCGAGGCGCGCCAGCGGCACCTGCGCCGGAAATACGTTTTTCCAGATGGACGCGCGCTCTTCCGGTCCCGGGAACGGAAAATTGACCACGAAGCGCAAGCGCCGCATGAAGGCCGGATCAAGCGAGGCTTTCATGTTCGAGGCCAGGATGGCGAGGCCGCGGAAGGCTTCGATCCGCTGCAGCAGGTAGTTGATTTCGATATTGGCGTAGCGATCATGGCTGTCGCGCACTTCGCTGCGCTTGCCGAACAGGGCGTCGGCTTCGTCGAAGAACAGGATCGCGCCGCCATCTTCGGCCGCATCGAACAGCTTGCGCAGGTTCTTTTCGGTCTCGCCGATGTACTTGCTCACCACCGCCGACAGGTCGATGCGGAAGATCAGCAAACCCAGTTCGCGTGCGATCACCTCGGCCGCCATGGTCTTGCCGGTGCCACTTTCGCCGGCGAACAGCACGCTGATACCCAGGCCGCGGTTCATCCGCTCGCGAAAGCCCCAAGCGTCATACACGGCGCTGCGTGAACGCACCTGGTCGATCACCTGCTGCAGCAGCGCCTTCTCGGTCTCGGGCAGCTCCAGGTCGCTCCAGCCGGACTTGGCATCGACCACGCGTGCCAATTGGTCGAGCGCGGGCCGGGCGCGCTGCAGGCTGGCGCGCCACAGTGCCGCGCCCAGCGCATCGCCGCTGGCGTCGCGCATGGCGCCGGTGGCGATCTGGCGGATCGCCGGAGCATTGAAGTTAAAGTGCGCCGCCAGGTGCTGGGGATGGCTGGCGGCGGCGTCGCCCAGCGCCTCGCGCCACAGCACCGCCTGCTCGGCAGGGCTGGGACGGGCCACGTCGAGCGTGACGGTCTCGCGCGCGCCCTCCGGCCAGGGTTCGCGCGCGTCGACGATCAGCAAGCCGCTGTCGCGTTCCATCAGGCGCATCAGGGGCGCCGCATGCGCTCCCGCGCGGTCGGTGTCGCCCGCTTCCACCAGCAGTGCCAGGGGCAGCAGCGCCGCCTCGCGCCGCCACAGGCGGATCAGGGTTTCCAGTTCGGCTGTCTGGGTCGGCAACTGCTCCGCGCGCAGGCGGTACAGCGTCAGATCGAGTTCATAGGCGGCCGCATGCGCCACCAGCAGCTTGCCCTGACTGTCGGCACCCAGCAGCTGGAACAACGGCACCTGGCCGCTGTCGAGCCCGCGCCTGGCCTGGGCCGCGATGGTATCGGCCAGGGTTTGCTGCGATGGCGGCAGCGGCTCCAGCGGCGCCACCGCAGCCGTGAGCAGGGGCGCCAGGGATTGGTCGAGATAATTGAGGCCCTTGACGTAGTTGACGATGCGTTCGTCCGCCTTGAGCTGGGCCCCCACCAGCGGGCCGCTGCCGCTGCCCACGTCGATCAGGCGCCAGTAGCGCAGCGGACGCTCGGGCGACATCGCATCCCAGGACGGCTCGGCGAACAGCTTCATGGCCAGCGCGAAGCTCGGCCCGGTGGAAGGCGCATCGCCCTGGGCGCGCGCATACAGCACGCCCATATGGGGATCAAGTTCGATCGCCACGCACATGAGCATCGTCATGGTCTCGAATCGTGTCAAGCCCATGCGCCGTGCCAGCATCATCAGCGCCGGCGGCGGGTCGGCCTGTTCGGCGTCGAGCATCGCCTGGGGCGGCGCAGCAGGCGCAGCGCCACCGCCCGCCTCGCCGACCACCGGGCCGGGCGCCGGCAAGCTTCTCAGGGGCGCGGACTGCGCGCCCGGGAACAGGCGCCCCAGCACGGGGCGCGCACGCTGCGCGCTCTGGGGCGCGGCCGCCGGCGCGGGCGCGGCCGGTGCTGGTGGTGCGCCGTGCACTTCCTCGGCCAATTGGTCCAGGCGCACGCGCAACCAGCCCAGCGCAAGCGCCAGATACTGGTCGTTGGCGGTGAGCCATTGGGCAAATTCCGGCGTCATATTCTCACCTGCTGTTCCGGGTCGAAGGAAGGCAGCGCCGGGCTGCCGGTCTGGATCACGGGAATGCTGTCGATTCCGTCGACGCGCAGGCGCACCAGATGCAGACCGGCGCCCGCGGTCGGCACGGCAACCGTGATCGTGGTTGGCGTTTGCAGGTAGTTGGGGTCGAGCGGATCGGGATGCACCACCGACAGCGGCGACAGCGGCAGATCGCCGAACAGCACCTTGACCAGCTGGCCGCGGCGCAGGCGCGGCGCGCAGGTGAGAGTCAGGACATCGCCCGCCACGACATTGGGCACGGTGGTGCTGTTGGGCGTGAGCGTGACGCTGGGCGCCAGCGCGAACGACACGGACGCGCCGCCATGGCGCGCGGGCAGACCGGCAGGACGGGCGATGGCCGACACCGAATACGAACCGGGCGCCCAGCGTTCCCACGCCTCGGGATCGTCCGCCAGGTCAGGCAGCACCACGCTGGCCGCACCGTCGGGCAGCGCGGTCGGCGTCAGCTCGACCAGCGGCGGCGGCAGCGGCACCGGATCCGGCGGGAAGTGCGGCGCCGGCGCCATCATGCTGGTAAAGCGCAGCCGCGCATCGGCGCTGTTCAAGCCCTGGCCGTCCAGGGCGATCACTTCGCCCAGGCGGGCGGCACTCTGGGCGCGCGGCGGCAGCAGCGCACGCAGCACCGGTCCGCTGCCGGTCACCGCATCGACACCCTGGTCTTGCGGGCCGCGCCGCAGAACCGGCAAGGCGGCCGCACCGCCGCGGGTGCTGTCGATCAGCACGACCGAACACTCGTAGGCGGCCGACAGCCGGTACGGCGCCTGGAAGGTCGACCACAACTTGGACAGTTCATCGAGCGAGAGCTGGATCGGCGTGATGCGGATGCGCTCGACCTGGACCGCCAGATCGCTGGCCGCCAGTGCGGTGTTGATCTCTTCGCGTCCCAGTACGGGGTGGTCGTGCAACACGCTCATGGCCGCACCCAGCAGCAGCTGGCTGGCGGTGCTGTCCAGATTGTCGTTGTCGCCGCTGGCGTACGCCGTCACCAGATAATGCAGGTTCAGCGCCAGCGGCGGCGGCGACTGTTCGCCCGGACGCACCTGGCGCGGCATGTCCATGTTGCGCCAGGCGGCGTTGATCACGCTCTGGTACAGGAACAGGTTGAGCTGGGGCGGCTTTTCCAGGCCCTTGCGCGCCATGTCGAGCGGCGAACTGGTCACCGACACGCCGGACAGCGGCAGCACCAGCGGCGGCACCTGCGAATTGAGCAGGTGCCGCAAGGTGGCAGTGACGGCACTCAGAGAGCGGGCATTACTCATCGCGAGGCCTTTTCCTTTTGCTGGGCCAGAAACTGCTCCAGGCTGAGCGAGGGCGTGGCGGACACCGGCCGCGCCACGGCGGGCGGCGCGCTGACGGCGCGGATCTCGACCCGGCCGATCGACACATGGATGGTGGGCGCGGGCGGCGCCGCTTCGTCAGCGCGTTCGGCCGGCGCGTGCAGCTGCGCGGCGACGGGCCGCGGCGCCGGAACGATTGATTCCGCCCGCCTCGGCGCAGCCGGCGCTGCGCTGGCGCCGCTGGCCATGGATGGATGCGCTGGTGCGGGCGGCTGCGCGACGAGCGGCGCCGGTGTGGCGCGCACTGCCTTCGGCGCGGGTTTCTCGCGCTCGGCGCTGGCCTGGCGGCGGGGCGCGATCTGCGGCGCCGGTGCGCTGTGCACCATCACGGCCGCAGGTGCGGGCGCCAGAGCCGTGCCATGCTCGGCCGCGATGGCAACCGCTGGCAGAGCAGCGCGGCGTGGCGCCGATGGCGGCGCCGGTGCGGCAACGGCGCCACCATCGCGCACACCCTGCTCGCTGCGTCTGGCCGGGACAGCGGCTGCAGGAGCCGGCGCTTCGGCTGGCGGCGCCACGCCCGTACGCACCGCGGCTGGCGGGGCTGCACGGGGCACGGATTCGGGCGTGGGAGCGGGACGCACGGCCGCCGCAGCTGCGCTCACCGGCGCGGGGGCCGGCGCGCGCGGTGCGCTGCTCCTGGCAGTTGACGGTGGTGCGGCTGGTGCCGGCGGCGGCGCCAGCGCCGCTTCACCCTGCGCCTGCTGCGCTGGCACAGGCGCAACTGGCGCCGCGTTCCTGCGCCGCACGGGCGCGGCGACGGCGTCGCTGTCCGCGCTCACATCCAGTTCGGGCGCGGGCGCGGCCGGTTCGCTGCGCGCCACCGGTTCGAAGCGCGACGCCAGGCGCGGCAGCACTGCCGCGGCAGCGCCGGTTTCACGCACCGTCAATGAAGTCAGGAAGTCGTTCACAGGCGCACCATGTCGAGATAGATATCGCGCCGGCGCGCCGTCATGGACAGGATCTCCGCTTCGCTCCAGCCGTATGCGCGCGCCAGCGTGTGCACATCGTGCAGCGTGCGGCGCGCCCAGGCGTCAACTTCCTTCCACAGAAAGGCGCCAATATCGAGCAGGTCGTTCCAGGCGTGGGCGCAGCCGGGGCAACTGAGCGCCAATTCGATGCGCGCCAGCGGATCGGCGGCAGCCATGGCCTCGCCCAGCGCCGCCACCGCGGCGGGCGGCAAGGCGTCCGGCGCCAGCGCCTGACCGCCATGCGTGACGCTGGCCACACAGCGGCGCAGCAGCTGCGCCGGCGAAGGGTCGTCGTGCGCCAGACTCAGAAGATCGGCACTGTTGGGCAGCCGGTAGGCGATCTCGTAGCCGCAGCTGTGCAGCGTGCGCACTGCCGCAGCGCCCTCCCCGGTCTGCAGCAAGGCAGGCGGACAGACATCGTCGATGCCGAAGCTGACATCAAGACGCTCGCCGCAGGCCGGGCATTGGGCCAGGGCGGCGATGGTGTCGCCAAACAGCGCGCGGCGCAGGCGGAACAGCCCCGCGTCGCGCACGCCCACCGGCAGCGCGGCCAGCGCGTCGTCTGGCTCGCCGCCGGCGCAGGCCAGCAAGGCCAGGGCGCGCCGGGCCGGCGCCTGCTCCAGCCCCGATTCCCACGCTTGCAGCAGCAAGTCGGCCTGCGGGGCGCGCATGACGGTCAGCCCTGACCGTTCAGGGTTGGCTCGGCGGGTTCGGCGACTTCACGGTCGCGCTCCCACCCTTCGTTTTCCAGCTTGATGGTCTGGATCGCCACCGCGTTGGCATTGGCGTCCAGGTCCGGCAGCGCGTGGTATTCCGACACCCAGCAGCGAAACACCTTGTAGGCCAGCGCCAGCTGCCCCGTCTCGTTGTAGACCTCGATGATGATCTCCTTGCGGAAGTCCTTGAGCGAGGTTTCCGCACCGAGCGCGGTGCCGAAGTTCCACACCTTGCTGGCCCACTTCTCGAACTCGAGGTCGTGGGTGACGCCGCGCTCGATCGTGATCGATTCGAACTCGGACCGTCCGGGCGACTTGCGGCTCGACGATGGGTCGCCCCCCTCGCGGTGCTTGACCACTTCGGTGGTGCGTTTCAGGCCGCTCACCTTGCTCACCCCGGCCACATAGCGGCCATCCCACTTGACGCGGAACTTGAAGTTTTTATAGGGATCGAACCGCTGTACATTGACACTGAACTGGGCCATCTCATCCTCCTGTTAGGTCTGGATCTGCCCAGCGATTTGCTGGAGTTTGATCACGACGAACTCTGCCGGCTTCAAGGGGGCAAAGCCCACCACCACGTTGACGATGCCGAGGTTGATGTCGGTCTGGGTCGTGGTCTCCTTGTCGCACTTGACGAAGTAGGCTTCCTGCGGCGTCTTGCCCTGGAACGCACCCTGGCGGAACAGGTTCTGCATGAACGCGCCCAGGTTCAGGCGGATCTGCGCCCACAGCGGTTCGTCGTTCGGCTCGAACACCACCCACTGGGTGCCGCGATACAGGCTCTCTTCGATGAACAGGGCCGTGCGCCGCACCGGGATGTACTTCCATTCCGATGCCAGGCGGTCGTCGCCCTGCAGCGTGCGCGCGCCCCACACCACCCTGCCGGCGGCCGGCATGGCGCGCAGGCAGTTGATCCCGAGCGGATTGAGTTCGCCATTTTCGGCGTCGGTCAGACTCACGCTCAGCTGCGGCACGCCGACCAGGGTGGCGTCCAGGCCGGCAGGCGCCTTCCACACGCCGCGCGTGTTGTCGGTGCGGGCGAAAATCCCCGCCACCGCGCCGCACGGGACGAAGTCTTCGAGCTGGTTGTCATGCAGCGGGTTGGGCTGCTTGAGGCGGGGGAAGAACAGCGCCGCATTCTTGCTGTTGGTGCCGACGCTGGCCACGCCAGCCTTGGCCGCATCCTTGTCGGTCCAGTTGGCGATCGGGTCGACCATCAGCATGGCGCGCCGGTGTTCGCAATAGCTGGCCGCTTCGGCCACCAGGGCGGCGTCGACATTGCCATCGGCCAGATAGGGCGGAATGCACAGCATGTTGAACAGGTCCGCCTTGCGCAGCGCGTACAAGCCCTGCTTGTCGTTCTGCTTGCCCGGTCCCGTGAAATCGGCCTGGGTCAGGGGCACGCCGTTGGAGGTGGCCTTGGCCGCGGCCAGCAAGGCGCGCTTGGCGTCGACTGCGGCGGCGTCCGGCGGGTCGATTGCCAGCGCATCGGCCAGCGCCTGCTCGGCGCGGCTGATCGAATCGGTGGCGATCAGCGCCAGGGCGGCGGTCTTGGCCTTGACGTCCGCTTTGGCGGCAGCGACGGTGGCCGGCACCTGCGGGTTGGCCGCCAGCGCCACGGCCAGGGCATCCTGGGCCGCCTTGAGGTTGGCGCTGGCCGTGTGCAGGGCGACCGTGTCGGGCATGGAGACAGGCGGGTAGGCGCCCTTCCAGCGCAGCAGACGCGATTCCAGCGCCAGCACCTTGTTGAGCTGGCGCGCGCTCGGCAAGGCGGTGAGGTTGCGGAATTGTTCGACCTGCAGCGGCACGCCATTGGCGCCCACTTCGGTCACGGTCAGATTGAACAGGGCCGTTTTGGCCACGCCCATTTGCAGGGCCACCTGGTCCGATACCTGGGTATCGAGCGCGAAGCGCAGGTTGCCGCCCCAGCTGCCGGGATAGGCCGCCTCGAACGTGAAATTGCCAACCGAGAGCGGGGTGCGCGGCGGCGGCGCCGAGCCGCCGGTGTCGAGCGCGAACAGGCGCACGATGATGGCCTGGCCGCCCCCGTTCAGATAAAAGTCGCGCACAGCATAGCCAAGCGTGCTGTCGACCCACAGGCCGCCGAAAATGCGTTCGAATTCGCCGTAGCTGTTGATCACCACCGCTTCATCGGTCGGCCCGCGCAGGGCCCGCCCGATGAAGGCGGCAACCGACGTCGCCATCCCGGTGATGGTTCTGACACCGCTGGGAATTTCTTCAATATAGACGCCTGGATAACTCAATGTCGAAGGCATATTGCCCTCCATCAAAAGTTTGCAGCGGAAAGGACATCGGGCGTGCGCCGCGCTGGCCTTGCGTTTTGAAAAGAGTGTTGCTAAGGAGCACGGCAAGCCGGCCAGCGAAGCAGGTTTTTGGCAGGTTTTACTGAGAAACCGCAAACTAGCTCAGCCATTATGGAACTCGAAACATGACGCACTTTGAGGTGGATCAAGCAACAGTTTATGCATTCTTATGTTATCTCCGCAACAACTTTAGTAAATACAGTAGTTTTGAACTAGGCTACTGAACATCGTGTCCCGGGACATTCAGGTACCATTTGGTCAAATAGTTGCATTTTGCTAAATTGATTTCGCGGGGACGTTTCCCATGGACAAACAAAACACTGATACCAACCGTTTCCTCTCCACCGGCGTCGAAGGCCTGGACCTGATCCTCGGGGGCGGCCTCACCAGCGACCGCCTGTTCCTCATCGAGGGCGAGCCCGGGACCGGCAAGACCACCCTGGCCCTGCAGTTTTTGTACGAGGGCGTACGGCGCGGCGAATCGGTGATCTACATCACCCTGGCGGAAACCCGGGTCGAGCTGCAGGCCGTGGCGCAATCGCACGGCTGGAACATGGAAGGCATTCACGTCGAGGACATCATCCCCAACGAGAACATCCTGCATCCGGACCAGCAGTTCACCATCTTCCATCCCTCGGAAATCGAGATGGGCATGACCACCCAGCGCATTCTCGACACGATCGAAAAATACAAGCCGACCCGGGTTGTGCTCGATTCGCTGTCCGAACTGCAGCTGCTCGCCGAAAGCCCACTGCGCTACCGGCGCCAGGTGCTGGCCCTCAAGCAGTACCTGTCCGGCAAGGGGTGCACCACGCTGTTCCTGGACGACCGCACCGCCCTGTCGGGCGACCTGCAGGTGCGCAGCGTCGCCCACGGCGTCATCACGCTCGAGTTGATCAACCAGGACTACGGCTCCGAACGGCGCCGTGTGCGCATCGTCAAGTACCGCGGCATCGCGTTTCGCGGCGGTTCGCACGATTACAAGATCGTCACCGGCGGACTGCGCGTGTTCCCGCGCTTGATTGCCGCCGACACGCGCGTGAGCGCCGAGCGCAAGCAGCTCTCGAGCGGAATCGCCGCGCTCGACACCCTGACCGGCGGCGGCTTGGACGAAGGCACCAGCACCCTCATTTCCGGCCCACCCGGAACTGGCAAGTCGTCCCTATGCGCGCAATACGTCTACGCCGCCACCCGGCGCGGCGAAAAGGCAGCCATGTTCCTGTTCGAGGAAGCGACCAACAACCTGATGCTGCGCTCGAGCGGCCTGGGCATCGATCTGCAGAGCGCAATCGACCAGGGTTTGCTGCAGATCCAGCAAATCGATCCCGCCGAAATGGCACCCGGCGAGTTCATGGAAGCGGTGACCAATGCCGCCGCCGCCGGTGCGCGCGTGATCGTCATCGACAGTCTGAACGGCTACCTCAAGGCCATGCCGGACGAACGCTTCCTGGCCACCCACATGCACGAACTGCTGACTTATCTGGGCCAGCGCGGCGTCGTCACCATTTTGGTCGGTGTGCAACCCGGGGTCATCGGCGGCAGCATGTCGACCTCGGTCGACGCCAGCTATATTGCCGACAGTGTCGTCATGCTGCGCTACTTCGAGGCGCGCGGCAAAGTACGCCAGGCCATTTCGGTGTTCAAGAAACGGGTCGGCATGCACGAACGCACCATCCGCCTGTTCTCGATGAGCAGCAAGGGCATCGCCGTGGGCGAGGTGCTCACCAACTTCCATGGCATCCTCACCGGCGTGCCGACCTTTGACGAAGAGCAGTGCCAGTTCCTGTTCGAGGATGAACTCTGCTGATATGGAAAAGCGCGTACTCATTTACGCCCCCAGCGGGCAAGACGCGGCGCTGGCATCGAAGATGCTCACGCTGGCCGCGGTCGAGAACCTGGTGGTCGATACCGCCGCCCAGCTGGGGTCCGAACTGCTGCTGGGCGTGGGCGCCGTGCTGACCGTCGAAGAAGCCCTTTCCAACGGCGGGCTCAAGGTGCTGGGCGACTTTGTCCAGCGTCAGCCCAACTGGTCGGACTTGCCGATCGTGCTCCTCACCAACCGCGGCCCGGATTCGCTGAGCGTGCGCCAGGCCCTGGCCGTGCTGGGCAATGTCAACCTGCTCGAACGGCCGGTGCGCACGCTCACGCTGATCACGTCACTGCAGTCGGTGCTGCGCGCGCGCGAAAAGCAGTACCAGGTGCGCGAGACCGATCGCCGCAAGGATGAATTCCTGGCCAGCCTCGGGCATGAACTGCGCAACCCGCTCGCCCCCATCCGCACCTCCATGGGCCTGCTCTCGCACATGTACCCGGACCAGGCGCCGGTACGCAAGGTGACCGAGGTGATCGAACGCCAGGTGACGCACCTGACGCGCCTGGTCGACGATCTGCTCGACGTGGCTCGCATCAACAGCGGCAAGATCGAGCTGCAGCGCACCAGCACCACCTTTGCCGCCGTGATGGGGCATGTCGCCGAATTATGCGCCGCGCCGGCCGCCGCGCGCCGCATCAAGATCGACTACGCCCTGCCCACCGAGGAGATCGTCCTGTACGCCGACTATGCGCGCATGGTGCAGATCGTGGCCAACATCCTGTCCAACGCCGTCAAGTTCACCCCGCCCGAAGGCTACATCAGCGTGCGCGCTGCGGTCGACGGTCCCGACCTCACGATCTATATCCGCGACACCGGGATCGGCCTCGATGCCTCGGCGCTGGGCCGCATCTTTGCCATGTTCGAGCAAAGCCGTCCGCCATCGGGCCAGATCGCCAGCGGTCTTGGCATCGGCCTGTCGCTGTCGCGCCAGTTCGCCGAAATGCATGGCGGCAGCGTTTGCGCCACCAGCGAGGGACTGGGCAAGGGAAGCGAATTTATCGTCACGCTGCCGGTCGTCTCGCGCGCACACACCAGCGATGCCACCGCGCAGCCGGCCGCGCCGGCGCTGCCCGACCAGCGGCCCAAGGTGCTGGTGGTGGACGACAATCGCGATGCGGCCGATTCGCTGCAGGCGCTGTTCGAGATGGAAAGCTGCAATGTGACCACCGCCTACGACGGCTACGAGGCAGTACAGGCAGTCGAGCAGGGCATGCCCGACATGATCGTCATGGACCTGGGGATGCCCAGCATGGACGGCTACGAAGCGGCGCGCCAGATCCGGCGCAAGCCCGGCTCGCAGGATGTGCTGATGATCGCCCTGACGGGCTGGGGCCAGAGCGACGCGCGCCAGCGCACCATGGATGCCGGCTTCGATCACCACCTGATCAAGCCGGTCAATTTCGATGAGATCCGACGCCTGGCCGACAGCCGGCTCAGGCGCCAGCCCCAATTGCGGCGCGTGGTTTAGTTCGCCGGCACAGCCAGTTCTTCGAGCACTTCGATCAGGCGCTGCATCTCCACCGGTTTGACCAGATGGGCGTCGAAGCCCGCATCGAGCGCCATGGCGCGGTCATTCTGCTGCCCGTAGCCGGTCAGCGCGACCAGGCGCACGGCGCGCAGCCGCGGGTCGGCGCGCATGCGGCGTGCCACCTCGTAACCATCGATGCCGGGCAGGCCGATGTCGACCAGGGCCACGTCCGGCACCGCCAGCGCGGCCTGGCGCAGGCCGTCGATGCCGTTGGCAGCGCTGGTCACCATGTAGTGGTTCGATGACAGCATCATCGACATCATCTCGCGCCCGTCGTCATTGTCCTCGATCAGCAGCACATGCTGGCGCGCGCCCCGCTCCGGCGGCGGCGCCGGCGCCACCGTCTCGGGCGCGGGCACCGTGGGCAAGCGCAGTTCGAAGCAGCTGCCCTGGCCCGTACCCTGGCTGTAGACCGTCACCCGGCCGCCATGCATGACCGCCAGCTGGCGCACCAGCGCCAGCCCCACGCCCAGGCCGCCCTGGGCCCGGTCGAGCGTGCGCGCGCCCTGCACGAACAGGTCGAACACATAGGGCATCAGCTCGGACGAAATGCCGATGCCAGAGTCGGCCACCGCCAGTACGGCCTCGTCGCCTTCGATGCGCACCGCCACATTGATGCTGCCGCCGGGCGGGGTGTACTTGAGGGCGTTGTCGAGCAGATTGGCGATGATCTGCTCCAGGCGGGTGGGGTCGGCGTCGACCCAGACCGGCTCGGACGCGACGCCGATTGCATGGCGCACACCGCGCTCGGTCGCGGCCACCGCCGTCATGTAGCTGTCGACGATCTGGTCCAGGCGCAGGGGACGCCGCTCCAGCAGGATCTTGCCCGAGTGGACGCGGCCCATGTCGAGCAGATCGTCCACGATCCGCGTCAGGTGGCCGCTCTGGCGGGCGATGATGTCGCGCGCGCGCTCGGCCACGTCGGGCGGCATGGCCGGATGGGCCATGACCCCGGTGGCGTTGACGATGGCTGCCAGCGGGTTGCGCAGCTCGTGCCCCAGCATGGCGAGGAATTCATCTTTGGCGCGGTTCTGCTGCTCGGCGATGGTGCGCGCCTGGTGCTCGCGCTCGAATAGAATTTCGCGCTCTTCTTCGGCGATCAGGCGCGACTGCTTTTCGTTGCGCACCACGTCGGCCGCCGCCACGATCGCCATTTGCACCTCGTCGACTTCAGTCACGCCCGAAGCTTGCGACGGACCGATTTCCTCATCGTGCTCCAGGGCGTGGGCGGAACGGGCAGCGCGGTGGATCGACGTCGACAGACGGCGCGCGAAGAACAGGGCCATGAAGGCGGCGCAGGCAACGGCGGCGCCCAGCCCCATGATCGCCACCATCAGCGCCCTGCCTGCAGCCGCTTCGATCTCCGCTTCCGGCACGCCCACCGCCACTGTCCAGCCGGACAGGCCGGAGCGCTCCAGCACCGTGTACAGCCTTTGATTGTCGTCGCTGGCATTGCGGATCACACCCGTGGTCCTGTCGCGAATGGCCTGGCGCAGGTCGGCCTGGGCCTCCCCTGCGGCCGACCTTGCCGGCACACGGGTCTGGGCGATGGTGATGCCGTTGCGGTCGAATACGCCGGCCAGCCAGCCGCGCGGCATGTTCACCTGGCTGAGCACCCTGTTGAAGTGGTCGATACGGAACCCCTGCGAAATCACATAGCGCTTGCCGTCGGCCGTCTTGACCGGCACATCGACCACGACAATCAGCTTTTGCGTGACCTGCCCGCGGATCAGGTTCGACACTTGCGGCACGCCAGCGGCCAGCACCTGGGCCACGCGCGGGCCCGCCGTGGGCGGCGGCATGGGCGTGCCGAATGGGGCGGCGGTATTGAGCAGCAGCTGGCCGTGTTCGTCGAGCAGCGCGGTCCAGGTCGTGCCGGGCCGGTCGGCGTAGTGGGCCTGCTGGTAGAAGGCGGGCAGATCGCCGCTGTCGAGGTAAGGAGAATTGGCCAGCATGCGCAGGGCCGCCTCGGTGTTGGTCAGCTCGCGGTCGATGCTGACCAGCGAAATCCGGGCCGTCTCGCGCACCCCCTTGAGGGCCGATTCGCGTTCGGCCTTGAGCAGCATGTTGAGCGAGATGGCCGAAAACAGGATGACCGGAATGAGCGTCGCCGCGACCATCAGGCCCAGATAGGCGCGGATCTTCATGGCGGCGGGAGCATGCAGCGGTTCATCGGATGATCGACTCGTACGGACAGGCAGGAGTGCCATCATAAGCCATTTCCACGGGCGGGACCGCCACCCACACCCTGGCGCGCCGGGCGACCCGCTACGGCACCTGCAAGTTGAACGAAATCAACTTCGCCCGCGCAGACCGATGCCATCATCGCCCTGTCCACCGGCCACCAGGAACCGCCATGCCCGACACCGCCGACGCGGCCAGCCTTCCGCCATGCCTCGCACGCCTGGGCGTGAGCGCGCAGGCCGGCCCGCGCGAGATCCGCCGCGCCTACGCGCAAGCGCTGAAAAAGATCGATCAGGCGGGCGATATCGCCGGCTTCCAGCTGTTGCGCGAGGCGTACGAACAGGCGCTGGAGCTGCGCCATGACATGGATCCCGAGACGTCGGGCGAGCCTGCGCAGGCTCGCCGATTGTTCGAGCGGCTATGCGCCGCCATGCGCGCGCTGCCCGCCCCTGTGCGGCACGACGATCTGGTCGCTGAACTCGACAGCGCGCGCGCCGATCCAGCGCTGGACAGCACCGATGCGCGCAGCCAGTTCGAAGCCTGCCTCGTCGATCTGCTCGGCGGCGGATGGCAGCCTGGCCACGAAGCCCTGTTGACGGCCGCCGCCGCCGTATTCGGGTGGACCGGTGCCCATTGCGTGCCGGTCCGCTGCGGCGCGCGGGCACAGCTCGTTGAACAGTCGCTCGAACAGCTGCGCGCGATGGATCGGGAAGACGCCGCCAGCGCCGCCCAGCTGCGCGCCGTCTTGCTGCGCGCGCGGTCCGGAGCACACATCGCCGCCGGCCAGCTGGTCGATGACATCCATGCGATCGAACGGCTTTGCACGCGCTATCAGGCCCTGGTAGCGGTCGCCGCGCCCGCTGCCGTCATCGCACGATGGCGCACGGCCTGTGCCGCGCTGCCTCACTGCCGCCAGCGGGACCTCGACCTGGCACTGGTCGTGCGCGCGCTGATTTTGCTGCTGACAATCGTAGGACTGGTCCACGCCAGCGGTTTGTTCGGGCGCATTCCGGCGGGGCCCCGCGCGACGGCCACGCCCGCTGGATCGTCAGGCGCGCCCGCCGCGCCGCCCTACTTCCAGTCGCCGCGCAGGGCCAATACCTGCGCGCGCAGATAATCGGGCGTCGCATCGGCCGGCGCCACCGGCGCGCCCACCGCCAGCGCCAGCTGCGATCGCGGACCGCGCGCAAACGAGCGCTCGAACAGATTGGCCTTGTCGCGCGTGAGCAGGCTGCCCCACAGGCCGCGCAGGGCCATGGGAATGACGGGGACCTTGCTGCGCTCGAGGATCTTGGAAATCCCGCCGCGGAATTCATTCATCTCGCCGGTGGTGGTCAGCTTCCCTTCCGGGAAAATGCATACCAGGTCGCCCTCGTGCAAGGCCTTGGCGATTTCGGTGTAGGCCGACTCCATGATCCACGGGTCTTCCTTGGCGGGCGCGATCGGAATGGCGCGCGCGGTGCGAAAGATCCAGCCCATGAAGGGGGTCTTGAAGATCCGGTGATCCATCACGAAGCGGATCGGACGGGGGCTGGCCGCACCGATCACAAGCGCATCGACATAGCTGACGTGGTTACACACCAGGACCGCCGGGCCTTCGTCGGGAATGCGCTCGACATCGACCGTCTTGACGCGGTGGATGGTATGGATCAGCATCCAGGCCAGGAAGCGCATCAGGAATTCCGGCACCAGCGAGAAGATATACAGCGCCACCACGGCATTGAGGACGGCGGTGGCAAGGAACATTTCGGGAATCGTGAAGCCCATTTTGTGCATCAACATGGCCACGCCGGCGGCAACGATCATGAACAGTGCATTGAGGATGTTCATGCCGCCAATGGTGCGCGACAGGTGGGTCGGCTCGCAGCGTGTCTGGATCAGCGCGAACAGGGGCACGATGAACAGGCCGCCGAACACGCCCAGCAGCGCGATATCGATCAGGATGCGCGCCATGCCCGGGGTGGTGGCCATGGTCGACAGCGTCAACTGCGCCGTGCCGGCATACGCCACACTGGCAAAATACAGCTCGGCGCCAAACACCGACAGGCCGATCGCGCCGAACGGCACCAGGCCGATTTCGACCTTGTGGCCGGAGAGCTTTTCGCACAGCAGCGAACCGGCACCGACGCCGATCGAAAATACCGTCAGCAGGCCGACGAAAACCGTCTCGTCGCCATGCAGGTAATTCCTCGCGTAGAGGGGAAACTGCGACAGGATGATCGCGCCGTAAAACCAGAACCACGAATTGCCCAGCATGGACAGGAACACCGTGCGGTTCCGGCGCGAGAAGGCCAGGTTGCGCATGGTTTCGGCGAATACGTTCGGATTGATTTTCAGCTCAGGCGCCGGAGCGGGCGAGGCGGGGATGCGCAGGCTCACCACCAGGCCGACGACGGCAAACAGCATCGTCGCGCCAGCGACCAGGGTGGCGCCGTCGGAGCCGAACTTGACCAGCCAGGCGCCCAGCACCTGGCCGAGCAGGATGCCAACAAAGGTCCCCATCTCGATCAGGCCATTGCCGCCCACCAGTTCCTCGCTCTTGAGATGCTGGGGCAGATACGCGTACTTGACGGGGCCGAACAGGGTCGAATGCACGCCCATGCCCACCACCGCGGCCAGCAGCAGCGGCAGCGATTTGGTCATCCAGCCGATGGCGGCCACGAACATGATGCCGATCTCGATCAGTTTGACGATGCGCGCCAGGCGGCCCTTCTCGACCTTTTCCGCGATCTGCCCGGCGGTGGCCGAGAAGAACACGTAAGGCAGAATGAACAGACCAGGAATCAGATTGGTGAGCATGGACGGATCGAGCGTGGTCCACTTGGCCGCGTCGAAGGTGAGCACCACCAGGAAGGCCGTCTTGAAGACATTGTCATTGAAGGCGCCGAGGAACTGGGTCCAGAAGAACGGTGCAAAGCGGCGCTGCTTCAACAGGGAAAACTGGCTCGATTGACTCATGTGGGTCTCTGTGCGGTGAAAAGGTTAATCAGGATTTGCGTTGCAGCGTCTTGAAGGCCTGCGGCACCCAGGGGCGGGCCGCGACGATGAAACTGATGGCATGCTTTTGCTCGAGCGGCAGGCGCGTCTCGTGCTGATGCTGCTGGGCGAATTCGGCGGCAACCTGCTTGAGGCGCTCGAGCAGGGCCGCGGCCGACTGCTTCGAGAGCATCACGTTCACCAGGCGCAGGACCTCGTCTTCGCCATCGAAGCGCGAATTGAGATAGTCGGCCGCGGCCTCGTGGCGGAAGTAGGTCTGAATGGGACCGTTGGCGATCCAGCCGAAGGTACGCGCGATCAGCAGCTTGACGCGGTTATTGGGCAAGAGTTCGAGAAAGCCGATCTTGTCGAGCCTGAGCAGGTATTTGGTGACCTCGAGCTCCGTCATGTCGTAGTAGCGCACGATGTCATCGAAGCCGATGTGGTTCATGGCCGATACCGCCACCACCAGCAGGCGCGGGTCGCCGATGATTTCGCGCTCCTGGGCCAGCGTCAATTGCGAGATCAGCGACGGCGCCGCTTGCGCCGCGCTCAGTTCCTCGAACTCGATGCCGCTCGCGGAGAGGATATCGTCGAGCCGCTGCAGGGTGAAATTCTTCTGTGAAAACATACGCTTGACACTCGCTTCCGACATATCGATGCGTGCGGCCAGTTCGCCGTACGTCATGCCCCGCGCTTTGAGCAAGCGCTTCAAGGTGTCGACCAGTGTAATAGCGTGGGGCATGCGTGCATTCCTTTGTCTTCCGGTAGCAGATCTTAATACTGTTTGCCGCCAAAAGCGATACCGTAGTGCATTTTATTGAACGATGTCGTATTCGGCGACATGATCCGTCCTGCCAACCCGGCCAACCATCTCAAGGACGCACCATGAAACCGCTGATCGCCATCGCCCTCGCCTGCACCCTGTGCACCGCCCAGGCCCAACCCAACCCCAGCACCGACCTGTCGGCCGCATCCGGCCTGGTGGTGGCCGGATCGGCGCTGGTGGTGGGTGGCTCGCTGTCGGCCGTTGCCGCTTCCGGCGGGGTGGTCATCGCCAGCGTGCAGGTGGTGGGCGAATCGGTGCTGATCGTGCTCGAAGGCGCATCGCACGCCGCCAGCACCACGATCCGCCTGAGCGGCCAGGCCGCCGGCAGCGCGCTGCTGGTCGCTGGCGCGGCCGTGAGCGTGGTCACGCTCGCCAGCGGCTATGTGCTCATCACGGCGGGCGAAGCGATCGCCTTCATCCCCAGCGAGATCGGGCGCACGCTGGTGCACCACTCCAACCACTATGGCACGGGGTACTGATCATGCGCCGACTGTCGCTGTTTGTGCTGCTGGTGTTCTGCCTGAATGGCGCCCAGGCCGGGCGTGGCTGCGAAGTGAAAAAGCCCGCGGCCCAGGCCTTCGTGAGCGCCATGCGGCTGGCCGAGAACACCCGTAGTGCGCTGGAAGCGTCGCATGCGCAGGTGGCCATCATCGGGCGCGTGGGTCAAGACCTGTCGGCCTACGGGCTGCGCTACTCGCACGTCGCCTACGTCTGGCGCGACCATCCGAAGGGGCGCTGGCTGGTCGTGCATGAACTGAACCGCTGCGGCACCGCCAGTTCGGCGCTGTACGACCAGGGACTTGCCAACTTCTTCCTCGACGACTTGTACGCGTATGAAGCGGTGGTCTTGATTCCCTCGGCGCAGAGCCAGGCGCGTATTGCCGCCGCGCTCGGCTCCCAGCTGGGCAACCGCATGCACTCGGCGCGCTACAACATGCTGGCGTACCCGTTTTCGACCGCGTACCAGAACTCCAACCAATGGGTGCTCGAGACCTATGCCGCCAGTACTGGCGAGGGTGCGATTGCCGACCGCGGGCGGGCGCAGGCCTGGCTGCGGTACGCGGGGTATTCGCCATCGATGCTGTTCATTCCCGCCACCAAGCGGCTCGGTGCGCGCCTGTTCAGCGCCAACATCGCCTTCGACGACCACCCCTTCGCGCGCCGCGCCGCCGGACGGATCGACACGGTGACGGTCGAATCGATCCTCTCCTTCATCCGCCAGCGCGAACCGCAAGCGCGCGAACTGCTCGTCACCGCCCGCTAAACCGACAGCAACATTACTCAAAAAACGGGGTCAGACCTCCATTCTGGAATATTCCAGAATGGAGGTCTGACCCCGATGTTGCGGCAACTTTAACGGCCGTCGTAGGTATCGAGGAATTTGCCGACGACATTGCCTTCTTCGCTGCCGTCCGGCTTGGTGATCAGCCAGTCGAGCATCTCGCCTTCGGGGAAGGTGTAGGTCTGGCCGTTGCGGAAACCCTTCACATGCGTGACTTCGCTCCAGATCCGCCCGGTTACCATCCCGCCATGAATCGACTGGACGGCGATGAAGACTTGCTCCATGCTGCCGGCGACATCATGCACACGCGTCGTCAGGAAAAACGATTGTCCGGCAGGCAATCCGGCCAGATAGCGCGCCTTGGCCTGCGGGTAGCTGGCGCGCGCCTTCTTCACGTAGGGCGCTATGGCCCGGTCGAACCGTTCCATGGACGAGATCGGCGCCGGCCTGTCCTTCGGCGCATTGGGGGCGAGCACAGGGTCGGCCGCGTGCGCACTGGCAACAACAAGCAGCAGGCAGCGCAGCAGATGGCGGAGCAGCATCATGAATCCTTTTATTCGCGGCATCGCCGAACTGCGCCAGCGCCGTGTTGCATAAAAAACGGGGTCAGACCTCAATTCTGGAATATTCCAGAATTGAGGTCTGACCCCGTTTGTTCAGTTTCCTCAAAAACATTCCCAAAGTGAGGTCTGACCCCGGGGTGGGGTTAGCTGAGGTTTTCGAGGCGGATCTTGACGATGGCGCCGACGACGGTGTCGAGCGCGGCCATCTTGGCGATGGCGGCGTCGATGTTCTTTTCCTGCGTCTGGTGGGTCAGGATGATGATGTCGGTGCGCGTCTCGCCTTCGCCCGGTTCCTTTTGCATCACGGCGTCGATCGAGATCCTGGCGTCGGCCAGGATCCGCGTCAGGTCGGCCATCACGCCAAGCTGGTCCTTGACATACACGCGCAGGTAGTAGCTGGTGGTGATTTCCGACATCGGCAAGATCTCGACGTCCGTCATCTGGTTGGGCTGGAACGCCAGGTGCGGTACCCGGTACTCGGGATTGGCAGTGGCCAGGCGCGTGATGTCGACCAGGTCGGCAATCACGGACGAGGCGGTCGGCTCGGCGCCGGCGCCCTTGCCGTAATACAGCGAGGCGCCCACGGCGTCGGCCTGCACCAGCACGGCATTCATCGCCCCTTCGACATTGGCGATCAGGCGCTTGGCGGGAATCAGGGTCGGATGCACGCGCAGTTCGATTCCTTCCACCCCATTGACGACGGCGCGCTTGGTGATGCCCAGCAGCTTGATGCGGTAGCCCAGCTGCTCGGCATACTTGATGTCGATCGCTTGCAGCGCGCTGATGCCTTCCACGTGCGCCTTGTCGAACTGCACCGGGATGCCGAAGGCGATCGCCGACATGATGGTGGCCTTGTGCGCGGCATCGACCCCTTCGATGTCGAAGGTGGGATCGGCTTCGGCATAGCCGAGCGCTTGCGCCTGCTTGAGCACGGTGCCGAAGTCCAGCCCCTTGTCGCGCATTTCGGACAGGATGAAGTTGGTGGTGCCGTTGATGATGCCGGCCACCGATTCGATGCGGTTGGCGGTCAAGCCTTCGCGCAGGGCCTTGATGATGGGGATGCCGCCGGCGACCGCCGCTTCGAACGCCACCATCACTTCGCGCGCCTGGGCGGCGGCAAAGATCTCGTTGCCGTGCAGCGCCAGCAGGGCCTTGTTGGCGGTGACGACGTGCTTGCCGTTCTTGATCGCGCGCAGCACCAGGTCCTTGGCCGTGTCGTAGCCGCCAATCAGTTCAACGACGATCTCGATATCGGGATGGTCGACCACCAGGGTCGGATCGGTGACGACTTCGCAGTCGCCGCCGACAATCGCTTCGGCACGCTCCTTGTTGCGCACCGCGATCATGGCGATCTCGATGCCGCGGCCGGCACGGCGGCGGATTTCTTCCTGGTTGCGTTTGAGGACGTTGAACGTGCCGCTGCCGACGACGCCAAGGCCGATCAGGCCGATTTTGATGGGTTTCATAGTCTTTTCATGGTGATGGTTCAGCCCTTGCCGTGGCGCCGACGGTAGCCGTCGAGGAAGCGCGCGATGCGGCCGCAGGCATCTTGCAGGTCGTCCGAGTTGGGCAGGAACACGAGGCGGAAGTGATCCGGCCGCGTCCAGTTGAAGCCCGTACCCTGGACGATCAACACTTTTTCTTCAGTCAGCAGTTCGACGGCGAATTGCTGGTCGTCCGCGATCGGATACATCACGGGATCGAGCTTGGGGAACATGTACAGCGCCGCTTTTGGCTTGACGCAGGTCACTCCCGGAATGTCGGTCAACAGCTTGTGGGCCATATCGCGCTGCCTGAGCAGGCGCCCGCCGGGCCCCACCAGGTCATTGATGCTTTGGTAGCCGCCCAGCGCGGTCTGGATGGCGAACTGGCCCGGCGCATTGGCGCACAGGCGCATCGAGGCGAGCATGTTCAAGCCTTCGATGTAATCCTTGGCGTGGCGCTTTTCGCCCGACACCACCATCCAGCCGGCGCGGTAGCCGCACGAGCGGTAATTTTTCGACAGGCCGTTCAGGGTGATGAACAGGACGTCGTCGGCCAGCGAGGCGATCGAATCGTGCTGGTGGCCGTCGTACAGGACCTTGTCGTAGATTTCGTCGGCCAGGATGATGAGCTGGTGCTGGCGCGCCAGTTCGATGATCTCGAGCAGCAGTTCGCGCGGGTACAGCGCGCCGGTCGGGTTGTTCGGGTTGATCACCACGATCGCCTTGGTGTTGCTGGTGATCTTGCGGCGCATGTCGTCGATGTCCGGGAACCAGTCGGCCTGCTCGTCGCAGATGTAGTGCACGGGGTTGCCGCCGGACAGGCTCACGGCCGCGGTCCACAGCGGATAGTCGGGCGCGGGCACCAGCACTTCGTCGCCGTTGTTGAGCAGGCCATTCATGGCCATGACGATCAGTTCCGAGGCGCCATTGCCGAGGTAAATGTCGTCGATTGTCACGCCGGCGATGTTCTTGCCCTGGGTGTAGTGCATGACGGCCTTGCGCGGCGCGAACATGCCTTTCGAATCGGTGTAGCCGGCCGCGCCATGCATGTTGCGGATCATGTCGTGCACGATCTCGTCAGGCGGGTCGAAGCCGAACACGGCCAGGTTGCCGATGTTGAGCTTGATGATCTTTTGCCCTTCTTCTTCCATCAGCCGCGCCTGTTCATTGGCCGGTCCGCGGATCTCGTAGCACACATCGTCCAACTTGTTCGATTTCAGAATCGGTCGCAAAATAGTTTCCCTGTCGTGAAGCTTTATGTTGCAGTGCGAAAAATACCATTTTGCCGAAAGGAGGGGATTTAATCAACCGCCGAGTCCGCGAAAATGGCTGTACATAGCCCGTTTGGGCTGCTTTTGACAGCAGGATCGTGAAAATTCGCGCATTCGCGCCGTTTGTGGCATGCTGATGCCCTGCTCCATCCACACCGATTTGCCATGAAGCTTCACGCCAGTACCACCAAACAATACCAGACCGTCACCGGCTATGATGACAGCGGGGTCGAAATCAATGCCGCTCGCTACCAGTACAGCCTGATCGTCATGCCCGAAGCGCCGCCGCGCGCCTGGGATGTGCCCACGTTCGAGGCGCTCACGGCCGCCCATTTCGAGCAGATCGAGGCGGACAAGCCCGACGTCGTCATTCTCGGCACGGGCGAGCGCCAGCGCTTCGTCCATCCGCGCCTGATCGCCAGCCTGTCGGCGCGCCACATCGGCGTCGAGAGCATGGACAGCAAGGCTGCCTGCCGCACCTACAACGTGCTGATGGGCGAAGGCCGCAAGGTGACGCTGGCCCTGATTATTGCACCCGTTTAAGTCTTGTCTAATTCCCACGCCGCGCTGCGGGCATTACAATCAGCGCTCACCCCTCTACCGGAGAGACCAGTGGCTGATCGCCCGACTGCAGCAACGATGACCGATTTTTCCGCCGCCATGACCGGTGGCGCGCCTTTCCAGCTGCGCGGCCGGCCGGCGCGCTACACGGTGCTGTATTTCTATCCGAAAGACAATACGCCGGGCTGCACCACCGAGAGCATCGCGTTTCGCGAGCTGCATTCGCAATTTGCCGCTGCCGCCACCGAGATTTACGGCATCAGCCGCGATTCGCTGCGCTCCCACGATGGCTTCAAGGCCAAGCTGGGCTTGCCGTTCGAACTCATTTCCGATCCCGACGAAGCGGTGTGCGCGCAGTTCGGTGTCATGAAGATGAAAAATATGTATGGTAAGCAAGTTCGCGGGGTCGAGCGCAGTACGTTTATCGTTGACGCTGATGGCAAATTGGTGAAAGAATGGAGAGGCGTGAAAGTTCCTAATCACGCGGAAGAAGTGCTGGCATTTATCAAAACCCAGCCTTGACCAACCCCGCCTCACCACGATCGACACCGTCATTTTGAGTCTAACAGTCCGCTTTACAGCATCACTTCAATCTGGCAGCAGCCGGTCCGGACATCATGCCGGACCCGCACAGCGCCGACTCCGCAAAGCCGCATTCGCCGGGCTATCCTCCAAGAAATTTTTAGATTGAGACCCTGATGCCACTGCCAAAACTCCCGACCAAGCCTGCCGCCCTCTTGCTGGCCCAGGATTATCCCAAAGCCGATCCAAAGAACAAGCCTGCCGTGCAGGCCGTGCCGCCGCCGAAACCGAAGCTGGCCGCCGTCAGCGACGTCCCCGTGAGCGACGTCGCCGCGCCGAAAGCGCCGGCCAAGACCGCCAAGGCCAAGGCCGATGCGCCCGTCGCCGCACCTGCGACCGAGGTCAAGCCGGCCGCGCGCGGCAAGGAAGTTGCGCACGCCGAAGCACCGCACCCGGCCAAGCACAAGCCGGTGGAAATGCAAGTCAAATCCAAGGCCAGCCGCAATGCCGACAAGTCCGGCATGACCAAGCTGTTCGTGCTCGACACGAACGTCCTCATGCATGATCCATCGTCCCTGTTCCGCTTCGAGGAACACGATGTGTACCTGCCGATGATGACGCTGGAAGAACTCGACGACCACAAGAAGGGCATGTCCGAGGTGGCGCGCAATGCGCGCCAGGTATCGCGCTCGCTTGACGCGCTGGTTGGCAATATCGACGATGGCGCCATCGAAAACGGCATCTTGCTGTCCAAGCTGGGCAACAAGGATGCCAAGGGCCGCCTGTTCTTCCAGACCCGCCTGCAAAATGGCCCGACCCTGCCGGAAGGTCTGCCGCAAGGCAAGGCCGACAACCAGATCCTCGGCGTGGTGCGCAATCTGGAAGCGGAAATGCCGGGCCGCGCCATCGTGCTGGTGTCCAAGGACATCAACATGCGCATCAAGGCGCGTGCGCTCGGTCTGCCGGCCGAAGATTATTTCAACGACCATGTACTGGAAGATACCGACCTGCTGTACTCGGGCATCGTCCAGCTGCCGGACGACTTCTGGAACAAGAACGGCAAGGACATGGAGTCCTGGCAGGAAAGCAAGAACGGCTATTCATCGACCTTCTACCGCGTCACCGGTCCCACCATGCTCACGCTGCTGGTGAACCAGTTCGTGTACCTGGAACCGAAAAATGGCGAAGCGCCCTTCTACGGCCAGGTGACCCAGCTCAATGGCAAGACGGCCGTGATCAAGACGTTGCGCGACTTTAGCCACAGCAAGAACAATGTCTGGGGCGTGACGGCGCGCAACCGCGAACAGAATTTCGCCCTGAACTTGCTGATGAATCCGGAATGCGATTTCGTCACCCTGCTCGGCCAGGCCGGCACCGGCAAGACCTTGCTGGCCCTTGCTGCCGGTCTGGCGCAGGTGCTCGAGACCAAGCTGTACAACGAGATCATCGTCACCCGTGTCACGGTGCCGGTGGGCGAAGACATCGGTTTCCTGCCGGGTACCGAGGAAGAAAAGATGTCGCCATGGATGGGCGCCTTCGACGACAACCTCGAAGTGCTCAACAAGTCCGATTCCGATGGCGGCGAGTGGGGCCGGGCGGCGACCCAGGATCTGATCCGTTCGCGCATCAAGATCAAGTCGCTCAACTTCATGCGCGGCCGTACCTTCGTCAACAAGTTCCTGATCATCGACGAAGCGCAAAACCTCACGCCCAAGCAGATCAAGACGCTGGTCACGCGCGCCGGTCCCGGCACCAAGATCCTGTGCCTGGGTAACATCGCACAGATCGATACGCCTTACCTGACCGAGGGTTCGAGCGGCCTGACCTATGTGGTCGACCGCTTCAAGGGCTGGTCGCACAGCGGCCATGTGACGCTGGCCCGCGGCGAGCGTTCGCGCCTGGCCGATCATGCCAGCGAAGTGCTGTAACGACGTGCTGTAAAACTAGCTGTCCGGCTGGAACAGCCTGTGCGCCGCAAGGCCCACAGGCTTTTTTACGTCCCGCTCGCCGGTGCCGGGCACGGCTTGTCGATGGTGGAATAGAAGTACTGCAAGACGGCGTCGCGGGTGGCGTCGTCGACCTTCTTGAACGTACCCACGGTGTCGTCCCAGCGGTGCACCGAGCGGTATTGCTGGCAGCCCTTGCTGACCTTGCGCTTGCCCTCGTCGATGGCGCCGGCGTTCAGTCCCAGCACGAACGGCGCGCCCTGCTGCGCCGGATACACCAGGCGGATGTCGGTCAGGTCGATGCGAAACGTCGGCCAGGTCCGGCGGTCGAGGTCGGCGTTGGCAAGCTCATAGGCTTTCTTGCCATTGAAGACGCGCTTCCAGCCCTGTTCCTGGCCCAGCACCATCAGCTGGCTCAGGTCGTAGGCATTCATCTGCGAATTGATCGGGTATGGGACCGCCCAGGCGAAATCGCACCAGCCGTCGCCATTGAAATCGGCGTTGACGGGCGTGGGCGCGTCGTGCGCCATGTTCACGCCCAGCGCGGGCGGCTTGGCCTTGGGCGCCTTGCATTGCGGCGCGTCGGGCCGCAGCGCCAGTGCCGGCGCGGCCGCTGGCGCTTGCGCGGCGTGGGTGCAGGCCGATGCCGACACCATCAGTGCGGCCGCAAGCAGGAGTGCTGGAGAATGCGTCATCATTACCTCAGATTCAGTGTTTGCATTTGCAGGCCCTTGGTATCGCCAAGTTCGTCGGAACAGCGCAGCGAGCGCCAGTCGCCGCGGCCGGCCGTGCCAATGAATTCATTGACATAGGCTTGCACATAGGCGGGCACGTTGATGGTCGCGGCCGTGCCGCCACTGCCGCGATTATGCGTGATGGCGGTGCGCCGTGCCAGTTCATCTTCGATCACCCGCTGGCGCGCGCGGTAGGCATCGGTCCCCGGCGTCGCATTATTGACGAAGTGGCTCTGGATCGCCGTGGCGCTGGTGATGGTATCGAGATTGCTCTGCAAGAAGCGCTTGGACACGAAATTGTACGGGTCCTGGCTTTGATACAGCCACATCAGCCAGTCGCCGAAGACCGTGGCGCCGTTGCCGTCGAGCGTACGCTTGGCCGCTTCCGAACCAAAGGCATTGAGCGCCTCGTTTTCGGTGCGCGCCCGGCCTGACGGCACGAACGCCAGCATGTCGATGAACTCGGTCAAGCCGAAGCCGGTGTCGCGGGTAAAGCGGGCGCGCCGCGCCGGCGTCAGACCGTTCCAGATGGCGGTGGCCTGCGCGGTCGTCTTGCCGGTGCCGTACTGGGCGCGGAAATCGCGGAACGCGTTGCCTGCCGCAGCGGCGCGCGTATGCGCCAGGCCGACCATGTCGGCCATGGTGCCGTTGGTGCCGCTTGGCAGGCGCACCACGGTGTTCAGGCGCAGCAAGGCTTTCTCGGCCGGCGTCATGTCGTCGATCAGATTATTCAGCGTGCGCAGGAAGGTTTCGCTCACAAACTGGGTGCGGCCGTAACTGGCGTAGTACGAGTGCCCGTTCATGGTGATGTCGGTCGCGCTGCGGCAGCCATTGTTGGTGCTGCAATCGCGGTAGATGGCCGACGGCGCGGGCGACTCCTGCATTTCGGCGGCCGCTTCGAGCTTGACGACGCGGCGCCGTTCGGTCGCGTCGGCGTACGTCACCGGCACCGTGGTGGCGCGGTCGCAGTTGAGAATGCGCTGCACATTGGCCTGGTTGCCGGTCATGCCCTGCACGGCCGGTTCCACCTGGCGCGTGACGTTGATGTCGGCTTCGCCCGCGGCGAAGCGTATGGCCGGCAGCAAGGGGTTACGCGCGGGGCAGACATTGCCGAACAGGCGGGTGCGGTCGGCGGCGATGTAGGTGGCAATCAGCTTGGCGGCATCGTCGTCGTTCATCTCGACGGTGAATTCGGCCAGCTGAATCAGGTGGTTGCCGTAGTGCGTGAGGAAGGCGCTTTCCTGGCCGGCGCCATCCCAGGTCTGGGCCGGCGTGCCGGCGTTGAAATTGCCGCCCACGTCGACCAGCAAGGCCGTATGGTTGGTCGCATAGGTGTTGCGGGTCTGGCCCAGCGGCGTGATGCCAGGGCCCGCCGCCACGTTGTCGACAATGAACGCCCAGCGCGCGCGGGTGAAGCCCTGGTTGGTGCCGATGGCTTGTCCGTTGGCGCCCGTGGTGATGGCGAAATAGCGGATGCGCGCCGCGCCGTCCGGGTCGAAGAATTCGTCGGGACGCCCGCCTGCATAGGCATACAGGTCCAGCAGCAGCGGGGCCGCGACATTGCTCAGGGCGTCGCCCACGCCGAGCGGATCGGGGCTGAGGAAACGGCCCTTGACGGGATCGAAGTAGCGCGCGCCGTGGTACACCAGGGCGCTGTCGTCGTCGTAGTACTGGCCCACATAGCGCAGGGGCTGATGGGCGCCGGCGGCGCCAGGCAGGGACGCGTTGACCAGGCCGCTGACCGGCTGGCGCTCCTGCCAGAGCGTCTGGCCATGATCGGTCATGCTGAGCACCTTGCCCACCCGGTCGGTGTGCAGCGCGCGCGCCGACATGCCGAACAGCCAGGTCTTCACACGCTGCCACAGCGTGGCGGGAGCGAAATCGAACTGGGCCAGCGGACGCCAGCCCAGATAGGCGTAGGCATAGCGCATGGCGCCATGCACATCGGCTTCGGCCACCAGGCGGTGCGATTCATAGAAGGCGATGGTGGCGCCGGTCTTGCCGTCGGCGTCGGCCACCAGCTTGACCACGCGCTGGCCAAGCGCATCGTAGACATAGCTGCTGCTGCCCGCCGCTCGCATGCTCTGCGCGAGCTGGCCAGCCGCGTTCCAGGTCAGGCGCTGCGGCCCCTGACCGGTGGCGATGGTGGCCGGCAGCCCGGCCGCATCGACCTCGTCGCCGGGCGAGACCGGCAGGGTGGCAGCGCCGTTCTGGCCGGCGGCCACCAGGCGCATGCCGCTCTCGCCGGGCGCGCCAGGTGCGCCATTGGGCGTCACAGCGTAGCTGTCCACGCTGGCGTCGCCATGCACGATCTCGGTGGCGAACTGCTTGTGCCAGGCGATGCTCTGGACGACGCGGTTGCCGCCGCCCAGCGCCGCCGGCAGCGCGCCGGCCGTGGCCAGGCTGACCGGCATGCCCTTGGCGTCGAGCTGCTGCGCCAGTTCCAGCTGCCGTCCCTGCTGGTCGGTATAGATGCGCGCAACCACGCGGCCCTGGGCATCATGGCGCCACTGGTGGGTCATGCTGACGGCTGCCGGCATGATCGCCAGCAGTGTGCCGGCCGGGATGATGGTCAGCGTCTGGCGCACCATCAGGCCGCGGCTGTCGTAGGCGGTGCTGGTGACACGCTGCCCGCTGGCGTCCGCGATGCGCTGCTCGACCGGGTTCATGCCCAGGTAACGATTGGCCAGGGTCTGCTCGGGCACGGTCGCGCCAGGCTGGAAACGCTGCAGCGTTTGCAGGCGGCCCGCATGGTCCCAACTGGCCCGTTGCACGGCGCCGCGCGCGTCGCGCTGTTCGACCAGGCGTCCGGCCGCATCGTGCCGGGCGATCTGCCAGCCTTGTCCGGGATTGCGGATCGCGCTCACGCGGCCAAAATCGTCGACCAGGCGGATGGCCTGGGCCTGGCCGGTGGCAAAGGCCTGGATCATCGCTTCGGCCGCGGTGCCGATCGGGCCCCAGGCCGCGCGCAGTGCCGTCCCGCCCTGGGGATCGGTCCAGGCAACGGGGCGGCTCGACCAGTCGGACTCGACGCGCGTGCCGCTCAGGGCGGCCGGTTCTGCCCTGGCCTGGCTCGTTGCCAGCAGGCCCGGATTGGCCGCGTTGGCCTGGCCAGGCGTGAGGGTGGCGCCGTCCGGCGCGACGAGCGCGCTCAGTTGCCCGCTCACGTCATAGCGGTAGCGCGTAACCTGCGCCAGCGCGGCCTCGCCGGCCCCATTGACAATGCGCACCTCCTCGGGCTGTCCGCGCCAGTTGTAGCGGGTCGCGATGGTGCGCGTGAAGGTGCCGTCGGTGCTGCGCACCAGCGTCGCGCGCAAGGCGGCGTCGCGCTCGAGGATCTCAGTCACCAGGTTGCCGGGCGCCGTGGTGCGCACCGCCAGCTTGGTGCGGGGATCGTAATCGGTATGCGTGATATCGCTGTTGGCGGGGCCGGCATCGCGCGCGGCGTTGGGCAGCGGGCCGTCGATATCGGTCGGTTCGCCATAGCGGTTGTAGCGGTAGGCGGTGGTGCGCGTGATCGCGACCACACCCTGCTCGTCGGGCGCTGGCGCATAGCCGGTTTCCGTGACCTCGCGCGGCAGGCCGGCCGCGGCGGCGGATTCGTCATAGCGCAGCAGCGTCAGCGATTCCTTGCCCGGCACGACGCTGGGCCGGCCGATCACCGACGGCTGCATGCTGGCGCCCACGTATTCATAGCGGCGCTGCCAGTGCGAGGAGACCCGTTTGCCATTCTGATACAGCGAGCGCGTGACGCGCACCGTGCGTCCCAAGCTGTCGAGCACGGCCTCGCTGGAGGCGACCGGCAGGCCGTTCGCGTCCAGATTGGTGGTGGCCGTCATGCGCCCGGCGCGGTCGTAGGTGTAGCGCACATTGGTCTCGCCGCAGTTGGCGCAACCGGCGCCGCGCACTTCCAGCAGACGGTAGCCGCTGGCATAGGTCGCGTAGCGGTAGACGGTTTTCTGGCCGCGGCCATTGGTGACCACGGTTTGTCCTGCGCCGCTGTGATCGAGCGTGACCTGGTCGATCCCCGTGCCTGCCACCAGCGCGGCCGGCTGCGCCACGGCGCCGGCGGCGCTGCGCGCCAGGGCCGCGGGCATGCCGCGCACCGACAGATTGCCCTTGCCGTTGACGTCGTAGCCATAGGTCGCCACGCGCTCCCAGGCTGGCGCCGCGACGCTGCCATGGAGTTCGCTGATACCGGTCAGCAGGGTAGGAAAGCGCGCATCTTCGTAGTGGTAGTAGCGGGCGCCGACGGGCATGGCGACCTTGACGAGATTGGCGCGCACCACGCTGCGCTCGTCCTGCGCCCCGGTGGGCAGGGGGCTGCCATAACTGTAGGCGAAGCGGCCGACCGGGCTGTCGATGGCTTGCACGCCGCGGAAGCGCTGGCTGCCATCGTCCTTGTCCGCGTACTGCAGGCGCAGACTGCGGCCTTGTGGATCGGTGACCGTGCGCAGCAGGCCGCGCGCATCGTACTGCAGGGTGACGAACAGGCCGCCCGGCGCCAGAATCTGGACCAGCTTGCCCTTCGCGTTGAAACTGAGCTCGCGACCATTGGTCCAGCGCCACACGTACTCCGTGCCGCGGCTGGTCTGCACTTCATTGAGCACGCCATCGGCCGGATTGGCGCTGGCGCAGGTGCCCGGATTGCTGGCATCGCGCTGGAAGATCAGGCGGGCGCCATCGGCCTGGACCACCTGGAAGCTGTTGCCGGTGACATGCAATTCGGTTTCGTACGACAGTTTCCAGCCGCGGCCGAGCAAGTTGGTGGAATGATGAGGCCGGCTGAAGGTACTGTTGTAATGGCGGACGATTTCCAGCCCCAGCACACCAGGCAGCGGCGCCATGTCGACTTCGCGCTGGTGCTTGTTGCCGGTGATGATGTTGATGGGATTGCCGGCGCCCAGGTTGACCCCGGGCGCGCTGTCGTTCGATGCGGGGCCGCTGCTGCCGCAGGTCGGTCCGCCGTCGCCGGGGCCGCAGGTGCCCGGCGGCGTAGGCGGCACGATGGGCGGCGTGCCGGGAACGCAACTGGTGTTGGGCGGACAGGCGGGCGGCAGGCCGAAGCCGGGAATGTCCGCCCATACCGGCAGACTCAAGGCCAGGCTGGCCACGGAGCAACGAATTAATCTGGACAAGAGGAGGTTCATGTAGGCAGACTCGACGTTATGCGGATGACCGCGATGCAGTTGCGGCAGGGTTATCTGAAAATGCAATATTGCATTAAAAGACATACTCTAGCATGGAATATAGTTTTTTTATCATCACTGATGACATTGGACTAAAAATCACCACACCGCTGTACCGCCCCGAAGCTGGCGCCGGACGCCGCCCCGCGCAACTGGCCGCCTAGGCCCTGGCCGCCCCCATCATCGACAGCATGGCCAACACGGCCGCCGCCATGGCCGCCGTGGCGCCCCAGCCCAGCACGCGCAGGCGGCGCCCGATCACGAAGCGCCCCATGATGGCCGCACGGCCCGCCATCAGCATCATGACGATCATGATCGGTACCGAGATCACGCCATTGATCACCGCGCTCCAGTACAGCGCCTTGATCGGGTCGATTGGCGTGAAGCCAAGCACGATGCCAACGATGGTCGACAGCGCGATGATGCTGTAGAACTCCTTGGCTTGCGACGCCGTCTTTTCCAGCCCCTTTTGCCACTGGAACGCGCCGGCCATGGCATACGCGGCCGACCCTGCCAGCACCGGCACGGCCAGCATGCCGGTACCGATGATGCCGGCGCTAAACAGCGCGAAGGCAAATTCGCCTGCCAGCGGACGCAGCGCCGCAGCCGCCTGGGCTGACGTCTCGATCGAGGCAATGCCGTGCAGGTGCAGCGTCACCGCGGTGGTCAGGATGATAAAGAACGCGACCAGGTTGGAGAACCCCATGCCGATCATGGTATCGACCTTGATCCGGTGAAAGTGCGCGCGGGCCTGGGCCGGCGCCACGCGCAGCGCCTGCGACTGCGGGCAGGCCTGCAATTCCTCCACTTCCTGCGACGCCTGCCAGAAGAACAGGTAGGGGCTGATCGTGGTGCCGAACACGGCCACCAGGGTGGTGATGTAGGCGGACGACCATGTAATGGACGGCAACACCGTCGCCTTGGCCACCTGCAGCCACGGCACGTTGAGGGTGAACACGGCCGCCACATACGCCAGCAGAGCCAGCGTCAGCCACTTGAGAAAGCGCACATAGCGGCTATAGGGTATGAACACCTGCAACAGCAGCGACACGATCCCGAACAGCGCCGCATACCAGCGCGAGGAAACGCCGACGATCAGTGTGGCCGCCTCGCCCATGGCGGACACGTCGGCGGCAATGTTAATCGTATTGGCAACGAGCAGCAACGCCACGATGAAGCGCACCAGCCAGGCTGGAAAATGCTCGCGGATATTGCCGGCCAGACCCTTGCCGCTGACGCGGCCGATCTGGGCACTGACCACCTGTATGCCCACCATCAATGGATAGGTAAACAGAATGGTCCACAGCATCTGCAAGCCGAACTGGGCGCCCGCCTGGGAGTAGGTGGCAATGCCGCTCGGGTCGTCATCGGCCGCGCCCGTGATCAGGCCGGGACCGAGTTTTTTCATCCAGGTGGTGAGAAAGGCGCGCGCAGGCGCAGCCGCGGTCAAGCAGGTATTCAACATGATGCATCCAACAACAAATCGCCCGTGCTCGGGCGCGATGACGACAATGCCGTGGCAGCGCGCAGACGGTCAGCGCGTCATTACGCAGGGCATCGCCCCGGTTCCCGTGGGAACGACAGGCGCGATACGGCGCAAGACCGGCCAGGCGGCGCAGTGCGACAACAGGAAGGGGGATGGGTGAGACGCGGACCGCAGCCCGCATGAGACGCCATCATCCGCTGGGGGCAAGATGACGGCAGGGAATTCTGCGTTATCTTGCCGAGGCGGCGCCAGAACAGGTCTGGCTACAACTGTCACTCGAACAAGTACCCATGAGGGTCTCCGGAAATGGAAAACAGCGCGACGATACGCGATATCGCCCCTGTTCGTCAACCGGAAACGCACGCGCTTGCCCGTCCGCGCCGTTGACAGGGATGGCCGCACGGGGCTAACCTGTCGGTCCGTTCGGTCCTTCCACCTGCCCGATTGTTTGTCCATGCTGCAAGCGCTCCCCTTCCCGATCCGCGTCGAATGCCCGCCCGGCCTGTGCGTGTGCAATCGCGAGCAACTGCTGGACGTCGCCGGCGCCGATGCGCGCGTGCTGATGCTCACCCGCGAGCAAGAGAAAAAGCTGATCGAGCGGATCGAACGGATCGACAGTTATGAACAGCTGCAACACGTCACCAAACTGCTGTTCGACCAGCTCGGCGTCGAACTGCGCATCGTCCCCAGCGTGCGCGGCGTGCGCACCGTGCGCGGCCTGAGCATCCAGCTGACCGAGCGGCCGGGCCTGTGCCGCAAGACGCGCGAAAAGGTGCCGGCCGCCATCCGCCGCTGCCTCGATCAGCAGCCCCACATCGTCTACGACCTGCTGGACGCACACGACCTGCTCGGCAAGGGCTGAACGCCGGGCGCACTGGTGATTCACATCAAGCGGGCATGGCTGCGGCCAACTCATCATGTCATCATGATCACGCGCGCGATGAGCTACCATGCCCTCCCCGAGCAAGTACGATTCCCTGGTGGAAGACGGCGCCCTGTCGGCGCAGCAACTGGCCGCGGCCGCGCGCAAGGCGAGCGCAGAATCGCTCGATATCGAGGACGTGCTCGTGCGCGATTGCAAGATCCGCCTGCACGCCATCGGCGGCGCGCTGGCGCGCCATTTCGGCGTGCCGTACGAACCGTTCCGGCCCGAGCGCGTCAAGCCGGCGCTCCTGCTGCGCCACCTCAAGGCCGTCTTTGTCGAAGACAAGCAATGGCTGCCTCTCACTGAAGACCGCGGCGGCATCCTCGTGCTCGCGCTCGACCCGGAGCGGGTCCGCACCAGCCGTCTCGTCGAGCAAGTGTTCCCCAAAGCGCCGATCCGCTATTACGTCACCACGCGCATCGAATTCAAACACACGATCGACCAGTATTTCGGCACCACCTGCCGCAGCGATGGCAGCTCGATGCGCGAACTGCTGTCGGAAATGGCGCTGCAGGATCCCGACGAGGCTGGCAACAAGGTGTCGGAAGCGGTCGAAACCGAGCTTGTCAGGCTGGTCAACAAAGTCATCATGGATGCCTACCGTCAGGGGGTGTCGGACATCCACATCGAACCGCTGCCGGGGAGCGGGCGCACCGGGATCCGCTTTCGCAAGGATGGGGCGCTGGTACCCTATATCGATATCCCGGCCGGCTACCGCAACGCCCTCGTTGCGCGCGTCAAGATCATGTGCGATCTCGACACCTCGGAACGGCGCAAACCGCAAGACGGCAAGATCAGGTTCAACAAGTACGGCCCGCTCGATATCGAGCTGCGGGTGGCCACCATCCCATCGGCCGGCGGGGTCGAGGATGTGGTGCTGCGCATTCTCGCCGCCAGCGACGCCATCCCGCTGGCGCAGCTGGGTCTGCTGCCGCGCAACATGGCGCGCCTGCGGTGGGCGATCGAACAGCCGTACGGGCTGTTCTTCGTGTGCGGTCCGACCGGCGCGGGCAAGACCACCACCCTGCACTCGCTGCTGGGCGCCCTGAACAAGCCCGATACCAAGATCTGGACCGCCGAGGACCCGGTCGAAATCACCCAGCAGGGCTTGCGCCAGGTCCAGGTCAACCGCAAGGCCGGCGTCGATTTCGCCACCGTCATGCGGGCCTTTTTGCGCGCCGATCCCGACATCATCATGGTGGGCGAAATGCGCGACCGCGAAACGGTCGGCATCGGCATCGAAGCGTCGCTGACCGGTCACCTGGTGCTGGCCACGCTGCATACCAACAGCGCGCCCGAATCGATCGTGCGTTTGCTCGACATGGGCATGGATCCGTTCAATTTCGCCGATGCCCTCATCGGGGTGCTGGCCCAGCGCCTGGCGCGCCGCCTGTGCACGCAGTGCCGCGCGGCCTACCACCCGGGCGACGCCGAAGTGGCGCAACTGCTGGCCGATTATTGCCTCGAGCTTGAACACACCGCCCCCTTCGCCGCCGATCCGGTCGCGGGGCGACACCGGGTCCTGGCCGAATGGCGGGCCCGCTACGCCGGTGCGGACGGCCGCTTCACCCTGTACCAGGCCCAGGGCTGCGCAGACTGCAATCGCGGCTACAAGGGCCGCATCGGCCTGCACGAGCTGATGATCGGGACCGGCACCGTCAAGGCGTTGCTGCAGGAACGTGCGCGCGTCTCGGCGCTGCTGGCGGCGGCGCTGGAAGACGGCATGCTCACGCTCAAGATGGACGGCATCGAAAAAGTGCTCCAGGGCCTGACCGACATGCGCACGCTGCGCCAGGTGTGCATCAAATAAGGCCGGAAGCGATATTGATGGTCAGGGCCAGCAAGGTGGCATTGAAGAAGAACGCCAGCACGCAGTGCAGCAGGCCGGTGCGGCGCATGCTGCGACTGGTAAAGCTGACGTCGGCGGTTTGGGCCGAGGTGCCGATCACGCACGAAAAATACAGGAAATCGCCGTAGTCGGGCAGCTCTTCGTTGGCGAAGTCGAGCCCGCCATTCCCATCGCGCCCGTGGGCGAGGTAATAGTCGTGCGCATAATGGGTGGCGAACATGACCTGGGTAAAGGTCCATGAAGTGAGCAGCGTGCCCATGGCCAGCGCCACGTGGTTGAAACGGATCGCGCCGTGCAGGTCGCGCGCCAGCGACAGTTCACCGACGATGGCGGCAAGCGAGGCCACGGCGGCCAGCACCACCATCGCCAGGATCAGCGCACGCCCTTCATCCTGGCCCTGGGCGCGGGTGCGCATCTGCTCGTGCGAGGAGGCGAACATCATGTGCAGCGTGAGAACCAGGTAGGTCAAGGCACCGGCATTCCAGCCGGCGATGACGCGGGTGATCCGGTGCGCGATGACGGTCTCGGGCACCAGCACGGCGACCAGAAGGCCGAGCAGGATGCAACCGAACAGGCGTGGCCGCGCCAGGACGATGCGTGCGAAAACAGGGTGCTTGGCGCGAGGGTTTTGTTCGCTCATGGCAGCATCATAGACCACTTCGCCGTGAAACCGTCGATGCAGTCTGACGCCGCGCGCGCGCGGGCGGCGACGCTAGGAGAGCGGCGTGTGCCCGCTGATCTGTTCCAGTGTGGCGTACAAGGGCTCGTCACCCGAGACGATCAGCTCGAGCCGAATTGTCGCGCCGCTGTCGACCGGTATGTCGCATTCCACCAGAGCATACAAGCCGCATTCGCCGTGCGGGAAATAGCTGACGCGGGTCGCCATCGGCGCGCTGTGCGTGAAACCGGTGGCGCCCGATGCCGCCAGCGCCGCCAGGGTGTCGGCGCGCACCGCTTCCACCCGGCCAAGCCCCAACGCGAGGGCATACCCGTATTGCGCTGTTAATTCGGCCAGGTCGCCCGCGATGAGCAGCCGGGCGGCACGCTCGCCATGGGCCGCGATCGACTCGGCAGAGAGCTGAGCGCGCGGCAGTGTGACCAGGCGCGAGCGCCGCACCAGCCGGCATTCATGCGGCAGCAATGCCAGGCCGCAGATGGCGACGCCTTCAGCGCATGGCCATTGAATCGATACGCTCGCTTTGGCGCCATCCTCCAGGATCTCGTCCACCACGTAATCCTGATGGAGCATGGCGCGATGGTGGAGACGTTCATCGTCGCTCAAGGCGTGGTCGAGAAAGTCCGGGGCAATCGCCAGCACGCGCACGACATCGCCAACAAACACGTCATTGCCGTCGGCATCAAGCGCACAAGGGGGCTTCATGACTTACGCGCGAGAACGATCGCCCACACCAGGATCGCAAGCTCGAATCCGAACGACCAGTGCAGGAAAAAATTCAGCCACCACGGTTGGTACAAGGCCGGCACCGTAAACAGCGAGACCGGCTGCCACAGGAACGGCGCGCCCCAGTAGATATCGCCAACGATGGTGTCGAGCAGCAGATGCCCGACCCCGCCCACGCAAAAGATGAACGCCAGCGCCGCCGCGCCCTTGCGCCGGGCCAGGGCCAGCCAGACGCCGCTGGCAGCGAGCAGTGCGAACCAGACGATGGGAAAGTGCGGCCAGTACAGGTGGTGCGGCGTGCGCCGATGGTCAACCAGATAAAAATAGAGCAGGTCCAGATCGGGCGCCAGCGCGCCTGCCATGGCCGCGGCCACGAACCAGGCCAGCGGAGCCCCTGTCGCGGCAAAGCGCCGGTACAGGTATTTGGCCGACAGATAGCCGGCGGGAAGATGAGAAACGAACATGAGGCAGGCGCATTCGCGAAAAAAAAGCCGTTCAGCATGACACCGAACGGCTCGTTGCAGACCGAAGCCCGCTTACAG
>Ga0209023_10000321_pt1 | contig 78435 bp, 66 predicted proteins | sample LakOneMetagenome_FD_187468 | JGI IMG/M metagenome (GOLD analysis project Ga0209023, IMG submission 187468) | Freshwater and sediment microbial communities from Lake Erie, Canada (SPAdes) (version 2) | ecosystem: Environmental > Aquatic > Freshwater > Lentic | place: Lake Erie, Canada... | reverse complement strand
CGGAGATCCCCATGGGAGGGCGCGGCTCACCAGCTTCCGGGATCACGACCTTGGCACGGCCGCCATGCCCGGATCGCACGGGAAGCCTCGGCGGCCCCATTGGCGGGCACGAAAAAACGGCGGGGGGTTTCCCCCCGCCGCTCTCTCGAATTCGAAAGTCCGCAGGGCCTAGAAGCGGACCTTGGCCGAGATCGAGAACTTGCGGCCGAGCAGACCGGGCTCATAGAGCTGCGGATCGGTGTTGCCCTGACCGGACCCCACCGCGCCGCCCATGGTCTGCGGCGCACGCTCGTCGAACAGGTTGCTGATAACCCCGGTGACCTGGAAGTTGTCAGTGATGTTCCAGCGAAGCGAGGCGTCGATGTAGCTGGCCGCCGGCTGGGCGACGCCGCCGCTGACCGGGAACGGTCCGTTGCAATCGCTGGCCGTGCCGGTGACGCCGAAGGTGGTGTCACACAGGCTGGGGACATAGCTCCAGCGCGCGAACGCCGTCCAGTCTCCGAGCGTGTAGTACACCGACAGGGTGGACTTCCAGTCGAAGATCCCGCCGCCGATCGCGGCGCCGCCGTCGGTCCCGATGAAGTTGGTGCCGTTGAGCGAGTTGTCCTGAACCAGGCTGAACAGCTCGTTCACGCGCAGCCGACCGGGGATCGGCAGGAAAGTGTCCTCCAGGTTGGTGGTCCACTCGAACTGGAAGTCGATCCCGGAAGTGCCGAGCACGCCCGCGTTGGCGACCGTCGTATCAACACTGTAGATCTGGCCCGTGACGTGGTCGCGAACGATACGCGCGCAGGCGGCGGGATTGCCGCCGTACGGCGCCTTGTAACACTGGCCGATCCAGTAGGTCGCGCCGAGCGGCAGGATCACGTCGGTGATCTCGATGTGGTAGTAGTCGACCGTGGCCCGGAAGTCGCCCACGGGGAACCAGTCCGGCTGGAACACCAGGCCGCCAGTGAAGGTCTTGGCGGTCTCGGGCGTCAGGTTCGGGTTGCCGAAGGCGAAGGCCTGAACCTGAGAGTTGTTGGCGACGAATCCGGGATAGGCCGCGGCCGGCACGCCCTGGCTGATGCAGAAGGCCTGCAGGGCCGGATTCGACGCCACCGCGGTTTGACGGCAGGGCTCGGTATAGGCCGGGAAGCCCTGATCGCCCGCCTGGAAGAGTTCAATCACGGACGGCGCGCGCGTGGCTTCGTTGTACATCGCCCGGAACCGCAGCCATTCCACGGGCGCCCACTCGCCGCCGACCTTGAACGTGGCAACGCTGCCCACGGTCGAATAGTCGGAGTAGCGATAGCCGGCTTCCAGGCCGAGGTAGTAAGCGAGCGGCTGATCCTTGATCAACGGCACCGCGACTTCCGCGTACAGCTCGGTCACCTGCACGGAGCCGGTGGACGGCTGAATGGCGTTGAAGCCATACATGTTGCCGGTCCGTTGCTCATTGTCGACATCGAACACCAGGTTCGTTTCCCGGTATTCCGCGCCGAAGACCGACGAGACCGGACCGGCCGGGAGCTCGAACAGGTCGCCACGGACGAAGCCGGCAATCCGGGTTTCATCGATGTTCGTGTCGGTGAAGTTCGTGACGGACAGAAAGTCGACCATGGCGTCAGTCAGCGTGCCCGGGCCAAAGATATCGAGCGGCACGCAGCCCGGGAGGGCCGAGGCCCCCAGCGGAGCACCTGCCGCCGTCTGGCAACCGGCAAGGCCCTGCGAGAGCGCGGTGCGGTTCGTGCTGTTGATGGAGCGGGTGTGGTCGAAGGTCTGGCCATAGCTGGCCGTGACCGACCAACTCCAGTTGTCATTGAAGTCCCCGTCAACCGTCGTCAGCAAGGTGAAGGCCTGGTCGTCGTTCCAGGCGTGCCGCGCGCCGACTTCCGACATGCGGCGGTCCATCGTGAACGGCGCCAGCGGCGTCGGACGCGATTGCAGCGCGATCCACAGATCCGGAGCATTGGCCTTGATGAGGGCCTGCATGTTCGGGGTCAGGGTCACCGTCAGACCGGTCGCCGGCGTCGGGGCCAGCTGAACTTCCTGCGCGGAATTCACGTAGGAGAGGAAGACCTTGGCCTTGATGTTGTCGGTGATGTCGTAGGTGCCGGTCGTGGTGATGTTGAACCGTTCGGCCGGGATGATCAGGTAGTTGTCCGGCGCGTAGTTGTAGCGCGACGAGCCTGCCGCCCGGTCGGGCACCTTGCAGCCGGCCGAAGCGTAGCGAGGCGTGAGCAGGCCGGCGTCATTGAACGAGAGGTTGCCGGTGTTCACCGCACCGCCCGGGATGCCGTCACAGTTCGTGTCGGTGTGGCCCGCGCCGAAGGTGGCCGGCAGCAAGGCGGCAAGGTTCTGGAAGGGGTTGGCACCATCGTTGGTGATCCAGCCCCACGGCGGAGTGCCGGAGCCCCCGACCGCCACGACGCCCCCGGACGCGTTAGCCTCGGCCGCCGTGTCGCAAACAAACGCATTGGTGAAGGACGTATTATAACAGACCGCGCCCTGGACCCGCGACGTCGGGAAGTCGGCCTGCCAGGCCCCCTGGCGGTTATAGTAGGATGCATAGGTCGTCAGGTTGCCGCGACCGTTCGCGAAGTTGCCGCCGAGGAGGGCGTTGACTTCGACTTCAGGCGACTCGCCCTCGAACGACGCGCCGTAGGTGGCCGAGATTTCGGCGCCTTCGTAGTCATTCTTCAGGATGAAGTTGACGACGCCCGAGATGGCGTCCGAGCCGTAAACGGCCGAGGCGCCGCCGGTGACGACTTCAACGCGATCGATCAGCGAGGCCGGGATCGTGTTCAGGTCGACAACACCGGTCCGCGACGACGACGGCACGCGCTCGCCGTTGATCAGCACCAGGGTGCGATTGGGCCCCAGACCGCGCAGGTCGATGGTCGAAAAGGTCTCGCCGCCCGAGTTGTTCGACGTGCGGGTGTTCCCCGGGACGATCTGGGGCAGTTCGTTCAGCAGGGTGTCGACGGTCAGGGTGCCGGACAGCTCGAGCTGCTCGGAACCGACGGTCGTAACCGGGCTGATGGCTTCAAAGTCCTGGCGGACGATGCGCGAGCCGGTGACGACGACGCCCTCGACCTCGGTCGCGTCGTCTGCGGCGAACGCAGGCGCGGCCATGGCCAAGAGCGCCGCGCCGCCGATGATGGTCGACGCCAAAAGGCGCTGACGAGCGGTTTGGATTTTCAAAGTAGTTCCTCCTGCGGGTTCCCCCCGCCAAACAGACGGCAGGTTTCAGTGATCAAGTGCACTGATCGGAACATGCTATGGGCGGTATATTGATAACAGCAATCCACATCGGGGATTTGAGGTGCTAATCATCAATATCGTCTCAAAATGAGCACAAACTATACTTATGTAAGACTATGAGGAATATGATCTACTATCTGCAAGGAACGAGGCGGCCAACGATCCCATGCTGTGGCCGCCTTGTGGAACGCGTCGTCCCGTGTTCGCCTGTACACGCGCATGGCCGCGTCAAATGGATCGGTCCGGCTCTGCTGGCACACGAGGTGTTTGGATGGAATTCGACGCGACGGACCGGGCCCTGATCAACGCCCTTCAGGAGAGTTGCCGCCGCACTGCGGCCGAACTGGCTGAGACGCTCGGCCTGACGCTGCCGACCTGTCATCGGCGCCTTCAGAAAATTCGTGAGAGCGGCGTGCTAACCCGCGAGGTCGCCTTGGTCGATCCGGCGCACAGCCCCAAGCCGCTTACCGTCATTATCGAAGTGACGCTTGAGCGCATCACCGACCCGGCCCGACGTGCATTCGCCGCCAAGGTGCGCGCCGTAGGCGAGATCATGCAGTGCTTCGCCGTGTCGGGGGCCGCCGATTTCCTGCTCATCGCCCAGGTCGCCGACATCAATGATTACTATGAGTTTGTGAACCAGCACTTCGTGAACGACGAAGCGATCCGGCACTTCAAGACTGCGTTCGCCCTCAACCGCCTCAAGTTCGAAACCGCCATCCCCTTCTAAGGGCGGACCCACGGGTTGAGAATTGGTGACGGTTGGGCCGGCATTTCCGATAACTCCGCTGCTTTGGTGGCCCCAGAACGAGAACCATTGGCGCGGAGCGCGGGTTATTCTGGGGGTCAGGCGAACGCCAATCCGGGCCACCTGTGATCGAGTCGGGTAAACTGCACTTCAAGCGCAAAGCCGTCAGGATTGTCGGCGAGATCGCGCTTGAGCCTGGCGCCGCGGCCGCGCCGCTATACCTGCGTGTCATGTCACGAGTCCGCGAATTGATCATGCAGGGGGCCTTACCGCCCGGTGCGAAACTGCCCTCAACTCGCGCCCTGGCGGAAAGCCTCGGTATCTCACGCAACTCGGTTCTGGCTGCGATCGACCAGCTCAACGCCGACGGTTGGCTGGATATTCGACGCGGCTCCGGCGCCTATGTCGCCGCCAGGACGCCCGTCGATTGCACGCCCGCACCGTCCAAGTCGCCACCCGCCCGCGCTCCCCGCGGTGCGCGGCCGTTCGAGGTCGGGTTGCCCGCGCTCGACCTCTTCCCAATCCAAGTCTGGAACCGGCTGAGCAGCCGACAGTGGCGTTCCATGCCTCAGACGGCCTTTTACGAGAGCGAGGGCGGCGGGACGAGCGAACTTCGCGCCGCCATCGCCTCGCACCTCGCGACCTCCCGCGGCTTCGCCTGCTCGCCCGAGCAAATCATTATCACGTTAGGGGCGCGCGCCTCCATCGACCTGGCGGTTCGATTGCTGGGCCTCTCCGGCGAGACCGCGATCGTCGAGGAGCCTTGCTATTTCGGCGCAAAGGACATCCTGCGCCAGAATGGTATGCGGCTGCTGCCGGTGGCGGTCGATGGGGATGGTATGCATCTCGAGGGGGTTGGGACGGCGGCCGAGCATGCGCGCCTCGCCATTGTCAGCCCCGCCTGCCAATTTCCGCTGTCCGTCGAGATGACGCAGGATCGGCGCGAAGCGCTACTCGCCTGGGCTAGCCGCGGCGAAGAACGAACAATCCTCGAGGATAACTTCGATTGTGAATCCTCGGGCGGTCGCGCCGTCGCCAGCCTGGCTACAGCCAGCGATCGCGTCATCTTCCTGAATTCATTCAACAAGCTTCTTTTTCCCTCCTTGCGCGTTGGATACATGGTCGTGCCGCACAGATTGGTGGACCGCTTCGACCGGTTCCGCACCGTGGTGGAGGCCCATGTCAGCGTTCCAACCCAACTCCTGCTCGCAGAGTTCATTAACGCCGGGTACATGGACCAGCACCTCAAGCGCCTGCGGGTTGCCTACATCGAGCGTCGCGCCGTACTCCGTTCGATGGCCAATGACCGACTGGGCGAACATCTGACGGTCGATGAATCGACGTCCGGTTCGCACCTCATCGCGACTCTGCGCCATTTGACTGAAGCCGAAGCCGTGAGACGCGCGGATCGGGCTGGCCTCGCCTTAACGCCGATGAGCCTGTTCTCGGAGTTCCCGAGCGAAGCACAGCGGGTCCTGCTGGGCTTCGCCAATGTTTCGCCATCTCGCATCCGTTCGGCGGTGGAAGTGCTCCGACGAGCCTTGTCTGACGACCGGCCCTAGCCAACGGCTGGACCAATTCAGGCGTCTCGCGTCCAATGGAATTTGGCGTTCCAGTTACAGCCCAACGATTGGTGGGTGTCGTGGAGGCGGTCCCGGAGCGATCGGCGTGACCAGGCGCGATCGCAGCCTGGGGGGCAAATTGAGGGACGCGGACCGGCCGTCTCCAAAATGGTTGTTAATTAACAGCTAGTTGTCTGGAAGCGATGGCGGAGAGGGTGTCCGCTCTTGCGCCAAGCGATAGTGGGCTCTTGACCCCTTCTCAGCTTTCTACCCATGCATCCACCCACGCACCGCTCCATTCGCTGCGGCAGATCAGACCGACATTGAGTGCCGGGCGCCCCCCGCGTGCAGGAGGCCATCGAAGCGGGCCGCAACGACTCGCGCCAGTCGGCGAGCAGCAGGCGGGATCTCCACCCGGCGATCGATGACCCGAGACAAACCATCGGGTTGAAGCGCCGCGGTCGAGGAGAGGTTTTCGTCGAGAAACCCCTGGTCAAAGCCGTGAGCGCGGCAAAGCGCGCCCACGTCCACGCCCAGATCGCACATGAGCCGTTCGATAACCTCCGAGCGGAGGCGGTCCTCGCGGCCAAGCTCTCGTTCTCGCGCCACCGGAAGAAATCCTGAACCAACGGCGTCGCGCCATTTGTCGAGGCCGGTGAAGTTCTGGACGAACCCGGCGCCGAACTGGCCGATCGACGACGGCCCCAGTGGGACCATCACGGGTGCGGGGTCGTCGGTGTAGCCTTGGAAATTGCGTTTCAGTCGTCCGTCCAGGGCCGCTCGGCTCAGGGCGTCGTCCGGCAGGGCGTAATGGTCCAGCCCGATGCGGTTGTAGCCCGCGCCAACCAGCACCTCGTCGGCAGCCTCTGCCTGCGCCCAACGACCCTCCAGGCCGGCGAGGTCGCCGTCGCAGATCATCTGTTGGTGTTTCTTCATCCAGGGGACGTGGGCGTAGCCGAACACGGCCACCCGGTCAGGCCGGAATTCCAGCGCGGCGGCGACGCTGGAGGCGACATTGGCCGGAGTCTGGCCGGGCAGACCGTACATGAGGTCGAAGCTGACGGATCCGATCCCATTCCGCCGCAACCGGCCGACAGCGGCGGCGACCAGCTCGACCGGCTGGATCCGGTTTACCTTGGCCTGGACGGCGGGATCGAAGGTCTGGACGCCCAGGCTGGCCCGGGTCACGCCGGCCTCCGCCAGGGCGTCGGTGAAGGCGGGCGAGAGGGTTCCCGGGTCCAGTTCCACAGCGACCTCGGCGCCGGCTTGAACGGCGAACCGAGTTCGCAGAAGCGAGACCAGGTCGGCGAAATCCTCCGGCGCCAGGGCGTTGGGACTGCCGCCGCCGAAGTGAAGGTGCGCCGCGCCGCCGTGGGGCCCCACGGCTTCAGCCCAAAGGTCGATTTCGGCCCGAAGCACCGACACGAAGGCGGCGATCCGATCGTAGTCCTGGGTGACGGTCGTGTGGCAACCACAGTACCAGCAGAGCCGCCGGCAGAACGGCGTATGCACATAGAGGGAGAGCGCGTCGGCCGGGCCTGTCGCCGCCGCCCACTCCCGCGCCTGCCGATCGTCGGCCACGGCTGCAAAGCTGAGCGCCGTCGGATAGCTGGTGTACCGCGGGAGGTTGCTGGCGGCGTGCTGCCGCCAGGCCTGCTTGAGAGATGCTCCGGTCATGCTGAGCCCGATTCCATGGCGACCAGGTCCTGGGACGTATTGACGTTGGCGAAGTCCGCGCCGTCGGCCCAGTCCACCACCACGCAGTTGGCGCGCTCCGCCAGGTTGCGAAGCGAGTTGCGGCCCGCCGCGGCCTCCGACGTGAGCAGGTCGAGCATGGCCGTGCGCCACAGGCAGCACGCCGGGTGCAGCCGTCCCTGGCTGCGCGGCATCGCCGCTCCGACGCCGGGCCTCAATGCGTCGTTCAGGCGATCCGCCAAGTCGCCCGGCAGCCGAGGCGCATCGCAAGGGATGACGAGAACGCGGTCATGGCCCAGGCCGGCGGCCCAGATCAGGGCTGAGGCCAGGCCGGCCAGCGGTCCGGGAATCGCGTCCGGGTCGAGAAGGACCGGTGCGTCCACCGAACCCACCTGGGCCGGGTCGCGGACGGCGACAGCGATGTCGCTCGACCACGAACTCGCGAGGTCGATCCCATGGGCGATCAGCGGCTTACCCTTGAGGAGTCTGAGCGGCTTGCCGCCGCCCATACGACAACCTTCACCACCCGCGAGCACAACGGTAGGAAAATCAGCCATGTGGAGCCGCTTTCGAAGTCCGGGTCCGGCGTCTTTCCCGATCGAATCCGGCCTTGAGGAGGCTGTCCGCGGTCTCGGCGTCGCCGACGCTTGTCTCAAGGTCGCGGAGTAGTCCGTCGCGAATGGAGTAGATCCAGCCATGCACCTGAAGGGGCTGTTTGCGCCGCCAGGCGTCCTGGACGAAAGGGTTGGCGATCAGGTTTTCGACCTGATTGAGCACGTTGCGCTCGCACAAATGGTTCACACGGGCGTCCGGATCGACGATCCGGTCGAACTCTTCGCCGTGACGGCGGTAGAGCGCATGTACGGGCTGAAGCCAGTGGTCGATCAGGCCGTGGCGTTCGCCGTCGATGGCGGCGCGGACACCGCCGCAGCCATAGTGGCCGCAAACGATGATATGGCGAACCTTCAGGATTTCCACGGCGAACTGGATCACCGAGAGGCAGTTGGCGTCCTGAGGCGGGGCCAGATTGGCGACGTTGCGGTGGACGAACAGTTCGCCGGGGTCGAGGCCGACGATCTCGTTGGCGGGAACGCGGCTGTCGGAACAGCCGATCCATAGGTAGGCGGGCGCCTGCTGGTTGGAGAGGCGTCGGAAATATCCAGGGTCGCCTTGGGTTCGGGCCGCGGCCCAACGCAGGTTGTTGGTGAGCAGCTGGTCGGTCATGCCGCGCCCAGTTCGAGCAGAATGCCCCGGCGAGCCGCCAGGCGCTGGCTGAGGGTGCGCAGGTCGTTCTCGCTCAGGCGCAACCGGGCGATTGGCAGGACTACTGCGTTTTCCAGGGCCACGTGACGGCGCTCCTGGGCGGCGAACTCGGTCAGGGACTTGCGGGCTTCGGGATCGTGGCCGGGCGCGCGGCGACCCTCTCGGGCGCGCTCGAGGTGGCGAGAGACGTTGGCTGCCTTGTCGATGTCAGTGCGGTGCTCGGCCGACAGCACTCCCAATACCGTCTCCAGCTCGTCGCCGGGCTGGCTGCGCCGGCGAAGCAGGGGGAACAGGTCCTCTTCCTCGTCGATCACGTGCAGCGGAAGGTCCTGGCGAAGGAAGGTCAGGACCCGTGCAATCCGGTCGCCGTCGTAGGCCCCCGGCGCCGCCAGCCGGTCTATTGTCCGGCAGAGCTGGCGATGGCGATAATGTTCGGCAAAAAGCCAGTTGAGCGGCTCGAGCATCAATTCGGGCGGGATCTCCTCGATGTCGGGCTCGCGGGTCGGCATGTTCAGAACCGGTATTCCAGGGTCATCCAGAGCTTGGTGCGGTCGCGGAAGCCCGGAAGATCACCATCGAAGGACGCGGCCTTCAGCTCCGCGGACCAGTGCGGGTTGATCGTCGCCGAGGCCGCCAGATCGAGCTCGTCGCCGTAGGACAGGGAGCCGCCCGCGTCGGCGAAGTCATGCCAGGCGGCGGTGAACTTCAGGCTCTGCACGAGGGCGGGATTGGCGATGGTCCAGCTGGCCTGGGCCTGAAGATCGCGGATGCCGCCCGCCGGCGTGTTCAGGAAGACGTCGGCCCAGCCCTGATAGATGTGCAGAGTCGCCAGCGGTGTCTGGAAGCCCCGCACGCCGTCGCCATCCAGCCGCTCATAGGTCAAGGCGCCCGAGAACGGACCTCTCTTGGCCCCGGCCTCGGCCAGCAGGTAGTCGAGGTCGAAGTTCACGGGCTGGGAGCCGTAGTCGGTCTGGCGCGCGTATTCGAACGCGTAGGTCGCCTGCCAGTTTCCACCCGCGGGGCGGGCGCCGCTCAGCCGGACGCCCCAGGTGGCCGACGACTGCGTGGGCGCATTGCTGAAATCCAGCAGGTATCCGTAACCGGTCAGCTGGCCGACCGGAGTCGCGGTGTCGGCGAAGAACAGGTGACTGTCGGAGTTCCATTCACCCTGAGCGCTTTCGCGGCCGAAGACCCGATGGACTCGGTCGATATAGGCGTAACCCAGAGTCACCGGCTTGAAGGCCTTGGTCGTCACGCGGACGGCGTCGAAGGTCTGTTCGTTCTGGCGAAAGCCGACATTGCCGACGAAGCGCGCGTTGCCGAGCACGATGCGCTGGCGGCCGAGCACGACTTCGGTGTCCGGCAAGCCGGTCCAGGTGACCTGGGCGCGGTTGATCTCCAGGTTCGCGGGATCGGCAATGACCGGATAAGCCACGGCGCCGTTCACGGTGCTGTTGTAGTCCTCGACGAAGGCGGTGACGTTTTCGCCTTCCACCAGGAACTGGAAGTCACCGACCTTGGGAAATTCGACGCCGAGGCGGGTGCGCAGAGTCAGTGCCTCGGCTTCCTGGGCGAATCCGTCCTGGTCGACGGTCTCGTAGCGCAGCCGGTTCTCGAAGATGAACGACCCTTCGGGAGCTCCCGCCACGGCTGCGCCTGGCGCGAGGGCAGCGACGAGCGCCAGAAGGGCGGTGCGTGAGGAGAACGACATTACCTTGTCCTCTTGATGAGGTTGAACATCTGACGCGGCGGCGTCAGCTTGGTTTTCAGGATGACCGCCACGCAGGCGAGCGCCGGATCGTCCGCGTCGCGCGCGGCCGAAATCAGCTTGGTCCAGGCCTCGTCATCGGCCGATCGCACAAAGGTTGCGACCTCGCCGCGAACGAGGCTCGCGAAGGTATCGTCCTTGTCGGCGATATGAGCGCGGACGGCGTCGGCCAGGGCGGGATCGACCGCCGCCAGCCAGGCCTCCATGCGCTCGGCGACGCCGGAGGTGTCGGCCAACAGATCGCCCAGGGACAGGGCTCCGGCGGCGACCTCGCCCTCGGGGCGCAGGCTCAGCGCGACACCCTTCAGCCGCGCGGCGGCGGCGAGGTCTTCGACGTAATGCGAGGCGGCCGCGATCCAGGCCCGTCCTTCCAGGTCGGCGCGGATGTTGTCCTCGACCGCCTCGAACGGCAACTCCCGGGCGGGCACGCGGCGGTCCAGGCGAAAGACGTGCCATCCGAAGCGGGAGCGCACCGGCGCTTGCGTCATTTCACCTGGCTGCAGGGCGGCCAGGACCGGCTCCACTTCAGGGGCAAGATCACCCGGGCGAAGCTGACCGAGCGAGCCGCCGACGGATTTCGACGGACAGTCGGAAAAGCGTTGCGCCATCTCGGCGAAGCGGCCGGGGGCCGGAATCAGGTTCTCAAGCACCGCGGCGGCGGCCACGCGCGCGTCCTCCCAGCCGTCCTCGTCCTCCGCAGTGGGCTGAAGGAGGATGTGCGACGCCTCGTACAGTTCCGGCGCCCGGAAGTGGCTGCGGCGCGCCTCGAAGACGCGTCGGCATTCGGCGTCGGTCGGCGCGCCGACCTCGACCTCCTGGTCGAGCAGGACGCGGATCAGCGCTTCCTCGGAGGTCTCCTCGCGGCCGTCCGCGTCGGTTTCCGGATCGGCCGCAAGGTCGAGCGTCCGCGCCCGGTCCAGCAGCAGCGCCTTGATAGCCAGGGCATGGGCGGCCGCGGCGCGCGCTTCTCCGGCAGTGGCGGCGGCGTGGTGCTGGGCCTCTTCGGCGATCAGCTGTTCGGGGATCTCGACCCCTTCGACGACGATGGCCCGAAGCGCGCTCATTCCGCGGCCTCCGGCCGACGCGCCTGGATGATCGTTGTTGGCAGGACGGGATGGGGCGGCAGCGGCAGCGATCGGCGGGTGCGGACCAGCTGCCAGCCGCGCCGGTTCAGATACCAGATCGGCGCCGAGAGCATGTGGACCAGGCGCGTGAAGGGGAAGACCAGCAGGATGGTCATGCCCAACACCAGGTGCGCCTTGAAGATCGGGTGGACGTCGGCGACGAAGCCGGCGGCGTCCGGGTTGAAGGTGAAGATGCCCTGGGCCCAGTTCATGAACTTGACCATCTCGTGCCCGTCGAGGTGCTGGGCCGAGACCGGAATGGTGGCCAGGCCGAGCGCCAGCTGCAGGGTCAGGATGATCAGGATGGCGGTGTCGCCGAAGCTCGAGGTCGCCCTGATGCGCGGGTCGAACAGGCGCCGGTGCAAGAGCAACAGGCCGCCGGCCATGCAGATGGCGCCGGCGATGCCGCCGGCCGTCATGGCCAGAATCTGCTTGGCGCCGTGGCTGACGCCCAGGGCGTCGAAGACCGCGATCGGCGTCAGCAGACCCACGAAGTGACCGCCGAAGATGATCAGCACGCCGACGTGGAAGAGGATCGATCCCGTCACCAGCTGTCGCCGCCGGAGCAGTTGCGATGAACCGGTGCGCCAGGTGTACTGCTCACGGTCGAAACGGATGACCGAACCGAGCGCAAGCACGACCAGCGCGATGTAAGGATAGACGCCGAATAGAATCTGATTGAGCAGGTTCACAGGTTGAGCCCTCCGGCGGCCGGGGTCCGGCGCGTGGGCGCGGGCTCGGCGTTCATGGTGCGGAGCATGGCGTCCGCCTTGGGGCAGCCGGTCTCTTCCGGGCCGAAGGTCACCACCGTCTCCTCCCAGATCTTGTCGAGCGCCTCGAGATCGTCAGGGTCGATATCCGGCTCCTGCAGCAGGGCCGCCAGGGCGGCCTGGTCGGCCGCTTCGCCGGCGAGGCAGGCCAGGGCGCCGAAGACGGACCGGTACCGGCTGTCCCGCTGCTTCAGGCGCTCGCTCATCGCCTCGAGAACATGGGCGGCTTCGCCGAGCAACGACGACGCCTCGGGGTCTGGCAGGGTCGAGAGGAACTCCAGAAACACCGGAAGGTGGTCAGGCAGTTCGTTGGCCGAGAGCTCAAGCCCCTTGGCCCGGTAAAGCTCCAGCAGGGCGACCATGGCGGGACCACGATCGCGGCTCTCGCCATGGACGTGCTCGTAGAGGTTCAGCGACAGCGAGCGGGTGCGGTCGAACAGCTGAACATAGGCCTCCTGCAGGTCGTAGAGGTCGCTCGCCATCATGTGGTCGACGAGCTTGCCCAGCGAGTGGACGATGGTCGCGGGAACCATCGCCTCGTCGCGGATCACCGCCATGGCCTCGGGGCCGAGGGCCTTGAGGTCGGCGGAGGGGTAGGTGAGCAGGAGCGCAAGAGCGCGATAGGTCAGGGCCATGATCAGAGCTCCATGGGGGTCTTGGCGCGCGAGCGTTTGTTGGGACCGAAGAGGCCCACCTCGGTCTGACCGCCGGAGCAGCCGTTGCCGAAGGTGAAGCCGCATGATCCGCGCAGATCGTAGGCGTCCTCGACTTCCTCGCGGTGAGCGGTCGGGATCACGAACCGGTCCTCGTAGTTGGCGATGGCCATGATCTGGTACATGTCCAGCACCTGGGCCGCGGTCAGGCCGACCTTCTCCGCCAGCTTGTGGTCGATGACGCCTTCGACAGTCTTGGCGCGCATGAAGGCGCGCATCGCCAGCATCCGCTCCAGCGCCGTGACCACCGGCTCTTCCTTGCCGGCGGTGAGCAGGTTGGCGAGGTAGCGGACCGGGATGCGCAGCGACTTCACGTCGGGCATCTCGCCGTCCATCGCCAGCGCGCCGGCCGAGGCGGCCGACTGGATCGGCGACAGCGGCGGCACGTACCAGACCATCGGCAACGTCCGGTATTCGGGGTGCAGCGGGAAGGCGACCTTCCAGTCCATGGCCATCTTCCAGACCGGACTGCGCCGCGCCGCCTCCAGCCAGGCCTCGGGCACGCCGTCGGCGCGGGCCTGCTCGATCACCTTGGGATCGTTGGGATCGAGGAAGACGTCGAGCTGGGCCTGATAGAGGTCCTTCTCGTCGGGCGTGGCGGCGGCGGCTTCGATGCGGTCGGCGTCATAGAGCAGAACGCCGAGGTAGCGGATGCGCCCGACGCAGGTCTCGGAACACACGGTCGGCTGTCCCGCCTCGATGCGCGGGAAGCAGAAGGTGCACTTCTCCGACTTACCGGAGGACCAGTTGTAATAGATCTTCTTGTAGGGACAGGCGGAGACGCACATGCGCCACCCGCGGCACTTGTCCTGGTCGATCAGGACGATGCCGTCCTCCTCGCGCTTGTAGATCGCGCCCGATGGGCAGGCGGCCACGCAGGTGGGGTTCAGGCAGTGCTCGCACAGCCTGGGCAGGTACATCATGAAGGTGTTTTCGAAGGAGCCGTAGATCTCGCTCTCGATGCCTTCGAAGTTGTAGTCCTTCGATCGCTTGGCGAATTCACCGCCCAGGATTTCCTCCCAGTTCGGACCCCACTCGATCTTCTCCATCCGCTGGCCGGAGATCTTCGAGCGCGGCCGCGCGGTGGGGAACGCCTTCATCTCGGGCGCGGTCTGCAGGTGGGCGTAGTCGAAGTCGAACGGCTCGTAATAGTCGTCGATCTCGGGCAGGTCGGGGTTGGCGAAGATCTTGGCCAGGATCCGCCACTTGGGACCCATGCGTGGCTCGATCTTGCCATTGGCCTTGCGCCGCCAGCCGCCATTCCAGCGCTTCTGGCTCTCCCAGTTCTTGGGGTAGCCGATGCCGGGCTTGGTCTCGACGTTGTTGAACCAAGCGTACTCAACGCCCTCGCGATTGGTCCAGACGTTCTTGCAGGTGACCGAGCAGGTGTGACACCCGATGCACTTGTCGAGGTTCAGCACCATGCCGATCTGGGCGCGGATCTTCACTGGGCGAAATCCTTCACATTGAGCGGTTCTTCCAGCCAGTCGACCTTCGTCATCTTGCGGACGACGACGAACTCGTCGCGGTTGGAACCGACGGTGCCGTAGTAGTTGAAGCCGTAGGCGAGCTGGGCGTAGCCGCCGATCATGTGGGTCGGCTTGAGCACCGTGCGGGTCACGGAATTGTGGATGCCGCCGCGCTTACCGGTGATCTGGGATCCAGGCGTGTTCACGATCTTCTCCTGCGCGTGGTACATGAAGGTCGTGCCTTCACGGATGCGCTGCGAGACCACCGCGCGCGCGGTGAGCGCGCCGTTGACGTTGAACACCTCGATCCAGTCATTATCGACGATCCCCGCAATGGCGGCGTCCGTCTCCGACAGCCACACCACCGGCCCGCCGCGGTTCAGCGTCAGCATCATCAGGTTGTCGGAATAGGTGGAGTGAATGCCCCATTTCTGGTGCGGCGTGATAAAGTTGAGAACGATCTCGGTTTGGCCGTTGGGCTTGTGGCCCTTCACGTGGGTGGTCTTCAGATCGATGGGCGGGCGGTAGACGCAGAGCGCCTCGCCGAAGGCCCGCATCCATAGGTGATCCTGGTACAGCTGCTGGCGGCCGGTGAGCGTCCGCCAAGGGATCAGCTCATGCACGTTGGTGTAGCCGGCCGTGTAGCAGACGTGTTCGCTCTCGATGCCCGACCAGGTCGGAGAGGAGATGATCTTGCGTGGCTGAGCGACCAGATCGCGGAAGCGGATCTTCTCGTCCTCCTTGGGCATGGCCAGGTGGGTGTGCTCGCGCCCGGTCTGCTTCTCGAGCGCGCCCCAGGCCCGGACGGCCACTTCGCCGTTGGTTTCCGGGGCCAGCATCAGGATCGTCTCGCAAGCGTCGATGTCGGTATCGATGCGAGGCATGCCCAGGGTCTGGCCCTCGTCGAGCACCTCGCCGTTCAGCGCCCGCAACAGGTCGACCTCGTGATCGGTCTTCCAGCTCAGGCCCTTGCCCCCGTTGCCAGCCTTGGCCAGCAACGGCCCGAGCGCGGTGAACCGCTTGTAGGTGTTGGGATAGTCGCGCTCGACGATGGTGATCTGGGGCATGGTCTTGCCCGGGATCGCCTCGCACTCGCCCTTGGACCAGTCACGCACATCGAATGGCTGGGCGAGTTCGGCGGCGCTGTCGTGCTGGATGGGCGTGAGGACGACGTCGCGCTCGACCCCCAGGACCTCCGGCGCGACTGCGGAGAACTTCTTGGCGATGGCCTTGAAGATCTCCCAGTCCGACTTCGACTCCCAGGCCGGATCCACCGCCGCGCCAAGCGGATGGATGAAGGGGTGCATGTCGGAAGTGTTGAGGTCGTTCTTCTCGTACCAGGTGGCCGTCGGCAGGACGATGTCGGAATAGACCGCCGTCGTGGACATGCGGAAATCGAGCGTGACCAGAAGATCCAGCTTTCCTTCCGGAGCCTCCTCGCGCCAGACGACCTCATTGGGCTTCTGGCCGCCGGTCTCGCCCAGGTCCTTGCCCTGCAAGCCGTTCTGGGCGCCCAGCAGGTGCTTGAGGAAATACTCGTGGCCCTTGCCTGACGACCCCAGCAGGTTCGAGCGCCAGATGAACATGTTGCGCGGCCAGTTGGCCGGATCGTCCGGGTCCATGCACGAGAGCTTCAGGTCGCCCGATTTCAGCTGCTCCAGGACGTAGTCGCGGGCGTCCACCCCGGCGGCCTCGGCGGCCTTGGCGACCTCAAGGGGGTTGGTCTTCAGGGCGGGCGCCGACGGCAGCCAGCCAAGGCGCTCGGCCTTGGCGTTGAAGTCGATCATGGCGCCGTCCCAGACCCCTTCGGGTGCGGTCGGCGACAGGATCTCGCTCATCTCCACCGTCTCGTAGCGCCACTGGTCGCTGTGCGCGTAGAAGAACGAGGTCGAATTCTGCTGGCGGGGCGGGCGGATCCAGTCGGTGGCGAAGGCGAGCGGCGCCCAACCGGTCTGCGGCCGGAGCTTCTCCTGGCCAACGTAATGCGACCAGCCGCCGCCGGACTGGCCAACGCAGCCGCACATTACCAGCATGTTGATGGCGGCGCGGTAGTTCATATCCATGTGGAACCAGTGGTTCATCGCCGCGCCGATGATCACCATCGACTTGCCGTTGGTCTTCTCGGCGTTGCCGGCGAAGCCGCGGGCGACCGCGATGATTTGGTCCTTGGGCACCGTGGTAATCGCCTCCGCCCACGCCGGCGAATAGGGCTCCACCTCGTCGTAGCTGGCCGGCATGTGGTCGCCGCCGAAGCCCTGGTCGACGCCGTAGTTCGCCAGGAAGAGGTCGTAGACGCACGCCACCAGGACCTCGCCCTCCGGCAGCTTCATGCGCTTGACCGGCACGTTGCGGACCAGGACCTCGGGGTGGTCGGTCACGGCGAAGCCGTTGGTCGCCGCCCCGCCGAAGTAGGGGAAGCGCACGGCGGCGATCTCGTCGTGGACGCCCTTCAGGCCGAGGCGCAGGACCGTCTCACGGCCCTTGCCCGACTTCTCCTCGAGGTTCCACTTGCCGTCCTCGCCCCAGCGGAAGCCGATGGAGCCGTTGGGGACGACCACCTTGCCGGTCTTCTCGTCGAGGGCGACGGTTTTCCAGTCCGGGTTGTTGGTTTCGCCGAGCGCCTTGTCGAACTCGGCCGCGCGCAGCAGGCGCTCCGGCACAAAGGCCCCGTCCTGCGCAACCAGGCGGACCAGCATCGGCAGGTCGGAGTACTTGCGCAGATAGTCGCGGAAATAGGGCACCTGGCGGTCAACGTGAAACTCCTTGAGGATCACATGTCCGAAGGCCATGCCCAGGGCGGCGTCGGTGCCCTGCTTCACGGCCAGCCACAGGTCGGAAAACTTCGAGGCCTCGGAATAGTCGGGACAGATCACCACCGACTTGGCCCCACGGTAGCGGGCCTCGGTATAGAAGTGCGCGTCCGGCGTGCGCGTCTGCGGGACGTTCGAGCCCCACAGGATCAGGAAGCTGGAATTGAACCAGTCGGCGCTCTCGGCCACGTCGGTCTGCTCTCCCCAGGTTTGGGGCGAGGCCGGCGGCAGGTCGCAGTACCAATCGTAGAACGACCCGCAGACGCCGCCGATGAGCTGCAGGTAGCGGGCGCCGGCGGCGTAGGACACCATCGACATGGCGGGGATCGGCGAGAAGCCGAAGATGCGGTCCGGGCCCCAGGTCTTGATCGTATAGGCGTTGGCCGCCGCGATGATCTCGGTGACCTCGTCCCAGGTCGCCCGGATGAAGCCGCCGGAGCCACGCATGGAGACGTAGTCGTCGCGTTTGCCCGGATCGTTCTGGATCGCGGCCCAAGCGGCGACCGGCGACAGAGTCGCGCGTTCCTTGCGCCACTGCTTGACCAGGCGTGAGCGGATCAGCGGGTACTTCACTCGGTTGGCCGAGTAGAGGTACCAGCTGTAGCTGGCGCCGCGGGCGCAGCCACGGGGCTCGTGGTTGGGCAGTTCCGGCCGCGTGCGGGGATAGTCGGTCTGCTGCGTCTCCCAGGTCACGATCCCGCCCTTGACGTAGATCTTCCAGGAGCACGACCCAGTACAGTTCACGCCATGGGTCGAGCGCACGATCTTGTCGTGGCGCCAGCGGTTCCGGTAGGCCTCCTCCCAGCTGCGGTCATCATTGTTCATGACGCCGTGGCCATCTGAGAAGCGCTCGGTCTTGCGCGTGAAGAACGCCAGGCGATCGAGGGTATGGCTCATGATTATTCCGCCGGTTGGGTCGCGGGCGCGGCGGCGTGGAGCATCGAGCCCTTGCGGGCGTAGAAGACCCAGTTCACGACGGCGCAGCTGAGGTAGAAGACGAGAAAGATGTAGAGGGCGGTCGTCGGATCGCCTGTCGCCTTCAGCGAGTCGCCGAAGGCCTTTGGGATGAAGAATCCGCCGTAGGCGGCGATCGCCGAGGAGAAGCCGATGATCGCCGCGGCTTCCATTTCGGCCGCCTTCATCCGGACGGCGAGCTCAGCCCGAGGCATCAGGCGCGGCATGTCGGCGCGCACCACCGCAGGGATCATCTGGAAGGTCGAGGCGTTGCCGATCCCGGTCCAGGCGAATAGCCAGATGAAGCTGGCGAAGAACAGGGTGAAGGAAGGCGCCGAGCCGAAGGCGCCGACGCTGTAGAGCACCGCCAGCACGCCCAGCATCAGGGCGCCGAATACCCACTGCGTGACGTTTTCGCCTCCCCACTTGTCGGACACCCAGCCGGTGAGCGCGCGCGAGGCGGCGCCGACGAGCGGCCCGAGGAAGGCGAACTGCAGCGCGTCGATGTCGGGAAACAGGGTCTTGGTCAGCAATGGGAAGGCCGCCGAGAAGCCGATGAACGATCCGAATGTGCCGAGGTAGAGCCAGCACATCAGCCAGTTGTGCTTGCGCTTGAAGACGACTGCCTGGGTCGCGAAGGAGGCCTTCGCCGAGGCGATGTCATTCATGCCGAGCCAGGCGACGACGGCCGAGGCGAGGATGAAGGGGACCCAGACGAAGCCGGCGTTCTGGAGCCAGATCTGGCTTTCGACGCCCTTGTCCACCGCGACCTGGGGAGCGCCCACGACGGGCGCGAACATCCCCAACGTGATGACGAGCGGCACGGCGAACTGCATGACGCTGACGCCGAGGTTGCCGAAACCGGCGTTGATGGCCAGGGCGTTGCCCTTCTCGGCCTTGGGGAAGAAGAAGCTGATGTTGGACATGGACGAGGCAAAATTGCCGCCCCCAAGTCCGCACAGCAGGGCCAGGATGACGAAGGCCAGATACGGCGTATCGGGGTTCTGAACCGCGATGCCGATACCCACCGCCGGGATGGCCAGCGACAGGGTCGTCAGGGTCGTCCACAGACGACCGCCGAGGACAGGCACCATGAAGCTGTAGAAGATACGCAGTGTTGCGCCCGAAAGCGCCGGCAGGGCGGTAAGCCAGAACAGCTCGTCGGTGGTGAACTTGAAGCCCACGAGCTTCAACTTGGCGACCACCATCGACCAGACCATCCAGACCGAGAAGGCCAGCAGCAGGTTGGGGACGGAGAGCCACAGGTTGCGGCTGGCGATGGCTTTGCCCTCGCCGGACCAGAAATCGGGATCCTCGGGACGCCAGTCGGTCAACAGATGACGGGACATGGGGAAGCCTTTCCTATTCGGCGGCGGCGGCAACGCCCGCGCGCGAGGTCTTGCGAGGAGCAGAGGTCATGTGCGGCGCGACGTCCGCGAATTCGGGCAGCTCGGGCAGTGTGGCCAGAGCCGGGGCCCCGCGGCGCTCCATCCGGCCGATCGCCAGATGCATCCAGCCGAGCGCGCCGCCGACCAGGAGGAAGAGCAGCATGAAGCAACTGGTCCACACGCCGGTGAGGTCGTTCAGCGCGCCGAAAGCGATGGGCAGGACGAACCCGCCGAGCCCGCCGATCATCCCGACCAGTCCGCCGACGGATCCCATGTGCTGGGGGTAGTAGACGGGGATGTGCTTGTAGACCGCGGCCTTGCCAAGGCTCATCGAGAAGCCAAGGACAAAGACGATGCAAGTGAAGCCGGTGAGGCTGAGCGCCAGGTGGAAGGCGATCGGTCCCTTGATGCCTTCGACGACGTAGCTGGTGGCCGGGTAGGCGAGCAGGAAGGTGCAGATCAGGCTTAGGCCGAAGGTCAGGTACATGACCTTCCGCGCGCCGATGCGGTCCGACAGCCAGCCGCCGAAAACGCGGAAGAGCGACCCCGGGATGGAATAGGCCGCGGCGAGCATGCCGGCTGCCTTGATATCCAGCCCGTAGACGCCGGTCAGATAGCGCGGCAGCCACAAGGCGAGCGCCACGAAGGCTCCGAAGACGAAGAAGTAGTAGAGGGCGAAGCGCCAGACCTGCAGCTTCTTCAGCGGCGACAGCTGGAGCAAAGTGGATTCTGGCTTGGCCCCACTCGTGCGCCGGGCGACCAGTTCCGGATCGTCCCTGGTGAGAAAGAAATAGAGCAAGGCGATCACGACCAGGGCGGCGGCCCAGTACTGGGCGACCGCGGTCCAGCCGAAGGCGATCATGACGAAAGGGGCGGCGAACTTGGTCACCGCGGCGCCCACGTTGCCGGCGCCAAAGATGCCCAGCGCCGTGCCCTGTTTTTCCTTCGGATAGAACTTTGAAACGTAGGCGATGCCGACGGCGAAGGAGCCGCCGGCCATGCCGACGCCGAGTGCGGCGATCAGGAATTGCGGGTAGGTTTGGGCGAAGGAAAGCAGGTAGGTCGCCAGCGCCGCCAGCAGCATGACCACGACATTGACGATACGGCCGCCGTACTGGTCCGCCCAGATACCGAGAAAGACCCTGACCAGCGATCCGGTCAGGATGGGCGTGCCTACCAACAGTCCGAACTGGGTCTCGTTGAGACCCAGGTTGGCTTTGATCTGGATGCCGATGATCGAGAAGATCGTCCACACGGCAAAGCAGGCGGTGAAGGCGAAGGTGCTCATCCACAGCGCCGATCTTGCGCCGGGCGCGGGTCTGGAGAGTGCGGCGACCATGTCGGCGTCTCGTCTCGCGGAAACGGACGCCCCATGCGTCCGGAGACCTTAGTGCCCTCCCCGACGCGAGCAGTACTTGACCAACATCAAGTCGAGTCCGTTCTCAGCATCAGGAAAACTACGTAGCCGGGCCGATTTTTTCGCGTTTCCGGTGAGGACGCATAGGGCGATGACAGAAGTCGCTGCCTCGCTTGATGCAGATCAAGGGGAGCTTCGACAGGTTCGGTATCTCTCGCCCTTGATCCCTATCAAGGGACTTGGGAGCGCAGAATCGGATGAGAGATACCGACCTCGACCGGGTGAAGGCGTTGCCCTTGTTCGCCGGAGTATCGCCTGACGTTTTCCGTCGACTGACAGGCGGCGCCTTTCTGCAACGGTTTCCCGCTGGCACCACGCTGCTGCTCGAGGGTGACCGGGTCGACTTCCTCTACGTTCTGCTGGACGGCACGGTCGAGCTGCAGGGCGCGTGGAGGGACCGGGAGACCACGCTCGCCGTCCTTCGACCTGTATCGACCTTCATTCTGGCGGCGGTCGTGCTGGACGCCGATGGCCTGATGTCGGCGCGGACACTTGAGCGCTCTGAGATCCTCATGCTGTCGGGCGAGGTGATCCGCCGCACCATGAAGGAAGACTCCGACTTCGCCTTCGCGGTCTCCCAGGAACTGGCGGGCTGCTATCGGGGTCTGGTCCGTTCGATCAAGAACCAGAAGCTGCGCGGCGGAGTCGAACGGCTTGCCAACTATCTGATCACCCAGAGAATCCGTCAGGGCGGCGAAGACACCATCACGTTGCAATACGAGAAACGGGTTCTCGCTGCTCTTCTGGGGATGACGCCCGAGAACCTGTCGCGCGCGTTTGCGAGCCTCGGATCGCATGGGGTGACGGTACGTGGACCGACCGTGACGTTCACGCGGCTGGACGCACTTGAACGGCTGGCGCGACCCTCGCTGCTCATTGACAACCACATGCCGCCGCAAGACCGGATCACCAGCAAGGGCGAGAGCGAGCGGTGGGCGTCGGAAGTGGCGCGAACCGCCGGCTACGCTCACTAATCAGCCGCCGAGCTGGGCCAGATGGCGGGTGTCGCCGGGCTGGTTCTCGTGCAGCCGATGCCCCTGGGTCTTGCCGCCCATGGCGGCGCGGATGCGTTCGCCCAGCTCGGCCCGGTCGGTGTCGTGCTGGAGCAGGTCGCGCAGGTTCACCCCGCCCTCCCCGAACAGGCACAGCCTCAGCTTGCCGCGCGCGGTGACCCTCAGGCGATTGCAACTGTCGCAGAAGCCCGCGCCGTAGGGTGCTATCAGACCAATCCGGCCGGCGTGATCGGGATGTTCGTATTCCACCGCCGGGCCGTCATCGAAGGCGCGCGCGCGCTGGGTCCACCCATTGGCGATCAGCCAGTCCTGCAACACCGTCCCGCGCACGTGGTGTTTGAGAAAGAACTCGGCGTTGTCGCCGGTGCGCATCAACTCGATGAAGCGAACCGCGACCGGCCGCGCGCGCACGAATTGGGTCCAGGCGGCGAAGCCGGACTGGGCGCTTTCGCGCAGCAGCACCGCGTTCAACTTGACGGCCGCGTACCCGGCGGCGAGCGATCCGTCGATCCCCGCCAGCACCTCAGGCAGTCGGTCACGGCCGGTGATCGCGGCGAAGGTCTCCGTATCGAGCGAGTCGACGCTGACATTCAGGTGGGTGAGACCTGCCGTCCGCCAGGCCTCGGCGTGCTTGTGCAGGTTCCAGCCGTTGGTCGTCATGGCCACTTTGCCGACCCCGGGGGTAGAGGCCGCGGCCGCGATCAGGTCTTCAATGTCCTTGCGAACCGTGGGCTCGCCGCCGGTCAGCCGGACCTTGGAAAGGCCCAGGTCCGAAAAGGCGGAGACCAGGCGGCAGACCTCATCCACCCTCAGGAAAGTGAGCGGGGCAGTCTTCTTCCAGCCGTCGGGCAAGCAGTAGGTGCAACGGAAGTTGCAGACCTCGGTCACCGAGAGCCGAAGATAGTGAAACCGCCGGCCGAATCCGTCGGCCAGCGTCTGGGTTGAAAGCCCCATGGAAGCCCCTTTCCAAGCGCGGGAGGCGGCCGGGTTTTCCCTGCCACCCTCGGTCCTTGCGGACCCGGCCCAGGACCCGTGGCGCAAGCGCGCTTTAGGGGCAGGGGCTCGGAGCGTACTGACGGGCGAATAGCGCCCGGTGATCTTGTGTCTATCGGCGGGCTGGCCCCCTCGCCTTGATGGAAGTCAAATGCTCAGGTGAGGAGCAACTTGCCGCTGGCGACGACCAGCACCAGGCCGAGCGCCTGCAGCAGGCGTTGCCGGGGCAGGCGATTCACGCCCAGCCAGGTCCCAACCACGGCGCCGACCAGGACGGCGCCGGCGAACCAGGGCAGTTCGGGGGGCAAAGCTCTTAGGCTGGTGAGGTTCCCAGCCAATCCGGATATGGAATTGACCAAGATGAACAGCGCGGCCACGCCGGAGGTACGCCGGGGCGTTTCCCAGCCAAACAGCAGGATCAGCGGGCTGAGGAAGATGCCGCCCCCGGTGCCCGTCAGGCCGGCCAGCATGCCAATGGCTGCGCCTGCGCCCGCGGCGATCCACAGGGGCGGCGGTTTGGGTTCGCGCTCGGCCATGGCCCTGGACGGGATCAGCAGACGAAGCGATGCGGCGCCCAGGGCGAGGCCAAGCAGGGGGCGGTAGATCTCGCCCGGCAACTCGATCCGGCCGCCGAGAAACGCCATCGGAATCGCCGTCACAGCGAAGCTTAAGAACAGCCGGCCGTTGAACTGTCCGGCCCGCAGGTACTGGATGGTGGCGAATCCGGCAACGATCAGGTTCAGCACCAGGGCGGTCGGCTTCATCGTCGCGGCCGAGACCCCGCAAAGCGCCATGATCGCGAGATAGGCCGAGGCCCCGCCGTGTCCGACAGACGTGTAGAGGGCGGCCGCGATGGCCATCAGGCCGGCGACGGCGAAGATCAGGGTAGGATCCATACGGGGCTCCGTCAGGCCGCGCGGGCGCGCGGCGAGATCAGCAGCGGCCCATAGGTGGCCACGAACAGACCGAAGGCGGCGAGCCACAGCCCGGCCGCGATGGCCAGGAGTAGATCGTAGGCCTGGGGTGCGAAGGCGGAGACGACCCGGACCAGGGCTGCAAGGTTGGCCAGCACGTAAAGCGCCAGCGTAGCGCGGTTTGCCGTCAGGGGCTGGCCGGTATGACCGAGGCTGGCGCGCGTCATCATGGCCAAGGTCATGACGCCGACGCCCCCGGCGGTCAGGGCATGGATCGCGGCGGCGCGCGGGACCGTCGCTGGCTCCAGGATCGAAAGCCCCAAAAGCAGGACGCCAGCCGTAGTCCAGAGGTATCCAAGGTGCAGGACCCAAACCAGCGGCTCGGCGCCGGTCGAGAGGCCGCGCCAGCGGCCCAGGCGCGCGACGTTGAGCGCCCCCGCGAGGGCGAGCGCCGCTCCGGTCCAGACGACGTCAGGCATGGCGGCCCACGCAACCAGTGAGATTCCCGTGAGGACAAGCGTCGCCTGGTCGAATCGGCCGACGGGCGCGGGAAGCCGATCTACCCCCTGTCGGGCCAGCCAGTTGCGGGTGAAGCTGGGCGTCACTCTCCCCCCGATCAGGCAGATCAACATAGCCCCTACAGCCAGCGCCAGGCGCACAGCTACGTCCCGCACGCCGGGGTCAAGCGTTCCGAAGTGGAACGCCAGGTTGGCTGCGGTGAAGAGGCTGACCATCACCGCCACCGGCAAGTTGCGCCAGTTGCGGCCCGCCAGGACCTCGCGACAGACCACGACGGCAAACACGACCAGGAAGGCCGCGTCGATGACGGCGGCCCAGACACCCAGCGATCCGGCCGCCAGCATGGCGATCCGTCCCGCGCACCAGAGGCCGAAAAGGCCCGCGAGCGGCCAGCCGGTGACCGGCAGCCGTCCCGTCCAGTTGGGGATGGCGGTCAGCAGGAAACCCGCCATGACGCCGGCGAGATAGCCGAACAACATCTCGTGGATGTGCCAAGTCATGCCGTCCTGACCCAGAACGGCTCCGCCGAAAAACTGCCGCGACGCGATCCAGAGCGGAACCGCCAGCGCTGCCCACAGCGCCGCGAACAGGAAGAATGGCCGGAACCCGAAGCTGAACAGGGCAGGCCCGGTGTGGGCGCGCATGCGCTCAGCCGTGGTCTGTGTGGAGGATCGGGCGGACTGGAAGTTCACAGGCGGACTCGCAACGGGACGAACGGCCCCGACTGTCCGTTAGCGCCCGCCCGGAGCGTCAGCCTTGATATATGTCATGCGCCGCTCGGCGATGGTCTGCAGCAGAGCGGTCTCGTGCGCAGCGCAGCGCTCCATCAAGGTCTGCCATACGGTCCGGGCCATGGCCGAGTTGAGACCTGTGCGGATTGCCCGGCGGCGAACCCGCCGCAGGACGGCCCGCGCGCGCTGGGGGTCATGGACCTTGGCGGGATCGCCCTTGAGCAGGGCGATGGTCTCAACCCACGCCTGACGGCGAGCCAGCAACGCGACCAGCCGCCGGTCGATCCGGTCGATCTCGACCCGGGCTGGCCCCAAGTGTCCGGCAAGCGGTTTCATTGGCCTAGACCGGCGACGCCGGCCTCGCCACGAAGGTATCCGCCGGCGAAGGGTGTCGGAACATCAGCGCCGACCAGGCGCGCCAGCAGCTCGGACCTGCCGTGCCGCCCGTCGGCGAAGGCGCGAAAAGCCTTAGCGACAACCACCATGTCGGCGCTCTGGGGCGAAAGCCGCAAGGCGGTGACGCCGGCCAAACGCAGGTCCGACGGCAAGACATCGGCGACCTGATAGGCATGGGACAGGGTCTGTACGCCGTTCACGGCGAGGAAATCCTGGCCGCCGAGCGTTCGCACGGTCAGGCCGTCCGGATCCCGGTCGCAGACGTAGCGGCAACTGTCGCGATGCAGGCCGTGAGTCCGGGCGTGATAGCAGCGCCCGGACAGGGCCAGGGGCAAGCGTCCGAATGCGAACAGTTCGATCTCCAGACCGGGACAGCCTTTCGACAGCGCGCTGATCGCGGACAGCGACAGTTCAACATTGGCGCAGAGTCGAGTGCACCCGCGCGCCATCAATTCCCGCGCCGCCGCCTCGTTGTAGATGTTGAGCATGGGCCCGGCGACGAACGATCCGGCGGAGCGCGACCAGAGGGCCGCCGCATCATTGATTTCGATCAACCGTTCCGGGTCGGCGGCCATATCGGCGACGCCGCGACGATCCCTTGGCGTCATGGGTAACGCCAGGGTCGACCAGACCACCGCCTTGCCTGCCTTTTCGAGCCGCTCGGAAGCCGCGACAAGGGTGTGCTGCAACAACGGCTCGCGCTTACCGCAAACCACCTCTCCGAGGTAGACGCGGTCAACCGGTGCCTCGTCGGCGATGCGCGCATAGAGGTCAGCGACGCGCTCCGCCGGCCAATTGAAGAGCAATGGCCCCAGGACGACTTCAAGGCGCGGGACCGTCATCGCCAGGCTTTCCGATAAGCGCCGGCGGTCTCTTTCCCGCCTTCGGCCAAATCCGTCAGGAGATGCTGGAAGGCCTCGGCGTCCTCGCCGCGATCGAGCGCGTCGATGGCCTGGCGAAAGGTCGAAGCGACACGAGCTACATAGGCCTTGCCGCGCTGTCGGCCCTCGACCTTCACGGCGCTGACGCCCGCCCGCCGCAAGCCCGCCAATTGACCCATGGCGTTGAGGCTGACCGGGTCCTCGAACAGATAGCCGGCGGCGCCTTCCGTTTCGAAGCGACCTTTGCACAGGGTCGGATAGCCGGCGGTGTCGTCCCGGTCGAAGCGGTCGAGGACGAACCCGCCCAGACGCGTTGTCAGCGCGCCACCGCTTTCACTGAAGTCGACCGCTTCCGGCGGCGAACAGACGCCGCACAGATTGGGCGAACGGCCCGTGGCGTACGACGACAGGGCGCAACGACCTTCCGCCATGACGCAGAGCCCACCGAACACGAAGGCCTCGGTTTCGACCTCGACCGTTCGCTGCAGCACGGCGATCTCCTCGACGCTCAAGACGCGCGGCAGTACGACCCGTTTCACCCCGTATTCGCGGGCGTGAAAGGAGATGGCCTCCGGTGTGCCCGCCGCCGCCTGGACCGACAGGTGAAGGCGGGTATCGGGATGATTGGCGCGCATGTGGGCCAGGACGGCCAGATCGGCGGCGATGACGGCATGGGCCCCTGCCTCGACCGCCTGATCCGCCGACGCCAGCCAGCGATCAGACTGCCCGGCGCGGGCGAAGGTGTTGACCGCCACCAGCACGCGGGCGCCGCGCCCGTGCGCCCACGCCACCGCCTCCTCGAGTTCCGCCGGCGAGAAATTCAGGCCGGGGAAGTTGCGAGCATTGGTGTCGTCCCGCAGGCCGCAATAGACGCTGTCCGCCCCGGCCTCGATGGCCGCTCGCAACATGCTGGGGGAGCCTGCGGGGCAGACCAGTTCGATGGACCCCATCTCAGCGCTCCCTCATTCGGCGTCTGATCGAGCGGAGGTGGCGCACGCTGGCGTCGACCACCGCGTTGACAGGGCCCGCTATCGGCCTCGGCAGGCCCAGAACATCGACAAGGGTTAGTTCGGCGGCCTCCAGCGTATTGTGCAGGGCGACCGCCGCCCCGGTGTCGCCGGCCACCCGCACCCGCCGCGAGAAGAAAGCGGAATCCGCGTCGGTTCCTCCGTCTAGCAGGGACAGCAGGACCGATAGCGGCGCCGAGATGGTCGCCGCCCTGGGGCCAGGTCGACCCTTGCGCACTACCCTGACCACGCCCCGGTCGCCGTCCGGAACCATTCGGAAAGCCACGGGCATGTCGTCCGGCGAAATGACGACGCCCGCGGTTCGGAAATCGCCCAGCCGATCGAAGACGTCCGGCCGATCCCGTCCTAGACGGCGAAGCGCCCGGGTCAGCAACGCCTCGACAGGCGCGCCCAGCCGCACCATCGCCTCCGTCGCGACCCACATGCTCAGCCGCACTTCGAATAACCGCAGTCCAGGCAGCTGTCGCAGCCCTCCTTGCGGATTAAGGCGGCGGCGCCGCACCGGGGGCAGGCGGCGGGCGCCACGCTAGGGGCCTCCGCCGGCGCCGCGTGGGCCGGTTCCGCGAGCTCGTGGGCGTGTCCCATGTGTCGCTCGAGGATGCCGCCGATAGCTGCGGGCAACGACGGCACATAGCGGCCGTCCACCCAGGCGCCGCCACAAGGATCGAAGACGGCCTTCAACTCCTCGGCCACGAAAGACACGTCGCCGCCGCGGCGGAACACCGCCGAGATCATCCGGGTCAGGCCCAGCGTCCAGGCGTAGTGCTCCATGTTCTTCGAATTAACGAACACCTCGAACGGACGCCGTTCCCCGTTCTCCTCCAGGTCATTGACGGTGACGTAGACAGCATGTGCGCTTTGGGGCCACTTGATCTTGTAGGTGGCCCCGTCCAGTGCGTCGGGCCGCTTGGCCAGGGGCGTCTCGACAGGGGCCGGAGGCCTGGAGGATTCCACGCTGAGGACCGACCCGGTCACGGCATTGGGGCGGTAGGTCGTCAGGCCCTTGCAGCCCAGGCGATAGCCCTCACGATAGACGTCGGCGAAGGCTTCGAAGGCGATGTCCTCGGGGCAGTTGACCGTCTTAGAGATGGAGCTGTCGATCAAGGTCTGGGCGGCGGCCTGCGTGCGCAGATGATGCTCGGGCTTGAGCGTCTGGGCGCTGACGAAGGCGTGCTCGGGGGGCTGGATGTCACCCTTCAGCCGCCGCCAGACCGAGAGGGCGAAATCTTCGACCGGCTCCTCTCGGGTCGATCCGTCAGGCTGGCGGACTTTGCGCGTGTAGGAGAATGCAAAGACCGGCTCGATTCCCGATGAGACATTGCCTGCCAGTAGTGAGGTTGTCCCGGTTGGAGCGATCGATGTCAGGCAGCCGTTGCGCAGTCCATGGCGGGAAATAAGGGCGCGTACTTCGGGGTCCAGGTCGCGCAGGTTAGGTCGCTCAAGGATGGCTGGGTCATAGAGCGGGTACGGTCCCTTCTCGCCCGCCAGCTCAGCCGATGCGCGGTAGGCCTCAGTCTTGATCACCCCCAGCCAGCGCCGTGTCAGTGCGATGCCCTCCTCTTCGCCGTACCTGGAGCCGCAGAGTATCAGGGCGTCGGCCAGGCCGGTGACGCCCAGGCCGATCCGCCGCTTGGCCTTGGCCTCAGTCTCCTGTGCCGGGAGCGGGAAACGGGAGACGTCGATGACGTTGTCCAACAGCCGTATCGCTGTGCGGGTCAGCTCGCCCAGCGCGGCTTCGTCAAGCGCCGCATCCGCCTCGAAGGGACGCTCGACCAGGGCCGCCAGGTTGATCGATCCCAGCAGGCAGGCGCCGTAGGGCGGCAGCATCTGCTCGCCGCAGGGATTGGAGGCCGCGATTGTCTCGCAATCGGCGAGGTTGTTGTTGGCGTTGACCCGGTCGATGAAGATCACGCCCGGCTCGGCCGCGTCATAGGTCGCCTGCATCAGACGTCGCCACAACGCCTGGGCCTTCACCACCCTTACGGTCTCGCCGCCGAACACCAGCGGCCAGTCGGCGTCGGCGTCGAGCGCCGCCATGAAGGCGTCCGGGACCAAGACCGACAGGTTGAAATTGCGCAGCCGGCCCGGTTCACGTTTGGCGTCGATGAAGGCCTCGATATCGGGGTGGTCGATGCGCAGGCAACCCATCATCGCGCCGCGGCGCTGGCCGGCCGACATGATGGTGCGGCACATGGAATCCCAGACGTCCATGAAGCTGAGCGGTCCCGACGCCTCGGCGCCTACTCCCAGTACCCGTGCGCCCGAGGGCCGCACGGTGGAGAAATCCATTCCCACGCCACCGCCCTGCTGCAGGGTCACTGCCGCCTCGCGCAGGTGTTCGAAGATGCCGCCCAGATCGTCGGGGACGGTTCCCATGACAAAGCAGTTGAACAGGGTGACGGCGCGTCCGGTGCCGGCGCCCGCCAGGATCCGCCCGGCCGGCAGGAACCGGTGGTCTCGCAGGGCCTCGTAGAACCGCCCTTTCCATAGTTTGCGCAGCTTCGGCGATTCGGCTTCCGAAACTGCGGCGGCCACGCGCGCCCAAGTTTCCTCGACGCTGGCGTCCCCCGGTCCGTCCGCGGGAGCGAAGCGATACTTGGAATTCCAGATCTCTCCGGCGAGTGGATTGTCGAACGCCATGACTGCGGGCCTCATGAAAAAGGGAGGCCGAATCTGAGCGATTCCCTGCGACGTCGGCTCGAGCGGGGGCGTGTCGCAGGCGGAAAAATTCAGCAAGTCGGGGCGTGACGTGCATCAAGCCCGACTTCCGCCGGGGTCAAGGCGCTGCGTCTCCGACTGAAGTTCAATGCTCGGCAAACGAGAACAGAAACCATGGATCTCTTTCGCCGCACCATTGGCGACCTGGCCAACGACCTGCCGGGCGCTGCCGAGGTATTTCACCGCCACCGTATCGATGTATGCACCAGCCGCGGCGTGAGCGCGCGCCGCGCCGCCATCGCCCGCGGGCTCGATCCAATCGCCATGGAGGCCGAACTCCAGGCCCTGAATTCCGCTGAGCCGACTGCACCGACCGAACCCCAGGATCTCATCGCCCATATCCTGAAGCGATACCACACGACGCACCTGCGTGAGTTCCCCGAGGCGATCCGCCTCGCCACCATGGTCGAGACGGTCCACCGCCACAGCGATCTCTGCCCCTTCGGCCTCGCCGATCACTTGGCTGAGATGGCCGACGACCTGGAACACCATCAACAGAAGGAAGAGGCAGTGCTGTTTCCGCTGATGTTGGCTGGCGGCGGCCCGATGCTGCAGTTTCCGATCGCGCGCATGAATCAGGAGCACGAAGACGTGGAACGCCAGTTGAGAATGATCGCGAGCCTGACCCGGCACCTGACCGCGCCGCCTGACGCCTGCGGCTCGTGGACTGCGCTCCATGCGCTCTGCCGCAAGATCACCGACGACCTGCGCGAACACATGCGGATCGAGACCGAGGTGCTGTTCCCTCAGTTCGCCGCAACACCCGCTAGCTAGAAATCGAGCACTTCGACCCGGGTGAGCCGCGGTGCCGGCGCGGTACCGGCATTGCGTCGGATGAGCCTGTCGGCTGAAGCCAAGGCTGCCTGGGCGCCGGAGTCCTGATTGGACAGAGGCGCCACTCCCCAGGTCCCGGATGCGCCGCGCACAAAGGTATCGCGGTCCCCTGTGTCGGGAAGTTCGCCGGTCAGCGACTCGAGCCTCCAGGCTTGGGCACTGAGGGGATCACGACCGGCCAGGCCAGCAATCAGCGGCGCCAGGAACAGGCGAGCCGTGACCAGGGCCGAGGTCGGATTACCCGGCAGTCCCACGATCAATCGTCCGCGGGCGCGGCCCATCCAGACCGGCTTGCCGGGCTTGATCGCGACCTTTCCGAAGATGAGTTCAAGGCCATGAGCGGCGAACATGGCTTTGGCAAAGTCCTTCTCGCCGACAGAAGCACCGCCGGTCACGACGACGACGTCCGCTCGTTCGAGCGCGCTCGCCGCCGCCTCCTCGAGGACCGCCGGGTCATCCATTAGGCGCACCCGGTCAACGATTTCGCCGCCGTACTCGCGAACCAGGGCGGCGATTCCCAGGGAAACGCTGTCGGGGATCGCGCCCGGAGTCAGCCGCGCCCGACCCGGCGCCGCCAGTTCATCACCGGTGCCCAGAATGACGACACGAGGGCGCGGATGCACCCACAACTCGGCCTGGTCCGCGGCCGCAGCGGCGACCATGGCCTGGGCGTTCAGCAGCGTCCCCGCCGCGACCAGGATATCGCCCGCCCTGAAGTCCGAGCCGGCGGACCGCACGTGACGCGCTCGCCCGGGCGTCTCGTCGATCACCGCCCAGTCGCCGTCTCGCCTGACCAATTCCTGGACGATCACGCGGTCCGCTCCGGGCGGCAGGGGCGCGCCGGTGAAGATGCGGCGGCATTCACCTGCCGCAATCGCCGGCCCGGCCGTTTGGCCGGCATAGGTCTTGTCGGTCACCCTCAGGCGGATGGGCCCGGTAGAGAGATCGGCTTCGCACACGGCGTAGCCATCCATGGCGGAGAGGGGGACTGCGGGGGCATCGGCGTCGGCGATGACCGTCTGCGCCAGGACGAGCCCATCGGCCGCCTCGATTGGGACCTTCCGGGGCGCAAGGGGAGTGGCGAGACCGACGACCAGGGCTGTCGCTTCGTCGAAGCCGATCATATGGAGGCTCCGTGTTGAAAATCGCCGGAGGCGCCGCCAGTCTTGGATGTGAGCCGCACCGCTTCGATGGACATGGTCCGGTCGACCGCCTTCAGCATGTCGTAGAGCGTCAGGCACGCCACGGTCACAGCGGTAAGGGCTTCCATCTCCACCCCGGTCTGTCCGACCGTGCGCGTCATGGCGGAGACGCGGAACCCGGGCAGGTCATCGTCCAGGTCGACGGTCACCTCAGCCTTGGTCAGCGACAGGGTGTGACACAACGGGATGAGGTCGGCGCAGCGCTTGGCGGCCATGGTCCCGGCCAGTTCGGCGGTGGACACCACGGCGCCCTTGGGAGTCTTCCCTTCGCGCACCAGGGCAAGCGTGTCATGCGAGCAGCGCAGACTGCCCTCGGCAATGGCCGTGCGGGTGGTCGAGGCCTTGGCCGAGACATCGACCATGCGGGCCCGACCGCCTTCGTCCAGATGGGTCAGGTGGCTCATGGGCAAATCCCCCGGTAGCGTGGAATCTGGCCGACCAGCGAACAGGGCCGGAAGCGGCTGTCGAGTTCCTGTCCCAAGACCAGGTCCCAGGCATCGCGGCAGGCGCCGGTCGATCCCGGCACGCAGAAGATGAAGGTCTCGTCGGCCTGGCCCGCGAAGGCGCGCGACTGCAGGGTGGCGACTCCGACGGTGGCGAGACTGGCCTGATGGAAGACCACCGAGAATCCGTCCATCTCCCGCCGGAACAGGGGCTTGACCGCCTCGGGCGTGACGTCACGCGGCGAGAAGCCAGTGCCGCCAGTGCAGAGCACCACGTCCACCTCCGGATCTTCGATCCAGATCTCGAGTTGGGCACGGATCGCATCGACCTCGTCCTTGACGATGGCCTTGGCCGCCAGACGGTGGCCCGCGCCCACCAGCCGGTCGGCCAGCAACCCGCCGGAGGTGTCGGTCGTCGCGTCGCGCGTGTCCGACACCGTCAGCACCGCGATGTTCAGCGGATAGAAGGGCAGGTCCTCGTTGATGCCGGCCATCAGTTGCTCCAGCGCGCCAGATCGGCGCGGTCATTGTCGGTGGGATCGATCCAGCGGACGCCCTTGGGTCCACACTCCCGCTTCCAGAAGGCGGCCTCGGTCTTCAGGCGGTCCATCACATAGTCCGCGGCCAGGAAGGCTTCCCGGCGGTGGGCGGCGGCGGCGGCGACGAAGACGATCGCTTCACCCGGTGCGATCTCGCCGCAGCGATGCACGACCAGCAGGTCGGAGACACCAAAGCGTCGGGCGCCATCGTTGGCGATCTGGAGCATTGAGCGTTCGGTCATTACCGGATGCCAGTCGAGGCAAAGGGACGAGACCGTCTCGCCGTCCCTGGACGCCGCCCGCGCCAGGCCGACGAAACTGACGACCGCCCCATCGTCCCCGCGACCTTCAAGGAAGGCCGCGAGCAGAGCGTCCGGCGCGAAAGCCTCGCCGCAAAGGTGGGCGCGGGCCATGGGTCAACCCCCCGAGAACATGGAGAAGAACTCGACCGTCTGGCCTGGCCTGACCAGAACGTCCTCGGCGCTGATCTCCGCGTCGACTGCGGCGCGGACGCCGTAACGTTCGAAAACGGCAGAGGCCTCCGGCTCGGATTGCACCAGAAGACGGCGCAACTCGCTGAGCGGCACGCCGGCGGAAGGGATATCGATATCCATGCCCGGCCCGAAGATGTCGGATGGCCGGCCGAAGAACTGAACTCGAAGGGTCGTCATCAGGCTACCGATCTGTGGTCGAGTTGGGGAGTTGGCATGTCGCCGATCACGGCGGCGCGCACGAAGGCGATGAACTCCGGTATCAGGCGCGCGCGGATGTCGGGCGCCGTCCAGTACGGGTTCATAAAGACACACCGGATCAGGACCAGACCCGCCGCGTCCTCGACGCCTCCATAGGCCGCTACGTGGCGCGCCCGCTGGGCCGCGTAGTCCGCGCCCAAGGTGGTCTTTGAAACCGAAAAGGCGGCCGACTCATGGAAAGCCGCGAACAGCGCTTCAGTCAGCGGGTTCGAGCGCGACAAAGGGTCCCCGTCGTCGGCGACGGCAAAGCAGACGATATTGGTGTCGCTGGGCTCGAGGAACCGCACAAAAGGCAGCGCCGCGCCCACGGCCGCCTGAAACTGGCGGCGCGCCCGGATCGTCTCGGCCAGCAGCGCGCCCATGCCGTCAGGCCCGAACCCCAGCGTCTTGCCGGTCAGCCAGGTCGCCGCGGCGCCCGCGGCTGAACGCGATCCCTCCAGGGTCGAGGACCATTTGCCATCGCCCAGCTCGGGCCGGTCGAGGTAGGGCGCGTCAAAGGCCGATACCGCGTATCGGCTCCTGTCGCGGGTGAGGAAGGCGCCGCAGGCGTAGGGGACGTAACCCAGCTTGTGCGGATCGATAGTGATGGAATCGGCGCGGCCCACCGCTTTCAGGGCGCGGGCGGCGACGGGGCCCAACTCGGCCTCGTCGGGTCCGCCGATGAGGCTGCAGAGGAAGCCGCCGTAGGCTGCATCGACATGGCGCCAGATTCGCCAGCCACGCTCGCGCTCCCAGGCTTCGAGCAGGTCATGCAGCCTGTCGACTGGATCGATCTCGCCGGTCTCGGTGGTTGCGGCCACGCTGACCGCCATCAGCACCGGCCGACCGTCGCCCTGGGCGCGCAGGACCAACCGCTCGAAATCATCGAGATCCAGCCGGCCTTCGGCGTCGAGCCGGACGCTCCAGAACGACTCCTCGCCGAAGCCGAAGATGTTGGCCGCCTTGTGCCAGGAGTAGTGCTTGTTGCCGGGCACCAGCACGACGGGCCCCAGGAAGTCGCGACCGGACGCCGTGGAAATGCGCCGGTGGACGTCGGCCGGATTGCCGGCCGCGGCGCTGTAGCGACGAAGGACTTCATCACTCAGTTGGTGCGCCTCCCACAAAGCGCGGAAGCGATCCCAGCCCATGTGCGCTGCGGCGAACACGTCGAGCATCTCGCCGGTCGCCTCGCTGATGTAGAGGGCCAGGCTCAGCCAATGATCAAGGCGGTAGCGGGCGCGCCAGACGGCTTCGAAATTGGCCACCGTGCCGCCCGAGGTGAAGTGCCCCTCCGCCTGGGCCGGATCGTAGCCAAGCATCCCGGCCAGCATGGCGATCGCCTCACCCTCGATGACCGTCCCGACCTTGCCGGCTTCGCGGGAGGTGATGTTGGGGTTGTGCAGCATGGCGGCGAGCCAGCCGAACAGGGCGGGCAGCGACAGTTCCGCCTTCATGTGGCCGACGTAGCGCGGCGTGTGGGTGGGGGTTTCCGCGGTTAGGGCATCGCACAGTTCGGCCAGCCGCTGGGACATCAGCTCGCGTTCATGCAGAACGGCGCCGCTTCGACGGTCGGTTCGGGTCGACACGCGCGGATCATCGGCGAACAGGCCCTTGCGCCACCCGAACCAGTCGTCAAGCACGGCCTGAAATTCGGCGCGCACCCACGCTTCATTCTCCGAATGGGATCCGGGGAAATAGGCGGCGGCCAAGTCGGCGGACGAAGGCTTGGGCATCAGGGAACCAGTGATGGACCCCCTTCCTTACCGGCGGCGACGCCGGCTGGAATTGTCGTAGATCAATTCGCGATTTGACCTGCCTCAAGGTCAATGGCGGCCGGGCGGGCGAGAGTGATAATCGCTCGCAAGTTCAGGAAGCCTCGTGTTCATCCAGATTTCAAGGCGCGACAGACCATCGCCGACCGCTGGCGTGGTTCGCCTGAGCGAAGCGCGCCTCGGCGCGCGCGGGGTCATTGTGGAGGTTCGTGCAGAAGCGGGCGGCGAGACCGTCGGCGTGGAGGAACTGCAAAGGCGACTGCTAGAGTTCGGCTTCGTCGAGGGCGCGCGACTGCAGGTGCTGTTCGAGGGCGCCATCGGCCATGATCCCATCGCCGTGAAGCTGGATGATATGCGCGTCGCCCTGCGCCGCCGCGACGCCGCCAACGTCTTTCTTGCGCTCGGCGCGGCATGAGCGTGGCCACGACCGTTGCCGTGCGCGTGGCGCTGGTGGGAAACCCCAATTCGGGCAAGACGGCGCTGTTCAACGCCCTGACCGGCGCGCGCCAAAAGGTCGCCAACTATGCCGGCGTGACCGTCGAGCGGAAGGAAGGCGCGCTCGTCACCGCGTCGGGTCGCCGCCTGATGATCGTCGACCTGCCGGGCACCTATTCGTTGCGAGCGCGCAGTCCCGACGAGGCGGTCACCCGCGACGCGGTGCTGGGCCGCCTGGCCGGCGAGGTCCCGCCCGATGTCGTGATCTGCGTGGCCGACGCCACCAATTTGCGGCTGGTTCTGCGCCTCGTGTTGGAATTGAAGGCGGTGGGCCGGCCTTTGGTTCTGGCGCTTAACATGTATGACATCGCCCAGCGCCAGGGCCTGGCCATCGACCTCGACGCCCTGTCGCGCGAGATCGGTGCGCCGATCGTCACGACCGTCGCCACCCGAAGGCGCGGCATTGATGACCTGGTGGGCCAGGTCGATGCCCTGATCGCTGCCGGGGCATTGCCCGAGGAAAATCTCTGGCGCGAGCCCGGCGCCGCCGAAATCCGCCAGGCCCATGCCCGGGCCCAGCAGCTCGTGCGCGATCACGTCCGTCCGCCGGCGCGGCCCGACACCTGGACCGGCCGCATTGATGCGGTGCTGCTGCATCCGGTTGGCGGCCTGGTGATCCTGCTGGGCCTCCTGTTCGTCATGTTCCAGGCCGTCTTCACCTGGGCCGCGCCGTTGATGCAGGGGATAAGCGCTGTCTTCACGGCCTTCGGCGCCGGCGTCGGAGCCTACGTCGCCAACGACCTGCTGCGCAGCCTGATCGTCGATGGCCTCATCGCGGGGGTCGGTTCGGTGCTGGTCTTCCTGCCCCAGATCCTGATCCTGTTCCTGTTCATCCTGCTGCTTGAGGATGTCGGCTACATGGCTCGGGCCGCCTTTCTGATGGACCGGATCATGGGTGGCGCAGGCCTGCACGGCCGCGCCTTCATCCCGCTTCTGTCATCCTTCGCCTGCGCTATCCCCGGGATCATGGCCACGCGGGTGATCGATTCACGGCGCGATCGCCTGACCACAATTTTGGTCGCACCGCTGATGACCTGTTCGGCGCGGATCCCGGTCTACACCCTGATCATCTCGGCCTTCATTCCCAACACCCAGGTCGCCGGGATGTTGTCGCTTCAGGGCCTGGTGATGTTCGGCCTCTATGCAGCCGGCATCGTCTCGGCCCTGCTGATGTCCCTGGTCATCCGCACCGTCTTCTGGCGCAACGCGGTCGAGCCGTTCCTCTTGGAGCTGCCGACCTACCGCATGCCGGACCCGGCCAATGTCGCGCGCAACCTCATGCAGCGCGCAAGCATCTTTCTGGGCCGGGCCGGGCGCATCATCCTGCCGATGATGGTCCTCGTCTGGGCCCTGTCGACCTTTCCTTATCCGCCGGCTGGCGCGCCAGGACCGGCCATCGACTACAGTTTCGCGGGCATGATCGGTCATGTGATCGAGCCTCTGCTCGCGCCCATCGGCTTCAACTGGCAGATGTCGGTGGCGCTGATCCCGGGCATGGCCGCGCGAGAAGTCGCGGTCGCGGCCCTGGGAACCGTCTACGCTGTTGGCGATCCCCAGCATCAGGTCGGCGGCCTCGCCGCCGTATTGGCGCGGCACTGGTCCCTGGCCACAGGCCTGGCCTTCCTCGCCTGGTACGTCTTCGCGCCCCAGTGCGCCGCCACCCTGGGTGTGGTGAAGCGCGAGACGAACAGCTGGCTCTGGCCCGCGATCATGTTCGCCTACATGACCGGCTTGGCCTACCTCGCCGCCTTCGTGGTCTACCGCACGACCGTCGCATTCGGAGGCGGGTAGCCGCCGCTGTGCTTGATGAAGATCAAGCGTGCGATTGATCCATCGGATTGCCGCCCCGGTCGTCCGGCCGCAGGCTTCGCCGATGTTCCGCGGCTCCTATCTGCTGGCTCTCGGCCGCATGGTCCTCGTGTCAATGCTCGCGGGCTTGGCGCTCCTCGGCGTGTCCGCCCCGTGCCTGGCCAGTGTTCCGCCGTCCGCACAAGCGTTACAGGTCCGTTCGAGTTCGGAATTGGACCTTCATTGCCCTCCAGCGGACCCCGGCCGGCGGCAGCGCAACGGCGTGACCGCAACCTGCACGATGGCCTGCATTTTCCCGGCGCCCGAACAGTCTGACCTCACCGCGGCGACGTTTGAGCCCACCCCCCCTGCCGCCCCCGCGGCCGAGAGCACGAGAGCCGGCCTGCCCCCCGACGTCGATTACCCCCCTCCGCGTTGAAGGACGGACTGTTCGATCCGATCCCATTCAACAAGGAAACTGTCATGAAACGTATCTTCTCGATCGCGGCGCTCGCGCTGTTGGCCTCCGCGACCGCGGCCTACGCCGCGGCGCCGGACGCCGTGACCACCGCGCTTGGCGCTTGTTGCGACGCCGTATCCGCGTGCTGCCACGCGGTTGGCTCCGCCTGCTGCTGATCCGCCAAAGGCGCCTGCCCGCAAGGGCGGGCGCCGACGGCCGCTGCCATCGGCTATTCGGATGCCGACTTGCCCCCTCTTGGATAGCGGCGGTGCATCGGTAACTTCGGGGGTATGGGCGAACTACCGCCTGGAATCCTTCGGTTCAAATGACTGCTGGCGGCCTCGGCTCACACACTGGAACATTCAACTGCCTGAGCAATTGACTTGGTACATTCGCGCCGAAATTCGGTGACTGATCCTGAAAGAGCCAGCATGCAGCGCGAGAACTCGCGGCGCCGAGCCTGTATGCGCGCGGCGCAGGCCCTCGCGTTGAGTTGCTGTACGACAGCCATCCTCTATGGAACGCCTGCGCGCGCGCAGCCGCTCTCTGAGGCCGGCAAGGCTGAAACCGGTGCGCCAATGGACATCTCCATGGCGCCGGCGCCTTGTCCGTCCGACCAACACTGGGACACGGCGATGGGCATGTGCATGGATGGCAACGCCCCGGCCAAAGCCAGGCTGACCTTCCAGGCGAACCAGTTCGCGGTCTATTCCGATACCTCGGGTCCGCGCGGAGCTTCGCGCTTCACCGGGCCCGGCTACTGGATGCTGACTTACGAGAACGCCCTGACCGCCAGCAACACCCTCAGCATCGGCATCATGGGAACGCCGGAGCAGGTCACGGTCGGTGAGCCGGGAACGCCCCAGCTGCTCCAGACCGAGAACATCGACAACATGCACCCCCACGACAACTTTCTGGCTATCGAGATCAGGGATGTCGTGGCTTTGGGCGACGACCAGCGCGTGACGTTCCTGTTCGCGCCCCGCGGCGGCGCGGCGATCGGCCCTGTCCCCTTCATGCACAGAGGCTCCGCCGAGGGAAATCCGGACGCGCCCCTCGGACACGGTCTTCAGGACGGCTTTCACGACGTCTCGACGGTTGTCGGTATCGAATACGAGACCGGCCCCTTGTCGCTAGCCGCGACCGCGTTCAGCGGGCGGGAGATCAGCGCGCCCTTCCCCATGTATCGCCCTGACTCCTATGGCCTGCGAGTGACCTACGACCTGAGCGACCACCTTCGGCTGGGCGCCTCTTACGGCAACGCCCTGTCGTCCGACGACGCCGGAGGCTGGGACCACAATCAGTTCTTCACCGGCTGGCTGACCACCACCCATCCGATCCACACCGGCAGCCTGAAGACCTCTCTTGTCTGGGGCTCGGAGAGGGCTGCGGACGGCTCGGTGCTTTCCAGCGCCCTGGGCGAAGGCGTCTACCAGTACGGACCGAACGCGCTCTACGGCCGCGCCGAGGTTCTCGAAGTGACGCCGGAGCAACTGGACCTGTCCCTCCCGGGCCCCGCGGCCAACCCACGTTGGGTGGGCGCTCTCACGGCCGGCTATGAGCGGACCGTGCTGGGCCGCGGTGATCGGCGGTTGATCGTCGGCGGTTCCTACACGTACGATCTGATCCCTGCCGATTTCGAGCCCGCCTACGGATCCCATCCGGGCGGATTCAAGCTTTACCTGCGGCTGAAGTTCGAGAGCGGCGTTACCTTCCCCTGAGGCGATTAGGCTCCCGCTCAAGCGGGCAGTGGCGCCTTGTCCACTCGACCGGTCGTCTTTTCTCCAAGGCGCCTGGCCCAGGGTTGAATGATCCGTTGCAGCGGCATGTCGAAGGCGAAATGGAACCCAATCGCGAACGCTAGTGCCGCGCCTACCCCGCCGAACCAGAGCGCCCACTGGGCGGCGACGCCGAGGCCGAGTCTAGCCGTGACGAGATCGGCGGGCCCAAACCAGGCGATGCGCACCGGGGATTCGATGAGTGTCTCGGCCGCGTATCGCGACGTGGCCGTAGAACTGGCAGTTCAACCCAGATGGAATCCCTGTTAAATTCCCTGCCGGAGTTCGGCCGCAGCGGTTGTCTCCCTATTGCCGAAACGACAAGCGGGCTTCGCCACCGCTCAGCGTTCTGGAAAAACCCTGCTCTTGGGGTTTATCAGGGAATTTCCCGGTGGAGAATTGTGCACACCGGACTGCTTCCACCGCCATCCATCTAGCTGATTTCTCTCGTGAAATCTGCCAGCGGGAAATGTCCGCGACACTTCCGGGTGTTAGAGCCACACATCTCCCGCACTCCCGCACGAGTTAGCGGTCTCTGGGCCGAAATTGGGGGGTGCCGGCCCCAGTTATCTCCAGGGGGTGTCTGATCTGGTTGAGTCTCCCTGTTATCAGGGAAGCAACAGGGAAAGGTCGAACAATCGGCCCCGCCAACACCAGCGGCAGCGCCGCAGCGCGGTTGGCCAGCGAAGTCCAGGTCATCGCGACGCAGCGACCCGGACCCGGCGCGACGCCGGCGGGCCGTTCCTGACGCTGTGGCTGGTCGCACTGGATCGCATCGCTGGACGAGCCCCCGCGAGGGCATCGCCCGCTAAGCATTAGGCTCAACGCGAACACAACCTAGAGCAGCCCCCAATTCCTGAGCTGAGGCAAGGGCGTCCCTTGAAGCATCCATCGGTTAACGGAATTTCGTGCCCGAATTGTCACGCTTGGGCGAGTGACCGTCCCGCCGCTGCCAATCCGCCCCACCTTTGGCCAATAGGATGGGCCAACCTGTGCCGTGCGCATAACCTGCAGTATGGGAACCTCAAGGCCACCAGGGGGCTGCGCGAGGTTCAGCGCGCTGCCGACCACCTGGCCCACGAAATTGTGGGTACGCGAAGAGATTGGTCCCGCCTATTCCCTCGTGATGCTCACATGCACCGTCGCGGTATCAGTGCCGCCGGCGCCGTCCGAGATCGTGTAGGTGAAGGTGTCGGCGCCGATCGAGCTGCCGGTGTTGGTGGTGTAGGTGATCGTCCCGCCGACGAAGCTGACCGTGCCCTTGGTCCCGTTGGTCGTGCCGGTGATGGTGAGGGTATTGCCCTCTGCATCGGTGTCGTTGGCGAGGACATCGACCGAGCCGACCGCCGATGAGCCGAAGGGGCCGACGGCCTCGAGGTCGTCATCGACGGCGTTGGGGGCGGTGTTGGCGGCAACGGTGAGGGAGACCGTCGCGGTGTCGGTCGCGCCGGCGATATCGGCGATGGTGTAGGTGAAGCTGTCGGCGCCGGTGTAGCCGGTGGTCGGCGTGTAGGTCACCGAGATGCCGAAGGTGTTGATCACGACCGCGCCATGCGACGGGTTGGTCTTGGCGGTGATGGTCAGGCTCTGGTTTTCGGCGTCGGTGTCATTGGCCCTCGGATCGAAGGTCGAGGGGGTGCTGACCGCCACGTTCTTCGAGTCGTTTACGGCGTCGGGCGCGGTGTTGGCGATGACATTGACCAGAACCGTTCCGGTATCCGTGCCGCCGGCGCCGTCCGAGATCGTGTAGGTGAAGGTGTCGGGGCCGGTGTAGCCGGTGGTCGGGGTATAGGTGACCGAGGTCGAGGTGAAGGTGACCGTGCCGTGCGACCCGTTGGTCTTGGCAGTGATGGTCAGGGCGTTGCCGTCGGCGTCGTCATCGTTCGTGCGCGGATCGACGGTCCGCGCCGTGCTGACCTGGGCCCAGAAGGTGTCGTCGTTGGCGACCGGCGGATTGTTGACGTTGTTGACCGTCACACTGACCAGCGCCGTCGAGGTGCTGGTGACGCCGTCCTCGTCGACCGCGCGGTAGCGGAAACTGGCGGCGCCGGAGAAACCGGCGTCGGGCGTGAAGTTCACCGTCCCGTCGGCCAGGGGCGTCGCCGTGCCGTGACTGACGCTGGTGATCGCGCCGAGGTGCAGGGGGTCCAGGCCGGGGTCGGTGTCATTGGCCAGGACGGCGATGTTCACGGCGGTGTTCTTGTTGATCGTGACGGCGTCGCCATTGGCGGTGGGCGCGACATTGTTGATCGTGACCGTGACAACGGTCGTTGCGTAGAGTCCCGCGGGATCTTTGGCGGAGTACACAAAACTGTCCGTCGACGGGCCACTGACGCCGGTATTCACATCGTAGCTGACGCTGCCGTTGGTGGTCGAGCTGCCGGTGGTGAACGCCACCACGCCCCTGGCGCCCTGGGTTACGCCCGAGATGTCGAGTTGCAAGGTGGTGTTGTCGGGGTCGGTAAACTTCGCTTCGGGCGTGGTGACGGAGGCCGCGCCGGAGCCCTCGTTCACACTGAGGGTGACGGGGTTTGTATTGGCGGCCGGGGGCAGGTTCCTGACGCTGGTCGCCGTGACGACGGTCGTGCGGTTGCCGGCCTGGTCGTAGCGGTAGTCGATGCGATCGCCGTTGTCGTAGATGACCGAGATCAGGCGGCCCTGGGCGTCGTACTTGTATTGGGTCGCGGCCGTGGCTGCGGGCGCAGCTGCCAGCACCAGCAGGGCGGCAATCGCCGCCCACAACCATGACACGTAACGACTGCCCCGATCGCCCATCCGCGCCCCCAGACTGACCCGGCGCGAGCCGCACACCTCTTGCGAGCATGCAGGCAGTCGCCAGATTGACGGTTGCAGACTAATACGCATACCCTCGTTCTGGGAAGTGCGCATTCACACATCCCGCGATGGGGGTCCTATGAGCGTTCTGGCGAGGGTCGTTCTCGGCTTTGCCGCGGTGGTTGGCGCGCTTGCCCTGGCGTGGGGCGAACCGGCGAAGGCGCAGACGGTATCGCTCCCGACCACGACCTTCGGCTCCGCGCCGGCCGTCACGCCCGCCAACGCCTGGACCTACTACAACACAAGCCCGACGTTCACGACCAGGACTCCGGGAGCCGATGTCACGCGCCTAGCGAAGGCGCTGGGAACGTCCGCGCATCCCAATGGCGATCTCGACCGCATCTACGCGTTTGTCCACGACGACATCGACATGGTGTGGCTGTTCGGCCTGAAGGCGGGATCGCGTGGCGCGATCATCGACAAGGCCGGGACGCCATTTGACCAGACGCAGTTGATGGCCGACCTGCTGCGGGCCACCGGCTACTACACGGTCACCTATCAGCTGGGGACCATCACACTTACCGGCACGCAGTTCACGGCATGGACCGGCATTTCGTCGGCCACCCAGGCGGAGAGGTTGCTCTCGAACGGCGGCTTTCCCTACACAATCACCCGGTCGGGCGAGACGATCACCAGCATTGTGATGATGCACCTGTGGCTGAAGGTAAGCAACGGGGGGCCGGACCACGCCTTTGACCCGGCCTTCAAGACGCAGGTTCACAACGAAGTTCTCGGCACCGCTATCGACACGGCGTCAGGGTTCAACTCCGCCACCTTCATCAGCAATGCCACTTCGGGGTCTACATCCACGACATCAGGCGCCCCACAGGTTCGCGACCTGAGCCGGACGAACGTGACCAGCGCGCTGAATGCGGCCGCGACGACGATGCAGTCGAACATCGCCACCAGCCATCCCAATGAGGACATCGACCATGTGGTAGGCGGCTGGGACACGACCCCGCTGGGCACCCCGCCGTCCTACGTTACGTCGCTGCCATATCAGACCTCGATACTTGCCTCGTACACCGGCGAGCTGCCCGACCGCCTGCGGACCAAGATCACCGTCGGCTTCAACTACAACGGTGGGACGCAGTCGCAGTCCCTCGATTTCTACGCCGACGTTATCTACGGCGTGGAAATGTATTTCGAGCCCAAGCCGGACAAGGAGATCGAGACCGAGCCCGATCAGTTCCGCTTCATGGTCGGCACCGAAGACCGGACCGGCTGGCTGACCGGCGTCACGCCGGCGCCGACCATCACCATCAACCATCCCTACGTCGCGGTCGGTCCCGGCCTCGGCGCGCCGACCGGCAGCTACATGGACCGCTCGATGACCGACATCGGCGGCGGGGTCACTGGCTCACTGCAGCTGGTGCTGGGCTTCGGCCGGCCATCCGCCAACCTGGGCGCCTGGCAGGAGGCCCGCTCCGATCCCCGCGAGGGCATGGTGCGCTATGACGACACCACCGGTGCGGAGCCCGCGCCGCGCTACGTGAGCAATCAGACAGCCAACCGCCGCCGTATGGGGTCGGGTTTCCTGGCGCAGTTGTCGGAAGCGACCGACATGACTGCCGAGTTGAGCGAGTCAATCATCCAGCAGCACGATGTCATCGGCTTCGTCACCGGCAACTACTACCCCGGCGCCCTCTACGGGCCGGCCGCCACCAGCTACCACCTGTCGATTGAAGCGGGTGTGTCCGTGACGTCCATTCCCCCCGACGTTGTCGGGACGACGGAGAACGAAGCGGCGACGACCGAGACGGCGGCGGGTCGCACCTACGCTTTGCTGCTCCCGACCATCGAGGGAAGTATCGCCGAGCAGCTTGGCGACTCTCCATTTCCGGTCTCCGCGCCGGTCAAGCTGGACTGGGCGCTCGACGGGTCGGGAACGGCGGTCAACAACACCTACTATTTCGCCAACTCCTCGAACTGGACCTACGTCTCGGGCCAGATCCTCAACGATCTGGAGGCCGGCTCGACCATGCGTGCGCAGGCGCAGTCGTATATCGATGACGGCTACACCCTGATCATTCCGCGCTCGTCCAATCTGGGGCCCGGCGAGGCCTCCCTCCAGTGGTGCCAGGACAACCCGGCCCACCCCCCGCCCCATTACGACTGCGACATCACCGCGCCTGAGCGCGGCGGCGCCTTCATCGCCTTCAAGACCGACGGCAGCGTGATGGCTCACATCGTGGCGCTTCAGTTCGGCTCGGCCAAGGGCGGTGGTGGCGGCAGCGACGCCGAGATTGCGCCGGACCGTGTCTTCGCCATCCCCGAAGACTATCAGGACCGCCAGTACACCACCCGCGCCGAGAGCTTCAGCGTCGATCTGAAGACCGGGTCGGTGGCCTACACCCCGCCGCCCGACTTGGTGGTCGGCAACGGCGCCTATCCCTACAGCCTGGCGTTCCAGCGCAGTTACCGCTCCGGGACGGTCAAGCCCGCGCCCGACACCGACGGCAGCTACGTCCCGCCCGAACCGCTGTTCGGCGAGAGCGGCTGGACCTCCAACCTCAATCGCCGCGCTTCGCCCAGTTCCGACGGCATGGCGGCGTTCGGGGGTGAGGACGCGCGCACCGCGGCCCAGACCATCGTGGGCATCCGCGCCATGCTGTCGGTCGCCGCCAACGGCACCAACGATCTCGACACGCTGAAGCGCCAGATCATCGCCAACCTGACAGCCGCCTGGTGGGGCCGCACTATCGTGCAGAACACCATGACGATCGAGGAGGGCGCAGAGAGCACAAGCTTCGTGCGCCTGGCCTCGGGCGCCTGGGCGCCACCGCCGGGTCAGGACGAGACGCTTGAGGTGTTCGGCGCGCGCGCCCTGCTGAACCCGCTGATCGGTCCAGACTACTGGACCTACAAGTATATCTGCGTGAAGCTGACCGGGGCGGACCGCTCGGTTTCGTTGTTCGGTTCGAACCTTTGGACTTCGCCCTACGATACGGGCAGCTGCCCCACCACCGGGGCCGGCAGCGCCACTATCGAGGCCAATTTCAAGGGGCTGCTGTTCCGCCGCCAGACATTCCCGTACGGGGTGCAGGTCGATCGCACGGCTGACGGTGGCCTGAGCAATAACCTTGGCCGCAGCCTGACCATTACCGGCGGGGCCACCACGCCGGGCTCCTTCGACTTCACCGTCACCGATGGCGAGGACTCGTCGCGTCATGCCCGCTTCGCTGGCGGCGGCGATGTAGTCACCGTGGCCGACCCGGTCATGCCCTTCGTCGAGCAGATGACGCTGTCAGTCACCGACCCGGAGGCGCACGTCTGGACCTATGACAGCGTCGGCGGTTTCCGCGCCTTTGCGCCGACCGCGCCGACCGTCCCGTTCCTGACTTTCCGCGAGCAGCCGACCGTGCGCGGGTCGATGGACTGGTTCCGCGACGCCAACCGCAATGAGACGGACTACTACGTAGCGTCGGCGCGGGCGTCGGCGACGCGCGATCCGTTGGGGGCGTACAGTTACGTCCGGTACGACGAGTTCGGGCAGCCGGTCGTCAATATCGACCGGCGGGGGAAGACCTCCACCTCGGCCTATGACGCGCACCGGCGGGTGATCCGCGTGGTGCAGCCTGAGGGTAACGCCGAGGAATACACCTACGACGCTCGCAGCAACCGCACCTCAACCACGCGCAAGGCCAAGCCCGGGTCGGGGCTGGCGGACACGGTCACCGAGGCGTCGTTCAATTCGACTTTCAACGTTCCGGACTGGGAAGAGGACGCGCGCAACAACCGCACCAACTACACCTATGACGGCACGACGGGCCAACTGTTGACCATCGTCCAGCCCGACCCGATTACCGGGGACGGCGACAGCACCCGGCCGACCACCACCTTTACCTGGAACAGCCTTGGCCAGCGCCTGACCAAGACCGACCCGACCGGGATCGTGCTGCGCTACACCTATGACGGCGAGAACTATCTCGACACGGTGACCAACGCCTATGGCACGCTGAACCTGACCACCTCGTTCGACTATGATGCGGCGGGAAATGTCACGACGCTGACCGACCCGCGCAGCAAGGTCTACACGGCGACCTGGGACCACATGCGCCGCATCACCCAGATGACCGCGCCGACGTCGACGGGCGCTCAGACCCAATGGACCTACGACGCCGACGGCCTGGTCTCGACGATCAAGCAGGCCACGGGACTCGCCTCGCCCAACCAGTGGGCCACCACCACCGTGGCCTACGAGCCCACGGCGCGCGTACGCAGCGTCACCGACCCGGACGGGCGCGTGACGCGCTTCCAGTACGATTCCCTGAACCGCAACATCCTGACTATCGATCCTGAGGGCCGCACGGCGGGCAAAACCTACGACGCCGAGGGCCATGTCCTGGTTGAGCGCCGCGGCGACGGGGCGCCGATCCCCACCCCGCCGGCGATAAGCGACGCCATCGCCTACATCACCCGCACCTACACCGACAACGGCCAGGTGCTGACCTTCGCGGACGGGCGCAGTTCGATCACCACCTACCTCTACGACGGCTTCGACCGCCTCAGCCGCACGTCGTTTCCTAACCCGGCCAATGGCGCCGCCTACACCGCCGACTATGAGGAGATGACCTACGACGCCGACGACAACGTCACCCGCCGCCGCACGCGCTCGGCGCTGAACATCGACATGGCTTACGACAACATCAGCCGCATGACGTCCAAGGCCGTGCCGGCCAACGGCAGCATCAGCACCGCGCGCACGGCGACCTACACCTATGACTATGCGGGACGGCAAGATGTGGTCGGCGAGACCGGCGGGCACAGCCTGGACTGGACCTACGACCAGGCCGGTCGGGCTTCGTCGGTGGCCATCTCCGGGCCGCAGTGGGGGACCGCCAAGACGATCTCCTACCAGTACGACGTGGCGTCCAACCGCACGCGCCTGACCTGGCCTGATGGCTATTATGTTACCTATGCCTACGACGACCTGAACCGTCTGGACACCGCTACGCAGACGGTGGGTGGGACCTCCACCCTGCTGGCCGACTATAGCTACGATCCGCTGTCGCGCCGGACCGGGGCCGCGTTCGACGTTGCCGGTGCGGGAGGGTTGGCAACGGCGGCGTTCACGGCCGGTGGCGACCTGACCAGTTTGGCGCACAGCTGGACGGGCCCCAGCGGGGTGACGCTGACCTACACCTACGACGGCGGCCATCGGCTGAACGACGAGACCTTCTCGGACGCGGCCTATCGCTGGGATCCGGCCGGGGCCGCGTCGGACACCTATGTCGCGGACTTCCTGAACCGCTACACGACGGTGCCGACGTCCGTGACGCCGACCTACGACGCCAACCAGAACTTGGCCACCGTCGGCACCTGGACCTACGGGTACGATCCCGAGAACCGCATGGTCAGCGCCGACCGCACGGGGACCGTGCTGAACGCCGACTACGTCTATGACCCGCTGGGCCGCCGGGTGCAGAAGACGGTCACCGGTGCGATGAGCATCGACGAGAGCTATCTGCTCGACGGGGATGAGGAGATCGCGGAGTACGATACAAGCTCGGCGACGTTGATCCGGCGGTTCGTGCCGTCGGGGACGACGGATGCGCCGATTGCGATGGTCGATTCCGCCGGGACGACCAGGTCGTACTTCCGGGTGAACCGCCAGGGCACCGTCATGGCGGTGACGAGCAAGACCGGCACGTTGACCACCAATGGGGCGCCGGATGACGGCCAGTTCCAGTACGACCCCTACGGGGCGCCCGAGGCGGATGACGTTACGCTTGCGGGGACTCCGTTCCGCTATACAGGGCGGCGGTATGATCCGGAGACGGGGCTCTACTATTACCGGGCGCGGTACTACTCGCCGGTGTGGGGGCGGTTCCTGCAGACCGATCCGATCGGGTACGACGGTGGAGCTAACCTTTATGCCTATGTCGAAGAAGATCCGGCGAACGCCGAGGACCCTTCGGGTACGAAGATTTCCGAATCGGATTGTGGCTCCAGAGTCGGCGGAAACGCATCAACATGCACCGCCTATGACTTCAGCGCTGTCGTAACGGGCCAATCGAAAGCTGAGTCTGACGGCACCGCCAATGCCGATCCTTGGAAGGATCAGTCCATTGGAGACAAGATTGCTTCTGCTCCTCTGAAAGCGCTCCTTAAAACAGGAGAAGGAAGAAACGTCGAAAACAACGTGCGCCTCACGTTGCAAACCGTTTTTGGAAGCAAATTTTCGCCGGCGGAGATCGAGAAGATAAAAGCGTTCGCGTTGAACCACTTTTCTCTGGGAGACCTCACCGGACTTCGGGACGTGCGAGCCGTGAGTAGCGGACCGTTGGAACTGACTGCGGGTGAGAAAACGATCATCCAGAGATTGGTGAATGATCTTCCTCGTGATCAGCTAGGAAATCGTGCCCGCGAGGCCTTCAGATCGCAGCTAGCGAGCGGCAAAATCCGGATCATTGCGAGGCGAAAATGAAACGCGTCAAGTTTGCCTTTTGGCTCAGCTACTTCGCTGTCTTCGCTATATCGATGGCCTACTACATAGCCCTCCGCACGGGCTGGGGACCGAACCCGGTTGGCGACATGCTCCATTCCGTCGGTCGGTTCAGCATTATGTCTTTCCCGGCGAGCCTTGTTCTGATCTTCGAGAATTATCTTCCGAGTCCCATATGGAGTGTCGTGACTGCGACTCTTTTGGCTGCGTTGATTTATTGGTTCGGCGCTAAGTTCAACCCTTCCCGTGATATTTGGTATCTCGGACTTGTTGTTCTTTACCTGACTATTTCGTATGCGTTATTCTTTATGTTTGCCGCCCTCGGACTATTTTTGTAACGACGAATTCCAGAAACGGGACGGGGGAATTCGGGGACACGATACATATTCCCCTTTTGTTCCCATCCTGCTAGCTTGGCCGCATGGCCCGCATGGCCCGCATGGCCCGCATGGCCCGCATGGCCCGGATCACGTCCCTGGCCTCCCGCATCCTGTGACCCAGCGGGGCAACCGCCGTGAGCCCATCTTCTTTGAGGACGGCGACCAGCAGGTCTATCGCGACCTGCTGGCTGATCAGGCGGCGCGGGCCGGCGTGGAGGTCTGGGCCTATTGCCGGATGCCCAACCACGTTCACCTGGTGCTGACGCCACGCACGCCCGAGGGCATCGGCCGCGCGATCGATGGGGCCCACCGCCGCTACACCAACTTCATCAACGCGCGGGGCCGCTGGACCGGGCACCTGTTTCAGAGCCGCTTCGCCTCAGTGGCCATGGACGACGCCCACTTCATGGCAGCGCTGAGTTACGTCAGCCTCAACCCCGTGCGGGCCTGTCTGACGGCGCGCGTGGAGGACTGGCCGTGGGCCAGCACGCGGGCGCACCTGCGCGGTCAGGACGATGCGCTGGTGACTGTGCGGCCGGTGCTGGAGCGCGGCTGGGATTTCGCTGCGCTGCTGCGAGACGCCGAAGTGAACGCCGTGGGATCTGAAGCGGCCTGCGATGCGCTGCGGGCCTCGGAGGGGACGGGGCGGCCGGCGGGGACGGCTGAGTTCGTGGCGGACCTGGAGCGGCGGCTGGGCCGGCCTATAGCCAAGCGGGCGCCGGGGCGCAAACCGACGGTGCGGGGGCTGGTGGAAGAGACGTTGGGTTTATTTGCGGAATAGTTATCGTGTCCCTAATTGGGTTGTGCGACTCGACTGCGGCCACCTGCGAGGAGTCGAGCGAACAGGCGGTGCGGTATTACCGTAAACGCGAACCTCATTTTGCCGAATCTGGAAGCGGGTGGGAAGCCAGCCAGACATGCGTGGGTATCGGCGTGGGTAGCATCACCTGAGAATGCCAGACTCCTGTGGGCCATTACCGTCATGGCGGAGACACGCTCCGCCCTTCCGGAAACATCCGTTTCTAACTCATTGCCGATATTGGGAAGGTTCGGTCTGGGGAACATGAGCCAAAGAGAGGCACCCCAGTCGTCCAGGGCTAGGTTAGTGCGAGTCGGCCAAACGTCTCAGGTCGCCGCGGCGAGCTGTGCCTGGAGATGGTCGCGATAGCTCGCCAGGGACGGGCTGACGATCTGGATTTCGGCCAAGAGGGCGTCGAATTCCAGCAGCGTGGCGGCGTAGCTTCGGCCCGGGGCGTCGGGCTCATGTCCCCTTAGGCGTCCCCAGATCGCCCGGTCGATCTGTCCGCGAATGTCAGGGTCCAAAAGGTCGGGCCGTTCGAAATAGATCAGGCGCCGTGCCAGCTTCTTCAGCCGCGGGTCCTGGAAGCGGTCGATCAGCGCCGGTCGATCCTTCCACGCGGCGGCATGGAATCGCCGGCACACGTCCTCGTCCCGGTCCTGGATGAAGCCCTCGTAGATCTGGAACTCGACGTACTTCGATTTAGGCCAGACCTTTTCGGAGGCGATGGCCGCGGTGACCAGCCGCTGAACGAACGCTGTATCGCCGCGCACATTGGTAGCGGTGGTCTCCAGGTCAGCCTCGGTGAGGTCGCCGAGCAGGTCTTGGTCCAGTTCCCAGAGCTCGGCCAGGATCGGCGAGCCATTGGCCTTCATGCGCAGGACTGGTCCATTGGGCTTGCCGATTTCAATCATCAGCTCCGCCGGCGTCATCCGCCGCAGCGCGCCGAGGTCCGCCGTCAAGTCCAGGCAGTAGCGCACGTTCTTGTCGGCGGGCTTGAAGCCGATCGCAGTCACCGGGTGAACGTCCTGCACGCCTCTCTTGAACTCGAACACCGCGAACGCGTCCCGTTCAGCGATGAAGCTCAAAACCTCGGCCTTGTTCGAGAACCGCATGAAGCTCGACCAGAGGATCGGTGCCTCTGCGGCGATCAGCCGGCACAGCGCCAGGGTGGTGGCGACATCGGCCGACGCAGTGTGTGATTGGCCGGCATGGATGCCGTTGGCTTGGGCGAGTTCTGCTAGGCGGAACACGCGCCGGCCGTCTGGACCGCGGGTAGTCTTGAGAACGTCAGGCTGCAAGGTTCCAACCACCCGCGCCAGCTTCAGCAGGTCGCCGCGCGAATTGCCGTCCCTGTTGGTGACGTAGATCGGTGCTCGCAGGGACTCGTAGAATGCTTGGCGCAGGACCTCTTCATCGTAGCTGATGGAATTGAAGCCGATGAACATCGACGGGGTCCAACGCTTCATTGTCCCATAGATGTCGCCCAGCATGGCGTCGTAGGACGGCCGAAACGGATCGATCAGACTCGCGTAGTGGCCGCCAGTGACATGCAGGGCGCCGGGCGAGGGCAGGATGTGCGGGCGTAAACGCCCCTCGAATTCGACTTTCTCCTGCACCACAAGGTTCGCGTCGGTGTGAACCGCGGCGAACTGCAGGATCTGGTCGAATCGTTTGTTGAGGCCCGTGGTCTCTAGGTCATAGATCACGAAGCCCATCGACCCGCCCGCTCAAGACCGTTGGATTCGATAGACCAGGGCGCTGGCGCTGACGTTGAAGCGCTTGGCCAGGGCCTGCACCGCCTCTTCGTCCTCAAGGTCGAGAGTTCGCCCATCCAACGCGGCGGCAAGCAAGGGTTCCGGGATTAAGAGTTCCGCGGCGAAATTGTTCGCCTCGATCTCCCGATCATCCGTGCCTTGAGACGCTAAGGTGTCGCGGCGAAGGATGCCTTTGTCGACGTGGACGCCCTCCGTCTCCAGGATATGACGGTGGAGGATCACGTGGCCAAGTTCGTGCGCCAGGGTGAACCGTTTGCGGGTCGGCGCATGAAGCGAGTTCACGCCGATCATCGCTTGGCCGTTCTTGATGAAGGCCATGCCGGACAGTTCGCCGTCGAACGGCGCGTACTGAACGACAGCGCCGGCGGCGCGGGCGATGCGGTCGAGCGGCACGGGCGCGGATTTGACGGCGTTGGCCTCGAAGAGCCGCAAGGCTTCCGCCCTGGCTTTCACTTTATCGGCCATGGTCAGCGCTTTCCGGCGATCTGGACGAACCGCTGAACCGCGGCGTGCTGCTGGTCGCTGAGCTGGCTTCCATGCGTGGTTATCGGCGGTTCGTCGTCAGCGAAGACGAACGTCGGTGGAATGAGATCAAGGACAGACGGGCATTCGAGCGCGTTGGCCAGTCGAAAGACGTGGTGCATCAAGACCTTCTGGCGGCCGGTTTCGATATTGGCCAGCGACGCGCGAGTCAGGCCGATCTGCGCAGCGATCTCGGCCTGGGTCTTGCCGAGCTTGCCCCGCAAGCGCGCGACATTCTGGCCAAGCTGCCGGTAGATTTCCATGTCGTCCATAGGAACATAATGACAACTCCATGACGTGGTGTCAATGGAGCTGACATCAAGTGTGTATGTCACAAACATCGTGGTATTGAGCGGTGCTTGGTATTGACTCATTCGTGAGTCGCTGTCATCCCTATTGTCGCGGGTCGGCATCGCGGCCCTTTCACACCAAGTCCGAGGTATCCACCCCATGACTCAGCTCATTCCCCAAGAGGAGAACGCCCTCGACCGAGACGCCGCCGGCGTTTTCTCGGTCGAGCTCGGCGACGAAACGTTCGCGTTCCGCCGCGTGCGCTTCGACGATCGCAAGGTCGTCGGCCTCCAGATCGCTGAAGCCGCCGGCGCCCATCCGATCGAAGCGTTCGCCATCCTGCGCCATCTGCGCTCGGGCGAGCTGGAGTCGATCCGCCCCGCTGAACCCGTCGATCTGGGTGAAGAGGGAGTGGAACGGTTCTTCGTGATCCGCGGCGACGACCTCCACCGGTTCACCGTGGAGGGCCTGTCGATGGAGTGGCCGAAGGCGAAGCTGGCGGCCAAGAACATTAAGTTCCTGGCCAAGGCCGCCGAAGGCCAGGTTCTGGTGGCCGCAGGAAGACCAGGCCGTGTGGCGCCGGGGCCTGTTCACACGCTCTCTCCTTCCAGATCAAGGATCGAACCCGCGAGCAATTCGGCAAGCCGATCAACCCCCACACCTTCCGGCATATCGCCGCCACCACCATAGCGACCTGCGAGCCTACGGAATCAGCCGCAATAGCGTTAGTTCTGGGCCACACCTCGATGGCCGCTTCGGAAACGTACTACAACCGAGCCCAGGTTCTGGCCGCCTGCGAACGCATGCAGGGCAACGTTGCTCGTCTTCGGGAGGGCAAATCCTAGGCGGCGTGGGCACAGAATTCGGCCCAGTCCTGCATCAGCCCGCGTCGCTTCTCCATGAGGTCGCCGCGCCGGTAGGCGGCCTCAACCTTGCTCTTGACGGAATGTGCCAGCGCCATCTCGACAACCTCGCCGGGATACGACGTTGTCTCGGCGGCCCAGTCTCGGAAGGTCGACCGAAATCCATGGACGGTGAGGTCAGAACGACCGAGCCGCCCCAGGGTCTTCAACATCGCCATGTTCGAAAGCGGCCGCCCAGGCGCGGCGCCCGGGAAGCACCAGGCCTCCGGCTGCGGCTTTCTTGGCGCGCGCGCCTTCAGCAGCGCCAAGGCGGCATCTGACAGCGGAACCCTGAGCTCTCGCCCGGCCTTCATGCGTGCAGCGGGCACGGTCCAGAGCGCCCGCTCCAGGTCGATTTCGCTCCACTTCGCACCCAGGACCTCGGAGGTGCGGGTTGCGGTCAGGATGACGAACTGGAGGGCTTCGGTGGCGCCCCCGGGGGCGGCCTTCAGGCGGACCATGAACTCAGCGATCTCGGGGAAGGGCAACGCCTTGTGGTGGGCGACCGCACGGACCTTGCTCCTGGCCGTCAGCAGCTTGTCGAGGTGCCCGCGCCAGCGCGCCGGATTTTCACCCTCCCGCTGCCCTCTTACGCGCGCCGCGTCCAAGATCACCTCGAGGCGGCCACGGACCCGTGACGCTGTCTCCGGCTTCGTGGACCAGATGGGTTCCAGGACCTTCAGAATGTGCGTCGTCGTCACGGCGGCGACCGGCACAGTCCCTATCAGGGGGTAAGCGTAGGTGGCGAGCGTCGCGGACCATTGGCCCCGATGCTTATCGCTTTTCCAGCCGTCGCTCCTCGTGGCGATGAACGTCTCGCTCGCCTGCTGGAGGGTGACCAGCTTAGCCTCCGCGATTTCAGCGGTACGCTGATCCAGCCGGCGCTGTTCGATCGGGTCGACGCCGTCCGCCCGCGCCCGGGCGGCGGCAAGTGCCTTTTCCCTTGCTCGGGCAAGGGTCACGACCTTCGTCGACCCCAGCCCCATTTCCCTCTGCCTACCCTGCGCACGGTATCGGTAGACCCACGAGCGAGCTCCCGACGCGGTGATTTGCAGCCACAGGCCGTCGCCGTCGCCGTAGTACCCCTTCGTGGTCAGCCGCGAGATCCCAGCGGCGCTCAGCTTGCCCATGTACCCACGCATCTACCCATGCAGTTGGCATCGGTTAGAGAGGAATGGCGCCCATGCGTCAAGGCCGGCGGCGGCGCGAGAACCTTTGTATCCGTTCGGATACAGCGTTATCCGTTCGGATACAATTTCGGGGTCAAAGCGGGTCGCTGGCGGAGAGGGTGGGATTCGAACCCACGGTACCCTCGCGGGTACGTCGCATTTCGAGTGCGGTGCTTTCAACCACTCAGCCACCTCTCCATTGCCCTCAAGAAGGGCCGGTCGCGAGCGAGGGCGCTACCTACCCAGCGCGGCGGCCTCGCGCAAGACCCCAGCGGCTGGCGCGGCGACGCAGGGCTGAACCCGGCTCCGACGCTCACCAGGTCCCGGATGCTCGTCGGCCCGGTTAGCCAGTCGCTGGCCCGCGCCCCCGGCTGGCGCCTGGCCCCCGGCACCGCCGCTCTTTACAGCCGCGCTTCACTCAACTAATAACTGACCAGTCAGTTATTAAACCGACGTGGGGATCAGGCGCGTGCAGGCCGGCCAACCGAAATGGCGTCGTCGCAAGCAGTCCCGGCCGGGCGAGATCGTCCAGGCGGCCTTCGATGTGTTCGGCGAGCGGGGCTTCGCCGCCGCGCGGCTGGACGACATCGCCGAGCGGGCGGGCGTCTCCAAGGGTGCGCTCTATCTCTACTTCGAGACGAAGGAAGCGCTGTTCCGCGCCGTGGTCCACGACATGGTCGCCCCCAACGTCGTCGCTATCGCCGGCATGATCGGGACCTTCCCCGGCTCGTTCGCCGATCTGGTGCGCCTGGTCCTGCCGCGCGCCGCCGGCGTGCTGGTCGCCACGGGCGCGGGCCGGGTGGTGAAGATGGTGGTGGGCGAGGGGCGCAACTTTCCCGAACTGGCCAGGGCCTGGCACGACGAGGTCATCCATCCCGCGCTCACCGCCATGCGCGCCCGGATCGAGTTCGCCCAGGCCGCCGGCGAGGTTCGCCCCGGAGATGCACGCTATTACGCCTACTCGCTGATGGGGCCGATGCTGCTGGGGGTGATCTGGCGCGAGGTGATGGAGCCGGTCGGGGCCGAGCCGGTGGATCTGGAAAGGCTGGCCGCGCAGCATGTCGAGACCTTGCTGCATGGCCTGCTCACGGGGGACAGGGCGTGAAGAAGCTGAGACCGGTCATCATCGTCGTCGTCCTGCTGGCGCTTGGCTTGCTGGCCTGGCGGTTCTGGCCGCGCAGCCACGCCGAAACCCTGTCGGGTTATGTCGAGGGCGAGCCCCTTTATCTGTCGGCGGCGACGTCCGGCACGGTCACCGGCCTGGACGTCCAGCGCGGCGACCGGGTCGCGGCGGGCGCGCCCCTGTTCCAGATCGATCCCGGCGCCGCCAGCGCCGAGACCGCCCAGGCCGCCGAGGCCCTGCGCGCCGCCCAGGCCCAGGCCCGGGACGCCGGGAAGGGGCAACGCCCCTCCGAACGCGCCATCCTCGAGGCGCAGCGAGCCGCGGCGCGCGCCCAGGCCCACGAGGCCGAGCTGGCCTATGGCAGGGTGCGGACGCTGTTCCAGCGCGGCTTCGCGGCCCGGGCGCGGCTGGACCAGGCCCAGGCCGAGCTGGATACCGCCCGCGCCCAGCTGCGCGAAACCGAACGCCGTCTCGACGTGGCCGAGCTGGGGCAGCGCGAGGACCAACAGGCGGCCGCTTCCGCCCGCGCCAGCCAGGCCGGCGCCGCGCTGACCGAGGCCGAGGTGCGCGCCCGGCTGCTGGCGCCCGTGGCGCCCGTCAGCGCGAGGGTCGAGGACGTCTTCTTCCAGCGAGGCGAGTGGGCCCCGGCCAACCAGCCGGTGGTGGCGCTCATCCCTGACGATCGGGTCAAGTTGCGCTTCTTCGTGCGCGAGACCGAGGTGAACCGGTACCGGCCGGGCCGGCGGCTGACATTCACCTGCGACAGCTGCGGCGGCCAACGCGCCGCAGTGGTGACCTGGGTCAGTCCGCGCCCCGAATTCACGCCGCCGGTCATCTACAGCCGCGACAGCCGCGACAAGTTGGTCTTCCTCGTCGAGGCCCGGCCCGACCGGCCGCGCGAGCTCACGCCCGGCCTTCCGATCGACGTCGCTCCGCTGCAGGGACGGTGAGGCGGTGAGCGCCGCGGCGGTAACAGCCACGCCCGTTGCCGACGCCGGTTATGCCGTCGACGTGCGGGGGCTGAACAAGTCGTTCGGCGACAAGCACGTCGTCAACGACGTCTCGATCCAGGTGCAGACCGGGCGCGTCACCGGTTTCCTCGGGCCCAACGGCTCGGGCAAGACCACCTGCCTGCGCATGCTGTGCGGCCTGCTGACGCCGGACTCCGGCGAGGGTGTGGTGCTGGGTTACGACTTCCGCACCCAGGCGCGCGAAATCAAACTGCGCACCGGCTACATGACCCAGAAGTTCTCGCTCTACGACGACCTGACCATCGCCGAGAACCTGCAGTTCATGGCCCGCGTGCACGGACTGGACCGGCGCGAGCAGCGGGTCGACCGGTCGCTCGAGCGGCTGGGGCTGGGCAACCGGCGCGGGCAGCTGGCCGGCAAGCTCTCCGGGGGCTGGAAACAACGCCTGGCCCTGGCCGCGGCCATCCTGCACGAACCCAAGCTGCTGCTGCTGGACGAACCCACCGCCGGGGTCGATCCCAAGGCCCGGCGCGAGTTCTGGGACGAGATCCATGGACTGGCCGCCGAGGGCCTGACGGTCCTGGTCTCCACCCACTACATGGACGAGGCCGAGCGCTGTCACGACATCGCCTACATCGTCTATGGCCGGCTCATCGCGCGCGGCACGGCCGAACAGGTCATCGCGGCTTCCAACCTCGTCACCCTGCGCGCCGACGGGGCCGGGGCCGATCGGCTGGCGCGCGAGCTGGCCGGCAAGCCCGGCGTGGAAATGGCCGCGCCCTTCGGCATGGCGCTGCACGTCTCCGGGACCGATCGCGCCGCGCTGGAGAAGGCCGTCGCGCCCTATCGCAAGCCGCCGCTGAAATGGTCCGAGGTCGAGCCGACGCTCGAGGACGTCTTCATTCACCTGATGAGCAAGCAGGAGGATGTGTGGTGAGCAGCGTCCCGGCCTCATCGCAGAACGCCGGCTGGTCGTGGACCCGGGTCTTCGCGGTCATGGCCAAGGAGTTCGTGCAGCTCAGCCGCGACCGGCTCACCTATGCGATGATCCTGGCCCTGCCGATCGTGCAGATCCTGCTGTTCGGCTACGCCATCAATTCCGATCCGCGCCACCTGCCCATGGCCGTCTATGTGCAGGACAACGGCGCCTTCTCGCGCTCGATCCTGACCTCGCTGCAGAACTCGAGCTATTTCGACATCACCCGCGAAGCCCATTCCCCCGCCGAGCTGGATCAGATGATGGAGAGCGGGCAGGTGCTCTTTACCCTGACCATTCCTCCGGACTTCTCGCGGCGCGTGGTGCGGGGCGAGCATCCGCAGATCCTGATCGAGGGCGACGCGTCCGACCCGGTCGCCACCGGCGGCGCGCTGGGCGCGCTGAGCGCCCTGCCGCAGCGGGCCCTGGCGGCGGACCTGACCGGACCCCTGGCCCCGCGCGCGGCCGCGGCGCCCTTCGAGGTGGTGGTCCACCCGCGCTACAATCCCGAGAGCATCACCGCCTACAATATCGTGCCGGGGCTGTTGGGCGTGGTGCTGACCATGACCCTGGTGATGATGACCGCCCTGGGCATGACCCGCGAGCTCGAGCGCGGCACCATGGAGTCCCTGCTCGCGACCCCGGTGCGGCCGCTGGAGGTCATGGTCGGCAAGCTGGCGCCCTATGTCGGGATCGGACTCATACAGACCAGCGTCATTCTCACCCTGGCGCGACTGCTGTTCAACGTACCCTTCCAGGGCGGGTGGGCGGCGCTGGGCATCGGCGTGCTGCTGTTCATCATCGGCAGCCTGGCGCTGGGGTTCCTGATTTCCACCCTGGCCCGCAGCCAGCTGCAGGCGATGCAGATGTCGGTTTTCTACCTGTTGCCGTCGATCCTCTTATCAGGGTTCATGTTCCCCTTCCGCGGCATGCCCGGCTGGGCCCAGGCCATCGGTTCGGCCATCCCGGTGACGCATTTCCTGAGGGTCGTGCGCGGATCGCTGCTCAAGGGCCTGGGCGTCTCCGAGAGTTGGCCAAGCCTGCTCGCCCTGGTCGCGTTTGTCCTTGTCGTAACGAGCCTGGCGATGGCGCGATATAGAACGACGTTGGACTGAAACCTTTTCGGGCCCTGGCCGTTGATGCCGCGTCGGGGTCGGATTTCGCCACTTTTCAGCCCGATTCGGGCTGGTTAGCGGGGCTGTGTGGCCAAGTTGACACTACCGCGTCAAGTTGACGCTGATATAACGCCAATAGGCCGACCGTCTCGGCTGTTGCGCTTTGAGGGCAAAAGAGGGCTCTGAATATGAAAATGAAATGGATGGCTGGCGCCGCCGCCGCCGCGCTCTTTGCGGTCGCCGGCGCTGCCCAAGCTGAACCGGATGGCTGGTACGGCGCGATCGACCTCGGCTACCACTGGCCGGATGACAACGCCGGCTTCTCCGGCGGTTCGCTGGACAACCTGGACCTGGACAACAGCTGGACCGGCTTCGCCCGTCTCGGCTATCGCTTCAACCCCAGCTGGCGGGTGGAACTGGAAGGCGGCTACCGCCCCGGTGACATCTCCGAGCCGGGCGTAGACGGCGAGATCAAGGTCTGGTCGGCGATGGGCAACATCATTTATGATTTCCTGCCCGACTCGAACTTCCGCCCGTTCATCGGCGTCGGCGCCGGTTGGGCCCGCGTCTCCGCGGACGTGCTCGATGCGCCGCTGGTGGTCGTGGACGACAGCGACGGCGACTTCGCTTGGCAGGCCCTCGCGGGCGTGGCCTTCGCGATCGGCGAGCGCACGAACCTGGACATCACCTACCGTTACTTCGACGGTGGCAACCAGACGTTCAACAACCTGGGCCTCGGCCCGGACATCGACAACGAGTATACCGACCAGTCGGTGACGATCGGCCTGCGTTGGGCGTTTGCGGCTCCGCCGCCCCCGCCCCCGCCCCCGCCGCCCCCGCCGCCGCCTCCCCCGCCGCCTCCGCCGCCTCCGCCGCCGCCTCCGCCGGTGATGGAAGCCCGTGAGTTCATCGTCTACTTCCCGTTCGATCAGTACATCCTGACGCCGGAAGCCCAGTCGGTGGTCTCTGAGGCCGCGAACTACGCCATGAGCGGCAACGCCACGCGCGTTGTGGTCGTCGGTCACGCCGACACCTCCGGCTCGGCCGCCTATAACGTCCGCCTGTCCGAGCGCCGCGCCAAGGCCGTCGCCGACTCGCTGGTCAGCATGGGCGTCAACGGTTCGATCCTTTCCGTCGATTGGAAGGGTGAGTCCCAGCCCGCGGTCGCCACCGGCGACGGCGTCAAGGAGCCTCTGAACCGCCGCGCCACGATCGACATCGGCTTCTAAGCCGACCGATCAAACGCTACGGACTAAACGGAAAGCCCGGGGGAAACCCCGGGCTTTTTGCTTTGCGGCAAAGCCTGCGCGGCGAGGGTTTGGAGCGTCTTGTCGCTTTGCGGTAACCCAAAGTCGCGCCCGGACGTATTGAGCTTCAGATACCGATCACACCGACAGATCCGGAGCCCCTCGATGCACCGCCGCCGCCTGATGTTCGCCCTGGCCGCCGCCGCCCTGGCCGCCGCCCCCTTCGCCGCCGCGCCCGTGGCCTCGGCCAAGGCGCCGCCGCCCAAGCCGCCCGCCCATCAGCGGCTCGAGCAGGCCATCTTCGCCGGCGGATGCTTCTGGTGCACCGAGAGCGACATGGAGCACGTCCCGGGCGTGGTCGCGGCCGTGTCGGGATACACCGGTGGAACGACCCGTAATCCCACCTACGAACAGGTCGGCTCGGAAACCACCGGCCACGTGGAGGCGGTGCGCGTCACCTATGACCCTCGCCGGATCTCCTATCGCCAGCTGGTCGACCGCTTCTGGCGCACCATCGACGTCACCGACGACGGCGGCCAGTTCTGCGACCGGGGCCCGAATTATCACACCGCCGTCTTCGTCACCCCGGCGCAGCGACCGATCGCCGAAGCGTCGCGCGCCGCGGCCGCCAAGGCGCTTCGGACGGGCCGCCTGCTGACCCCCATCCGTCCGGCCTCGGCCTTCTGGCCGGCCGAGGACTATCACCAGGACTTCTACAAGAAGAACCCGTTGCGCTACCGCGTGTACCGTCAGGGCTGCGGCCGCGATGCCCGGATCGCCGCGGTGTGGGGCCGATAGTCGTCCGAACTCTGACTAGAGTCTTGGAGCCCCGTAAAACCCCGTTACGCGAATAACAATGTTACCAAATCGCGCTATGGGGGAATAACACAACCTACACACTGCGACATTCTGGCGTGATTACTGCCCGTATCGTGAGCGGCTACCGCAAAACCGTGCTGTGTCTGCCACGCAACGGCCACGAACGGCGCGGCAGGACTCATCTAATCTTCACAAATGTGTCTCGGGCGGCTCTTAAAGAACCCATACGTGACGGGGCGGACGAGTGACCGCGTAAGTACCGGTCAGCGTCCAAAAATGGGGATTACCTGAGATGAATTACAAGCGTTTGGTTTGGGCGAGCACCGCCCTGGCCGGCGGCCTGCTGCTCGCGGGCGCCGCCTCGGCCCAGTCGACCGGAACCCAGGCCCAGGAAGCGACCCAGGTCGAAGAAGTCGTCGTCACCGCCTCGCGCGGCCTGCCGACCATCGACGGCACCATCGTCGCCGAACAGATTCCCAAAACCCGCTCCACCGTCACCAACGAGTTCCTGGAAACCCAATCGGCCGGCCAGACGGCCCTGCAGTCGATCAACCTGGTCCCGGGCGTGAACTTCACCTCGTCGGACGCCTACGGCAACTCGGGCGGCAACCTTCGCCTGCGCTCGTTCGACGGCAACCGCGTCTCCCTGACCTGGGACGGCATGCCGCTGAACGACACCGGCAACTACGCGATCTTCTCCAACCAGCTGCTGGACCCGGAACTGATCGACCGCGTGACGGTCAACCAGGGCACCACCGACGCCGACAGCCCCACCGCTTCGGCGACCGGCGGCACGATCAACTACATCTCGCGCAAGTCCGATGAAGACATCGGCCTGACCCTGCGCGGCAGCCTCGGTTCGGACAACTATCACCGCCTGTTCGCCATGTTCGACAGCGGCGAGTTCCTCGACGGCCAGTCGGCCTGGTTCGCCGCCTCCTGGACCAACTACGACAAGTTCAAGGGCCCGGGCGAACTCGACAAGAAGCAGATCAACGGCCGCTATCTCTGGGACCTCGGCAACGGCAACTTCTTCAGCCTCGCGGGTCACTTCAACTGGAACCGCAACGCCTTCTACCGCAACCTGTCGCTGCCCCAGATCGCCTTCTACGGCACGGACTACGACAACCTGCCCACCTGCACGCGTGACGCCCCGACCCCGGGCGTCGCCGACAACGACAACTCTTCGGCCGCCGGCGCCGGCGCCTACCTGACCGCCAACGACAACCCGGCCAACCCGTCGAGCTGCACCAACTACTACGGCCTGCGCATCAACCCCTCGAACACGGGCAACATCCGCTCGCAGTTCTCCTGGGGCCTGACCGACCACCTGCGCTTCACCTTCGACCCCTGGTACCAGTACGTGCTGGCCGACGGCGGCGGCACCTTCACCGTGGCCGAGAATGATCGCCGTCTGCGCGGCGCGGCCGTGGCTCCCGGCGTCGACCTGAATGGCGACGGCGACATTCTCGACACCGTTCGCCTCTACAATCCCAACGTCACCAATACGAACCGTTTCGGCGTCACCTCGTCGCTGATCTGGGACGTCAATGACGACCATCGCTTCCGCATCGCCTACACCTATGACCACGGCAACCACCGCCAGACCGGCGAATTCGGCCCGGTTGACGCTTCGGGCGATCCGCTGAACGTCTTCGGCGGCAAGGACAAGCTCGGCGGCCAGCCGGTGCTGACGGCTGACGGCCGGTCCCTTCAGGGCCGCGACCGCTTCTCGGTGGCCCAGCTCAGCCAGTTCGCCCTGGAGTACCGCGGCCAGTTCTTTGAAGACCGCCTGACGGTGGCCATCGGCGTGCGCGCTCCGGTCTTCACCCGTGACCTGAACCAGTACTGCTACACCCAGGTCGGCACCTCGACCGTTCGCTGCACGCAAGAGCCGATCGCTTCCACCCTGCCGAACGGCAACGTCACCTTCACCGGTTCGGCGACCCAATACATCGCGCCGTTCCACGCCTCGGTGGAGTACAAGGACATCCTGCCGAACGTCGGCCTCAGCTACCGCTTCGACGATCACAATGTGGTCTACCTGAGCTACGCCGAAGGCCTCTCGGCGCCGCGGACCGACAACCTCTACACCGCCCAGCGCGGCGCCACCCCGAACTCGGTCGTGCTGACCGGCGTAGACCCCGAGCTGACCCAGACCTGGGACCTCGGCTACCGCTACCAGTCGGGCAGCATCATCGGCACCGCCGCCATCTGGCAGACCAGCTACGACAACCGCGTCGTGAACTCGTTCGACGACCTGCTCGGCATCTTCGTGGACCGCAACGTCGGCACCGTGAAGCTGTGGGGGGTGGACGCCCAGGTCGGCTGGGAAGCGACCGAGAACCTGACGCTGTACGCCTCGGCCTCGAACATCCACTCCGAACTGCAGGACAACATTCCGCTTGGCGTGACGTCCTTCCTGCCCACCAAGGGCAAGGAACTGGTCGAGACGCCGGATTGGACCTTCGCCCTGCGCGGCTATTACGACACCGAGCTCTTCTCGCTCGGCATGCAGGCCAAGTACGTGGGTGAGCGTTGGTCGACCGACGTGAACGACGAGAAGGTCGACGCCTACGTCACCGCCGACCTCGACGCCCGCCTGAAGTTTGACCGCTGGGGCTGGGACCACGCCTACCTGCAGCTGAACGTCTCCAACATCTTCGATGAAGGCTATCTCGGCTCGATCTCCTCGCAGACCAACGCGCTGGCGATCACCGACATCGATCCGGTGACGGCCGGCAACCAGGGCCGCGCCGGCACCGCGCCGACCTACTCGATCGGCGCCCCGCGGACCTTCATGCTGACCCTGCGCGCCGAATTCTAAGGCTCGCCCAGCTCGTGTAATGGAAAGGGCGGTCCGGCGACGGGCCGCCCTTTTGCTTTCGGGATCTCGTCCATGAGCGTCACCCGCCGCGCCGCCCTCGGCCGCTCCTTCGCCCTGGCCGCCGGAGCGGCCGCCTTCCTGAACGCGCGCCCGTCGCGCTCGGCCGAGCCGGTTCATTTCAACGCCGATCCCTTCAAGCTGGGGGTGGCGTCGGGCGATCCCACGCCGGACGGCTTCGTGCTGTGGACCCGGCTGGCCCCCAATCCCTTCGAGCCGGACGGCGGCATGGGCGACCAGGTCGTGCAGGTGCAGTGGTTCGTCGCCGCGGACGAAAAGTTCAAGACGCTGTTGCGCGCCGGCAGCGAGATCGCCCACCCAGAGCGCGGCCACGCCGTCCATGTCGAGCTGACCGGCCTGACCCCGGGACGGCCCTACTGGTACGGTTTCGAAGCGGGCGGGGTGCGCAGTCCCGCCGGGCGCGCCGTCACCTTGCCGGCGGCCGGCGCCCCGGTCTCCAGCTTCAAGTTCGGCTGGACTTCCTGCCAGCATTTCGAACAGGGTTTCTTCAACGCCTACAAGGACATGGTCGCCTGGAACCCCGACCTGATCCTGCACCTGGGCGACTACATCTACGAGTCCAGTTTCGGGCAGCAGATCCGCCGCCACCCCAATCTCGACCCACGCACGTTGGACGACTACCGGGTCCATCACGCGGTCTACAAGCTGGACGAGGACCTGCAGGCGGCGCACCGCCACACCACCTGGGCGCTGATCTGGGACGACCACGATGTGTCCAACGACTATGCCGGTCTGACCCCGGCCAATCCGGCCGATCTGGAAGGATTTCCCGCGCGCCGGGCCGCGGCCTACCAGGCCTGGTTCGAGAACCTGCCCATCGGGCGCCGCTCGCTGGTCTCCCGCGGCGAGACACGAATCTATCAGCAGCTGCTGATCGGCGACCTGTTGCAGATCGCCATGCTGGACAATCGCCAGTACCGCACGCCGCGCGCCTGCGTGGATCCGGCCAAGTGGCGCACAACGCTCAAGGTCTGTCCCGATAACGCGGCGCCCGGTCGCACCGTGCTCGGCGCCGAGCAGGAACACTGGCTGGGAGAGACGCTTGACCACAGTACTACGCGCTGGACCGCCATCGCCCAGCAGACCATGTTCAGCCACTTCTTCCAGAAGACGGCGACCGGCGAATACGGCGCCTACCAGGACGGCTGGTCGGCCTATCCGGCCGCGCGCCAGGCCATCCTCGACCGCATCGCGCGCCGGCCGCACCAGGACACGGTGATCATCGGCGGCGACATGCACAGCTACTTCGCCGTCGACGTGCGCGCCCAGGGCGAGGGCCGCGCCGACAGCCCGGTTATCGCCTCGGAGTTCGTGGCCGGCTCGGTGACGACCCAGAACTACAACTACGACCGCTGGACGAAGACCATCGCCGAGCCGGGCAACGAGCACATCAAGTTCTTCGACGATCGGGTGCACGGCTGGGCGGCGGCGGAGGTGACGCCGGCGCGCTGGAGCGTCGATTTCCGCGCCATGTCGACCACCTGGCGGCGCGACGCAACCGCGTCCAGCCTCAGCAAGTGGGCGGTGGAGTGGGGCAGGGCGGGCGTGCAGCGCGCCTAGCTAAATTAGACAACATATTGATTATACGAGACAAACGGGAATTCTACCCCTGACAACCCCGTGATTCGGAGCTGTCGGACTCGTTCGAACGCCACTGACTGGGCGCCGGCCTGCGCGCGGCGTGACCTCCAGCGCTTGACCCCACCCCCCTTGGCGCCCATTTTCGCGCGCTCTTTTGCAGGGGTCCCGAGACTTGACCAGCCGCCGCATCGTTCCCGCCGAATGGGCTCCGCACCGCGCGATGTGGCTGGGCTGGCCCAGCCACGCGGACCTGTGGGCCGAGGACCTCGCCGAGGCGCAGGGAGAGGTCGCGGCCCTGGCGCGCGCCCTGGCCGGGCCGGGCGCCGAGCGGGTGCGCCTGCTGGTGCACGGCGACGAGGCCGCCGCCGCGGCCCACATCGCGCTGGAGGGTTCCGGGGTCGAGGTCGTCATGGGTCGCTTCGGAGACATCTGGCTGCGCGACACCGGCCCGATCTTCACCCGCGAGGCGGGCGCCGACATCGCCGTGGGCTTCCGTTTCAACGGCTGGGGCGGGAAGTACGAGCTGCCCCACGATGACGAGGTGGCCGGCCAGATCGCGTCGCACGCCGGGGTGGTGATGCAGTCCGTGGACGCGGTGATGGAGGGCGGCGCGCTCGACCACGACGGCTTCGGCACCGTGCTGACCACCCGCCAGTGCCTGCTCAATCCGAACCGCAACGAGAACTGGGTCGAGCGCAACGCCGAGGCGGTGCTGGATGGCGCGCTCGGCGCCCGCAAGGTGCTGTGGCTGGGCGACGGGCTGCGGAACGACCACACCGACGGCCACGTCGACAACCTGGCCCGCTTTGTCGCGCCGGGCGTCGTGGCCTGCCCGATCAGCTGGGGCAAGACCGATCCCAACGCCGGGGTCTATGACGAGACGGCCAAGGCCCTGTCGCAGATGACCGACGCGCGCGGCGAACGCTTGCAGGTGCTGCGCATTCCCTCGCCCGGCCGGATGGTCAACGAGGACGGCGACGTCGTCCCGGCCAGCCACATGAACTTCCTCATCGCCAACGAGGCGGTGATCGTGCCGACCTACGCCGACGCCCAGGCCGGGCGCCTGGCCGTCGAGGCGGTGCAGTCCGCCTTCCCCGAGCGCCAGGTCATCGGCCTGCCGTCCACCGCCATCCTGACCGGCGGCGGCTCCTTCCACTGCATCACCCAACAGGAGCCCGCCTGATGGCCAAATCGCGCAGCATCACGGTGGCGGCGATCCAGACCTCCTACGGGGAGGACATGGCGGCCAATATCAGCAAGACCGAAGCGTTGGTCCGCGAGGCCGCCGGCAAGGGCGCCCAGGCCATCCTGCCGTCCGAACTGTTCCAGGGCCCGTACTTCTGCGTCAGCCAGGAAGAGCGCTGGTTCGACACCGCCTACCCCTGGGCCGAGCATCCCTGCGTCCTGGCCATGGCGCCGCTGGCCGCCGAGCTGGGCGTGGCCATCCCGGTCTCGATCTTCGAGCGTGAGGGGCCGCACTACTTCAATTCGATGGTCATGATCGACGCCGACGGCAGGGCGCTGGGCGTCTATCGCAAGAGCCACATCCCCGACGGCCCGGGCTATCAGGAGAAGTACTACTTCCGCCCCGGCGACACCGGCTTCAAGGTCTGGAACACGAAGGTGGGGAGCCTCGGCGTCGGCATCTGCTGGGACCAGTGGTACCCCGAGACGGCGCGGGCGATGATGCTGCAGGGCGCCGAGGTGCTGTTCTATCCGACCGCCATCGGGTCGGAGCCGCACGACAAGGAACTGGACACCGCCGAGCCCTGGCGGCGCGCCATGCAGGGCCACGCCGTCTCCAACGTGGTGCCGGTCATCGGCGCCAACCGCACCGGCCATGAGCAGGTCACGCCCGCCGGCCAGACCTTCTACGGATCGAGCTTCATCGCCGACCATCGCGGCGACCTCGTCGAGGCCTTTGGGCGCGACGACGAGGGGGTGCTGGTGCACAGCTTCGACCTCGACTACATCGACCGCCACCGCGCCGCCTGGGGCTTCTTCCGCGACCGGCGCACCGACCTCTATGGCGAGCTGGTCAAGCCCAGACCTGCCTGAGACTGTCCGGCTTAGCCGCAGCTGCCCGGCGCGGGCTTCGGCGCCGCGGCGATCTCGGCCTTCGCGGCCGCCAGGTCGGCCTGGAATTCCGGGCTCGACTGCAGCTCGGCGAAGATCACCGCCCCCAGCCGCTGCCCGGCCTGCAGGTCCGACAGATAGTGCACGCGGCAGACGCGGCGGTTGTCGATGAAGCTGCGCGTGCGCTCGGCGATGGGCGCGGCCCGGCCGGGCGCCGCCTCGGTCAGGACCAGGCCCCAGGTCGCGCCCAGGGTGGCGTGGCCTGAGGGATAGCTCGGCGAGGCCGAGGCGCGCCGCTCGGCGGGAATATTCAGGCAGATGGGCGCGTCCGGCCGGTCGGTGACGAAGGGCCGCTTGCGCTTGTAGGCGTCCTTGGCGTCATGCCCGATGGCGTCGACGTCGCTCATGGTCCGTTCCAGCAGGCGGATCGTCGCTGGCGCGGTCTCGGGGCTCAGCCGGGCGTCCAGGGCGCAGGCGTAGCGGTCGAGCACCACTGGCCAGTCCAGCTTGTCGTCCTGCTGCGCCTGGCGCCAACGGTCCGAGCCGGCGCCCGCCTCGGCCTGGCGATAGCCCGCCACGTCGGCGCCAAACTCGGGCGAGCCAATGGCCGGCGGCGGGCCGATCACGCGCGCGGCGTCGATCGTCCCCGCGGGGATGTAGCCCGTGGGATCGGCGGAGGAAGCCGCCCCCGCGCCGGCCAGGAGGACGACTGCGAGGACCCAGGCAAGCCCGTGACGTTGTTGCATCAGGCCGGCGCGACCCAGGTGACCATCACCTTGCGCGGCGAACCCTTGCCAGAGACGACCAGGCCGAACTGGGCGTTGCTGGCGCCGGTGGCGTTGTAGACGCTCATGTCGCCGAGGTTGCCGGAGCCGGGGCTGTTGGCGAAGCCGGCCGCGTTCGCCTTGGCCCGGTAGTAGCTGATGATGGCGTCGGCCGAGTCGGTGGACTCGAACTGCAGCATGCCGGACTTCATGTTCCCGTCGGTGGCGCCGGGCATGTAGCTGGTGTTGGTCGCGCCCGGGTAGTCCGAGGCGAAGGCCGGGCGGCCGTCGGGCAGCTTGGCGGTGTCGATGGCCCCGCCGGGGGAGGCGGGGGCGTCGGCCGGGGCGCGGGCGCCGGAACTGGCGTCACCGGCCGGCTGGCCCTTGTTCTGGCCGCAGGCGGCCAGCAGGGCCATGGCCGACAGTCCGATCAGAATACGTAGCTTCGGCATGGTCATCCCTTCGCGCTCCAGGTCACTTGCACATAGGTCTTTCCGCCGCCTTGGGGCGCGGCGGTGATGGCGACATCGCCCTTCGGACCCTCCGCGGAATAGACCCGCGCGCCGGCCGTTTCCACATTGGTCTGGGATGTCAGGCCGCCGGCTTCGGCCTTGGCCCGGTACCAGGTGAACACGCGCTCGACGGGATCACCCGTCGTGAAGGCGAAGACCCCGCCGTGGCGGCCGTTCTCGACCGCGGTCATGGCGGTGACCACCGCGCCGCCCGGATACTGCGGCGCGAAGGCCGGCTGGCCGCCGCCGGTGATCACCGCGCCGTCGTCGATGTTCACCTCGGCGGCGGGACCGGCCACGGCCTGCGCGGAGGAGCCGCCGGCGGCGACGGGTCCCGCGACATCCTCCTCGGACTTCTTCTGCGGGCCGCAGGCGGCGAGCGCCGCGGCAAGCCCGAGAACCATGAAGGCGACACGCATGGCTGAACTCTCCCGATATCGGGTGAGCCTAGCTGGCCGAACCGGCGAGGCCTAGGGGGCGGCGGGCTTGTCCTTCACGCCGTCGCCGTCCTTGTCGGCGTCCTCGCGGTCGTCGCCATAGGCCGAGCCACCCTCGTCGCTGCCGGCTTGGGTCTCGGTGCCGCCGCCGGCCAGCGCCTGTTTGGGGACGCCGGGCTTGGGCTGAGCGGCGGGCGCCTTGGGGTCGGCCATGGGGTTCTCTCTCGTTCTGCAATGGGAAGGCGCGATCGGCGCTCGCGGTTCCCGCCGGGCCAGATGCAAAAAAGGCCCCGGTTTCCCGGGGCCTTCGGTTGCTTACGCGAACAGCTTCGCCCAGCGCCGCTTGTCGCGGTTCTTCCAGGCGCCGCGGTGATAGGCGTCCGAGCCGATCAGCGGCACCACGGTGGTGGCTTCGGCGAAGACCATCTGCTCGTGGGTGGTCTCGACCTTGCCCCAGCTGGCGGCCTCCTTGAGCGTCGACGACGAACAGGCCCCGTCGCGCACGTCGGCGACGGTGATCTGCACGGCGTATTTGTGCATCTCGGCCTCGACGCCGAGGATCTCGGCGCAGACCACCGTGTCCTGGGCGAAGTTCTTGGGCACGCCGCCCCCGACCATGAACAGGCCGGTGGTGCCGGCCGCGATCTTGATGTCGGTCAGTTCACGGAAGTCGGCCACCGCGTCGAGCATCATGTAGGGCTGCTTGGCCGCCATGCGCTCCTTCTGGTGCTTGACCAGGCCGAAGCCGGCGGAGCTGTCGACGAAGGCCGGGCAGAAGATCGGCACGCCCTCCTCATAGGCTGCCTGGATCAGCGAGCCGGGCTTCTTGGCGTTGCCCTCGGAGAGCCACTTGCCCATCTCCCAGATGAACTCGCGCGAAGAGTAGCCGCGCGGCTCCAGGCGATTGGCGATCTCCAGGATCGTGTGATCGCAGGCCTGCAGTTCTTCCTCATCGATGTAGGTGTCGTAGATGCGGTCGATGTAGTTCTCGCGCAGGTCGTTGTCGTCGACCGCGCCGGCTGCCTGGTAGTGCTTGAAGCCCAGCGCCTCGAAGAAATCCATGTCGACGATGGAGGCGCCGGTGGCGACGACGACGTCGACCATCCCGAACTTCACCATGTCGCGGTAGACGTGCATGCAGCCGCCGGCCGAGGTCGATCCGGCCAGGATCAGCCAGGGCGAACAATCCTTGTCCTCGATGGCCATGGAGAAGATGTCGGCGGCGCGGGCCGTATCGCGCGACGAGAAGCTCATCTTGCGCATGGCGTCGATGATCGGGCGCGCGTCGAAGGAGGTGATGTCGACGTGCTCGACGGTCTTCTGCAGCAGTTCGGCCTTGCGGTTGGACAGTTTGGTCTCGGCGGTCATGCCAGTGGTTTCCCTATGGATTGAGCGCCCGTCCAACACGCCTGCGCCAACCCGGACGGAGCGACGGGGTGGCGCCTTGAAAGATCGACCCGCCCCCGGAGGTTCCGGAAGCGGGTCTCTCTTATACGAATTGTAGCCGGTTTCTAACGGCGCTTGTTGCGACGCTTGCCCGCCGCGCCCTTGGGCCGCGAGAAGCGCACGACCTTGCGCTCTTCCTCTTCCGCGATGCGCGGCAGGGGAATGGTGCGCGGCGCCAGGCCGAACATCGACGCCATCGGCGCATCGTCCACCACCACGGTCTCGGCGTCGCCGAAACCGTTGAAGCGGGTCGACATGGCCACGCCATAGGCGCCCATCATGCCGATCTCGATGTAGTCGCCTTCCTTGACGTCGGCCGGCAGCCAGAACGGACCCGGCATGTGGTCGATGGAATCGCAGGTCGGACCGTAGAAGCGGAACGGCTTGAGATCCTCGGCCCGGTCGCCGTCGCGCACCAGCTTGACCGGGAACGGCCACTTGGAGTGCGTGGCGTCGAACAGCGAGCCGTAGCTGCCCTCGTTGAGGTACAGCGCGTCGCCCTTGCGCAGCTCGACCTTGCAAAGCACCGACGAAGCCTCGGCCACCAGGGCGCGGCCCGGTTCGGCCCACAGCTCGGTGGTTTCGTGCACCATCATCTCGGCGAAGCCGCGGTGGATGGCGTCGATGTATTCGCTCATGTCGGCCGGATGCATGCCCGGGTAGATCGACGGGAAGCCGCCGCCCACATCGACCACGTCGGCGAAGACGCCGGCGCGGACGAGCGCGCGCGAGCACTGGGCCATCGCTGCTTGAAAGGCCGTAGGCCGCATGCACTGCGAACCCACGTGGAACGACACGCCCATCAGCTGGTCGGTGGCGCGGCGCGCGGCCAGCAGCAGGCTCGGGGCCTGTTCAACCGGCACGCCGAACTTGCCCGACAGCGAATAGGCCGCGCCCTCGGCGGAGACGGCCATGCGCACGATCAGGTTGAGGTCCTTGGCCCCGCCCGTGGCGTCGAGAATCTTCTCGAGCTCCTCGTGCGTATCCAGCGCAAAGGTGCGCACGCCGTACTCGAAGTAGGCCTTCGAGATGGCGACGCGGCTCTTCACCGGATGCATGAAGGCAAGGCGAGCCGACGGCGCAATGGAGCGCACGAGCTCGATCTCGGGAATCGACGCCACGTCGTACGAGGTCACGCCCGCATTCCACAGGGTCTCGATGACCCAGGGAGACGGGTTGGCCTTCACGGCGTAAAAAACGTCGCCTTTTAGATTAGCCTGGAACCACTTCGCCGCTACGTTCACCGCGTCCGGCCGCACGAGGGCGACAGGGCGTTCCGGAGACCGCGCTCGGACCAGGTCCAGGGAAGAATGGTGAGTAGTCACTCACGAAACCCCCTACGAATTGTTGACCCAGACCGGCGTTAGCAGCGTTTCGGACGTCCCGGGGTCCGCCGGAACGGGGCAGATAGGGCCGCCAGACCCGCTTGTAAAGGTTTTTTCTTCCCCCAAACCCGCGACTCCCCGGCGCACTTGCCCCTTTGACGCAGTCGTGGCTTTTCCGCGCGCGCCGCGTCATAAATCCTTCGCGCCCGGCGGCCATTCGGCTAAGGGGCGCCAACGATGCGGTGAGAAGGGGATTCCAGCGTGGTAGCCAACGCCGCCGCCTCCGTGCGCGCCGTTTCGAAGACGTTCGGCAAGCGCCGCGCGCTCGACGGCGTCAGCCTCGAAGTCGCGCCCGGCGAGATGGTGGCGCTGATCGGGCCGTCCGGCTCGGGAAAATCGACCCTTCTGCGTTCGATCACCGGCCTGCAGACCGTCGACGGCGGCAAGGGCGAGATCGACGTCTTCGGCATTCCCGTGGCCCGCCGGGGCCGGCTGACCGGCGAGGTGCGCAAGGCGCGCGCCAAGGTCGGCTTCGTGGCCCAGCAGTTCAACCTGGTCGGACGCCTGTCGCTGTTCTCCAATGTCATCCTGGGCGCGCTGGGCCGCATCGGCTTCTGGCCCGGCGTCTTCGGGATGTGGCCGAAGGAAGATCGCCTCAAGGCCATGGCCGCCCTGCACCGCGTGGGGGTCTCCGAATACGCCGCCCAGCGGGCCAACACCCTGTCCGGCGGCCAGCAGCAGCGCGGCGCCATCGCCCGCGCCATCGTCCAGGGCGCCCAGGCGGTGCTGGCCGACGAGCCGGTCGCCTCGCTGGATCCCGTTTCCGCCCGCCGCGTCATGGAACAGCTGGTCGAGCTGAATGAACGTGACGGCGTCGCCGTGCTCGTCACCCTGCACCAGGTCGACTATGCGCTGCGCTACTGCAAGCGGGTCGTGGCCCTGCAGGCCGGCAAGATCGTCTATGACGGCCCGAGCGATCAGCTCGGCAAATCCAAGCTCATTGAAATCTACGGTCCTGAGATCGAGGACGTGTTCTGGGAAGGAGTTCCGGCATGATCCGCCGCACCCTGCTGGCCGCCATCGCCGCCGCCGCGCTCACCCTGGTCGCCTGCGGCAAGCCCGCGGCCACCTCCGGCGCCGACCACGAGTATGTCTTCTCCATCCTGTCGACCGAGAGCTCGCAGAACCAGGAGACCAACTGGCAACCGTTCCTGGACGACATGCGCAAGCAGACCGGCCTGAAGATCAAGGCCTTCTACGCGCCCAACTACTTCGCCCTGGTCCAGGCCATGGCGGCCAAGCAGATCGACCTGGGCTGGTTCTCCAACAAGTCGGGCCTGGACGCGGTGGAGCGCGCCAACGGCGAGGTGTTCGTCCGCTCGTCCGATCCGTCGGGCGTGGACGGCTACTTCTCCAACATCATCGTTCCGGTGAAGTCGAAGACGACGCTGGAAGACATCCTGCGCTGCGACAAGACCCTGTCGTTCTCGATGGGCGACGCGGAATCGACCTCGGGCACGCTGGCGCCGATGACCTACCTGTTCGGACCGCGCAACATCGATCCGGACAAGTGCTTCAAGACCCTGCGCAGCGCCAACCATGACGCCAACCTGCAGGCCGTCGCCAACGAGGTGATCGACGCGGCCACCAACAATTCCACCGCCCTGCGCCTCAAGCCGGACGTGGCCGCCCGGGTGCGGGTCATCTGGCAGTCGCCGCGCCTGCCCGAAGATCCCATCGTCTGGCGCAAGGATCTCGATCCGGCGGCCAAGGAGAAGCTGCGCTCCTTCTTCCTGACCTACGGCACCAAGCCCGGCCCGGACGGCGACCGCGAGCGCGCCATCCTGGCGAGGCTGTCCTTCGGCCGCTTCATGCCCGCCGACGACAGTCACCTGCTGCCGGTGCGCGAGATGTCGGCGACGCGTGATCTGATCGAGGCGCGCAACAAGCATGACGAGCCGGGAATCAGGGCGGCGCAGGCGAAGCTCGACGCCATCCATCGCGAGCAGGAGCGTGTCGGGGCCGCGGCCGGCCAACCGGCCCCGACGACCGAGCCCGCCATGGCCGCGGCCCCGGCCAAGAACTAGGACGCCCGCCTGATGCCCGCCGCCGCCACCGCCGTCCCTGCGCCGCCGAAGCGCAGTCTTGGCGACATCCTGTTCGACTTCGTCCTCTGGGGCGGGATCGCGGTGCTGCTGATCATCAGCTTCGGCCCGGTCGACATGGCCAATGTCACCCGCCTGGTCACTGACCACGAGAAGACCAACGCCTTCCTGAAGGACTTCCTGCATCCCGACTTCGGCGACTGGAAGCTCTACCTGCAACAGATGTGGGTGACGCTGCAGATCGCGCTGTGGGGCACCTTCCTGGCCGTCATCCTCGCCGTGCCCCTGGGCCTGGCGGCGGCGCGCAATATCTCGCCCTGGTGGCTGGTCTGGCCGGTGCGCCGGGTGCTCGACGTGCTGCGCTCGGTCCCAGACCTGGTGATCGGCACCCTGTTCCTGGTGGCCGTGGGCCTGGGCCCGCTGCCCGGCGTGCTGGCCATCGCGCTCAATACCGGCGGCGTGCTGGGCAAGCTGTTCTCTGAAGCGGCCGAATCCATCGACAAGGGCCCGGTCGAGGGCGTGCGCGCCACCGGCGGCCATCGCCTGCACGAGATCATGTGGGGCGTCATTCCCCAGGTGGCGCCACTGTGGACCTCGTTCGCGCTCTACCGCTTCGAGTCCAACTCGCGCTCGGCCACGGTGCTGGGCCTGATCGGCGCCGGGGGCATCGGCAAGATCCTGTTCGACAACCTGCAGGGCTTCAACACTGCCCGCGTCTCGGCCATCGCCATCGTCATCGTGGTCGCGGTGTTCGCCATCGATACGCTGAGCCAGATGATCAGAAAGCGGTTGCTCTGACGGGCTCAGGACAAATCCAAGTACTCCGTTCTCTGAATACCTGTCACGATTCAGTCATAAAACTGTGTGTTTGAAATATCACGCAGGCCCTTCTGTGACTCGGACAAGCCTGTTGATAAGTCCTTACCTTCGCAGACCTGTCACATACGAAGACTAACCCCCGCCTCGACCTCGCTGATCGGGGCGAAAAGGGGATCACATCATGCGCAAGAGCAACATGCTCTGCGGCGTGGCGCTGGGCGTCACGCTTGCTTTCGGTGCGGGGGCCGCAGCCCACGCCCAGGACCTGAACGTCGGCTGGAAGGGCGCGCCCGAGTTCACCAACGATGACGCCCAGTTCAAGGTGCGCGGCCGCATCCTGCTGGACTACGTCAACGAGGACATCAACCGCGAAGTCGGCGTCGACTCCACCGCGTCGAACCTGCGCGGCCGCCAGGTGTTCCTGGGCGTCGAAGGCCGCATCAACTCGATGTTCGCCTACAAGGCCGAGGGCGGCGCCGTGAACGGCGGGGCCTGGTCGTGGGATGACGTGGTCATCGAGTTCAAGCCCAACGACTTCACCTCCATCATGGTCGGCAATATCAAGATCGTGTCGCTGGAGAACATGACCTCCACGCGCTTCACCTCCTTCATGGATCGCGGGCCCTTCGCCGACCTGACCGACGCCAGCTACACCCTCGGCGTCGTGGGACGCATGAACGGCCAGAACTGGACCATCACCGGCGGCGTCAACGGCGCCAGCCTGAACGACGCCGACGTCACGGCCCCGGCCGCCGGCACCGGCAAGACCGACGCCAACGAACGCCTTCAGGTCGCCGCCCGCGCCACCTTCGCGCCGATCGATACCGACACCGACAAGCTGCACCTCGGCCTGTGGGCGCGTTACCGCAATTCGAACTCGGAAGGCTTCACCTACCAGGTCCGGCCGAACACCAACTATGGTTCGCGCTTCACGACCACCGGCGCCCAGGCCTACGGCGACACCGACACCACGATCGGCGTCGAAGCCGCCTACATCCATGGTCCGTTCTCGGTCCAGGCCGAATACGCCGACATCTCGGTGCAGGGCATCAACGAGGACGGCGGCCTGACCCCGCTGGCCAACCGTCGCGCCGACGCCGACTTCCAGACCGGCTACGTCTTCGCCAGCTGGTTCCCGACCGGCGAAATGCGCCAGTACGATCCCAAGAAGGGTGAATTCGGCCGCCAGAAGGTCCTCAACCCGGTGACCGCCGGAGGCACGGGCGCGCTCGAGCTGCTGTTGCGCTACGACTGGGCGGATATCTCCGACGCCCGGACCTCGACCGGCGGCCTGCTCAGCCAGGCCGGCGAGTACACCAGCTGGACGGCCGGCGCGACCTACTATCCCTTCTCCTACGTTCGCCTGATGGCCAACTACACCCAGGGCCAGAACGACAACCCGGGCATCGCCCAGGACGTCGACGTGAACGTCTTCCAGATGCGCGCCCAGCTCGACTTCTAGGACTCGCGGTCACCCCGGGCTTCGGCCCGGGGTGTCACCGACCTGTCGCAAGACTGTGACAATCACCATTCAACGGCCTTGCGGCCTCCCCCATTCGCTCTGATCGGAACTCCGAGATGAAAAAGCTCCTCACCACCGTCGCCGTTGCGGCCGCCATCGCCGTCACCGGCGGCGTGACCGCCAACGCCCAGCAGGCCCGCGACTACGTCTGGGCGGCCGGCTCCTCCACCGTCTTCCCCTTCGCCACTCGCGTGGCCGAGAACTACGCCCGCAAGACCGGCAAGAAGGCTCCCAAGGTCGAATCGCTGGGCACCGGCGGCGGCATCAAGATTTTCTGCGGCGGCATGGGCGCGGGTTTCCCCGATATCGCCAACGCCTCGCGCCGGATGAAGAAGTCCGAGTTCGACGCCTGCGCCGCCCACGGCGTGCGTGACATCATCGAACTGCGCGTCGGCTTTGACGGCATCGTCATCGCCACCGACAAGGACGGCGCCGACTACAACTTCAAGCTCGAGCACCTGTATTTCGCGCTCGCCAAGACCGTGCTGCGCGGCGGCAAGTTCGTGGCCAACCCCTACAACACCTGGGACGAAGTGGGCTCCGGCCTGCCCGGCAACCGCATCGTGGTCTATGGCCCGCCGCCCACGTCCGGCACCCGCGACGCCTTCACCGAACTGGCGATGGAAGCCGGCGCCCGCCGCTTCCCGACCCTGGACGCGATCCGCACCGACAACGAAAAGCGCTTCAAGGGCCTGGCCGGCACCGTCCGTGAGGACGGCCGCTGGATCGACGCCGGCGAGAACGACAACGCCATCGTCGCCACCCTGACCCGCACCCCCGGCGCGCTCGGCATCTTCGGCTACTCCTACCTCGAAGAGAACCGTGACCGCATCAAGGGCTCGACCGTCAACGGCGTCGCCCCGACCGCGGCCAACATCGCCTCGGGCGCCTACCCGCTCAGCCGCTCGCTCTACATCTACGTGAAGAAGAGCGCGCTGACCTCGACGCCGGGCCTGAAGGAATTCGTCGAAGAGTTCCTTTCCGACGCGGCTACGGGTCGCGGCGGCTACCTGCAGGACCGCGGCCTGATCCCGCTGCCCGCCGGCCAGCACGCCGGCCAACGGGCCGCCTATGACGCCGGCACGGTCATGGTCCGCCCGACGGTCTAACCCTTTCTACCCAGCCTGCCCGACTAACGGGGCCCGCGCTTCCTCCTCCTGGCGCGGGCCCTTTTTCGTGGAGCAGCGGCGCGCCTTGACCCCGCGACGCGGATCAACCGACGCTATGTCGCGAGCTCTTTGAAAAGTCGGAACGCCCACCGCCGGGCCTGTTTTCGCGGAACAGGGATAACAGGTGGAAACAGGCGTCTGTAAGGGTTTGCGGGAGGGACTGGACCTTGGTCCTGTCCCCGACGAAGCGCGCCCTCTCGGGGACAGGACCGAGGTCCAGTCCCCGCCCCCCCCCCC